>Ga0155644_1023_pt2 | contig 14659 bp, 12 predicted proteins | sample RifCSPhighO2_12_FD_107301 | JGI IMG/M metagenome (GOLD analysis project Ga0155644, IMG submission 107301) | Candidatus Dadabacteria bacterium RIFCSPHIGHO2_12_FULL_53_21 | reverse complement strand
ACTCGACGTCCGCCTTCATAATGACCGAATCATAGGCCTGAATGAGGGGATACATGAACTCGTTTATCGAGATTGAAACGCCCGACTTGTAACGCTTGCTGAAATCGTCCCTCTCCAGCATGCGGGCCACTGTTTCGAGGGCGGACAGCCTGATCATATCCTCCCCGCTCATCTTTCCGAGCCAGGACGAATTAAACATCACCTCGGTACTTTCACTGTCGAGTATCCTGAAGACCTGCCTATGGTAGGTCAGGGCGTTCTCCTCTATTTGTGCTTTCGTGAGCGGCGGCCTGGTCTCCGACCTGCCCGACGGATCGCCGATCATGGCCGTGAAGTCCCCGATGAGAAACATGACGGTATGTCCCAGGTCCTGGAATTCGCGGAGCTTCTTTAACAAAACGCAGTGTCCCAGGTGAAGGTCGGGAGCTGTGGGGTCAAAACCGGCCTTGATCCTGAGGGGCAGGCCATTTTCTCTGGATTTTTTCAGCTTCGACAGGAGCTCCTGTTCGGAGATTATCTCCTCGGTCCCGCGTTTTATGATCCGAAGCTGTTCCTCGGGCTCTAAGAATTTCACCTTGTCATTTCCCCTCTTTACGTAGTTTTCGGTCAAGCAAGCCGCTCAAAAATATAGAATATCTCAATAGTTAGTCAATGGCGGGATTCCCGCCTCATGCATTAAGCCCCATTTCCCGACTATTTATAACCGAAACTTTAGATAGAATATTTGCGCATGATAACAGAAATTCAGGGCAGGAAGCTTAGACTCCTCATATCGGCCCCGGAGATAGAACGAAAGGTAAAGGAGCTGGGGAAGCGAATCACGGAGGATTACAGGGATAAGAATCCCGTGCTCATAGGCATACTCAAGGGCGGGTTTATATTTTTAGCGGACCTCGTGAGACATGTCGATTTTAACGTCGAGATCGATTTCGTCAGGGCGTCGAGTTACAAAGAGGGCATGGAACCCGGAGAGGTGGAGCTTGTAACGGATGCGGTCACCCCGCTTAAAGGCAGGCACGTCGTACTCGTGGAGGATATGCTCGATACGGGTATTACGCTCAATTTTTTAAAATCGGTGATCCTATCCAAGCGGCCGGCGTCCCTCAAGATATGCGCACTCATTGACAAAAAAGGGAGGCGACAGGTCGGCATCGACGCAGATTACCTAGGGTTCGACATCGAGGAGGGGTTCATCGTAGGGTACGGTACCGACTGCGGCGAGATGGGAAGAAACCTGCCCGGCGTTTACGTGCTCGAATAGACTGTTTCATACACTCCATTCCGTCGGCGGGCATTACCATAAAGTAAAATAATTCCTTTAAATTGGTTACAATAAACTTAAAAAGCCACCGGAGACGAACATGAGCCTTAGGGAAAAGATTCCTCAGGATTTGAAAGACGCCCTCAGGAGCAAAAAGACACTCGAGCTGACGGTCCTCAGGATGCTCCAGTCCTCGATCAGGAACAAGGAGATCGAGAAGCAGAAGAAGGAGCTGTCGGACGAGGAGGTAATCGAGGTCGTTGCAGGCGAGATAAAAAAAAGAAAAGAAGCCGCGGCCGAATTCGAAAAAGTGGACAGGCAGGAGGCCGCTCAACAGGAGAAGGCGGAAGCCGAAATCCTGATGAAGTATATGCCTCTTCAGATGAGTGAGGACGAAATCAGGGCGGAAGTAAAGAAGGCCGTCACAGACTCGGGCGCGGGCGGGATAAAAGACCTGGGAAAGGTAATGAGGATAATAATTCCGGCCGTAAAGGGAAAGGCGGACGGGGCGGTCGTGAATAAGATTGTCAGGGAAGAATTAGAGAAGCTCGATCAGGGTTAATATAAATTATCTAACGTTAAACCGCGACTAACGAGATGCACTGAAACTTGAACCATCTAAAGTAAATCTTAATCATAAGCGGTAATCATTTAATAGGAGAGCAGCATATGGCAGATACTGCTAAAATACTCAAATCGGGAGCGGAAGGGGTTGTATGGGACCTCTCCGACCTCTACTCCGGCCTCAACGACTCCCGGATTGAAAGAGACATAAAGGGCTTAATAAAAAAATCGGCGGCTTTCGAGAAAAAATACAGGGGAAGGATAAACTCGAAGAAGGTAAACGCCCCTGCCCTTCTAAAAGCCGTCCGGGAGCTCGAATCCATAAGCGAGCAGACAGGGAAACTCCTTTCATTCGCGTACCTGATTTTCGCCGCCGATACCGGGAAGCCCGAGCATGGGGCGTTTTTACAAAAAATTCAGGAGAAGGCGACCGAGGCGAGAAAGTATCTCATGTTCTTCGAGCTCGAGTGGGTGGCTTTAAACGACTCAAAGGCGGAAAAGCTTATCACTGACAAAAGACTTTCCCATTACCGCCATTTCCTAGAGCAGGAAAGGAAGTACAAGCCCCACAGATTGAGCGAACCCGAGGAAAAGATCCTGGACGATAAAGCAGATACAGGATCGAGGGCGTTCAAGCGCCTTTTCGACGAAGTGCTCAACAACATACGCTTCAAAGTCAAGCTCGACGGCAAGGTCAGGCCGCTCAGCGAGACCGAGACGCTTGCGCTCCTCTATGACACCGACCGCGCTAAACGCAAGGCGGCAGCCGAGGGGCTTACCGGAGGGCTTATAGAGAATTCCCACGTGCTCACGTTCATATTCAACACGCTCGTACAGGAGCATGCGGTCAACGACCGTCTGCGCTCGTTCTCATATCCGATGGAGTCCCGGCATCTGGACAACGAGATTGACAAGGACACGGTCGAGGCGCTTATTACCTCGTGCGAAAGGAACTACGGCCTGGTAGAAACATATTACGAGCTCAAGAAAAAGCTCCTCGGCTTGAAGAAGTTCTATGACTACGACCGTTATTCCCCGATCTTCTCCGAATCGAAAATCATTAAATACGGGGACGGGAAAGAGATAATCCTCTCGTCGTTTGAAAAGTTCTCCCCGAAGATGTCGGAAATAGCCGGGAAATTTTTCGACAAGAACTGGATCGACGCCGGGACGCGGGACGGAAAGAGGGGGGGAGCGTTCAGCCACGGGACCGTCCCGAGCGCCCACCCCTACGTCTTTATCAACTACACGGGAAGGCTCAGGGACGTCATGACGCTTGCCCACGAGCTCGGACACGGGGTGCATCAATACCTTTCGAGAAAACAAGGGTACTTCCAATCGAACACCCCGCTTACGACGGCAGAGACCGCGAGCGTGTTCGCCGAGATCCTCGTATTTCACAAATTAACGGAGACAGAGAAGGACCCCAGGACCAGGCTTTCGCTCATCTGCAGCAAGCTCGAGGATATATTCGCGACCGTATTCCGTCAGGTTGTGCTGACGAGGTTCGAGGAAAGCCTCCACCTCGGCAGGCGGAACCGCGGGGAGCTGCCCCGGGAAGAGATAAACAAGTTGTGGGTTGAGGCGAATAAGCCCATGTTCGGGGACTCGGTAGAGCTCACGGAAAATTACGGCCACTGGTGGATGTACATACCGCACTTCATCCACTCCCCGTTTTACTGCTATGCGTATTCGTTCGGTGAGCTGCTCGTGCTTGCCCTCTACAATAAATATTTGAACGAAGGAAATAAGTTCGTCCCAAGGTACATAGAGCTGTTATCTTCAGGCGGCAGCGAGGCGCCGGACAGGCTGCTCAAACGTGTCGGTGTAGATATTAAGGACCCCGGCTTCTGGCAGGGAGGATTGGATCTGCTGAAGGTTATGGTCGAGGATGCTGTTAAACTTTCGGCGAGGTTGGGGAATTCCTGATGGACAAATAATATTTTTTGCTATCCGGTCCGGTAACACTCAATTATTCTCGGCTAGTACGCCGTAGAGGACATCGCTTAATTTCCCCATCTCGTAGGGCTTCGGCAATACCCCTTTGAACCCGTATTTCTTATACTTCTCGAGTATCGGATCACTCGAATAACCGCTTGAGACTATCGCCTTCACGCCCGGGTCGTACAGAAGGAGCTTCTCAATTGCCTCCTTCCCGCCCATGCCGCCAGGAACAGTCAGGTCCATTATCACCATATCGAAGGGCTCACCTTCCATCTTGGCCCTTTTATAATGCTTTAAAGCCTCGCTTCCGTCCTTGGCGAATTCGACTTCATACCCGATATGACTCAGCATTTCGCCCGCCGCTTCCCTGACTTCGATCTTATCGTCCATTATCAGGATCCTGCCCCTGCCCTGCTTTATAGAAGGATCGCTCTTTACTTCGACGCTTACAGGACTTCCCTTTGCGGGCAGATATACGACGAACTTCGTCCCGACGTGCAGCTCGGACTCGACCGTTATATAACCTCCGTGTTTTTTTATGATCGAATACGAGGTCGAAAGCCCGAGACCGGTTCCGGCCTGCTTGGTGGTAAAGTAGGGGTCGAATATTCTCGATAAATATTCCTTTGGAATGCCTATGCCTTCGTCCGTGATAGTCGTCTTTACGTATTTCCCGTCCTCGAGCGGGATCCCTTTTTCTTTCTTCGCTTCGGCATTTTCAATTTTAATTGTTATTTTCCCCTCGTTCGTCATCGCCTGGGCCGCATTGATCAGCATATTGCTTATCACCTGGCTAATCTGCCCCTCGTCTATCTCCACACTCCAGAGATTATTCGCCACTACAAATTTGAAATCTATATTCGAGCCGCTCATAGTAAAATTTGCGGTCTCCCTGATAACCTTTTCCAGCGACATCACCGTCCTGTTCTCGAGCGCGCCGCCTTTGGAAAAAGTCAGGAGCTGCGTGGATAAGTCTTTAGCCTTATGACATGCCTTGAGGGCCTGAAACAACCTCTGCTTAACTTTCTCGTCCGATATGTCGGGAAGCGAGCTGAGAGATATATTCCCCATAATGGAGGTTAGAAGGTTATTGAAATCGTGCGCCACTCCGCCGGCGAGCACTCCGATCGACTCAAGCTTTTGCACTTTGAGCAGCTCTTCTTCCAGTTTTTTCAATTCGGTAATATCTCTGAAAACAAGAACCACACCGATTATAATGCCGTCCCTGTCGCGTATCGGAGAGCTGCTGGCCGATACATACCGGCACCCCTCTCTGCCTTTCGTTATGAGAACCGTGCCGCTCTCGAGACCAACAATATTATTTGCGTTTATCGCCTTGCTCACGGGGCTCGTTTCCTTCTCCCCGGATTCTACATTAACGATGAAGAACACGTCTTCGATGAATCTCCCCATGGCGTCCGCATGGGACCAGCCGGTCAAACGCTCGGCAATCCGGTTTATGAGCACAACATTGCCTTCCGTATCGGTCGCGATCACGCCGTCCCCGATAGAGCTCAGCGTTACGGACAGACGCTCTTTCTCCTCGAATAGAGCCTTTTCTATGGATTTCCTGTTATTTATGTCCCTCTGTCTCTCGAGTGCATATTTTATTGAGCGTTTGAGTTGATTTACGTCGACCTCGCCTTTAATAAGATAGTCCTGCGCACCGAGCTGGACAGCTTTGACGGCGAGGTCCTCATCACTCATGCCGGTAAGAACAATTATCGGGATTACAGGATAACGCTCATGCATCTCGGCAAAAGACCCGAGCCCTTCGCTATCCGGAAGCTGAAGGTCTAATAAAACCAAGTCGATACCGTTCTCTCCCAGGACCTCTATGCCCCTGGCGAGGGTATCGGCATACTCGATCTCGAATGAAATATCGCCGGCCCCTCCGAGCATTTTTGCAACGAGCCTGCAATAACTGTCGTTATCTTCAACCAGTAACGTTTTTATTGGACGCGGAGACATTTATTTAACCAAACTGCAATTGACTTAATCGAGAGATATTTTGAACATTGAATCGTATATGCTTATATATATTTGATTGCAAAAACCGTACCATTTTCGATGGCTACTATAATTAGTCGTCACTAAAGATTATTTTCTTGAGTGTGCAAAAATTGTCTATTAGAGAATTGACAAATTACGTAATATTTACCGACTGCAATAACAAAGCTTTGTCAATTATTATCATCATTGAGGGAATCTGCCGAGCTTATAAAAGTATATTAAATGAATTGAAACGTATGGAAGCAGTCACTCATTTATTGAAGTGTTGAGATTGAAAACGTTGTCTTTCGCCTCGTCATCTTTTTTATTCTTGCTGGCGTACATCAGCTCGTCGGCTTTCACCAGGAGCCTGTCAATAGATGATGGAATCCGCGGATCAAACTTCGCGATACCGTAGCTGAAAGACAGGCGATAGGGTTTTGCCGCCTGAGAATTATAACTATTCAGGTTTTCCTTTATGCGCCGCTTGATGGCTTCCTCCCCGTTCCCGTCAGAATCAGTTGTCACGACAACGAATTCGTCTCCGCTTATCCTGGCAGTCACGTCCGAGTTCCTGAATGTCTGCTTTATCAGCTGTGCCGCATCTATAAGCGCCTGATCCCCGATATTGTGCCCGTAAGCATCGTTTATTTGTTTCAGTCCGTCTAAATCGATAAGGATGAGCAGCACCCGCTCCTTTCTCCTTTCCGCGGCTTTGATATGGTGGTCCGCAAAAGTCAGAAACCCGCGCCTGTTGTAAAGGCCGGTGAGGTCGTCGGTTATGGAAAGGCTGCGCAGGCGCTCCTCCATCTTTTTCCGTTCCGTAATATCGCGGGAGTTTACAATTACACCCATGGTGCTCAGCTCGGGCGGGCATAGCTTTCCGATTGATTCGAGAGTGACCCAGTAGCCTTCCTTGTGCCTTACGCGAAACTCCGCCGAATAAAGCCGGTCATGGTTCTGAAGGGTTTCCGTGAATATATCGAGAACCCGAGGCAGGTCCTCCGGATGAATAAACTCGAATACCCTTCTGCCTAGCAAGTCGTCATTGTCATAGCCCAGTATGCGTTTATGCGAGGGGCTCACGAAATTCATCGTGCCGTCCACGCCCAGCATTTCAATCAGGTCCAGGGTATTCTCGATGAGGAGCTTAAACCTCTCTTCCGTCCGCTTTACGGCGTCATCGGCTTTTTTACGCTCTATCGCGTACCTGATCGAACGGACGAGGAGCCTCGCATCGACCTGCCCCTTCATCAGATAGTCCTGAGCGCCCAGCTGGACAGCCCTGAGAGCGAGCGACTCATCGTCAGTACCCGTGAGCACTATTACAGGGACATCCGCAGCTTCGCCGATGCCGAGCATGGTCTCTATATTCCCGCTATCAGGAAGGTCGAGGTCGAGAAGGATCAGATCTATGCCGCCCCTCGAAGCCCGTTCATAACCCCGGGAGAATGAATCGTGGTGCTCCACTTCCATCGAGCATGAGGTCTTCTTGGAAAGAATCCTCTTTATCAATTGCGCATAATCCAGATTATCCTCAATCAGCAACACCTTGATGTTCTGTTCTATCATTGTGAGTAGAATCCCGCTGTCGTATTCAGTGATTAATTTTCAATTCATTCCCGAACGCTTAGCCCGTCGAATATTGGGGCAGTGTTTTTATTATACGATTTAACAGAGAATATAATTTCCGGTCGATAATTAACCCGGTTCGGAATGTACCCTCCCTCTCTATCTGAAAACCATACAAACTAGTAAGTCAAAAAGCATGCCAATACAGGCATTTTGTGTAATCGCCATAAGGTCATATTATAATTGGATAATTTATAACGATGAACCGGCCAGCCAAATGGGTTTCGCATAATACGGACAATATTTGTCCGGTCATCCGACATTTCTCAGTCGAATATTATTTCTCACAGTATTCAGACAATAAAGCGCCTTGGTTGCGACTCGCATATCGATCCCGAGGAATCGACCGTTACAGGAAATGTAGATAATGCCCGATGATATATAATGTATTAACCGGAGAAACGCTATGAAACTTCTCGTCATCGGAGCGACAAGGGGAATCGGGGCCGCGCTCGCAGCGCATGCGGTTCAAGAAGGGCACAGCATAACAGCACTGGTGCGTAACCCGGAGAAAATGGGCCGGGGCGCTCAAGATATGAGGATAATTAAGGGAGATATACTGGATAAGGGTTCGGTCTCGCTTGCCGTAGCCGGTCAGGACGCTGTATGCATCACGATAGGGATCGGCCCCGCTTTCAAACCGGTCACGGTTTTCTCCGAAGGAACGTCTGTAGTCATCGACGCGATGAAAAGAGAGTCGGTCAGGAAATTAATATGCGTCACGGGGATAGGGGCCGGGGACAGTAAAGGCCACGGGGGCTTTCTTTACGATAGTATCGTTTTCCCGATATTCCTCAGGAGAATATACGAAGACAAGAATATTCAGGAGTCGATTGTACGGAATTCGTCTCTCGAATGGCTGATCGTCAGACCCGGATTTTTAACGAACGGCCCCGTAACCGGAAGATACAGGGTCCTTACGGACCTGACCGGGATAAAGTGCGGGAACATATCGCGCGGGGACGTCGCCCATTTCATTCTCAGGGAGATGAAAAGCATGAGTTGCGCCGGGCAGACGCCGCTTCTGACCTATTGACGGCGATCGCGAGAACGCAATCATTTCAATACCGGGATATTAATCGAGTATGGAATTTAGTGGAGTCCTTGTATTATAATAGTTTGAACAAAAGACCCTTATAAAACCGGAAACTTATATGCCCTCGATAAAAGACACCAGGCATCAGATGGTCCAGTTCGTTTTCCCCGAGCACGCGAACACCCACGGCACCCTGCACGGGGGCAGGCTGATGGACTGGATAATGCTCGCGGGGAGCATTAATTCCTCGCGGATCGCAAGGGGTATAACCGTGCTCGGCGCGACGGACAGCATCGATTTCATAAACCCGGTGAAAGTGGGGGAAATAGTAGCCCTCGACAGCACGATCGAATATATCGGCTCCAGCTCCATGGAGATCGGCGTCACCGTGCATTCCGAGAACCTCGAGACCCGGGAGAAAAAACTCACTACCCACTCCCGCCTGGCATTCATTGCCGTGGATAAGGACGGAAACCCGAGACGGCTCTCGGAGGAGATCGTACCCGCCGACGAGGAGGAAACGGCGCTCTACAACGAGGCCAGGAAACGGAGGGAGCAGAGGGTTTCCAAGATCGGCAAGAGGGACGAGCAGGCGAGGAATATAATCGACGAAACCGAAATAACGAGGATGCGTCTCGAAACTACGAAAGTGGTCCTTCCCGAGGACAGCTTCTACGGGAGCTTCATGTCCGTGGGTAAGCTCATGCTCGACATAGACGAGACCGCAGCCATACTCGCCATGAGGTTCGTCAAGGACGTCCTCGTGACGGGCTCCCTTGACGAGCTGTTTTTCTATTCGCCCATCAGGGTCGGGGACATCATTATTTTCAAGTCCGGTATTACCTACGTCGGGAACACCTCCCTCGAGGTCGGGATCAAAGTGCTGTCCGAAAATATATTCACCGGGGAACAAAAACATACGTGTACTGCCTTCCTGACCTATGTGCATGTCGGTGATGACGGAATCCCGAAAAGGGTGCCCGAGTTCAGACCCGAAACCCCTGAAGAGAAAAGACTCTGGAAAAAAGCCCAGGAAAGAAAGGATAAAAGAACCGAAAGACTGAAACGCCTGAGCGAGCTCGTGTCTTGAGAGGCGGGGAATTTCCCGCTTGTTAATTTTTGTGTTAGGATATTACCTCGTATTTCTTTACACGTTCCTTGTCTCTTTTAATACAATAATATCGGCGGGTTATAGTATGCTCTCCCCATTGGTCCACGAGTCAGAATGATATACAGAACGCTTGTTTTTCTCCTCGGCTTGCTTGTTATCGACATAGTTACGGCGCCGTTCGACGATTATACCCCGCTGATGGAGGTCCGGGGCCAGACCGAACGGGACAAGGAGAATGCAGTAGAGAGGGGTCCTGCTTCAGAGGACGGCATAGTCAATCTCCAGAGCCACATCAACATCATCGACCTCATAATGGCAGTGAGCGAAATCAATGACGAACCATACGTCATCGACAGCACCGTTCATCCGAACGAGATCAGCATCATAACCCCCGAGGGCGGGTTGAAAAAAGAAGACGTGCTCATTCTGTTCGACACTGTGCTCCGTTTGAACGGGCTCGCGGTTGTGAAAGCGGACGGGATAAACAAGGTCGTCAATTCGAGCGATATAAAAGGGGCGGGTATTCCGGTCGAAACCGACAATCAAAACTAAGCTACACAAAACTCAGAATACAGGCGCCTCGTTCCGCTCGTTCCGAATAATCAGATAATTGGAAAACAGGATAAAAGCGCCGCCTATCAATAGATATAAACCTATTTTCTGTGAGAAGAACACCCATGCGATTATAGTAGCGCTCACCGGCTCGAGGAGCAGTATTATCCCCGCGACCGAAGCCGAGAGCCTCTCGAGCGACTTGTAAAAAAGCAGATGCGGCAGGGCCCCCCCCAGGACGGCAAAAGCCGCGAGATAAGCCCAATCCGCCGGAGGCAGGCCGAGCGAGAGCCTGAGCAATCCTTTATCGGCAATGAGAAGATCCATTAAGGGCAGAAGCAGTAGAAGCCAGACGGATGCGAATCCGGACCACCCGAACGTAGTCGTTATATAATGCTGGTCGAGCATCGTGCTCCTTTTGCCCAGAATGACCCATAGCGAGAGCAGCACGCCCGCGGCAAGCGCGGCGGCTATACCGTATAAAGAACCCGCCGACGCCGTCTCCCACGACTGAAGCAGGATGATCAGCCCCGCAAGGCCGAGCAGCGCGGAAAGGAGCTTAACGCGCGAGAGCCTCTCGCCGAGGACGAGCCTTCCTATGAATATCGTCCAGACGGGCTGGGTATAGAGGAGCAGCACCGTGAGCGCAACAGGCACTCCGAGGGCAATGCCCGTGAACAAGGATAGCTCCAGGAGGCCGCCTATGAGACCATAGAGCGCATAGAATGGAATTTTATCCCTCCTCAGCATGAAACGGCCGGGCTTTATCAGCACCACGGGGAGGAGGATGACAAAAACGAGCAAAGACCTATAGAAAGAAACCTCGTACAGGGAAAGGCCGCGGTCGAGAAGGAACTGACCGCCGGGCGCTATGATCCCGTATAATATCCCTGCAATAATTAAGTACCAGTATTCCCTTTGCATATGCCTGAATTAAAAAGATCGAGAGGCCCTCGAACGCTATCGGTCAATCGGCAATCCCGATGCCGATGCCGGCACCTCTCCTGGTTATTAACGGTTATAGGGAAACGCTCTCTATTTTAAATCCCTGAGCCTCGGCATGACATCTTCGGCGAGGAGCTTCATAGACCTCGTCCACTTGTCTTTGGGCTTCCACTCGTGTCCCATGACAAGGAGCACGCCGAACCCTCCCACGTGATCGTAGAGATCCCTGATCTTTTCGACCGCATCGTCGGGGCTCCCGACGATCCACAGATTGTCCATCATGTAGTCGATCGTGACCTCCGAGTCGGGCATGGACTTCTCGGTTTTGAAGATATCGAGGTTCCCCCTGATCTTCGGAACCATCTTGAAGAAATACTCGGTAAAGTCCCTGGCCAGTGTGCCCTCCATCACGTCCTTTCTCGCCTCTTCCGTGCTTTCCGCTATATATATGTCCCTTGCCACGCGCCAGAGCGACTTGTCGGGCCTCCTGCCGGTGCTCGCGGCCCCTTCTTCGACCGACGCCCAGTGGGTCCTCAATACGTCCCTCGTAATGAAATTAATGCTCATCGGTATCCACCCGTTTGCGCCCGCGATCCTGAGCGTCCCCGAGCCCGCGGTGATGCCGGCAACAGCGATCGGCGGATGGGGCTTTTGATACGGCTTCGTGTGCACGCCGAGACCGACGTCCGCCTGCGGCACGGGAACGGTGAATTTCCACCGCCTGTTCTCATACTTCCCGGGCCTGGGATCGTTCCACAAGTTTAAAATGAACTTGAGCGATTCGTTCGTCAAATCCCTCTGCTCCCCGGATTTGGCGTCTATTCCGAAGGCTTCGAAATCCCCGATGAAACTCCCCGCCCCCACGCCCCAGTAGAACCTCCCCTTCGCAAGATGGTCGAGCACGGCGATCCTGTGCGCGAGGACGAACGGGTCGTGGTCGGGGAGGCACGAGACGCCCGTCCCCAGGATGATATTTTTCGTAAGCGGTATGGCCTTCGCAATGAGGAGGTCGGGAGCGGCTATATTCTCCCATCCGGCCGTGAAATGCTCCCCTATCCAGGCTTCCCTGAACCCGAGCCCGTCCAGGAAAACGAGCTGTTCGAGGTCGGCGTCGAGGGTTTCGGTAAGGTTCGAACCCGCCGGGTGAAGCGGCATGGTAAAGTAGCCAATTTCCAATAGAGACTCCGCTTAATACAGCTATTCGTCCGAGTTTCAGGATATTAACACATCGCGTGTTTTTCTACAAAATGGAACATCGCGCATATCCAATAATCCCGATGAGGGATTTATTTTTTGAATTTGAAAGTCGGCTTACGTATAATCTTAATGCTCCGGCAAGGATCAATCCACCATGGCAGTCGCCCCTGGACGCGCCGTAAACGCTATCCGTGAATTCCTGAAACTCGAATCCGCGAGCGGAATCATTCTTGTGGGAGCCGCTGTCCTCGCCCTCATACTGAACAACTCGCCTATATCGGGCCTATACGACCTTCTGTTAGATACACCCGTAGAGATAAGGGTAGGAGCGCTCCAGCTGGCGAAACCCCTGCTGCTCTGGATTAACGACGGCCTCATGGCCGTATTCTTCCTCCTCATCGGTCTCGAAATAAAGCGGGAGGTGCTCGACGGACAGCTGTCGAGCCTATCTCAAATCGCGCTTCCCGGTATCGCCGCGGTTGGAGGCATGGCGGTACCCGCCCTGATATACGTCTTTTTCAATTTCAATTACCCCGGGGCGCTAAACGGCTGGGCAATACCCGCGGCGACGGACATCGCGTTCGCCCTCGGCATTATGACGCTCCTCGGCTCGAGGGTCCCCCTCTCTTTGAAGCTCTTCCTCCTCACACTCGCAATAATAGACGACCTCGGCGCCATAGTGATAATCGCTATTTTCTATTCGGGGAAGCTCTCTCTCGTATCCCTCGTCATGGCGGGAATCGCGGTTGCGGCGCTTGCGGCAATGAACTTCATGGGCGTGAAGAGGATCGCGGCTTACGTGATAGTCGGAGCGGTACTCTGGATATGCGTTCTTAAGTCGGGGGTGCACGCGACTCTCGCGGGAGTGGTGCTGGCGTTCGCCATCCCTCTGAGGACCAGGGATGAGGAGCCCTGCCCGCTCCGCGAGCTCGAGCACACGCTCCATCCATGGGTGGCTTTCGGGATCATGCCTGTATTCGCTTTCGCCAACGCGGGCGTGTCGCTCGACGGAATGAGCCTCCGCACACTGTTCGAGCCCGTCCCCGTGGGCGTCGCGCTCGGGCTTTTCCTCGGCAAGCAGCTCGGGGTGTTCGGATTCGCGAAGCTCTGCATAAAGCTGGGATTTGCCAGGATGCCTGAGGGAGCGACATGGCTCACGCTTTACGGAACGTCAGTTCTATGCGGTATAGGATTTACGATGAGCTTGTTTATAAGCACCCTCGCTTTCGATCCGGGCATGTCCGGCGAGGGCATTTCGGCGAGGCTCGGAATCCTCGCGGGATCATTCGTCTCGGCTGTATTCGGGTATTTACTGCTGAAATATTCCCTCGCGAAGCAAACGGACCAAAACGAATAATTGATGACACACATTCGGAGAAAACCGCACCTTGCGCATTCGTATTCTTGACCGTCTGAAAGGAACAGCTCTTTTCGTTTCTCTTTTCTACCTCACCTTCTATATTCCGATGTCCCTGACTTTTTATATCCCTCAGTGGATGAAGCTCAATTGCGAATGGCACGAACGGTGCGGCGTCATAGGATACGATAACGCCTACAGGGGAATAGAAGAGCTTGCGTCATATTTCAGACACCAGGGCGAACTCTATAGCTTCAGGACCGCGAAGGAGAAAACGCATCTAAAGGAGGTGCGCGGCATATTCGACCGGATGCTCATTGGCGGCGTTATCGCGCTCATACTGCTCATACTCACATACGACAGAAAAAAGGTCTCGCGCTATGCGCTTATCAACGCCGCGATTATTCTATCCCTCCTGCTGGTGCTCCCATTTTTCGCGACGTTCTGGAGGGATATATTCCACCCGCTCCTCTTCAGGAACAATCTCTGGATAAACAACAGGTCCGACCTCTCTTTTTATATAATGCCCCGCCAGTTCTTCAAATTCACGATCGCACTGCTCGTTTTGCTGTCGGTTACAGTGAACGTAATTCTCTGGCTTGTATTACGGAGAAACGCGAAGAAACCCTGATTTACATATTCCTTAATCGAATATATCGTCGAAGTCGCAGACTTCGGTATTGATACAGGGCCCGAAATCGGATTGGTTGCTGTGATCAGGCTCCATGCCGTACCTGTGGCCGAGCTCGTGCTTCCAGACTATGAATTCCCCGCACCCGGCAAAGCCGCCCTCGGAAAGCGCAATCGCGTCGAGAGCGGAGAAATATTCGCCCCCGCACACGTCCCGGCCCTCGGCCTCACACTCAAAACGGTTGGGTACTACGTATACGCGGAGCTCGGATAGCGGTGGAACCACGGTCCCGTCATCGAGCATAAAATCCTCGAACCCGATCTGAGAATCGTCAAACTGACAGTTGAGGAATTGCTCGGCCCTGTTGTCGAGAAGCTCCAAAACCCTCTCCGTGCCTGTATCCACGCGGGAATCTATCGCCACCTGCATACCGTAAA
>Ga0155644_1129_pt1 | contig 14780 bp, 11 predicted proteins | sample RifCSPhighO2_12_FD_107301 | JGI IMG/M metagenome (GOLD analysis project Ga0155644, IMG submission 107301) | Candidatus Dadabacteria bacterium RIFCSPHIGHO2_12_FULL_53_21 | reverse complement strand
CCTGCCGTCCCCTCTCTGCTCGAGAGCGGAGAGCCTGAGGTCGAGGTCGTATGCCCCGGTCAGACTGCCTAATACGATCCCAAGGACACCCCCAGCGCCGGTACCTGCCGCCGCGGGAAGGTCGATTATGAAATTATCGCCGGTCGTTCCGAAGGGGCTTCCAATCGTGGAACCGCCTATTTCAACGCTTGACGGGAAAGTAGCGCCCGTGGGGTTACCCGTGGCTGCGGAGGCTTCGTAATCGAAACCCCACTGAATTCCCAGGTCGCGGGTGAAATTAAGGGTTGCCTGAACTATCCGGGACTCTATCAACACCTGAGGAGTCCTCGTATCGAGGTCCCCTACGAGGTTTTCGATCTGGGCGACTCTGACGCCCGTGTCATTAATTAGTAGGCTGTTAGTACGTATATCGACCCTCAGCTCCCCTCTATCACTCAATAACGGATCTACGAGTGGTATGAGCTCTTCGGCCGTTGCATAGTTGACGAATACCTGTTTTGTGATGAGAGGCTCCAACTCCTCACTGGTTTCCGCGGCCTTCTTTACCGCCTTCTGCCTCGCCTGAAGCGTGCCCAGCGGCGCGACCCTCAACACATTCCCGTCTATGAATGCGCCCAGCCCGGCGTCCTCGAGAATCACGTCGAGCGCCTGGTCCCACGGGACGTTCGTGAGCTTGAGCGTGACCGTGCCCGCCACGTTCCTGGAAATTATCATGTTCAATCCGCTGATATCGGATATTATCCTGAGCACATCCCTGATATCCGCATCCTTGAAATCGAACGAAACGAGCTGGCCTTTGTACGTCTTCGTCGCGCCCGGTATGGAGGTAAGTCTGAAGTCGAAGGCGTAGAGGTCCTCGGGTTTCACTGCGACCTCTACCTCTCCCTTTTCCGCTTGCATTTTCAGCTGTTCCCGCGTCTCCCCGAAATTGAGTGTAACGATGTTGCCGTTCTGCCCGATTTCCACGGGCACGTCGTCTTCCTTGAGCTCTATCACCAGTATCACGTCGTTCGGCTTGATCGGGTCCCTGAAGGAGGATATGAAGTTAATCGGGCTGTCGAAATCACTGACGTCCCGCGAAACCTGAAACTTGTCGGCGAGTATTACGTCCATGATCTTGAGAGTGACCTTCCTGTCCTCGTCCGTCAGTCTTTCATACTGAACAGACGAAGCCGTCCCTATGCTCACTATCCCCATTCCCTGCTGAACCTCAAACCCGATGCTCTCGATGTGGTTATATTCATCGGAAGGGTTCGGCAAATTAGCCGTCGTATTCTGAGGCACAGCCGTCGTACCGGTTACGGCCTGCGCGAACAGGGCAGGCGAAGCTTTATTTACCGCCGCGATGCCGGCAATTCCCCGTGTTTCCGCCGGCGAGTCATTATCGTAGTAGATTTGCTGCTGCCCGCTGTGAGCCCGGAGGCCCGGATACAGGACACAGGTTACAAGCACGATTGATATTATCAGGAATCTCATTAATCCATCCTCCTTATCTTAATCATCCTCCTGAATACGATTTCCCCTATTCATCATTCTGATACGCCAGTACAGACTGCTTCACTTCGATTTTTACCTCTCCGTACACATTCTCCAGCTTCGTTCTTTCCTGCACTAGAATACCGTTCTGCCTGACTTCGAGTATCTCCCCGTCGCTGCTCCCAATCTTGTCGCCAACGCCCAGGAAATAGGTATTCGCCTCGGGGTCGACGATCATAGCCTGGGGCTTCCCGCCGATCCATACGATCCCGACTATTCTGAACTGGTTCAAGGGGAATCTCTGAATGGGCGGACGCAGCACGACCGAAGGCCCAGAGGGGGTATCAACCAGCTTAATAAACGGCTTGAAGGGGTCGCGCATCCCGGTCGAATCATACGGCGGCTTTTCCTCCCTGGTCGTGAGGGGTTTGTCTTTCCCCGGCTGTGCCGGGCTCGTTGTATCCGCACCTTCCTCAGCGGGCTTGGGAGCTCGGGCCGGGCCTTCTTCTCCCACCGCCTTCTCGGCCCTCTCCTCCGGCGTCTCGAGCTTATTCTCCCTGGCGTCCTTAATTACCTGTAACCCCTGTGACAGGGTACTATCGGCAGGGGCCTCTGCTTCCTGCGCGCTTACCGCCCGCAACGGCGAGAGGACAAAAAGTAAGACCAGGAATAATCGAATTAGTCCGGTCATTGCTCTATCGACCCGTAGTGCACTAGTTAACACGTTCATTTCTTTCGTTTCTTTCCCTTGATCTTTTTGTTGTCGTCGGGCTTGGCCTCCTGCTCGGGCAGCAGCCTGAACGTAACGACGTCAAACTTAACATTGAGGATCACAGTACCCCCTCGGATATTGTTACGAGTGAGCTGAAGGTCCCTCACGTTCACTATCCTCGGCAGCCTCGATATCCGGTCGAAGAAATCGGCGAGGTTGAAGTAAGTGCCGATAACTTCCATCTCTATAGGGATCTCGGCGTAGATCTCTTTCGTGACCTGAGGCTTCGGAGCGAAAATTATCGATTCGAGGTTCGAGGCGGCTATCTCGGAATAAACACCGTCGATCAGAGCCGGTATCTCCTTATCCTTGGGCAGCTTGCGAGTGACGAGCTGGAATTCCCTCTCAAGCCTCTTGTATTCCTTTTCGAACTTCGGAAGCTCCGCCGCGACCGCTTCATATTCCCTGATCTTTATCTCGTTCTGCCTCAGTTTGTTTTCGGCGATCTGAATCTCCTCGTGCCTGGGCGACCAGAAGAAATACCAGTAGACGACAGATACCACCGCCACAATGAGGAGCAGGACGCCCGCTTTTACATGAAGGGGCTGCTCGTTCAGTTTTTCGGAATATTCATCCAGGAAAGCCATTATTCCTTCACCGCCTTCTCCGGCTCGGCATTTTTTTCAGGCGCTTTCGGCGCCTGTGTTTTATCCTGAGTCCTGGACTTGCCGGTATAATCGAGCTTCGTGTTTATAACGAAAGCCCTCAGGTCGAGCTTGCGCAGCTCGGTTTTCTTTATCACTCCCAGCTCGACGCCGACGAAATACGGAGAGGTCTGGAGGGCCTGCATGAAATCCGCTACCGTGAATTCGCTATCCGCTATGCCTGCGAGCTTGGTCTGCGACCCTTTCTCGGTAAATTCGTCTATCCAGGCTTTGTTGGGAATCGCGTGGGACAGGGCGTCCATCACGTACAAAGGCCCCGTCCGGTTTTTCTCGAGCACGTTGATAATCTCGATTCTCCTGTTGAGCTCGGCGTTCTTGGCCTTAAAGTCGTCGACCTTCTTCTTGACGACTTCGAGCTCCTTGATCCGTTTCTCGGCCTTCGCGATGCTCCGGTGAACATCTACGATCTTGTTCCCCTGCAAAATGTGAATTGCCGCAATAGCGGCGAACAAAGCCGCAATAACGCATATCCCTATAAAGATTTCGCCTGCTCCCTTAACCTCCCTTCTTTCCGGTTCAGGAATAAGGTTTATCCTTATCATGACTTATCCCCCGGCTTTCTGGTGGCGAGGCCCATCACGACGCTCATTTTCGGAGCTATCGCTTCGATATATTCGGGATCGAATTCGTTTTTATCGTAGAAAATATTTCTGAACGGGTTCATGAAATCGACGTTGGCTTCGGTCAAGTCCGCGAGGACTTCTATTAAACCGGGAACCTTCGACGAGCCGCCGCCGACCAGTATGTTGCCGACCTTGCTCGTCCACAGCGTCGAGGCGAAGAAATCGAGGGTCCGCTTTATCTCACCGCAAATCAAGTCGTTGAAATTGCGGGTCAGGGTTTCGAGCTCCGGTGTTATTGCCCCTTCATGTAAAGCAGACTTGACCTTCTCGGCTTCCGCATAGTCGAGCCCCAGGTCCTTTATCATCCAATCGGTAAACTGGTTCCCTCCGGTCGTTATATCCCTCGTGAATATCGAAACGCCGTCTTTCAGTATGTTAATGTTCGTCACGGATGCGCCGATGTTAACGAGCGCTATGAGACCCTCCGAGTCCGGATAATTTATTTCATACATATTCTCAAGGGCGAAGACATCGACATCGACCACAACGGGATTGAGACCGACATCTCTAACAATCGAGACGTATGAGCTAGTGACGTCCTTCTTCGCCGCAACGATCAGAACGTCTATATTCCCCTCCGCCGTATCCCCCGGGATGATCTGATAGTCGTAGTTGACTTCCTGAATACTCTGCGGGATGTACTGTTCGAGCTCCCAGGGGATCGATTCCCTGAGCTCCTTCTCAGACATTTTAGGTAAACTGACTTTTTTTATTATCACGGAGTGACCCGAAATAGAGATCGCCACATTCTTAGTCCTGACCCTCAGGTCTTCGAACAATGAGGAAATCGTATCCGCGACGGCATCGCGTTTTTCTATAATCTTGTTGACTATGGAATGATGCGGCAGAATGGCCTCGCCAATATTTTTCAACTGGTAGCCGTTCTTGGATGACTTTAGCTCGACGAGCTTGACGGCATTAGAACCTATATCGAGTCCTACAAGTTCTTTCTTACTTAAAAACAAATCATCCTCCTATGTTACAATACTAATTTAACCACCTTTTTGAAGTTATTGCAATACTCTGTTTAAAAATATCAAACTGACCTTTAATAATTGTCAATAGCCCACTATAAATCTTCATTTTAAGAAGCGGCGGCTTACTTATTTGTGACTGTCTTGCAGATATGGTCATAATGAATATCGAAAAAATATTTCATAATAACGGTGGGTTATGAAATTCGAGTATGAAGGGTGTGCGAGTGGTCGCCTGCTTGTTCAAGATTCTCCAGTTTCGGTAACCCTGCCGTCATAGGTTTAAAACCCTTAGACCGTCGGCTTTGCGCCCCGTGCTTTCGCACGGTTTGCCTTTTTCGGTCGGAGACTTATACAACGATATCAACAATACAGTTTAAGTCCCTATGTGTCAATACTATTTTCGGAAGAGTTGAGACCGGGGATATAGTATTTGTTAAATTGTAATGGAACGGGTTTAAGATGACGGCGGGGAATCCGAAGCGTCCTCATAATATATTTCAACTTCCTTCGAAAATACCCTGTTCGGGTCGGAAGAGACCGAAAGGCTGAAGAAAGCCCTTTCGGAGGGATATAGCAAGGCATTGGGGTCTTCATCGAATATCGAGACCGAATTCGCTTCGATAACATTACCTTCCTGGTCCTTTAACACTATAACGATATAAACGGAGCGAACAGGCGAGTCCCCCGTGTTTATCAAAGCGCCGTTGAATTCCAGGTTACTGTCCGCGTCCATGCTTTCGAGTATGGGGCCGTCAAGCTGAACTGTGCCATTCTCGCTCGGACTATCGCAACCCAGAGCGGCGACAAAAAACATTAAAATAGCGGCGAAAATGATTTTCTTCATTGTTTTCTTTTTTCCGCCAATTCCGATATTGAAATCACATTCTTCCCCGATTCCTGCCTCTTGGCCGGGTCGGGACTTTCATAATCGGTCTTGTGATCGTCGATGATATCGCCCAGGACCTTGTGCATTATCTTAAGAGCGCCTATGGAGTGCTCTTTCAGATATCCCTTCTCGAAGATAATCTCTTTCTTCTTCCTCATGAGGAGGTAAAAGATGAAAGCCTGATTATTCAATACTATCAGCATCGCCGCGTAAAGAAGATAGTTGTCCGCCAGCACCTTCTTCACTATTGCCTTCGTGTCGGAGTCGATCTTGACTATCCCATAGGGCTCAGTCTCGGTCTGTGTGGAAAAAGGGACAGAAACGGAGATAATCCCGTTAATGTCCTTGACCGTATAGCCCTCCTCGGGATAAAACTCCTTCATGAACAAGCCGTTGGGCGTCAGGCTGTTTTCCACGTCTTTCTTGAACACGACGCTGAAGAACTTGGGGGCTATCTCGAACGTATTAAACAATTTCTTTCTTCCCAGCCTTTTATCGAGAAAATGGTAGAACTCCCCGCTCGTCGGCTGTTTGCCCTCTTCGGAATAAAAGTCGCTGGCCAGGTCCCCTATGGTCTCGGAAATAGCCCTGGTCTTAATTACAAACTCCCCCTTGGCCTTATTAAACTGGAATATGAAGACGAGCCCTATTAATGCCAGAATGCAGAGCTCTATCCCTAATGCCTTGAGGATAATAGATATTTTGCTCATCATGCACATTTAATAAATTCTTCGAGTATCTCCTGCACCCCTTCGTCCTGGGAGTGTCTAAGCAGCATGAATATCATTCCGCCGAAGTCCCTCCTCATGTCGGAATCGAGGCTTCTGTAAAGGTTAATGAGTGCTTTCTCGGCGTCGGTCAACACTTCAAAGCTATCTTCAGTTATTTCTTCCTTTTCCATAAATCTCTTGAGGCGTTCTTTCTTTGCAACCGTCCACAACTCTTGAATATTTACATCCAGGATTGCCGCTATCTGCTGACACCGGTCAATCGAAGGGGCGTCCACCTTGCCTGTCTCGAGCTGGTGTACGAACACGCTCGATACGCTCAGGGAACGCGCCAGATCCTCCTGGGTAATATTTTTCTGCTTCCTTTTGCTCTTCAAATAGTCGCCAAATCTCATTATTGCCTCCACAAGATTAACGGAATCCTATCTTATTCAAATACTATCCCGTTATTATTTGAATACAGTCCCGTTTATTAATTTTACATTATAAATACATGAAATTGCAATACTAACCGGAGCGTAGTTAAATAAATTCCTTGAAATTTTAATCCGGATTCATTTAGAACCGGGAGCCAAACGCAGACTCGTTCAATTATAGAACTACCGTCCACGGGAAAGGCGCGTTATTGGAGAGAGCAATCCTCAGCCCCTGTGAACTGCCTTAGAATCAGCCTCTCATCCGGGTTATCGATTGCCATCCATTTTAAGTTCATCGAGAAGGCGGGCGGCGTCCGGGTCGTGGGGTGAGACCTCCAGCAACATTTCCGCATACTGACGGGCGGAAAGGATGTCTCCAATCTCGCGGTTGAAATTTATAAGCGCATATAAGATCTCACGGTCTCCGGGGTGCTGCTCATGGGCTTCCTCCAGCACACGGATAGACTCGGATTTTTTGCCCGTATCGTTGAGCGCCACGGCATAGACATAGCTGTAACGGGTGTTGTCGGGGCTTAACTTAACAGATTCCTCAAATGCATCCATAGCTTCCGGGATTTTATTTTGTCTCACTAGCAGCAATCCGAGCGCGTGGTACACGTCCCCGCTCTCGGGTGAAATTTCAAGAGCGCTCCTGAGGAGGGTCTCCCCATCGGCATCCCTGCCTTCCATCCTGTAGAGATCAGCAAGGTTTACAAACGCGGGGATAAATGAAGGTTCAAGTCTCATAGCTGTATCATACTGAGCCTCGGCTTCAGGAAACCGTCCCAGTTCCGCGTAGATTAACCCTATGTTCATATGAGCTTCGGGACGGTCTGCGTTTGTCATCTGCGCCCTCACGTACTCCTTCACGGCATCGTCGAGCGCCTTACTCTGTTCCGCGGTCATATTCTCCTGCGGCACGGAGGCTAGTACAGTGACCGCCTTGATCCTTACGGCGAGCACGGGGTCGTTAAGCAGCCCGAAAGCGATTCCGGTCCTGGTGTCGGGCGGCGCTGCCTCAAGCGCGTCGAGAGCCGCCCCCCTGATCAGAGGATCATCGTTGCTGAGTCCCTTCTGAACGGCCTCTATGGAGAAAGGACTGAGGTAGCCCGCGAGCTCGTTTAGGGCCGTTGCCCTCGCTATGGATGGAGCGCTGCCATCGTTCGCAAGCTCCACGAGCAGCTCTTCCGCACCGGGCGTACCGTTACGTGCTTCGTAAAGCGTTTCCCCATAATTCTGAAAGCCTTTATTGTTTTCGCCGCCCCAACTCTTTATCTCTGATGCCGCCCATTCCGGTGTACGGTCCGCGTGACACTTATTGCACGCATTAGGGGTACCGATTTTAATGGAGAGATCGGGTCTCGGAATCCTGATGCTGTGGTCGTGACGGTCATCTATAATCATGTAAGTCGTTACAGCCATGTGGCAACCGGCGCACTCGGAGCCTGCCGAGCCTATTTCATGATGGTGGTGTGAGGCTGAATCGTATTTCGATGGTTCGTGACATTGAGTGCACACGCCGTTACCGGGCTTCCGCAATTCGAGGCTGTGCGGGTCATGGCAATCGGCACACGTTACGCCTTCGTGATACATTTTACTCTGGACGAATGAGCCCCATTCGTAATCTTCGGCTTCGATCTGCCCGTCGGGATAATAAAAGCCCTCATCGAGTAGTGCGGGGATGTGTGTATCGAGCAGGCTCCTCCCATATACGTAATTGTCCGATATGGCGCTCCTTCTCGAATGACAACGTGAGCAGACAATCACCTCCTCATGAGACTCGATGGGCTTGCTCCTCACGGGTTGTCCTGATACCTTATCGATAGTCCAGCCGGCGCCTTTCCTCTCATCGAAAGTCACGAGTAGTCCCATGTTCGGAAATTCATCGCTATTCTTATGCCCCGCCCATCTGACATGCTCGGATCCCGGGCCGTGGCATGCCTCGCACGAAACGTTTATCTCGGACCATGCCGTCTTATAGGCATCGGTCTTTAAATCGTAATTCTTCTTCAGATTCGTCGAATGGCATTCGGCGCACATATGGTTCCAGTTCTGATCGATACCGGTCCAGTGGAGGGTATCGTCATGTGTGATTTTGTCATTCGGATAGAGGTGAAACCAGCGCTGGCCGCCTTCACTTTTTGAACGGCTGTCCCAGGCTATACTCAGCGCCTGCAGCCTGCCGCCGGGAAACTCGACAAGGTATTGCTGGAGCGGATAGACACCGAATGTATATTTGATTTCGTAGTCATTGAGCTTCCCGTCCGGACCGTCCGTGCGTACCATAAACTTTTCGTCTTTCTTATAAAAAGCGGATTTAACATCCTGGTACGAGAAGACTGCCCCGTCGAAGTCGCCGACCACGGTATCTGCCGCTGCCCCCTGCATTGCGAGGTCGTGGTGCGAGCCGAGCCAGAGTTCGTACTCCGCCTTGTGGCATTCCGCGCATACATGGCCCCCGGCGAATCGAGGGGGAACCGATCCCAGATTATCGTCGATTGAGTTAACGGGATTAACCGTTTTGTTTGATTTTAAGGCAACGGACTTACGGTAGAAATATCCGAGGGTGATTATGATGACTGCAGCAATTATAAAATAGACGGCAGGTCTGATATTCATTTCTCTATACTAAACTCATCACATGCAGCATTCCCCTAATATTCTGCTCGGGCGCGTTATTCCTCGAATTTAAAGATGCGTTTCCAGTCATTCTTCATGCTGATTATGACCCACCCGTTTTTCTTGGCCTCGTCCATGAGCGCCTGTGAGAATGTACCGACGTTCGTATCGGGCAAACCTCCGGCCGGGCCGTAGGCGTACTCACGCACAGCGTCGTCGTGATAGACGAGCATCATCAAGCGCGCGCCTCCGCCCGCCTGAGTCCACTCAAGCATCTCACGGTCGCCGGTCGAATTGCCGAACGCGGCGTACGGGCGCTTGCCGATGAAGAGGTTAATGCCTATCGCCTTGCCCGCCTTATCGTCGATGAAGAACACCTTTGGCTCGCGTAAAAGTACCGGCTTGCCGTCGGTGTATTCGTATTTCGTCAGGACGCTCGAACCCACAACCTGCTCGGGCGGGACGCCGTAGACATGCTCGCTATATACACGTACGAACTCCTGTCCGCCTCCGGTGACGATGTACGTCCTGAATCCGTTTGCCCGGAGGTATTCCATGACCTCTATCATGGGCTGATAGACAAGCTCCGTGTACGGCCTGTGCCAGCGTGAATCCTTCGCTGTCGAAAGCCACTTGTTTACGATCTCGAGGAAATCCCCGGTGCTCATACCCGTGTGTGTCGCGGCGATAATAATCTCCCAGTCAGATTCGCCGAACTTCGCCATCGCCTCGCGGTCTCCCGCGATGACCGATTTGAAGGGTTCCTCGTTCTTCCATTCCGGGTGATTCGGGGCGAGCTCACGTATCCGGTCGAGTGCGAACACGGCCTGCGCATAAAGGGGATGGGATACCCAGGTGGTGCCGTCCTGATCGAATGTGGCGATCCGGTCCCCGGGTTGGACGTAATTAGGCCCTCCCTCCTTTGTAACCTCCGCGACGAATCTGACGATGCTCTCCTTGGCCGCCCCGTCGTTCCAGGAAGGGAGGGGGTCGGTTTTAGCGTCAGCCCGAATGCCGGCGGGCATAAGCATTGCCAGGAGAATCAGAAGGATCCGGCCGAATCGAATACGTGTATTGCGCTCAGTTATCGGCATAATATCTCTGCTACCTATAGTTTTCTTCATGGCTATTTCCCCCAATACCGGCATGGCCGGTAAACGGCAGCCGACTGTCTTTCAGACGTGGCCGGACAGCCTGAAAGATTTGCATTTTCATTGATTCTACATAGACGCCGTCGCGGCGGGGTTATATGACCCACCCGCCTTTTAAGAAAGCTTATTTGCCCATACCGGAGTCTGAGGACTTATATATCTGGTCTTTGACAGCCTCAAGGTTGAAGCTTGCTCCCTTTTGCATGGGCGGAAAATCTATCGCCGTTTGCGCGAGCTTGGCTACCTCCTGCTGTACGAATACGAAACGCCAGAACTGGTACGCAAACCAGTTGTAGTATGCCAGCGACCCGTTTGCGCCGCTGGGCATGCCCGTCCTCTCGAAAGGGTCGAGACGGAGATTGGTCAGTATCGGCCAATCGACTTTTACTGTGGTGCCGATCCAGCCGTCAGGCTGATCGGTGAAACGGTACTTGAAATCATTTATGCGCACCGCGCCCAGATTGCTCTCGGTGAAATAGAAGATCTCCTGACGCTTCGACGGGCCTTTGCCTGTAATGAGGTCCATCTGGTTGTAACCGTCCAGATGCACCTTGTACTTGCGGTCCCCCAGTTGTTTGCCCTTGAGCAGTTCGTCAGTGATGTTCGGGTCGCCGGCCGCCGCAACAAGGGTCGGGAACCAGTCGAGCCCGGACATTATGCTGTTTTCGACCTTGCCGGCCGGCACCTTGCCAGGCCAGCGGATTAACGCCGGCACACGGAAGCCGCCTTCAAGGGCCGTTCCCTTGCCGCCTGCAAACGGGGTCTGGCCGCCGTCGGGCCATGTGAAGTTCTCAGCCCCGTTGTCGGTGCTAAAGACGATGATTGTGTCCTCATCGAGGCCGTTATCCCCGACGTACTTCAGGACCGAGCCCACGATGTCGTCGAGCTGGGCCATCCCGGCTTCCTCTTCGGACCAGCCGTTCTCCGGTGTGCGCATCGCTTCGTATTTATCTGAAAGATGTGTCACGACGTGCATACGTGTCGGATTGAGCCACACGAAGAACGGCTTACCGTCTTTGCGGGCTTTGTCCATGAACTTTATGGTATTGTCGAGTATTTCGTTGTCCACAGTCTTCATGCGCTCGGGACAGAGCTCACCCGCGTCCTCTATCTTCTGCTTGCCTATTTTCCCCCAGCGCGGCTGCACGGTCGCGTCGTCGGTGCCGGTAGCCCAGCTATGGACCATGTTCCGAGGGCCGACCTTGTCCCTGAGCTGCTGCGGATAGTTCCTGTGGCAGGGGTCCTCCATCGCGTCCAGATGATAGAGGTAGCCGAAGAACTCGTCGAAACCGTGCACAGTAGGCAGAAACTCGTTCAGGTCGCCAAGGTGGTTCTTCCCGAACTGGCCGGTAGCGTATCCCATCGACTTGAGCGCCGTGGCGATCGTGACCGCCTGCGCCGGGATACCTATAGGAGAGCCCGCCTGCCCGACGGTCGTCATGCCGGTACGCATCGGCAGCTCGCCAGTGATGAAGTTCGCGCGGCCCGCCGTGCAGCTTGCCTCCGCGTAGTAGTCCGTGAAGCGAATCCCCTCCGAGGCAATCTTGTCGAGGTTGGGCGTCCTGCCCGCCATGATGCCCTGATGGTATGCGCCTATGTTGAACCAGCCAATGTCATCGCCCATGATGAAGATAATGTTCGGCTTCTTCTCCTGAGCCGCCGAAGGAATGACAGCCCATGCCAGCGCAGCCAATAAAACAAATAATGCAGAAACGAAGGTCCTGTTTTTTACCGACATCTTGCCTTACCCCCCTATGGATTTTCTGAGAGCGAGTTGTGTTAGTTCATGTAAACAGCCTCTCCCTTCACTACTCTAAATTGAATAAACTCAAATGTCTATTTGAATCTTCAAATACAACTAAAATCATCTATTGATAAGAGGATATAAATGGATATGAAAGATGACAAAATATCAGGAGAATCGGATGGATCTTTATATTTTTACTCATGGACTCAGGCTCAGGCCATTACTTTCGCTATACTCAGAACTGAAACCCTACGCCGAGCTGCGGACCGTACATCCACGCGTCCCACAGAAAACGGTTATCTCCGCTCCCGTTGGAGTATTTATCATAAAGCGCCCTGTAGCCGATGATAGGAGTGATCTTGTACCATGGGAGTTCGTATCCGATATATCCGGCTATATTCCAGGAGATATCCGATGAAAAACCCAGGCCGAATCCGCCTATATCGCTCCTCAGCTGAAAGAAGAATTTGTTAATATCCAGCTTGACGCGCCCTCCGACTATAAAATCGAACCAGCTCTCGCTCCCGCTGAATTGCGGATCCAAAACCCCTGCCGGGCCTGTTATATCGATCTTATTTTCCAGCCACCAGTAACGCCCTCCCCCAATCAGATCGAGTGTGAGCGAAGTGTTTGCCTTGCTTTCATAGCCCGCCGATCCAGCCCCTACCGGCCATGTGCCCGCCCTGTAAAATCCCCCAAATTCACCGAGAAAGAACTCTGACACGTTCTTGATTTTGAGAGTACGGTCCAGCCTCAGCTGCACATCCTCCTTCAGTGATATCTTCGAGTAAGTCGTGTCGATAAAAAATCCGAATTTATCCCTCCAGGCCTCTATATGAACCTCGGCCGCAAAGTCCAGGTTCTTGATTATATCGGAAAAAGAAACTTTCATATTAACAGTCTGGCCCCTTACTCCCACCTTCCCGTTTAACCCCATCATCCAGAGATACGGAATGATTGCGAAATGCCATTTATTCGACGGCGCCTCGGTGTAGGTAGTATCAGCGCCGGTGTCCTCCGCTGCCAGGAGGAGATTATCGCCGACTACACCCGCTTCGGCGTCATAGCTATCGTCAAGTGCTGTCTCATACGAAGGCCCGAGAAACGAACCGCCCGTACCAGCCGAAGCGTCTCCGCGTTCGTGCATGCATAACACATTACACTGACTGTATGCCTGCTCAGCTCCGAAGATCGAAAAAAGGAGACCGATTGCAAAAATGACATATGCGGATCGGAATATATATAATCTCGACATGCCCACCTCCCTTAAAATAATCAAACATTTAAATGAAGCCGGAGCATGTAAATACGTCTTACATACTCCGGCCTATTGCGTTTACGTCACTCACTCGCCTTGTTGTTACGCTGTCCCTGTTCCATGAGAAGTTTTTCCTCAGCCGGGGTCAGCTTGTGCGGCTCGAGCTTGACAGTCAGCTTGTCGAGATTCCCGGTGAAGTTGAAAGGAACCTGATAGTCTTTGTCGTCCACGGGCGTTCCGGTATCGGCTCCTACGTCGAAGGTCTCGTCCCATTGCAGAATTAACGGGAGAGTGTGCTCCATTTTTTGTGTGTCTACAACCTTGCTGTCAACCTTGAGAACTCCGGTCCCGCCTTGTCCCAGTCCGCTCATACTATTAAATGCAAGGGTTCCCATACCGAGCCCTTCGTACTTGAAGTCGAACTCCAGCAGATGCTTACCGGGAGAGAGCGCTTCCTTCCCCTCCCAGCGGACCCGCTTAAGGTCAACCAAGTTCCACAGGAAGACGGGCTTCCCTTTGAGAAGATAGAAACCAAAGCCTCCAAACCGGCCGCCCTGAGTAAGGATCATCCCCTCGGCACCAGCCTGCGGTATATCCACCTCTGCCGTGATTGTGTACGATTTATCAAGTAAGCTCGGGGCATCACCCAGCGGGATTCCGGTCAGCTCACCCGAGTAGGTGAAGACGGTCCTACCCGCTGTGATATTAGGCCTGGGTGCGACGAGGCGCGTGGCCACCGATGCATCTAGCGGCAGGACCTGGTACTTTGCCAGCTCCTCCGAGAGCAGCTTTTGCAGCTCCTTGAGCTTCTCCGGATTCGACGCTGCTATGTCATTGTCCTGAGTCCAGTCTTTTGTCAGATCGTAGAGCTCCCACTTGTAAGCATTGGCCGGATCCTGTGTGACCGGCCCGGCTACGTCCCACGGAGCTCTCATGGGAACAGTGCTGGCGATCCAGCCGTCGTGGTAGATTGCCCGGACCCCCATCATCTCGAAATACTGCGTGTGGTGCGTCGAAGGCGCGTTTGCGTTTGCGTTGTCAAAGCTATAGGCCATGCTCACCCCTTCTATAGGCTTCTGTGCTATACCGTTTACAGTTTCAGGAGCCTGAATACCGGTGACTTCGAGGAGCGTGGGCACGATGTCGATAACATGGTGGAACTGGTTACGTATACCGCCTGCGTCCTTGATATGACCGGGCCAGGAGATCGCCGTCCCCTGACGTACACCGCCGAAAAAGGAAGGTATCTGCTTCGTCCATTTAAACGGCGTGTCGAAAGCCCATGTCCACCCTACTGCCATATGTGGATAAGTCTGGTCAGTGCCCCATAAGTCGTAAAAATATTTCAGCTGGTCCTCGACCGGAACGTTTACGCCATTGAACATAGCCACCTCGTTCGGTGTGCCGATAGGTGTTCCTTCGGCGCTCGATCCGTTATCGCCGCTGATATATATGATAAGAG
>Ga0155644_1064_pt1 | contig 14929 bp, 15 predicted proteins | sample RifCSPhighO2_12_FD_107301 | JGI IMG/M metagenome (GOLD analysis project Ga0155644, IMG submission 107301) | Candidatus Dadabacteria bacterium RIFCSPHIGHO2_12_FULL_53_21 | reverse complement strand
AACGTAAATGAGCCTCCGGCTTTCTTGACTCCTTTAATTTCCGGCCGCCGGGGTTTGTTTATTCCGTCTTTTATTCCAGCCGGAGCCGCGCACCTTGAGCATACGCCGCCGGCATTCACTCCGGTCCGACCGGTCATTCGAGACCTGACGAATACCCCGGTTTTACCACTGCCCCTGAACAAGCCGCTTGACAATCCCCCATTAGATTTATAATAGTCATTATCACTCGTTCCGGCATAAACCTGCTTCACAGATCAGAAAGATTTATGTCCGAACCGGATTCCTTCTTCGTATGTTCCAGATTCCCGACAGCAGGATCAGCGCGGCGAAGGTTATGAAACCCCACTCCGACATCGTCGGTATCGGATTCGGGCCGCGCTCGGAGCCCTGTGTGATAAATAAACCGAACGCCACGGGCCTGTCCCCCACGTTAATGGTATCGATTACGGTATTCGTGGATGTGTCTATTACCGATACCGTGTTGTCCGACGCGTTCGCGACATAGACCCGCGCGGAGTCCGGTGTCACATCGACACCTAGAGGCTCCATTCCTACATTAACCGTATCGATTACGGTGTTCGTGGAAGTGTCTATTACCGATACCGTGTTGTCCAACCCATTCGGGACATAGACCCGCGTACCGTTAGGAGATACCGCAACCCCACCAACAGGCACACCCCCCACGTTAATGGTATCAATGACATTATTCGTGGAAGTGTCTATTACCGATACCGTGTCGTCGTCTGCGTTCGCAACATATACCCTGGTGTTATCGGGAGTTACCGCGACACCTGTGGGCTGCATTCCTACATTAACCGTATCGATTACGGTGTTCGTGGATGTGTCTATTACCGATACCGTGTTGTCGGAAAAATTTCCGACGTAAACCCTGGTGTTACCGGGAGTTACCGCGACACCTGCAGGCCCGTCTCCCACATTTACCGTATCAATAACCGTGTTCGTGGATGTGTCTATAACAGATACCGTGTCGTCGTCCCCATTCGCAACATATACCCTGGTGTTATCGGGAGTTACCGCCATACCTATAGGCCCGTCTCCCACATTTACCGTATCAATAACCGTGTTCGTGGATGTGTCTATAACAGATACCGTGTCGTCGTCATTATTTCCAACGTAAACCCTGGTACCGTCGGGCGATACGGCTACAGGTATGGGCCTGTCCCCCACAATAATCGTATCGATCACGGTATTCGTCGCCGTGTCTATTACAGATACGGTATCGTCAATCACATTCGTAATATAAGCGAAAGGCTGCGCAAAGCTTGGCATGGAAAAGCCAAGAACAATCAATACCGATATAAAGAGAGCACCGAACCTCATATGATCCTCCTTTAACAAGGCTTATAAAATATAGGAAATACAAATATGAACCCAATAATAATTAAAATAAGCTGTAAACGCAATAGTCCGATAATTCAACGGCAGGCGCAATGTAATAATCGCGTTATGGGTGCTGCCGGGTCAGAGCGCATTCCCCCGGCCGCTTGACAATCCCCCATTAGATTTATAATAGTCATTATCACGTATTAAGGAGCCTGAAATGACGAAGAAGGAAAGCTCTGAAAATATCTTTACGGAATTCTTCAAGATTCTCGAGACCCAGAAGAACGAGATCGAGAAGATTACGAAGCCCATACTCGAGGGCCAGAAGAAGGCCCAGGAGATGACGAAGCCTGTCATGGAATACCAGCAGAGGCTCTTCATGGAATCTCTCGAGCTTCAGAAGGCGCTCATGGAAAACATCATGGAGACCACGAAGAGGATGCTGAGGATAATGTCCGAGAACCCGATGAAGTATGGGAGCGGAAGCCCGATGGCGGGTCTGGGGATGGCCGACGACAAATTCTCCGAATATATGAGGAACATGCAGAAGATCCAGGAAAGCTGGATGGAGCAGTTAAAGAGCACGGCGTCGATGTTTCAGGACTTCATGAAAAAGGGCTCTTAACTGATAATTAGCAAGCAGTATTAGTCTCTTATACGGCATTCTTCAAGTACGTACCAACCTGAGAAGATTAAAGGAGACCCCTATCCTTTAATCTTTTTTCCGTTATATTCGCATCCATTAATAATAAGAACAAATGCCTTTCTGTGTCCGGCGGCGGCGGCAAAATTATATATGCTATTGCTAATAGTATTTTGGGCTAAATTTTATATATGCAATAATAACAGATAGATATAAATTTATAAATCTTCGCATATGCGTACATTTTCTCTTGACAACCGCCTCCGAGGCTATTATATTAATCTCAGAACATATAAAGGAGGTCATAACAATGGCAGCAAGCAAACAAGCTTATGATGTTAAGGATTTCACCGAGCCGGTAAAGGAAATATCGAAGCTCGTTAAGGAGACTTACCTCAATACACTCGATTTCTCTCTTTCGGTGGCCGAGGAAAACAAGAAGGTGCTGAACAAGCAGCTCGATTACGTTATCGAAGCGGAGAAAGATTACGTCAGTTCCGTAAAGGAGTTTTACGGATCACTTCCGAAGCAGAATTATCCGTTCGCAAAGGTTGATTCCGGGGCTTTCGACGACGGCCTGGCCAAGGTTTTTGAGTTTCAGAAAAACCTGGCAGATTCGTTTAAAGGCATTTCGGGCAACGCGGCTGCGGAGAGCTACGATTTCGCGAAGAAGAACGTGATCAAGGCTTTTACGATGTTCGACGAAGCGCTTGATTCTTTCAAGCTTTAATCGGGCGTAAATAAATTTGGAAAGATTAAACGGGGGGGCCAAATATCCCGGCCCTCCCGAATTAACCAAAAATCAACCGTCTTTCTCGTTTATTCGATTTCAGCCGATTAGATCGAATAAGGCCCGGTAATTCCGGGTACCCTCATACCCTGGCGGGTATCGAAGGAGCGTCCAGTCTTGACTCTATAAAGTAATCCCGTTCGTCTCGGGGACAGGATAAAGGGGAATATGAAAAAGCAGAAACACCTCGACAAGCTGACTCCCAGGCTCGCCGAAATAGAATCAGGCGCGCCCGAAGAAAATTACGAATCATACTCATACGGCGGCGATGAGGGGTTCGACCAGGATGGCGCGGACTTCGATCCGGGGTTCGCCCCCGGGGAAGGGGGCGCGGGCAGGAAGAAGCCCCGGAAAACGAAGCTCGAAGAGCATCTCAGGCTCCTGCACGTCTATTTCAAGGACCTCGAGCACGAGACGTCCCTCCTTTCGCCGAAAGAAGAGCTCAGGATAGCGGCCAACATAAAGAAATGCGAGAACAAGGCCGAGGCCATAAGGGCGGTACTCTCCGAGATCTCACGGGAAACGAGCAAGAAAAAAAGCACACTCAAGAAATACCCCGTCTACACGGGGACGGACATGGTCAGCTACATGGAGAGGATGAGTACCCTCTCGGACGCGTACGTGAAAAGGTCCTCCGAGCTCAAGAACAGGTTCATCAAGTCGAACCTCAAGCTCGTCATCAGTATCGCGAAGAACTACATGGGGAGGGGACTCCCACTGGCCGACCTCATTCAGGAAGGCAACCTCGGCCTCATGAGGGCCGTCGAGAAATTCGACTACACGCTAGGATACAAGTTCTCCACATACGCGAGCTGGTGGATACAGCAGGCGGTGTTCAGGGCGCCCTTCGAGAAGACGAAGACCATCAGGATACCGGTCTATCTCTACGAATGGGCGGGGAAGGTGAGGGCAGTCACGACGATGCTGTCGAAAGAGCTCGACAGGGAGCCCACGTGCGAGGAAATAGCGAAGGAGCTCGGGATATCTCCCTCCGTCGTAAAGAGGATCATACAGACGGCGTCAGACGTGATGAACAACGTACAGTCCCTCGACACCCCCATTTCGAACGAAGACCAGAGGACCCACATCGAATTCGTCGAGGACGAGAAGATACCCCCGCCCGATTCAGCCATATTGAAGCGCACTGTCCAGAACAGGATAGAGGACATACTATCGCTCCTCACGCCGAAAGAGCGGGAGATAATCAGGATGCGCTTCGGCATAGGCATCGAAACCACCTACACGCTGAGCGAGATCGGGGACAGATTCGGGGTAACGCGCGAGAGGATAAGGCAGATAGAAAAATCCGCGCTCGAGAAGATATCGTCTTCCTACATCGGGGAATATTTAAGGGACCTGATCTAGGGTACAGTGCCGCTAAGCAGGTAAGGCCGCCATTTATTCACGTAGGCATCGAGGTCGAAAGGCGGCGTCCAGTCATTCTCGACATAGACGTAAAGCTCCTGACCCGGATAAATCTTGTTCGGGTTCACGATCGCGCCCATGTTGGCCTGATATATGTTCACCCACTGCCTGCAGTCGAGGAAATAGTAGCCCGCCAGCAGGTGCAGCTCCTCACCGCTCTTTACCGTGTGAATGATAAGCTTCTTAGGCGGCTCCGGCGGGAATTCGATCGCGCTTGCAATACGCCCTCCCAGTCCCAGAAAAACCAAAGTTATTATAGAAGCAGCTGTTATACGCATCATCTTTCCCAATTATAATACAATTTCACTACTCGGTCATCATTTTTATGTTTGTAATGTTCGTGATGTAAAATATCACTTCCGTACAGGGGTCCGTACAATAAAACAATGCGAGCCGTAATCCAGCGCGTAAAAGAGGCGAGGGTCGAGGTCGAAGGCGAGGTCGTGGGCCGGATAGGGGAGGGTATGCTCATTCTGCTGGGGGCGGGGAAGGACGATTCGGAGGAAGACGCCCGGTATCTGGCCGACAAGGCGATTGCGCTCCGTATATTCGAGGACCCGGAGGGGAAGATGAACCTGTCCGTGAGGGAGACGGGGGGTGAAGTACTGGTCGTCTCCCAGTTCACGCTCTACGGCGACTGCCGGAAAGGCAGGCGTCCGTCGTTCGATAAAGCCGCCCCCCCGGAGCTAGCAGAGCAATTATATGAGCTCTTCGTCAGGGAAATCAGGGAGCGCGGAGTGAAGGTCGAGACAGGCAGATTCCGCGCCATGATGGACGTGCATCTCATTAACCGGGGCCCCGTCACCCTGATGCTGGATAGTAAGAAGGAGTTTTAGGTTCCTTAATTTCCTTCCCCCTAGAGGGGGAACTGCTTCGAGCAAGCGAGAAGTAGGACGCCCTGACCCTTTAGCCGCTTGGGTAATTGTGACCATGCTCTCCGATTTGTCGAGCATGTGGTGAAGGATGGGGGTGAACAGATTGTCATTCCCGAATGTTTTAATCGGGAATCTATATTTGAAGGAGGCGATGAAAAAGAAGAGATCCTGAAACAAGTTCAGGATGACTAACTTGTTAAATGCAATTGTACCCCCACCCAAACCCTCCCCCTTTTCAAGGGGGAGGGAATCGATGTGTGTGTTGATTTCCTCCCCTTAGACATTATATTAAAAAAATGGAAAAGGTGGTCTGCACTCACCCGAGGGCAAAGAGGGATTACGTCATAGAGGAGAACTACGAGGCCGGTATCGAGCTCAAGGGCTCCGAGGTGAAATCGCTCCGCGAGAATCAGGCGAGCATAAAGGAGAGCTTCGCCATGATTAGGGACGAAGAGGTTTTCCTCGTAAACAGCTATATAGCCCCTTACGAGCAGGCCAACATATTCAACCACGACCCGCGCAGGGAAAGGAAGCTCCTCCTCAACAAACGTGAGATAAGCCGGCTCATGGGCAAGACCCTGATAAGGGGATACACCCTCATCCCGTTAAAGATCTATTTCAAGCGGGGTAAGGCGAAGGTCGATCTCGCCCTCGGAAAGGGTAAAAAGGTCATAGACAGAAGGGACGACATAAAGAAGAGGGAGGCCGACAGGGAGATGGAAAAGGCGCTCAAGAGACGATACTGATCCTGTATATATCCCCAAAAGTAGTGTAAACTCTCCTTATATCCGCCGGACTGGCGGTCTTGACAACATTGAAATAATAATTATTTTGTAATAGCAAGTTACAAAGCATTATTAAAGTTTATTGTTCTTTGACATGGGGGCGACATGGCTTCGACGGGGATTGGGATAGCTTGTGCTGCATGCCGAGCTTCTGCTAACTCGTAAAACTGGCGGAGCACACACAAGTGCCACAAATGACTTTGCACTCGCTGCCTAAATAGAGCAGCGACGGCTCCTTAGACCCCGCCCGCGGGTTTAAACGAGGCGACACAATGCGGGCTGGTCCGATGGCGACGCCCTGAACGCCTGAGGACGAGAAAACATTCGGGGCTGGCGGTGAAAACCCTGTCTATCGGCAACTTCAGCGCGAGACAAAACGATAGACTAAGCATGTAGAGGCCTTGTGAGTCTCTTTCTCGGACCCGGGTTCGATTCCCGGCGCCTCCACTCTTTTTCTGTGATCTTTACAAAGTTTTTACAAAGGCAACGAGCTGATCGAGGGCACTGCCCCATCCTTTATGAAATCCCCTGTCCTCATGTTTTTTGCGGCCTTCTTCGTCGCCGTGGAGTGCGATAACCGTATACTTCGTTCCGCCCTCATGCGGCTCAAGCATTATAATCGCCGTGAAGAAGCTATCGACACAGTCATTCGGCTGATTGGACGGCCGATAGCCCTGCTCCAGCGCATCGGTCCAGACTAGCTTTTCGTTCTCGACGACTTCGAGGTAACAGCCGGTATTCGGGTGATCCTCCCCGTCCGGTGAACGCATAACGGTGCGGAAGATCCCGCCGGGGCGAAGATCGATTTCGCAATCTATCGTTGTCCAGGGGACAGGCGTAAACCATTTCTTCAGGTACTCCGGCGTTGTCCACGCCTTCCAGACGAGCTCTCTCGGCACGTCGACGATGCGCTCCAATACGAGATCGAGTCGAGGATCAGGTTTATATTTTGCATGGGTCATTACTTTTTCTCCTTTAATGCTTCCAGGTAATTGTCCAGTTGATCCAGGCGCAGCTCCCAAAGTACACGCCGCCTCTCGATCCAGTGTTCCGCCGCTTTCAACGGTTCCGGTGTCAGCCGATAGGTACGTACCCGGCCCCTTTTTTGTGAGCGGACTAACCCGCACTCTTCCAGAACACCCAGATGCTGGGTGAATGAGGGTAACGCCATATGGAATGGCCGCGCCAGCTCGCTCACAGGCAGAGGACCGTCACTCAGCCGTGTCAGTACAGCGCGCCGGGTCGGATCCGACAAAGCATGAAAAACGCGATCGAGTTGTACATCATTGTTAGGCATATACCTAACTATACAGTAGCTGCAAACTCATGTCAAACTTATGTCAATACCTAAGTTTATTTTTGAGTCCAGGCTGTGTGTCCCGGGGAGACGACGGCGGCTCCTCCTTAAACCCCCGCCTGCGGGTTTAAACGAGACCGCGCCTTATACCCCCCTCAGGAGCGATTTTCTTGACAACCGCCTTTTTTGCTGAACAATCATCAGGAAACCACGCGTTAAAACCCATGAACGTTCTTACAAAAGCATTTACTCCGCCAGTACGGTATAACCTACCGAAAACTCTGTCACGCAATAATCCAAACTCAAAAATAGCTAAAAGCTTGAAGAAAACCCGTCGATATAGCGGCATTTCGCAAGATCGGCTGTCCAAACGGGCGGATCTGCCGCTAAATGATGCCGTTACCGTGGAATACGGCGCAAACACGAATCCAATTATTGAAACCCTCCCAAATCGCGAAGGCGTTTTGACGACGGCGTTTATGATTTAATCAATTAGGAATATGTTCAGACTTTATTACAAAATTATTTCGACTCCGAAGACGGTCATAGACGTTCAATCGTTGGGGTGCGACACCGGCATTGACATCGTCGGGAAAAAACTGGAAGCCAGGCTACAGCGGTCATTTCGCGGCTCGCTCGCCATCCGGGCCGTCGATGCCGGATCGACCAACGCATGCGAGCAGGAGCTTACCGCGCTTGGCAACGCTTATTATGACATCGAAAGATTCGGGATTCATTTTGTGGCTTCCCCAAGGCATGCGGACATGCTGATGGTTACGGGCCCCGTTACCAGAAACATGAAAGAAGCGCTGGTAAGGACATACGAAGCCGTTCCTGACCCGAAAATTGTCGTGGCAGTCGGTGATGACGCGATAGACGGAGGCATTTTTAAGGGTTCTTACGGAGTTTTAGACGGAGTGCACAATGTCATTCCCGTGGATTACCAAATTCCCGGAGACCCGCCGTCTCCAAGAATAATACTTTGCGGCTTGCTGCAAATCCTTGAAATGCTTGATTCTCGCTCTAAGGCCGCTCAATAAATATGTTTAACACGCTTATCTCATCAAATATATTTTTTCTGTCACTCCTCTTATGGATAGCAGGGGCGGTCGGGGCTTTGGTCTTGAGCAAAAATGACCGCTTGGCAAACTGGTGGGGGAATTCATTTGCGATTCTCGGATCCTGCGTTGGATTATTGTTTTCTCTGTCAGTGCTGATTATCGGTTCCACATTTTCTTTTAACATCGACTCCACTCTGCCTCTTTTGTCGTTATCTTTCAGCGTAGATAAATTATCCGCATTTTTCATCTTCCTTATTTCGCTTATCGCTTTACTCGCTTCAATCTATGCATTGGGATATGTAAAGCATTATTACAAAAAATATAACATCGGCGCGCTCGGCTTTTTTTATAATATTTTCCTGGCCGGAATGGTTATGGTGGTCAGCGCGCACAATGCCCTTTTCTTTCTCATCGTGTGGGAAATAATGTCTCTTGCGTCGTATTTCCTGGTTATTTATGAAAACAAGGAAAAAGAAAATGTGCAGGCGGGATCGCTTTATTTCATTATGACCCACGTCGGGACGGCGTTTATAACGCTGGCTTTTTTACTCTTGTACCGTTCTACCGGGTCTTTAGACTTTGGCGTAATAAAAGAAACTATCGGAAATAGTTCACCGCTCATAGCCGATACGGTTTTCATTCTGGCGCTTATAGGGTTTGGAACCAAAGCGGGTATTATCCCTTTTCATATCTGGCTGCCGAACGCTCACCCCGCAGCACCGTCTCATGTTTCCGCCCTGATGTCCGGTGTGATGATCAAGACCGGCATCTATATGTTTATCCGGATGTTCATGGATATGCTGCCGGACGCGCCGCTCTGGTGGGGAGTCGTTATTTTAATACTGGGCGCTATATCATCGCTGTTTGGGGTTTTATATGCCCTCACCGAACACGATATCAAAAGACTCCTGGCTTACCACAGCATCGAGAATATCGGGATCATTTTGTTGGGACTCGGCAGTTCGCTTGTGTTTTGGTCGCTGGATATGAAGCCGCTGGCCGTCCTTAGCCTGGTAGCGGCACTTTTTCATACTCTCAATCATGCGATATTCAAAGCATTATTATTCCTGGGAGCCGGTTCCGTTATTTCCCAAACCCATACCAGAAATATGGAAGAATACGGCGGCTTAATAAAATATATGCCGCAAACTGCGCTTTTCTTTCTTGCCGGCTCGATGGCGATATCGGCACTGCCTCCTTTGAACGGTTTTTTCAGCGAGTGGATGACGTTTCAGTCTCTTTTTAGCGGGATCATGGCATCGAATGTCCCTGTGCGCTGGGTATTTATTTTGGCGGCGGGATCGCTTGCGTTTACAGGAGGGCTTGCTGCAATGTGTTTCGTGAAAGCGTTCGGAGTCACATTTCTGGCGAGACCAAGGAGCGAGAATGTCCGGCACGCGAGAGAGTCAGGTTTCGCGCTTCGTGTCGGCATGGCCGTTCTCGCGGCTCTTACTCTAGTCATAGGATTTACGGCAGGCAGTATCACAAATGCAGTATCAGGCGTTGTGAGCGATTTGAGCGCCTTTAATTCTTCCGAACCGGCATTTTTTTCAACCATCCAAACGGTCGGAATGCGAAACGGCTTCGCTTCAATTTCAATGCCGCTTATCCTGGCAAGTCTTATTGTAACTATGGCATTGACGTTTTTTGCCGTGTATCTCGTCTCGCGTAACAGAAAAACGAAAATCGGCCGTACCTGGGACTGCGGAACAACTCTTGGCCCGAGAATGGAAATTACAGCCACGGGATTCTCCAACTCTATCGTTACTATTTTCCGCGGGGCGCTCAAGCCGACTAAGCAAACGAGCATCGAGTATCGGGATGAGGATATGCGCTATTTTCAAAAATCAAGCACGGTTGAGCTTGGGATTCAGGATATTTACAACAGGTATTTTTATCAGCCGGTGCATATGCTAACCATCAAAGCTTCCGAGTATATGAAAAGAATCCAGAGCGGCAATATCAATATGTACGTACTGTACATATTGGCGATACTCATTGCCCTGCTGTTCGCTTCGGGTATGTAGAAATACTATGTCAATTATAATTTGGACAATTCAATTAGCACTCGTGCCGGCCGTGTCGCCTCTGTGTATAGGTGTCGTCAGAAAAATAAAAGCGAGATTCCAAAACAGAGTCGGCGCGGGCATATTTCAGCCGTATAGAGACTTGTGGAAGTTGTTCCATAAGGATGAGGTGATAAGCGAGGACGCTTCCTGGATTTTCAAATGCGCTCCCTATCTTATTTTTTCAACCACCGTGATTATAGGAGCGAGCATTCCGCTTTTTACCACAATATTTTCCATCAATGTCCTCGGCGACCTGCTGGTCGTAATATATCTGATTGCTCTTGGAACTTTCTTTCTCGCCCTGGCCGGCATGGATGTGGGAAGCGCTTTCGGAGGGTTCGGATCAAGCCGGGAAATGACGGTTGCCGCTTTAACGGAGGGCGGTTTGATGTTTTCCATTCTCGTCCCGGCGTTCTCGGCTCATTCCACGAATCTTTTTGCAATCTCGGGTGCTGTCGCTTCGTTTTCGTTTTTTGCTTTTGCCCCGATGATTCTCGCGCTTGCCGCGTTTATAATCGCCATGCTTGCCGAAACGGGGCGCTTCCCCTTCGATAATCCTGCTACACACCTCGAACTTACCATGATTCACGAAGCAATGGTTTTGGAATATTCGGGAAAGAGACTGGCGCTTATCGAATGGGCGGCGGCAAATAAGTTCTTCATCTTCCTTGCATTGGGAGCAAATCTTTTCTTCCCCTGGGGGATGTCGTCATCGGAGCGTCTCGGGGATGTTCCGCTTGCCTTGATATTGTTTTTTGCAAAAATTCTGGCGTTTAGCGTATTCGTTGCTGTCCTGGAGTCTACTATCGTCAAATTCCGCTTTTTCAGACTGCCGGATTTATTATTCACATCGTTTATTTTAAGCATCATTGCTATGAGTTTGACTATCTAAAACCATGATTCCTATTACGCCGCAAATATTATTCTTTCTTGAGACGATGCTGTTTGCATCGGTCGTTTTTATGCACATCGCCAAGAAAAATTCGGGGGTGATATTTCTTTATGCGGCACAGTCTTTGATCATTGCTATCGCCTTGTTTTATTCCTCCCTCAAAGAGGCATCGTTATTGCTTGTGGTAGCGGCTGTGGCGACTTTTTTGGTCAAAGTGATAATCGTCCCGTATTTCTTTTCCGGGCTCATTAAAAAACACCGGCTGCAATTCTCCGTCAGCACTTATTTGAATACTCCTATGACACTGATCGTCCTGGCGTTATTGACCGCGTTTTCCTACTCGCATTTTTTCGGGCCATTAACTATTCTCGCCCCGGATAAGGAAAACGCCTTATCGCTCGCCATAGCGATGGTGCTCATATCAATATTTTTAATTATTAACCGCAAAGGGGCCCTGTCTCAGATGGTCGGTATTTTGTCATTGGAAAATGCCATCGTTTCATTCGCGTACGTGGCCGGGCTTGAGACAACTGCCGGGCTGCAAGTGGGCATTCTGTTCGATATTTTTATCTGGGTCGTGATCGCGTCCGTTTTTGCGTCAATGATATACCGGCACTTCGGCTCGCTTAATGTGAGTGTACTGAAACATTTAAAAGAGGAATAATTCATTGGCCTTATTTTTAATTATCATCATACCGCTTATCGCCTCCGTCGCATCTTTTTTTGTGAAGAAAGATATGCGAGTGTTGAGTTTTATCGCCGTCTCCGCCTCTTTCCTGGAATTGACAGCGACACTGGTAACGGTCGCCTCGGTTATGGATAGCGGCTTATATCGTTTAAACGGCTATTTTTTCGTCGACGCACTCGGGGCCGTCATAATCATGCTGGTCGCAGTCGTAGGCGCCATGGCGTCGTGGTACTCGACCGGCTATCTAAAACTTGAGGTGGCGAAAAGAATCATAGGATTCAGCAGGGTACGGCAATATTTTATTCTGTTGCACTTATTTCTCCTGGCGATGTTTTTTGCAGTTATGTCCACGAGCCCCATTTTGACCTGGATTGCGATTGAAGCGACCACGCTCTCTACAGCGTTCCTTATCAGCTTCTACAACAAACCGTCGGCGATAGAAGCAGCCTGGAAATATTTGATGATTAATTCGGTCGGACTATTGCTGGGATTTTTCGGCACCTTTCTTTTCCTCTATCCGTCCATACATGCCGGTTTTCCGGGATTGATCAGCTGGCATGACATGTTATCCCATGCTTCTGCGCTCGATCCATTTATAGCCAGGATGGCATTCATTTTTATTTTAATCGGATACGGCACAAAAGTCGGTTTGGTTCCCATGCATACATGGCTGCCGGATGCCCACAGTAAAGCCCCGGCACCGATCAGCAGCTTGCTTTCAGGCGTATTGCTTAATGTCGCTTTTCTCGCACTTTTGCGGTTCAAATCTGTCGTTGATGTCGCGATAGGCCCGTATTTTTCCCGGGAGCTGCTCGTATTTTTCGGCGTTATCTCGATATCCGTCGCGGCTTTTATCATCTTTAGTCAAAAAAGCTATAAACGGTTGCTGGCGTATTCCAGCATTGAGCACATGGGGATTGTCGCCTTAGGGTTCGGGTTCGGAGGCGCGGGGGCATTCGCGGCTCTGCTCCATATGATCTACCACGCGCTGACAAAATCGGTTCTATTTTTATCGGCGGGCAATATATTAGTGAAATACGGTTCCACAAAAATAAGAAATGTGAAAGGCGTTCTGACGGTCCTGCCTGTGACCGGCATCCTGTTTTTCATTGGATTTTTGGCAATCACCGGCGTTCCTCCGTTCGGGACATTTGTAACCGAATTTTCAATATTGTCGGCGGGCATTAAGACGCATCCGACAACGGTGATTATTACCTTATCGGTGCTGGCCCTGGTATTTGTCGGTTTTTTGAGGCACGTCGTCTCGATCACGTTTGGAAACAGCGATATCCCCATGGCAAAGGGCGAGAGCGGATTGGATACAATTGTTCCCATTATGCTTCTGGCCGCTCTTTTAATCATTGTCAGCTTTTTCATCCCGGCGAGTATGCGGTCGTTGTTACATTCAGCGACAATAAATTACTAATACCATGAAACGAGAAATAACAGAAAAATATATTCCCGATAAATTTAAGATAAGAATAGAGGGCAATGTCGCTGCCTATAACGTTCCTATTGATGAAATACCGGAGATCGCCAACCAGCTCTATTTTGCTCACACGTTACAGCTCAAAACGATAACCGCTGCGGACGAACGGAGCGAAGGCGGAGGTTTCAAGATCTACTATGTGTTTGGCGTGCCTAAGGAGAATGTTTTTCTCGCCCCCTACATAACCCTGACAGACCAGAATAAATTTCCTTCAATCACCAAAGCTATTCACGAGGCTTCCGGTTACGAAAGGAAGATCGAGACCTTTTTCGGTTTAAAGCCGACAAAGCACCCCCATCCTCGACCGATCATTCTTCACGAAAATTGGCCTGATACGGTATTCCCGCTGAGAAAAGATTTCGACTGGCGGGACCGGCCGCCGGAGGCGCACGGATCGTATGAATTCCGGAAGGTCGAGGGAAAGGGAATTTATGAAATCCCCGTGGGACCGGTTCACGCCGGCATAATCGAACCGGGGCATTTCCGGTTCAGCGTCATCGGAGAAGAAATAGTATCGCTTGAGCCGAAGCTGGGATATAAACACAAAGGCACGGAAAAACTCTTCGAGGTTCTGCCGATGGCGGACAAGATCAGATTATCCGAAAGGGTTTCGGGAGACACCTCGTTCACTCATTCGCTGGCATTTTGTCAGGCCGTGGAAAACCTGTCCGGCATCGGAATTCCGGAGAGGGCGAAGTATGTGAGAGTCGTATTTTCCGAGCTGGAGAGGCTTGCGAACCACCTGAACGACATCGGTCTGATTATGCTGGACGCAGGTTATAATTTCGGCGGCAGCAACGGAGCGCGCCTCCGCGAAATCATAATGCAATGCTGTGAGCGTCTTGCCGGAAACCGCTTCCTGCGAGGCATAAATACGGTCGGCGGGGTAGCGCGGGATATCACAAGCGAGATGAGCGGGGGACTATTAAGCGATCTAAAAAATGTACACCGGGATTTTAACGATGTGATTGAGATTGCGGAAAGCAGCTTTTCCCTCTCGAACCGCCTTTCCGGCACGGGCAAGCTCGATCGTCAGATAGCCCTGGACCATGGGGTCATCGGAGTAACGGGCAGGGCAATAGGGATCGCACACGACGCGCGGGTAGAATATCCGTATGCGGCATACGACAAATTAAAATTCGAGATCGCCCTGGAAGAAGAAGGGGATGTACGGGCAAGGTGGTCAGTCCGCGTCAAAGAAGTGCATTCTTCCATGAATATTATAGAGCAGGCACTCCGGAGTATTCCTTTGAACGATGAATTAATATCCGGTGATGAAACGGTATTGAGGAGTAACAGCTGCGGCGTAGGGGTGGCGGAAGGATGGCGGGGCGATATCGTTTATTTTGTTGCCACGGACGCGGCAGGAGAGGTAAGCAGGGTAGATGTGCGCGATCCTTCGTTTATAAATTGGACAGTATTGGGTTACGCAGGGAAGGGGAATGTGGTGCCCGATTTCCCCCTCATTAATAAAAGTTTCAATTTGTCTTATTCCGGAAATGATTTATAAAAATATGTCATGCGCGGATAAAATAGCCGCCCGGTCCCGCTCCCGGCGCTTTCAAGGTCTA
>Ga0155644_1122_pt1 | contig 15214 bp, 15 predicted proteins | sample RifCSPhighO2_12_FD_107301 | JGI IMG/M metagenome (GOLD analysis project Ga0155644, IMG submission 107301) | Candidatus Dadabacteria bacterium RIFCSPHIGHO2_12_FULL_53_21 | reverse complement strand
GGCATTATATTCTCTACCCCCTTGGAATTCAGCCACACGCAGGTCTCGTAGATGCCAACTACCTTCGGCTGATGCTCTTTCCCTATCGAGACCGCGTCGCCTATGTGGTCGAAATGCGCGTGCGTTACGGCCATGATGTCGAGTTTTTTTACTTTCTTCAGCCCCTCCGGGCAGGCGGGGTTGTGCTCGACCCACGGGTCTATGAGGATGATCTTCCCCCCGGGGGTTTTCAGCGTGAAGGTCGAGTGACCCATATATGTAAGTTCGAACCCTTTATTGAGCTTTCCCATATTTTCCTCCAAAGGCCTTTCAGTTTTGATATGATAATTCTAACCGCATGCGGGTTCCGATGGCAAACGGGCTTAGGCTCGGCTGTATAAAGCATGATAGAATAGTCAGGATGGGCTTTGAAGTCTTCGAGCATACGGCCGATATCGGGGTCAGGGTATACGGCGGGAGCTTCGCGGATTTATTAAAAAACGCCGCGCTGGCCCTTTTGTCCCTTATTACGGAGAGGGAGTCGGTCAGGCCTGTCGAAGAGGTGGTGTTCCAAGCCGAGGCTGAGACCGGGGAGGAGCTTCTGATAAAAATGCTGAGCGAGATACTCTATATCCATCAGGTCCGGAAGATGGTTTTCAGCGAAGCGGAGATAGAGCTTACCGACGGTTATAGGCTCAAAGGCAGGCTTAAGGGTGAAAAGATCGACCTTGGCAGGCACGAGCTCCTGCTCGACATCAAGGCGGCCACGTATCATAATTTGAAAATCGAGAGAGTGAATGATAGATTTATGGCCGAAATAGTTTTCGATATTTGAAATAATTTCTTTCTGTTATAAAGAGTTATATGCTTTGTGCCTCGAATTTTATGAGGTGCGGAGCTCTATTCATGGAAAGCCGGGCGCGGGGTTAGCGGGCGGTATCCGACGGGACGCTTCCGGGTGCGCGCGGGAATTCATGGATATTTTGTGAATGAAACCGACTAAATTCAGGATCAGGTGGCCATGCTCGATTCCAAATACGTTGAAGAGAATCTCGAAAAAGTCGCAGCCGGAATGAAAGACCGCGGCGCGCCGTTTGACTCCGGGAGGTTCAGGTCTCTCGATCAGGAGAGGCGGCAGATCATAAAACGGGTGGAGGAGCTCGAGCATGAAAGGAACGTCGGCTCGAAGAGGTTCGGGGAGCTGAAACGTGAAGGGGACCAGGGTGCCGCGGACAGGCTGCAGGCGGAGCTTAGAGTGATCTCGGACAAAATAAAGGACCTCGCCGGCGATAGATCGAATGCGGATAATAATCTCAGGGAATTCCTCTTGGGGGTCCCGAATATGCCCCATGAATCAGTGCCGGTCGGAAAGGATTCCGCTGATAACAGGGAAGTGAGAAGGTGGGGGGAGCCCAGGGTATTCGGTTTTGAACCGAAGGATCACGTAGAGCTCGGGAAAATACTCGATATAATCGATCTCGACAGGGCCGCCAAGATCACAGGCGCAAGGTTCGCGCTTTATAAGGGGCTCGGGGCAAGGCTCGAAAGGGCTTTAATAAATTTTATGCTCGATATACATACGAGGGAGCACGGATACAAGGAGGTGCTCCCGCCGTTCATGGCGAACAGCGAGAGCTTTATAGGTACGGGCAACCTGCCCAAATTCGCCGCCGATTTGTTCAAGGTGGAAGGAACGGATTATTACCTCATACCCACTGCCGAGGTCCCGGTAACCAACATACACAGGGACGAGATACTGAGCGGTGACGACCTGCCGATAAAGTATGCGGCCTATACCCCGTGCTTCAGGAGCGAGGCGGGTTCTTACGGAAAGGACGTCAGGGGTATAATCAGACAGCACCAGTTCAACAAGGTCGAGCTCGTGAAATTCGCCGCTCCCGAGAGCTCGTACGATGAGCTCGAGTCCCTCACTGCGAACGCGTACCGTATCCTTGAGCTGCTGGAGCTGCCGTACCGCGTGGTCGTTCTCTGTACGGGGGATATGGGGTTCTCATCGGCGAAGACTTACGACATAGAGGTGTGGGTGCCGAGCGAGAATACATACAGGGAGATCTCGTCCTGCAGCAACTTCCAGGATTTTCAGGCGAGGAGGGCGTCTATCAGGTACCGTCAGGCAGGGGGGGGGAAACCCAGGCTCGTACATACGTTAAACGGCTCCGGGCTCGCGGTCGGAAGGACCGTCGTAGCGATACTCGAGAATTTCCAGGAACCGGACGGTACCGTCACCATTCCCAGGGCGCTCGTACCCTACATGGGCGGCGTTGAGAGAATTACAACCTAGCGGGAAGGCCGGTCTGATTTATAGATACGCCGGGAGCGGGTTTGTAATGCTGATTTGTAACACTGATCAGGCAGGCAGCTCGACGAAGAATGTGACTCCCCTTACCTCGTTGGGCCTGACGAATATTTCCCCGCCGTGTTCTTTAATAATGCCGAAAGACACCGAGAGCCCGAGGCCCGTGCCTTTGCCTTTCGGTTTGGTCGTATAGAACGGGTCGAATACCTTATTGATGCTTGAATCGGGTATCCCTGGGCCGTTATCCTCAAACGCGATCTGAATGACATTCCTCCTGCCGATGCCCCCTACGGGATCGGTCTCCTTTAGCCTGCTCCTGATCGTAAGCTGTCTCGTGTCGTTTATTTCCGACATGGCCTGCTGCGAATTAATAATAAGGTTCAGGAAGACCTGCTGCAGCTGGTTCGGGTCGCCTACCGTCTCGGGAAGGTCCGGGTCGAGGTCTTTAACCACATTTACCGAATTTTTTCTGAGCTCGTAGTCCGTAAGTCCCAGTGTCTTTTCCAATATGTCGTTTACCTGTATGACGTCTTTTTCGGGATTGTGCTTCCTTGCGAACGAGAGCATGTTCTGTATCACTTTTTTAGCCCTTTCCGATTCGGCGTGTATGGCCTTAATGGCCTCCCTGGATTCGCCGCTGAGGTCGGGTTCCGAGAGCAGCATTTCGGAATACCCGATCACGACGGCCAGGGGGTTATTCACCTCGTGGGTTACGCCCGAGATGAGCTCGCCGATTGCCGCGAGCTTCGCCGATTGCAGAAGCTGCTCCTGTAAATTTTTCCTCTCGGTAATATCGAATATGATTGCGGTTAAAATGGGTCTGCCTTCGACCCTGCACGTGGACAAAGAGACCTCAGCCGGAAACTCCTCGCCGTTTTTATGGAGCCCCGTGATCTCCGACGTCGATTCCTTGAGGTGCGATAGCCCGTTATCTCCCCCTCTTCCCGGCTCCGCCGGTATCGTTTCCTTGTACCGCCCGGGGAAGAGAGAGCTGAACTCTTTATTGACGATCTCTTCTCTGGGGTAACCGAATATTTTCTCCGCAGCGGGATTGAAAAGGATGATCTTACCCTCGCCGTCTACGGCTATGATCGCGCTCTTCGCCGTCTCAACGAAGCTCCTGTAGCGCTCCTCGGACTCCTTCAGTGCCTGCTGGAGCCTTCTCCGGGCGCTGATATCGTCGATCACCGACACGATCCCCAGCTGATGTCCGTCCTTATCCTTGATTGCGGACGTTTTTTCGTACACGGGGAACGCGTCGCCGTTCTTTCTGAGTGCGAGCCTTTCCCCCTCCCAGCCTACCATTACGAGGGCTTCATATATCTTGCTGCTCACCCCGGAGGGGTCGTCGAGCGGGTATAGAATATCGCTTTTCCTCCCTATGAGCTCCTCGGGTTTATATCCGAATGTTCTCGTATGGGCACTGTTAATATAAATGATGTTCCGGTTAATATCGGTAATTGTGACTGCCGAATTCAGGCTGTTCACCGAAGTTGAAAGGAGGAGGTTCTGCGCGGACTCGTCACCGCTTCTCGCCGTTTCGATCACGTTTTTCTGGCTGACTCTCCTCTGTGCAGCCGACGATTTTAAAAGCTTTTGTTTCTCAAGGGCTTTTAGCGTGAGGGTCGCGACGTACTTCATGTTTGCAGGCGCTTCTACATATCCGTAGACGAGGCTGTCGAGCGGATTGCTTGAATCGGGGCCGCCGTCCATGCCCGGTTCCGTGATCAATATTATATCGGTATTCTGAGAAATCGATTTAACGCGCGTGATTATTTCAGGGATCGAGAAATCGATAGTCGCGGTGTCGAGTACTGCCACTCCGTATGGCTTATCCCTCAGATGCCCGAGGAACTCCTCCGTGTTTGTAGCCCGGTCTATCTGAATGTCCTGTTTTCTCAGGATATGGTCGAGGTCCGTGAATAATTTTTCATTCAACCCTGCAAGCATATTTTGTTTGTGCATTTTATCCATCACTAGACCTGAACGAAATAGCGGGACCCCGCCCGGAGACCGGTATGGAACCAATCCTCGGCAACCCGTATAAATAAATCCCGATTTAACATGAACCCATCATCCAGGATTTTTGAAGCCGACGCCGTAAACCTTCCCTGAGCGGCTGTTGTCCGTACTTTCCGCTCACGGACTCAATCTAATAACGCCCCTTACGGATTATTCCTCCCCCCTGAAATGTCGGATTTCATAGTACTCAAATTTCATCCATGCCCTTTGTATTCTTTTCCAGCTTGTTTGATATATAATGAAAAATCGGAGCGGCGATTATGCATATTATAAAAACATATAGAAACGCATATCCCGCCTGTTTTTCCATACCGCCAATTTCCATCATATAAGACCGCATAAAAATTATTAGAACTGCGAATAGAGAGATAACGGATACGAAGATAGCTGCCATGAACAAATAAGAAAAAGCACTGGATAGTGAGTCTCTCATCGTCTTCCCCGCTTCTCTTTATTCTTAGCTTTAATTATAGAGTAATTCCGGAAAACCTACAATTGCTATTGATTTAGAGACTTTTGCAGGGGGTTTTAAAGCTCTGGGTAAACTTCGGACGGCTGGCACGGAAAATCTATACCTCGAGGATATCCTTTTCCTTTTTCTCCATCCGCTCATTGATTTTTTGAATGAATTTGTCCGTAATCTCTTGTATTTTATTGAGATTCTTTTTTGCAGCGTCTTCCGGCACGTGTTTTTCCTTTTCAGCGTCCTTGAGCTTGCCGTTCATGTCCTTCCTTATCTGCCTCACCGCGACCCTGTATTCCTCGGCGAGTTTGCTTATGTGCTTGACGAGGTCTTTCCTGCGCTCCTCGGTCAGCACGGGTATGGCTATTCTGATCACCTTCCCGTCGTTGGCCGGGTTTACGCCCAGCTCGGATTTCATTATAGCTTTTTCGATTCCCGAGATTGCGTTAATATCCCAGGGCTGAATCAGAATGGTCCTGGCCTCGGGCGTGGATATGGTGGCCAATTGGTTTATCGGCGTCTGGGTGCCGTAATAATCTACCGAGATGTGCTCGACGAGCGCTGTCGAGGCCCTTCCGGTTCTTATTTTGGAGAGCTCCGAATCGAACACGTGTAAAGACTTGTTCATTCTGTCTTCGGTTTCTCTGATAATCTCATCAATGCCTGTCTCTTCACTCATTTTTATCGCTCCTGACTTTCGTGCCGATATCCATACCCATAACGGCTTTCTTAATATTACCGCGTTCGAACAGATTGAAAACGATTATCGGTATATTGCCCTGCATGCATAACGACATGGCTGTCGCGTCCATAATCTTAAGCTCTTTTTGAATCACGTCCATATAGGTGAGCTCGTTGAATTTAACCGCGTCCTTAAACTTTAGCGGGTCCTTGTCGTAAACCCCGTCGACCTTGGTCGCCTTGAGTATGAGGTCCGCCCCTATTTCGAGAGCCCTCAGTGTCGCGGCGGTATCTGTCGTGAAGAACGGGTTCCCGGTGCCCGCGGCGAATATGACGACCCTTCTCTTTTCGAGGTGCCTTATAGCACGCCTGCGTATATAGGGCTCGGCCACCTGCCTTATCTCGAGGGCGGACTGCACCCTCGTATGTAATTGTCTCTTCTCGAGCAATGCCTGGAGGGCCAGCGCGTTTATAACGGTGGCCAGCATCCCCATATAATCCCCGGTCGACCTGTCTATGCCTGTTTCGGCTCCCGCCACGCCCCTGAAGATGTTCCCGCCCCCGATGACGATGGCAATCTCGATACCCAAGCTCTGGACTTCGGCTATCTCATCCGAAATAGCGTCGAGCGCCTTCGAGTTGATGCCATACCCTTCGGGCCCCTGGAGGGCCTCTCCGCTGAGCTTTAGAAGGATCCTGCGGTATTTCGGTGCGGACTTGGTTTTCGGAGAATTCATTTTTTCCGTCATTAATCCAGGATTTCACCCAGCTGGAACCTTACAAACCTTCTGACCTTGATATTTTCCCCGATCTTCGCGATGAGCGCCTGCAGGAGGTCGTTGATCTTTAATTTGGTGTCCCTGATGTATACCTGGTCGAGCAGACAGACTTCCTCGTAAAACTTCTCGATTTTCCCTTCAGCGATCTTGTCCGCTATATTCGCCGGCTTGCCCGACTCTATAACCTGGGCTTTCATTATCTCTTTCTCCTTCGCAAGCTCCTCTTCGGGAATGAACTCCCTGCTGACGTATCTCGGGTTGCCGGCCGCTATCTGCATCGCGACCTCTTTCGCGAAAGCCTGGAACTCATCGTTCCTCGCGACGAAATCGGTTTCGCAGTTTATTTCTACAAGTACGCCGATCTTCCCGCCCGCGTGTATGTAGGAGGTAATAGTTCCTTCGGGGGTTTCTCTGCCGACTTTTTTTGCCGCCTTGGCCACGCCCTTGATTTTTAGTATCTCTATAGCTTTATCGAAGTCGCCTGCAACCTCCTCCAATGCCTTTTTGCAGTCGATAAAGGGTGCGCCCGTCCTGTCCCGTATTTCCTTTACCATTTGTGCCGTAATATCTGCCATTTCGTGTTAGATTCCTCCTTGATTTCTTGCCCGAAGACTCTCTCCGCGATCGCGCTGCGATTTACTCCGCTTTATCGGTATGAGTGTATGTGTAAGTGTCTTCCTCTTCGGTGGTGCCTTTGGCCGGTGCCTTGGGTTTTGAGGGCTGCTTGTCTCTCGATTCAGTATGCTGAGGCGCTTCGCCCGGCTGACTGCTCTCGGATACCGCAACGGAGGTAGCTTCCTCTTTCACGGATTCCTCTCCGAACTCCTTGAATACGAATACCTTTCTTTCGACGACGACCTGGTCGTGCTGCGGCTTCCTGACGACTTCACCCGCCTGGAGTCTCTGCTCGTATGCGTGTCTTCCTTCGACGCAGGCGTCGGAGATTCTGGACGTGAACAGCTTTATGGCCCTTATGGCGTCGTCGTTGCTCGGGATCACGTAATCGGCATCAGCCGGGTCCGAATTTGTGTCCACCACTGCTACTATCGGTATGCCGAGCCTCCTCGCTTCATGTACCGCGATGTGCTCTTTCCTCGTGTCGACGATATAGAGCGCCTGGGGTGTCCTTTTCATGTTAACGACGCCGCCCAGGAGCAGTTCCAGTTTCTGGATCTCTCTTTTTAACCCCTTTGCTTCCTTCTTCGGGAGCAATTCCATCTGCCCTTCCTCTTCGAGCTTCTTCAATTCGAGCAGGTAGTCAACGCGGGACCTGATAGTGTTGAAGTTTGTAAGCGTGCCCCCGAGCCAGCGTGTATTGACGTAAGGCATGCCGGAGCGCGTGGTCTCTTCGGCGATTATACCCTGGGCTTGCTTCTTGGTCCCGACGAACAGTACCTCACCCCCTTCAGCGGCTACGTCCCTAACAAAATTGTAGGCCTTTTTGAAAAGCCCCACTGTCTGCTGGAGATCGATAATGTGTATGCCGTTTCTGTTCCCGAAGATGAACTCCTTCATTTTCGGGTTCCAGTGGCTTATCTGATGGCCGAAATGGACACCCGCTTCGAGAAGCTGCTTCATGCTGATTACCTCGTTCACCTGTTCGGTCGGCTGTATTTCTTCTGCCATTAAAATGCCTCCTGATTTATACCGATTTTTATTTGGGTAAAACGAACTTTATTAACATATAATGTAGCCTATTTCAAGTATCCTTTCCTCTTGTTTTGTAAACGATTTTGAAAAATGCTATGTTTTATACTTCTTAGATTCTACTCGAAAGGCCGGAATTTGAAAGACTCGCGATACTTGTTCATTGTTAACCCGGCTGCGGGACAGGGCAGAACGGCCGGCTTGTTCGGTTCTATAAAACCCCTCCTGGACGGCAGGAAAATACCGTTCGAATTCAGGCTCACCTCAGGGCCGGGGGAGGCGGAATCGTTCGCGAGGGAGGCACTTTCCGGCGGCTTTACTCATATCGTTGCCGTAGGCGGGGACGGGACCTCCCACGAGGTGGTGAACGGCATCCTCGGGTCTTCGATAATATTCGGCGCTATCCCTTCGGGCAGCGGTAACGACTTTCCTAAATCGGCCGGTATCCCGCTTGAAACGGGAGAGGCCCTCGAAACCCTGTTTTCAGGACGCGTGCGCCCGGTCGACGTGGGGAAGCTCGGGGACGCCTACTTTATTAACGGTCTCGGCATAGGTCTCGACGGAGCCGTTTCGCACCGCTTCAAGAAGCTCAAGCATTTCCGCGGACAGCTGGGGTACATACTGGGTGCGGTTCAGGAGGCCTTTTCATTCGAGGGCTTCCTGGCGGAGATCGCTATCGGGGACTGGAAGTTCTCGGGCAGGCTTCTTCTGGCCGGCGCATCGAACGGGATATATCAGGGCGGCAAGTTCAGGCTCGCGCCGTGGGCCAGGGTGGACGACGGGCTCCTGGACTTTCATATTATAAAGGATATGAGCCCGATCGAGAGACTAGTGAAGATACCTAAAGTGCTGGGTGGAACCCATTCGGGTCTGGCCGGGGTGGAATTGAGGACCGGCACGGCGATGGAGATCACGGTCGAGCGGCGGCAGCCGGCTCATATGGACGGGGAGCCGTTTTATATCGATCCGGGCGCTCACAGGATAGAGGTCGTACCGAAGGCATTAAGAATAATGTCGTCTGAGCGGTTATAGGCGGATATTGAAAAATTAACAGGATCCGGGTTTGGGGGGAGGGGGAGGATTTAATCTGCTCCTGCTCGATTTGCGCTGCCTGAGTCCTTGACAGATACGGGCCTGCGCATGAATATAAATTGAGGGGGGTTATCGGACACCATCCGTAGTTGAGCGTTTATGCTGAGAACAATCGTCTGCTGGTTTACTTTTATCATTTACACTGTGTTCTTCGGGATTTACGGTGTCGTTCTGGCCTTCATTTCCCCACGCGCGGTAGTTAAATACGCGGTGAGGCCGTGGGCGCGCATGATCCTGTTTACTGCGGGGGTGAAACTCGACGTCGAAGGGCTCGGGAATATTCCCGGCGAGCCGTCCATTATAATGTACAACCATCAAAGCGTATTCGATATATTCGCGTACATGGCCGCCCTTCCGATTGACTGGAAGGCGGTGATGAAGAAGGAAGTAGGCGGCATGCCCTTCATCGGCTGGGTCGCGAAGATAGCCGGTCACTATTTCGTCGCCAGGGACGGCTCTGGGAGGGATACGAAAGAAGTCAAGAAGATCGTGAGTAAAATACGGCAGGGACCCTCGGTCATGATCGCTCCCGAAGGCACAAGGGGTACTGAAGGGAAACTCCTCCCCTTCCAGAAGGGTGGATTCTTTATCGCCATGCTGGCAGGCGTCCCTGTAGTGCCGATGGTCATTACGGGCGGTCTCGATATAATGCCCAGGGACTCGAAGGTGCTTAGGCCTGGCATGATGAAGATCAGGATACTCCCTCCGATCGACGTAGCGAGCCTCCCTCCCGGGAGGGAAGGCAGGGAGGAATTGATGCGTATGGTGAGATCGCAAATGGAAGAAGTACTCGACCGTGAGAAGGGGCATGTGTCCGCATAGGGTTATCTCCCCAACCGGAGTTAGAGATTGTCATATGCGTATTCTCGTCTATAATTAACCCTGTCCGAACCATTTATTGAGTAACTATCGCCGATAGACTATAATTGATGAGCTGTCTGGCAGGGTTCATTAAAATATTACGAAACAAATATACATATACTCGATTTGAATCTGCGACCTTCTGAAGATATACGGGGATTTGCGCATGGACAGGGACGCCGCGGGAACGGGAGTATCGGAAGCGGGAGAGAAAATGGATATTCATAAATTAGCCGATCTTGAGCTCAGCACTATAATAAGCCTTGCGGGAATGCCCCCTCAGAAAGAGCTCGTCAACCCCAGGATGCCTTCAGAAATGGCAAAAAGGGTAAGGGTGACGTTCAGGCCGCTGCCGAAAGATTTCGGAAACCAGATAGTCATACGCTTCAGGGACAAACTCGAACAGAAGCTGAAAGAGAACGGCGTCCAGTTAATACCCTGGGACGATGCCGCGGAGGTTCCGCCGGGGATCGTATCGAAGATACTGCGCACGAGGAAGGTCAGCAGCAGCATCCATGCGGTAGTGGACGTAAAAAGGGAGTATTCGCTTACCCGTAAATTATTTAGCGCGCTCGCCGAGAAAATTTACCTCCGCACCAGGAAGCCCGAGAGATCGGTAATGGAAATACTCAAGATAAGCGGATGGGCCGACGACTTTACGGCAAGATACGTGCAGGACCCGTTCAATACGCAGATAATCACCCTCATGCCGCTCGAGCCCGAGTTTGCCGACAAGGGCACTACATACGACAGGAAGATAGCGATCGGGCTTAAGAACCTCATCACCACGATGTCCGAGATCGTCATGGGTATCGAGCCCGACAGGTTCTCGCTCGTCAACATGAACCTCTCGGACTCCATATACCGGAACGACGAGCTCGACGAGTTCGTCCTCAATTCACTCATACCGAAGATATACGCGCCGATAAAACCCCCCGTGCTTACGAGGTTCAAGAAGGGGGAGTACGATCCCTCGCATTCCGTTTTCCCCAAGCAGCTCGCCGACCTGGGGAGGCTCGTGGAGTCGACGTCGCTATTCCCCGAGGGCTCGAAGTTCAGCGAAAAGATTACGAGGGTTTCCCACAGGGACGTAGTTGAAAAGATAATGGAAGGGAGGACGGGCGTTTCCTACGGGTTCATCGCTATCGCCGAAGCGCCCAGGTACGAAGGCCCGGTTACGGTAACGAAAGAGGAGTGGGACACATTTACCAAAGTCGAGAGCGTTAACGACGATAAGGTCAGAGAGAATAAAGAGGGCAGGTGGTACGTTAAAACGGAAATTAGAGGTAAGGTGATATATCAGCAGGTGCCCGATATTTGGGTAGTGACCTCCCGCTCGGGGAGCAACAAGACCAACCTCGATCCCAATACTGACATTGTAAGGATCGGCCTCATAAAGGGGAAGCTCAATCTCGAAACCCCGAGGGGCGTAGACCTCCACAGGCGGGATATCAGGCCGTCGTTCGACACGTACGTGATCCTCGCGCAGGCCATAGCCGCCGCGCTCTACACGCCCGAGCTGATAAAGAACGGTCTCCCTATACTGCACTTCCACGGATATCCGGACCCTGCCTGGTTCGGACAGAGCGAATATTTCGCAGGGGCAACGAATCCGTCGCTCCCGTGCGGAACTGTCGAAGCGGCGCTGCTGAATTTTTCCGCGATTTATGAAATCGCCAACCGGAACGGGGATAGCATCAAGATGCTCTGTCTCGTGGAAGCTGACCACGGCGTCAATATACTCGGGCTCGACAGGGACTATCTCGTGAAGAGGCTGAGAGAAGGCGTGCTGGAGGGGCATGTAATACTCGGGGGGAAACACCTGCCTGAGCTCAGGAGAACGAGCCTTAAGGCGGAGATGGAGGAGCGCGGGCTTGGGAAGGCGGCGGGCTCTGTTAATTAAACCGATATTGCCAATTACGCCTCCTTTGGTATATTGTTGCCTGATTTAGAGGAACTCGTACTAGAAACCGCATCTTAAAGTCATCGGTAAATTCATAATGAACGAAGCTCGGAAAACAGCGAAGATATACCTCGGGCGCCACTGCAAGACGGAGTGGAACCTCGAAGGCAGACTCATCGGGACTACCGATCTGCCGCTTTGCGGCGTCGGCTGGGCGGAGGCGAAAGACACGCTGCCGATAGTTGAAAAGTACGAATTCGACAGGATCGTGTCGAGCCCGCTAAAGCGAGCCCGGGAGACCTCGCAGTACTATGCGGACAATCTGAAAATACCGCTCGACGTTCATCAGGATTTGAGGGAGCTCGACCACGGGGAGTGGAACGGGCAGAAGTACGAAGATTTATTGAGCGACACGTCCGGGAAGTTCAAGCGGTGGTTTATCGATGGGGATACGAGTATACCGATACCGAACGGGCCCGAAACACTGGAAGAAGTCCAGGCGCGCATCAGGAAGACCATCCGTGAGATCGCGCTCAAATATCCCGGCGAAAAGGTGCTCGTCATAATGCACAAGCATATAAGGTCCCTCCTCACATGCTATCTCCTGGGGGAGAGCCTCTCCAATTTCAGAAAGAACATCAACGAGGCTGTCGAGCCCATAGAGCTCTCTGACCAGGACCTCGCGAAGCTCCTCTGATAAAGTCACGATTGAGCAAAATTCAGTATTCCGGCGGCTTCTGGAAATACATCCTCAATTAAAGTATTTTTATCGTGAATGAGAAAGCGAACGCCTCTCTCCCTATTAATACCATTGATAATCACCCTGTATTTCGCATCTCTTGCATCGGGACAGGAGAAATCAGATGCCGTGCTTTCGGGTCACGCGGTCGTCCCCTTAATGTCTATATTGACCCCGCCCGGGGACGTTCCCGGGCATTTACAGACTAGCGGAAAATACACTCATCCCGACGCGAAGCGGAGGGACGATGTGGGAGTAATATCGGGGAAGGACCGTAATAAGCCCCGTGTGAAGGACGTCTATCTGCCGGTCGAAGGTCAGCCCTTTCAGGGTTTTTCCGGCATCAGGATGTTAAAGGACGGGACCGCTGTAATAGTCACCGACAACGGCTTCGGCACTGCCAAAAACTCGCCCGATGCGGTCCTTATGTTCCACCGTATCAAGTTCGACTGGGACAGGGGCGAGGTAAAGCTTATAAAAACGATCTACTTACATGACCCTGACCGGATTATACCGTTCCGCATTACGAATGAGGCGACGGATAAGCGTTATCTCACCGGGGCCGACATCGATCCCGAGTCTATACAGGTCGTCGGGGATTCGGTGTTCATAGGGGACGAGTTCGGGCCGTATATCATTCGCACCGACATGGACGGAAAGCTGACCGGGTTCCGGGAGCTTAGTATTAACGGTAAAACACTCAGGTCTCCCGATCACTACACGTTCCAGTCACTTCCCGTACCCGGCCCGGTGACGTTCGATGTGAAGAAGTCGCGCGGTTTTGAGAGCATGGCCGTTTCCCCGGACGGGAAATACCTGTACCCGATAGTGGAAGCGCCTTTGTGGGTCGAAGAGACCAAATCGTTCGAGAACCGGGACGGGGTAAGTTACGTCAGGATTTACGAGTTCGATATTGAGAAGGGCGGCTTTACCGGGCGTTCATTTAAATACGCTCTCGAAGATAAGAATCATTCCGTCACTGATTTTAATCTCATAAACGAGACCAAGGGGCTTGTTGTAGAACGGGACCCCGGTGAGGGCGATGCTTCGCTTGCGTGTAATGATGACAAGAAAGAAGCGGCGGCGGGGAATTGTTTCGATGACCCGGCAAGGTTCAAGCGGATATATAAGATCGATATGGGCGGCGTGGACAAGGACGGATTCGTTAAGAAGGCCGCTTATATCGACCTGCTCGACATAAAAGACCCGGACGGCGTCTCGCGGCTCGGAGTCAAGGGGCCCGTGTTCACTTTCCCTTTTGAAACGACCGAAGGCGTTGATGTATACGACCCGACTCACATAGTTGTTTTAAACGATAACAATTTCGGATTTTCCTCGGGGCGGACTCTGGGAAAGAATGACGATAATGAATTCATATTGCTCGAAGTCGGGGAATTTCTAAAAAAGTAGAACAATATCCTTTTGCCCCAGCCGCCACCGAACACCGCCCCGTTCGTCCTGAGCAGGAGCCTGTCCTGAGCGGAGTCGAAGGATCGAAGGACGGTATATTGTCATTTCGAACCCGGAGAGAAATCTATTCTTGGTATTACATATTGATTCCCTCCTTTCGTAAAGAACGAATGCGAGCGAGTGAGCATTAGGTCACCCTACTCCAATGAGCACAGAAGGGAATTAACTTCGGACTCAATGTTGGTATATCCAAAATAAGGGTTAGGGTGGATTTATCGTTTCATTTTTTTAATTTCCCTCTCCCTTGAGGGGGAACAGTTGCAAGCAAGCGCGCAACTGGTCGCTCTCCCAACAAAGTCATCGATGCAAATTAACTTCCAGCTCGACTATGCCTAAGCCAAAATAGTTTGGGTGAGGGTGTCCCTTATCGTTTCTGTCATTCCCGAATGCTTTTATCGGGAATCCATTTCTTGTCATCCTGAACCCCGATTCAGGATCTCATCTTTATGATTGTAGGAGCGAACTCCCGGGTCAAACCCGGGGCCGGCCACGACACACAAATTGCGTTTATCTCCCATAGCTTATCCGCACGCCCAACACCCGAAATACTCCCGTATATCCGCGGTGACACACCGCCCCGTTCGTCCTTTGCGGAGTCGAAGGGTCGAAGGGCGTCAAGCCTGAAACAAGGACTTATCTTGCAAATTTTTCTCGTATGTGAGACAATCTGAGAAAGAGGCATCAAATCACATTCTTAATTAAAGGAGATGACGAATTATGGCAAAAATGGATAAGAAAAACCTGGATAATCCTGACGAGTTACGGTCCTTTCCTATGGGGAGACTCGAGCTTGTCTCGGTGGCCGGGGTAACGTTCGGCCGGGCAACACTGGAGCCGGGCTGGAAGTGGTCTGAAAGCGTAAAGCCGATAGCCAAGACAAAGAGCTGCGAGGCCCCCCACATTCAGTATCACGTTTCCGGACGTTTGGCGGTTAAAATGGATGACGGCTCGGAGGATATATTCGGGCCGGGCGACGTATCGCACGTCCCTCCGGGGCACGACGCGTGGGTGGTCGGCAGCGAGCCCGTAGTGGTGATCGATATCAGCGGTATGTCCGAGTACGCCAAGAAGGCTTAGATCGGGCTTTTCGCCGTTTACTCGTTTGACGGATCCTCCTCGTCCGGACAACGGATATTTTGTCCTCTTGAAACCTTTAGCCCTTTAATACATTTAATATTGGCGCTGAATTCCATGCGCTCCTTGCACGGTAATGAGTGATTCGGTAATATCTTGCGGTCCGTCCTTAATAAAACTGGAAAAA
>Ga0155644_1117_pt2 | contig 15229 bp, 14 predicted proteins | sample RifCSPhighO2_12_FD_107301 | JGI IMG/M metagenome (GOLD analysis project Ga0155644, IMG submission 107301) | Candidatus Dadabacteria bacterium RIFCSPHIGHO2_12_FULL_53_21 | reverse complement strand
ATCACACATTGTGTGTGTCGCGCTTCACCTCTTCCCAGAGCTCGTCCATCTCCGCAAGCGATAACTCGGAGAGCTCTTTGCCGCGCGATTCGGCCTTGTCCTCTATCCTTCCGAACCTCTCGATAAAGCCGTCGATCGCCTTATGGGCGGCGCCCTCCGCGTCTATCTTCAAATGCCTCCCGAGGTTGACGAGAGAAAAAACGAGGTCCCCCCACTCTTTCTCGATCCCTGCAGCGTCTGCGTTTTTCATTTCTTCCTCGAGCTCCGACAGCTCCTCTCTCACCTTGGCTATGACCTCGTCAGCGCCGCTCCAGTCGAAGCCCACCTGGGACGCCTTCTCCCCGACCCTCTGCGCCCTGAGAAGGGAAGGCATAGTGCGGGGGATGTAGAGGAGCCTCCTCTTCCTCGATTTCTCCTTGAGCTTCTGGGAATGCCATCTCTTCACGGCCTCTTCGGCGTTTGAGGCCTTCTCCTCGCCGAACACGTGGGGGTGCCTCCTCACGAGCTTGTTGTGGAGCCTGTCGATAACGTCGTATATGCCGAAACCCCCGTCCTCTTCGGCGATCCGGGAAGCGAAAAGCACCTCGAATAAAAGGTCGCCGAGCTCCTCGGCGAGCTCGTCCCTGTCCCCGGATTCGATCGCCTGGATAACCTCATAAGCTTCCTCGATTATATATGATTTCAATGTGTCTAGGGTCTGCTCCCTGTCCCAGGGACAGCCCTCGGGGCTCCGCAGGTGAATCGATAAATTTACCAAGTCCTCAAAAGACTTCTTCATAATCTCTCCTTTATCGTACATAATTGAAAGTGAAATAATTAACGATTAACGATTGGCGATAACATTAAAATTGAACTACCTAATGAGCATACATAATGAGTATTATTTATCATTACCGCGAATTTAATATGACCGAAAGGACAGGTAACGCGAAAGGCTCGATCTTATTCAATGCGAAAGAATATATTATTAATTCGCACGGCGAGGACGTGTGGAAGAAGATTATAAGCAATCTTCCCGACTCTGATACGGAGATATTAGAAAGCGATCTGATACATACGGAATGGTACCCCGCGCCGCTGCTTAACCGACTGCTCAATACGTACGACATGGTGCACGGAAACGGGGACTTCTTATCGGTCATACCGGTTGCCGAATATGTAGCCAGAAAGGACCTGGGCCCGATGCTGGAGTCCCTCGTGAATTTAAAAACGCCGCCTGTGATACTGAAGAGCGCGCCGTCATTATGGAGCAGGTATTTCGACAGCGGTATTATGGAACTGGAGCTGCTCGATCTGGAGAAAAGATTTTCAGTGCTCTACCTCGACGAAATAGCGGATGAAGACAGTGCGTCCGGCGTTGCCGTCTGTAATTTCGCAGTCCCGGAATGGTTTAAAACGGGACTGACAATGGCGGGGGCCAAATCAGCGGAAATCGTTCAGACATGCTGCCGTTACAAGAACTCGGACGTATGCAGGTTCGAGGTATGGTGGGAATAGTCTCTAATTTGCGATTGCGGGTGGAATGTTATATCTTCGCTAACAGATTTTTCGGATACCTGGTCAGGTTGGTGCAGCCGTTCTTCTCCACGACCACGACGTCTTCGATCCTGACGCCGCCGGTCTTCTCGTAATAAAGCCCCGGCTCCACAGTTATCACATTCCCGGCCTCGAGAACCTCGTCGCCGAGACTGATCCGCGGCGGCTCGTGGATCTCAAGCCCGAGACCGTGTCCCGTGGAATGTATGAAGCCCTGGGCCTTGCCCCTTATCACCCCCGTCTCGAACCCCCGGCTTCTGAAATAGTCTACCACCGCCGAGTGGATGTCTTTTACCCTGACGCCGGCCTTAACCATTCCTATTGCGAGCTTCTGGCCCCTGAGTACGGTGTCGTACATCTTTACAAGCCCGGGTGAGGGCTCGCCCCTGACGACCGTCCTCGTCATATCGCCGAAGTAGCCGCTCGCCTGCGACCTGGGGAATATATCGATGACGACAGGCTTATCGGCATAGATCGGGCCTTCGCCCCTGTGATGGGGCATGGACGAATGCGCCCCGCACGCTACGATCGTATGCGAAGCCGTTAAACCCTTCTTCGAGAGCCCGGCGTTTATCTCTCCCTTCATCCTCTCAGAAGTGAGCAGGCTGCCGTTTAAATAGAGCCTGTTCCTGCGAATCTCGGAAGAGGCGACCATTTTTACCGCCAGGTCCATGGCCCTGACGGTTTCTTTCATGGAGTCCCTTATCATCCCGATTTCCCGGGGCGTCTTCCTGAGTCTTTCTTTGAAAAAGGGCTCCTCGTCCCTCGGTATGACTTTGTAGCCTCTCTCTCTCAGCCCGTCCGCGTATTTTACCGAAAATCTGCCGGGGACAATGACCTTTTTGATTTTCAGATCTCTGAGGACCAGATCCACGACGTCAAGGAGCTTCACTTTCTTAACCTTTTGAGCAAGCAATCTCTTCTGGTACTCGGTTAATGAGAGGACCCGATCGACGGAGGCCTCTTTCCTGCCCCTGTCTATTTCGAGGTCGCTCAACACGAGTATTTTCTTCCCCTGATGCTCTATATAAATAACCGGGTCGGGAACAAAAAAGCCGGTCCTGTAATATAGATCGGCGTTATCCTCGCTCGTGTCTATAATAAGATACGTATCTTTTTTCATTGAATTGACACTATACCTCAAGGCTAATCCATATCAAGTGAAATAGTAAGCGAGGCCGTCCTCGCAGAATGGTTTACGGATGAATCGCGTGAGCTTTATTATAATCCTCCGGGTGCGTGTTATAATTATGTGCGGCGATTGGGGAAATAAATTAAAAACAGAAGAGGGGTTATGATGAGCTACAAAAATACTTCTATATTGCCGGCTCTTTTAGTAATAATCTGTTTACTGACCGCGGGCGGGGTTGTCTCCCTCGCTCAGAACGGAGGGGAGGCCAAGACAATCTCTCTCGACCAGATTTGCGAGCTATATCTGGATTACCCGATGACAGCAGACGAGATGTATCACGATAAGACGGTGAAAACCGCGGTCGAGGTCTCGGTCGTGAGGAAGATTCCTTTAATGTGCGCGGGATTCCCGGAAGGGAGCTTTACAATGGAAATCGTTACGAAACACGGGCCGATACTCGAATGCTACTGCAACCCGCCAACTTCTATAAGCACCCTCGAAAATACGCCCCGGGGGAGCAGCCTGACAGTCACGGGCACGTACAAGTCGATGTCGGGATCTTTCTCCCAGAGTGATAGCGAGGAAGAACAGTGCAAGGTCACAATGCATAACTGCAGCCTGAAATAACGATGCAGACGGCGTTTAAATTTATATATATTCTGTCGGTATGTTTCTGGATAGGGAGCATATTCTTCTTTTCGTTCTTCGCCGCCCCGAGCATTTTTAAAGTGCTTCCGAGGGAAACGGCTGGAAACGTTGTATCCGATATATTCCCGAAATACTACCTCGTCGCATATATATGCGGTGGGGCCGCGATCATCACCGCAATACTCCTCCGGATATTCTATGAGAATAAGCCGGGCATATTGTTCGGGGTCAGGCTGGGCGCCCTGTTAATCATGCTGGCGCTCGCCGTTTACGCAGGAGAGGTATTGAGGCCCAAAGCTGTCGAGGCCAGGACGGAGATGAGGAGCCTTACCGAGAAATCGCCTAACTATTCAGTATCACAGGATAAATTCAGAAAGCTGCACGCCCGCTCGGCGATAATAAACTCCGCTGTCTTTATATTGGGAATTGCCATATTGTTTATCAATGCATATACTAATAAAGAGTAGGTTTCAATTTGAAAAGGGAGGCGGTTATTAATGTTTAGCGTAACTGAAAAAGCTGCTGAAGAGATAAAGAAGCTGTTATCGGAAGAGAACATTCCGAACGCAGTTTTGAGGGTCAGGGTCGTTCCGGGCGGTTGCTCCGGTTTTTCCTATGAGATGGGGTTCGACGACGAGACCGGGGATTCCGACCAGCTGTTCGAAAACGGCGGCGTCAAAGTCGCAATAGATGAGCTCAGCATTTCGTACCTCGAAGGCGCGATACTGGACTATAAAGACGGGCTCAACGGGACGGGCTTTTCCATCAATAATCCTAATGCGAAGGGTTCCTGCGGCTGCGGGCAGTCCTTCAACGCTTAAGAATAAATCATAAAACTACGGGGCCGGATCCGACAGGATGTCAATCCGGCCTTTTTCTTTGTTAATCTTACCAATACAAGGCATTTCAGGTTATAATAATCCAACTGCACATACCCGCGGGAAAATATATATCCATACTGCGAAAGACTTAAAGGGAGGTTCATTATGAAATTCGGAATAGGTTATTACAGCCTTCAGTCACCCCCGTTCAGCCCGAGAGCCCACAAAGAGCTCTATGCCGAGATGCTTGACGAAATAAGCATGGCCGACCAGATGGGTTTCGATTCGGCATGGCTGACCGAGCACCATTTTCTAAAAGACGGTTATTGCCCGTCACTCCTTGTCACCGCCGCTGCCATCGCCGCCAGGACTAAGAACGTACGCATAGGAACCGGGGTTCTCCTCATGCCGCTGCATGACCCGGTGCGCGTGGCGGAGGACGCCGCTGTCGTCGACCTCATATCCGGGGGGAGGCTGATACTCGGCATGGGACTCGGTTATCGCCCGGAGGAATTCGGGGGCTTCGGGAGATCCCTCAGCGAAAGAAGGGGACGGATGGAGGAGAGCATCGAGATATTGAACAAGAGCTGGGGCGATGAGCCGTTCACCTTCGATGGTAAATACTATAAGCTCGACAACGTTAGCGTCACGCCCAAGCCTGTACAGAGGCCGATTCCCATCTGGATAGGGGCATTTACGGAGCCCGCGATCAGGAGGGCAGCAAGGATCGGGGCGCCCCTTTATGTGCCCGCGATAGGCATAATACCGATCGTGAAATATCTTTTCGATATGCATAGCTCGCTTCTTAAAGAGTACGGCAGGAACCCTGAAGACTTTGAAAAGCCCCTGGTCAGGGAAATCTACATATCCGATCAGAAGAGCGATAAAATATGGGAAAAAATAAAAGAAAACGTCACCTATACGGCCAAGGGGTATGCGTCCTGGGGCTCCATGGTAGACCGTGAGGGAAACCTGCTTTCCGACCCGAACGCCCCTATTCTGTACGATTTAGCGAGAGAGCAATCGATAATAGGCACACCTGAAGAATGCATCGAGACGATTAAGCGCTACCTGGATGAGCTGCCCGTGAATAACCTTATCTGCCGTTTTAAATTCCCCGGGATAAGCCATGAAGAGGCGATGAGGTCCATGAAACTGTTCGTGGAAAAGGTGCTGCCGGCCGTTTCTTGACGCCGTGTCCAGTCCCAAGAGACACGGCTCGCTCTCAAGCCATAGCTTTGAGGGGCGTTTATCGTTTCCGCCACAACTTATATCCAACCGGATTGTCTATGGTTATAATATCTCCCTTTCAAGCGCGATAACAGGTAAATTGTTTCAATATCCACGGAGAATGAGATAAATGAGCCGTCCTTCCAAACTGACGTCGATACACGAGCAATCGAGATCGTATAACAAGGTAAAATCGAAAGATATAATCGATTACGTCTATAGAGATTTCGTGCCTTATTATGAGATCCCGGACTTTCCCATGCAGATTACGGCGCCCTCCGGGATAGGAATGGAGATCGTGGACGACCCCGCCGTAATAGTCGGAACCGCGGTGCTGAACAAGACGAATAAACGGGTCGCGGTTATAGCGCAGCAAATGCCGTCGGGCGACGCGGAGAGGGCAAGACTCAATTACGGGCTCGTGAAAGCGGACGGTTACGCCCTTTCGTATAATATGATGAGCTACGCGGAGGAGAACGGCCTCATGCTCCATACGTATATAGACACGATAGGCGGGGACCCGTTCGAATATTCTGCCGGGAAGCTGCAATCGTGGCTCATATCCAATTGTCAGGCCAAGATGATCTCCCTCAGTACCAAATCGATATCTACCGTCATCGGCAGCGGTGGCAGCGGTGGCGCCATAGCTTTGCAGCTCGCGCATAAGAGATATATGCTCTCCCGCGCCGAATACTCGGTAATAACCGCGGAAGGCTGCTCGGCAATCCTTTTCAGGAGCGCCGACAAGATCGAGGAGGCTCTCGAGGTACTGCAGCCGACTTCCGATTTCATGCTGAAATACGGTATCGTGGATAAAGTCATAAAGGAGCCCGCGCTCGACAGCTCGGACTACAAAAGGAAGGTACTGATAAATATCGAGAAAATGCTGCTGGCCGGGACGGATGAGCTGGAGAAGTCCGATATGAGGTACCTGCACAACAACCTTGTGAACAGGATTCAGGAGTGCGGAGAGGTGGAAAAACGGGAGCACACATACCACGCTATTACGAAGAAAATCAAGAGCTGGCTCCCCCATTATTCTTTCTCCAGGACCACGACTCCGGAGGTATCCCATATGCAGATCGCGCTTTACGGAGCCGAGCCCCACTTCTGCAACGACGAAAAGGACCAGGACGGAAAGATCGTGCGGGCAGGGTGCCGCAAGCATTTCGCCAAAGAGGAATTCCAGAAGAACTACTACGCATGCCCCTATTGCGAGAAGCCGAACCCCATAGGTTCTCACGACTACCTCGACCTGCTGCTTAACAGCGATTCTTTCCACGAGTTCCATTCGGATCTGAGCGTCGACGATATCGATTCGAGGTTCAGCTTCCACGACTACAGCGAAACACGCAGGAAAAACGCCGGCCGTATCGAGTCGAAAGACTCTCTCGTAGTCGGGTACGGTGAGATATTCGAACTGCCTGTCGCGGTCGCCGTAAGCGAGTTCAGGTTCATGGGCGGCTCGATGGGGGCTGTCTTCGGCGAGAAGATGAAGCTCATTGCGAATTACGCAGTAAGGGAAAACCTGCCTCTAATATGCGTAACCGCTTCGGGAGGGGCCAGGATGCAGGAGGGGACCGTCGCCCTTTATCAGATGGCGAAGACGATCTCGGCCATCCTGAAATTGAAGGAAGCGGGCCTGCCTTTTATCTCTGTCCTCGGCCACCCCACCACAGGCGGCGCGCTTGCGAGCTATGCCGTTCAGGGGGATTTCATAATCTCGGAGAAGAAAGCGACTATCGCATTCGCAGGCGACAGGGTCGTAAAGCTGACGAGCGGCGGAAGAGGGGTGGACCCGAACACAATGACTTCAGAGTTCTTCTCGAAAAGGGGCGGCATCCACCTTGTGACCGAGCGGAGCCAGCTTAAATCGTCTATCTCTGGCGTGCTGAGACTCACCCCCTGGCACAGCAGACTGAAAATTAGTCAATCCCCGGCAGATTGAGCCGCGTGGACCAGGACGGGGGGCTTCGGGCCGGAAGCCGCGTTCCGGCGGCAATACCGGCCTTTACGACATGATAAAAATGAACCGCGACTCCGAAACTGAAGACAGATATAACGATAAAAAGGCGGTGATAATAGGAGCCGGTCCCGCGGGACTGACGGCCGCCTACGAGCTCTCCAAGGCCGGGATAAAATCAACCGTAATCGAGAAAGACGGCGTCGTCGGAGGGCTGGCCAGAACTGTCAATTACCGGGGCTATCGCTTCGACATAGGGGGGCACCGTTTTTTCACCAAGGTGCGCGCCGTCGAAAACATGTGGCGGGAGGTACTCGGGAATGATTTTCTCAAGAGACAAAGACTCTCGCGTATCTACTACAATAACAGGTTCTTTTATTACCCTTTCCGCGTGACTAACGCACTCTTCGGGCTGGGCGTCTGGAACAGCTTCCTTATTGCGGCGAGCTACCTGAAATCACAGCTGTCCCCGGAGCTGCCGGAGGATACGTTCGACAGATGGGTTTCGAACCGCTTCGGAAGCCGTCTTTACGGCCTCTTTTTCAAGACCTATACTGAAAAGGTTTGGGGGATACCCTGCAGCGAGATAAGCGCCGAATGGGCCGCACAGAGGATAAAGGGGCTCTCCCTTATGCAGGCCCTGAAAAACGCCCTCCTTAAGGATAACGGCTCCGAGAAGAAAGAGGCCATTAAAACCCTGATAGACAGCTTCGATTATCCTAGACTCGGGCCCGGAATGATGTGGGAGGCCGTGGCCGATAAAATCACCCGGGTCGGATGCGAGTTACTGCTGAACTCGGACGTAAAAAAAATACACGTCGGAAACGGCAGGGTGGAAAAGATCGAAGTTAGCGGAAACGAAGCGGTCGAGTCCGTTCACGGCACGGACTTTATAAGCACCATGCCGATAAGGGAGCTCATTCAGAAGCTCGATCCCGCGCCGCCCGAGGAAGTCCTCGAGGCCGCCGCCTGCCTTAATTACAGGGATTTCCTTACTGTTTCCCTCGTTATCGACCAGCCCGACGTCTTTCCCGACAACTGGATATACATACACGAACCCGGCGTAAAACTGGGGAGGATCCAGAACTTCAAGAACTGGAGCGGGGACATGGTGCCCGACCCGGGAAAAACCTGTCTCGGGCTCGAGTACTTCTGCTTTGAGGGTGACGGACTATGGTCGATGAGCGACCCGGAGCTGATAGAGTTCGCGAAGAAGGAGCTCGAAAAGATGAACCTCGTGAACACATCGCTCGTCGAGGACGGCTCGGTTGTGAGGATGCCGAAAGCCTATCCCGTTTACGACTCGGGCTACCGCGAGTCCTTGAGGATCATACGCGAATACCTGGGGGGTATACACAATTTACAGCTTGTGGGCCGTAACGGTATGCATAAATACAACAATCAGGACCATTCCATGCTGACCGCGATGCTCGCTGCGAAGAATATCCTCGGGGCCGACTATGACCTCTGGAAGGTAAACGCCGATCAGGAATACCACGAGGAGGCCGCTCTGACCGGAGAAGAAGACCTTTACGGTTTTCAAGGCCTCGCCGGGACACAGCCGATTGTGCCTGAACCCGTGGCCACGCAAAGGACCTCGGCACTGGACGAGGCGATTATAAAGGCCTTTGCGCGAATGGACAAGCTCGCTTTCGCCGTTTCCGTGGGGACAGTTTGCGGCCTTGCGGTCTTCCTCGCCACACTCGTACTCATATTAAAAGGAGGGCATGTCGTGGGCCCCACTCTCAGCCTCCTCGGTCAATACTTCGCCGGGTACTCGGTAACGCTAAAGGGCGCCGTCATCGGGTTCGGGTATTCATTCTTATGGGGGTTCCTTATTGGGTGGCTGTTCGCGTACTTGAGAAACTTCCTGACGGGTATTTATGTCTTCAGGATCAGCAAGGAAAGAGAGCTCTCGACTTTTAAGAATTTTATCGATTATATTTAAAGGCCTGGATTATGAACAGAGATAGAGAAGAAGAGAAACTCCTTCAGGCAGTGGTAATACTGAACGCGAAGGTGCTGGGGTTAATACTCGGCATCATTATCGGGCTGGTTATATTCATAGCCACGAACTGGCTTCTGCTGAAAGGACCTCAGCCCGGTCCTTCGGGGGAGTATGTCCTGGGCCCTCACATGGAGCTCCTGAGTCAGTTCTTTATCGGTTACAGTGTATCGTTTCTGGGAAGTATTATCGGATTTATATACGGATTCGCCGTCGGCACGATAGGCGGCGCCCTGATAGGCTGGATATATAACCGAATCGTTCTTTTGAGGCAGAGGTATTAACGGCGTATCACACAGATCGTCCATCGCGACCAGACTGCCGCCAACCCACCGAAAACTGTTACAAATGTCAGGATTTGAGTAAAATATCATTTCGCCGGGGTAAAGATATCCGCAAGCAGGGAATGAAGAGTTGACTGACGAAAGAAAGCTCAAAAGAAAATTCGTGCTCGATTTACTGAGCCCGTATAAAAAGTACATCGCACTTATATTCGTGTTGTCATTCTTTGCGGCCGCTTTCGACGGTATTTCCATAGGGATGCTGGTCCCGCTCCTGGGCGGAATCCAGCAGATAACAAATTACAGCCAGCTCCCGGAAGTCCTCCAATCGCTTATAAAAATCTTCTCCGGTTATCCGATTGAGAAACAGATACTCCTATCGCTTATTCTGGTCGTCCTCGCGCTGATACTGAAGAATCTCGTATTGGCCGTGTTCTATTACCTCACATACTGGCTCACAGCAAGATTGATCCAAAACCTCAGGGTACGCGTAGTGAATACGCTCATGGCGGTCGGTATCGGATTCTACAACAACGTAAAGACAGGCGAGCTCGTTGAAAACATTATCTATAACACCGTCCACACGGACGAGATATTCAAGAAGTCGTCGGAAATGATTAACCTCATTATGTCCTTCCTTCTATTCCTCGCCCTCCTGGTCGTTTTCTCCTGGAAGCTTACCGCCGTAACGATCGTTCTATCGGCGATCATCGCGTTCGGAGTGTCTATATATATCAAAAAGATATCCCTCTACGGGTTCAAAATGATCGACAGCGGGAGAGAGCTTACCGCGTCCCTTCACGAGACTCTATCCGGAATACAGGTTATAAAGTCTTTCACGAAAGAAAGAGAGCAGACAATCAAGCTGAGGAACCGAATCGAAAGGCACGCGGCCAACCAGTTGAATCTCAATTTTTCAACGTTCATGGTCCACGTCATCACCGAGGCTTTAGGGGTCCTGGCAATCGGAATCCTTTTCCTGATAGCCATCAAGAGCGCGGATATGGACTACAGGCTCGTTCTCACCCAGATGCTCCCCTTCGTATACATACTCGCGCGCATGCTCCCGGTGATAAAACAGATAAACCAGGCGAGGGGGATCATCGTAAGCAGGCTCCCCGCATTAGACGCCGTCTACGAACTCACAAGGCTCGACAATAAACCCGTCCTCAGGGACGGAGATAAGCCGTATACGGGTTTAAAGAGCGGCATCAGGTTCGAGTCCGTCACTTTTTCATACGGCGTCGGCGAAAAAACGGCTCTGACCGACGCGGGCTTCTTTATTCCCAAGGGTAAAACGACCGCTATCGTAGGCAAATCCGGAGCCGGGAAATCGACCATAATCAACCTGCTGCTGAGGTTTTACGATCCGCAGACAGGGGACATTTTTATCGACGACGAGCCCCTCAGGAACATGGCGGTCGAATCATACCGCCGTAATATCGGCATTGTCAGCCAGGATACGTTCATATTCAACGACACGGTCAGGAACAACATCGCTTTCGGCCTCATCGGCGAGCCGTCGGACGAGGTAATCACGGATGCCGCGAAGAGGGCGGGCGCGGACGAATTCATATCCGGGCTGCCTGAGGGATACGACACAATTCTCGGAGAGAGGGGTATCAGGCTCTCGGGAGGTCAGCGCCAGAGGATATCCATCGCGCGGGCCATATTGAAAAACCCGGAGATACTCATCCTCGACGAAGCGACGAGCTCTCTCGATACGAGGACCGAGGAGCTTATTCACAAGGCGATCACCGAGCTCAGCAGAAACAGGACGGTCGTAATAATCGCCCACAGGCTTTCGACGATCAAGAACGCGGACCAGCTGATAGTGCTCAGGGACGGGAGGGTCTCGGAGACGGGGTCTGAAACGGAGCTGATGGGGCGGAGGGGGGAATACTACGAACTGGCCACTTCGGGCAAATGATCACGGCTTGATATACAGGCGAGGCAGAAGGCCGTGCAAGCAGACGATAAAGCTCATTCGTATCAGGGTGATATGAATTCAGATAATCCCTACATCTCGGTAATCATCCCCGTGTATAACGGGGGCGGCTATATCGAGGAATGTCTGAGGGCGCTCGGAAGCTCTCTCTACAGATCTTTTGAGACCATCGTAGTCGACGACGCGTCCACGGATAACTCGGCTGAAATTTGCAGGGGCTTCGGCGCTGCGGTTATCGGGCTCGAGCGGCAGTCGGGTCCGGCGGCGGCGCGTAACGAAGGGGCGAAGAGGGCCGCGGGGGAAATACTCCTTTTCGTCGACGCCGACGTAGTCGTGACCGAGAACACGCTGGGGCAGTTCGCGGGGCTTTTCATGGGCGATCCGGATATCTCGGCCGCGTTCGGGTCTTACGACGATAGCCCCAGGGCTTCCGATTTCATATCACAGTATAGAAACCTGCTCCACCATTTCGTCCACCAGAGGTCATACGGTGATGCGGATACCTTTTGGGCCGGCTGCGGCGCCGTGAGACGCAAGGTCTTTTCGGAGCTCGGCGGGTTCGACGGGGATAAGTACCCGGCCCCGTCCATCGAGGATATAGAGCTCGGCTACAGAATGAGGCAGAAAGGGTATAGGATTACGCTCGATAAGGGCATAGAGGTAAAGCACTTAAAGCATTGGCACTGGCGCTCCATGATAAGGACCGATATCTTCAACCGCGCCCTGCCGTGGTCGAAGCTCATAATAGAGACAGGGATGATGCCGAGTGACATGAACCTCAGCATATCGGACAGGATGAGCACAGTGCTTGCGGGATTACTTTCCCTGATCCTGCTGGCGATAATTTTAGGACTGTTGAGACCCTACGGTTCAGGGATAACGTTCGTATTCGTTATTGCCGCTCTCGCGGTTGTTGCGGCGCTCCTCACGCTTAACAGCGGTCTATACGGATTTTTTCTCAGGAAGAGGGGACTAAGGTTCACGCTTCTCGCGATACCCATGCATTTCTTTTATTATCTTTACTGCGGCGCTTCTTTCGCGGTATGCTGGATACAACACAGGATCCCCTAGGAATATACGCGGCCATATAAAACAAATCTGGAAGATTCAGGACCCGGAGGGAGTGTAGGTTCCGGTGAGCTTTTTTACATTCTCGACCTCTTCGGGCTTGTCGAGAATCTCTCCCTTGCCCATTTCGTAAAGGAAATTCGCGTTGTCCCGGGGCGCATGGCTCCTCACGTTCGGATCGAAGAAGACCTCTTTCGTGTGCACGAGCCCTGCCCTGTTGTATGAAGCGAGCTCGTACTTCATGCCCATCCTGAGGGCGTCGCAGGGACACGCCTCAACGCAAAAACCGCAAAAAACGCACCTCATGAAGTCGATATTGTATACCTTCGGCCTCCGCTCTATACCGTAATCGTCCGCGGGCTCGGCCACTATGGATATAGCCTGAGTGGGGCACGCGACCTCGCAGAGCTTGCATGCGACACACCTTATCTCGCCGTCATCGTCGGCGGGCAGTATATGGAGTCCCCTGTACCTGGGCGGGAGCTCTTTTACCTCTTCGGGGTACTGAATAGTAATGGGCTTGAAATGTATCAGATGCTTGAGCGTAATAACGAGACCGCCGATGATTTGCGGGAGGTAGAGCTTCTCGTACCAGGTAAGCTCAGGATGTTTCAGCAGTTTTATCTTTATTGCCATATAATGTTCCCTGCTTGTAACGACATATAATTTATAACATAAATCGGCGATATTTAAAGCCGCGGGTATTTATGCGGGCTTTCAGTCTGCGAGCTCCCTCTTCAACCTTGAGTATACGATCAACCCGGATACGAGCGAGACGGCGATCATGGCGGCCCCCAAGAAAAACGAACCCAGAAGAACCTTTCCGACCCCGGTCATACCGAAGAGTATACAACAGACCCCGAATATCCAATTTATTACGACAGGAGTGAACCGGGGTCTTTCTATCTCGGGGTTCAGATCGCTTACGGGCTTCCACCACCCCCACGGACGCACCCTTTTGTAGAAGTCCGAGAGGGTTTCGAGCGGTTCCGGGCGTGTCATGAAAGTCACTGCTATCCAGATGATCAAAGACACGGGGATCACCAGTATCTGGTGCTTGAGCTCAAGGGGTATGCCGTTGGACTTGGTATATATGACCAGAGCCAGAATAGCCAAAAGAGATGAGGCGAGCGCCGAGATCTCGGACCATGCGTTTATCCTCCACCAGAACCACCTCAATAATATCACCAAGCCTATGCCCGCGCTCATTGCCCAGAGGAAAATCCACGCCTTGCCTATATTATCGATATGATACGCAAAATAACCGGCAAGCACTGTCAGTACGAGGGTGCAAATCCTTGAAACCCGTATATAGTGCCGCTCGCTCGCATCTTTATAGATGAAGCGCCTGTAAATATCGTTCATTACATATGAAGCCCCCCAATTGAGATGGGTCGAAAGGGTAGACATAAAAGCCGCCAGGAATGTTACGAATAGAAGCCCCTTGAGCCCGGGCCCTAAAAAGTTCTTTATAACCACGACGTACATTGCCTCGTCATCGCCCCTCGCGGCATCGGCACTCGGATAAATTATCAGTGATGCCAAAGCGACGAGAACCCATGGCCACAAGCGGATAATATAATGGTTGACCGCGAACCACGCCGTTCCGGCAACCGAATGGCGCTCGTTCTTAGCCGAGCACATCCTCTGAATGAAATACCCCCCGCCGTCCGTATTGTGAGAAGACCACCAGATGACGGTGACGTAAACGAGAAAGGTAAAAAAGCTTGACGACAGGAACCCGTCGCTCACCGGGCTGCCTCCCGATGGGGTCATAATGAACGCTAAATGCTTGGCGTCTATGGTATTCAGCTTATCGAGGAACCCTGAGAACCCTCCGATTTCGGGCGAATTTATAACTACATAAGCGAGAACGAACGTGCCCGTAAGCGCTATGAAATATTGCAGGAAGTCCGTCAGCGCAACCCCCCAGAGCCCCGACATCATCGTGTAGAAAAAGGCTATGGATATGCATATCACGATCGCTACTGTCGTGTCGACGCCGAAAAATATTTTCAGCACCTTAGCCATCGCGCTAATAACCCAGCCCATCACAATGAAATTGAAGAGCGTGGAATAATAAAAGGCTTTAAACCCCCTCAAAAAAGCGGCGGGCTTTCCGCTGTAGCGGATCTCGTTCAGCTCGTTGTCCGTGATCACTTCCGCCCTTCTCCAGAGCCTCGCGAATACGAGGACAATGAAGACGTGGCTGAATACGTAATTCCACCAGAACCAGTTCTTCCATATTCCCTCGGTCCTGATCCAGCCGGTTACGGCGAGTGGGGTGTCCGCGGCAAAAGTTGTCGCCACCATCGACGTGCCGAGAAGCCACCAGGACATATTTCTGTCGGATACGAAGTAGGAGGACATACTTCCGCTGGCCCTCCGTGTGAAATAAACGCCGAGCACGAGGGACGCAATCATGTATGCCGCGACAATAGCCCAATCGAGCGGGCTTAAGGTGGATAACGCTGAGGTCAGGGCTGATCCCATTGCGGGGTAATTTACCTGATAAGGATTTAAGGGGATAGTAAAACTAAAATCCCAAATCGACGGGCATTTTCCCTTTCGCGTCGATATCGCCCAGAAGCACACGG
>Ga0155644_1032_pt5 | contig 15438 bp, 13 predicted proteins | sample RifCSPhighO2_12_FD_107301 | JGI IMG/M metagenome (GOLD analysis project Ga0155644, IMG submission 107301) | Candidatus Dadabacteria bacterium RIFCSPHIGHO2_12_FULL_53_21 | reverse complement strand
AGGTCGAGGAGCCTCCCCGTCGGCGACATATTAGGGAGGATGGAGAAGCTCGCGGAGTCCGGATACAAGGAGATCGTCCTCACAGGCGTCCACATCGCGAGCTACGGGAGGGATATAGGATCGAGCTTCGAGGAGCTCCTCAGGAACATAGAGCGGGAGAAGATAGTGAGGCGCGTGAGGCTCACGTCGCTCGACCCGGCGGATACCGAGCCCGGGCTCATAGAGTTCATCGCCGGGGCCGAGACGATTTGCCCGCAGTTCCACGTCGCCCTTCAGAGCGGCGACGGCGAGGTGCTAAGAAGGATGAGGAGGCGCTATGCCCCCGACAGGTTCCTCGCCCTCACGGACCTCATCAGGGAGAGGATCCCCGACGCGGCCATAGGCTCGGACATAATGGTCGGATTCCCCGGGGAGACGGACGAGGAATTCAGGAACACCTACGAGGTAGCCCGTCGATCGGCGCTCACGTATTTCCACGTATTCCCTTATTCGAAGCGGAAGTCCACCCCCGCCGCCTCCATGCCCGGCCAGGTGCGGCCGGAGACCATAAAGGAGAGGGGCGCCACACTCCGGGAGCTCGGCATAAGGAAGAAGACCGAATTCTACAGGGGCTTCATCGGGCGCACGTTCCCGATACTCGTCGAGACGGGAGGGAAGGGCACCACCCCCAACTACATACCCGTGAGGCTCCAGGGCGGAGAACACGCCCCGGGCGAAGAGATAGAGGTCACGATCACGGGGATTTCAGGTGAAGAAGCGCTTGCGGCCCCCATCCGTGACGCCTCCTGACCCCGTATTAATCATAGAGAATGAATAAACGTTTTATACCCCTACTTTTCCTCCTGATATTCACACTCGCGTCGTGCCATGCAGGCTCATCGTCGGGTAAAGAGCTCACCGCGGCCGACTGGTTCGTCCCCGAGGAGACGTTCACTGTCTGGGCGCTCTCCGATACCCACATCAAGGACGAAGCCCACATGAAGCCCTTCGAGAACGCGGTCGAGGACGTGAACGACAACGTCCCCGACGTGGACATGGCTATAAACGCGGGCGACGTCGCCGATTTCCCGACTGTGGAGAGTTACGACCTCTACATAAAGGCGAGGGACGGGTCATACATAAAGGAATGGTACGAGATAATCGGAAACCACGACTATAAAACGGACAAGGGGAATATATTCAGGAAAAAATTAAGAGGGGGAGGGGACGGGCATTACACGGTCGAGAAGGGGAACATCCTCTTCATATTCATGTCGAACGAAGACAGGGGTAAGGCGACCGTCATAACGGACGAGACATTCGAGTGGTGGAAAGACCTCGTCATAAAGAATCAGGACAAGATTATAGTCGTCACGGCGCACGCGCCCCTTCAGGGGAGCGGCATAATGTTCTCGGCCATTAAAGAGAGGCAGATAACGGACTCGAAGAGGTTCAGGGAAGTGCTTAAGAAATACAAAGTCGATCTCTGGCTCTCGGGACACCTGCACATCCCCCAGTCGCTGCCGGACACCATCGTCACACAGGAGGAGTTGGGCGGGACGACGTTCATCGAGATATCCTCCATTCGCCCCGACCTTATGGGCATAAAGGAGCCCGAATCGAGGGTGCTCACATTCGCCTGCGGCTCGGACAAGCTGCTCGTGAGGTCGCGGAACCACGAGCGCTATTTCTACACCCCCGGCCTCGACAAGGTCATCACGCTGTCAAAGCCCTACAATTGCGATTGATTTCTTCTATGTCATTGCGAGCGGAGCTAATTTAGTTAGCGGAGCGCGGCAATCTCATGAAAAAGCGAGATCGCCACGACCGGAAGACGGTCTCGCGATGACAGTACAGGCATGTCATTGCGAGGAGCGAAGCGACGCGGCAATCTCTTTTTTTCCTTCCAGACATTACAGAATTTGCGTTAAGAAAATCGCGTGTTTAAGCGTGAAAATCTTTCAGCTTTCCATTTGAAAGATTTTAGCTTAAACATAAGATTTTTAGCAAATTATGTAGTCGGATGATTTTTGCTTCTTTTCATCAAGGAAAAGAAGGATTAAAAAAACAGCCTTTCACCTTTCTTTGTCTTCTCATAAAACACACATTGTGTGCCACACAACGTGTGTCACAGCATCTTCCTCTTCCTCTTGAGGTAATCGACGAAGAGATACTTCCCCAGGTGCTCGGGCGTGGTGAAGAAGGCACGGCCCTTGTTTATCCGCGTCATCTCGTCGACGAAGCGCCTGAGTGACGGGCTGTCGTCGAGCATGAAGGTATTTATGCGTATGCCCATCCCGGTCACGCGCTTCACTTCCTTCAGCGTCTCGAATGTCGCCCTCGGCGAGAGCCCGCCGAAGAACATCGGCAGCTCCACCTGGAGGTATCCGTCGAGATAATAAGCCGTGGGCTGACCGTCCGTGATAAGGATTATCTGCTTGTTCGTGTTCCTCGACCCCGATATCGTCCTTGCCGCGACCGAGAGGGCCTCCTGTATGTTCGTGAACGGGTCGTTCGAGTCCCAGGTCGTCACGGCGAGATCCCTCGTCTTGAGCTTCCTCGCGCCCGTGGAAAACCCAATGATGTGGAGGTCGTCCTTCGGGTATTTCGTCCTTATAAGATGATCGAGCGCGAGCGCTACCCTTTTCGCGGCGGGGAACCTGCCCTGAAAGCTCATCGACCAGGAGAGGTCGAGCAGGAGCGCCGTGGTGGCGTGGGTCTGGTATTCCGATTCGTAGACCTCGAAGTCCCCCGGATCGACCTTTATCCCCTTTCCGCGGGATTCCCTCGCGAGCGACTTTTTGAGCGTATTCACTATATTCAGATTGAACGGGTCCCCGAATTCGTAGTCCTTCGATTCCTCGGGCCTCGACGAGCCCGACCCCCTGAGGCCGGTCTCGTGTTCGGCTATCTTATTCCGCTTGAGAGACGAGAATACGTCCGTGAGCGCGGTCTCACCCAGCTTCCTTATCCCCCTCGGCGTAAGCTCCGTGCGCTCGCCGCTCGTCCTTACCAGGCCCGATTGCTCGAGCGCGGATTTGAAGTTCTTCAGGAGCAGCAGCGATTTCCGGCCTTCCCCGCTCAACACCCAGCCGGTCTGACCCGGGTCCAGGTCGTCGAAATTCCCTGATATGAGGCTCCTCTCGATCCTTTCGAGCTGTTCGAGCCTGTCTATCAGTTCGAGGAGATCGTCGAACGCGATATGCGAATCGCCCGTAAACTTCTCGCCGAAGCGCTTTACGAACCTCTCGGCCTTCCTTATGTCCTCGAGCCTGTCGAGTAACGCCCGGTATCTGCGGCCCGCCTCGTCGTCGAGGAATCCATAGTCCTTAAGGCTTTCTACAGCCTGGCCCGGCCTCGAGTCGAGACCGTTCAGGAACCTTTCCCTCCCCTTAAGCTCCGCAGAATCGGCGGGGAGGGCCTCGTTTAAATGCGCGAGCTCCCGGCTCACTATTTCAGCGAGCTCGTCCTTTATTTCGTCGAGCGCTTTCCTGGGGTTGTATTTATCGTAGGCGTTCTGCCTCCACGCGGCCAGCTCCGAGCGGAGGTCGTCTATCCCCATGACCCTCGTGCTCCGGCCTTTGAGCCCCTGCTTCAGTATCCAGTCGTAGGCCTCGTCGGGGGTCCATCCCTCCATCAGGTAATCGGACATCTCGCTGAAGAAGTCCTCTGCGCCGAGGTCGAACCCGGACTGACTCCCGTCCCACTTATGGTATCTATACGTGTTAGTCATTTATATATTATCTTTCCCCTGACGTTTTCCTTATTGAGCTTGTTGTTCAGGTGGAGCCCCTCGAGAGTGAATTCGACGGCGGCCGCTATCTCGGCCGGGGACTCCGAGACCCCGAGCGTGTCTATGCAGCCCTGCAGGCCCTTTATCTCCCTCACGCCCATTATGTAGTCCTCCGAAGGCATCACGTCCGCGACCTCGACGTATCCGTGCTCGAAGCTCTTTATCACGTCCGCGAGCGCGTCTAAAGACGGGAAATACGAATCGAACACCGTCTTGATCGAGCGCTTTATGAGCTTTTCCACGACCGCCCCTTCGGTCGCGTCTTCACCCAGGTATTCGAGCTCTATCTTGCCGCTCGTCGAGGGCACAATCGACGGGAAGTCCGTTATCCTCGGCGCGACCTCGCGCTCGCCCAGCACTATGCCCCTCTTTCCGGCGGCCGCTATAACGCTCTCGTAGTTGGCTATCGTGGTCCGCACGCTCACGCCCGAGCGCTGGTTGATATCCCCCGAGCTCCTCGCCTGAAACGACAGCTCGGCTATGATCTCCTTTATAAACCTGGGCACCCTGAGGCTGAACCCCTCTATCTCGGGGACGTACGCCTCCTGCTCCATTATGACTATCTCGACCTCGCGCGTCTTCGGGTAATGCGTGCTTATCTGGGACTGGAACCTGTCCTTGAGCGGGGTGATTATCCTGCCCCTGTTCGTATAGTCCTCGGGGTTGGCCGTGGCCACTATGCATATATCGAGGGGGAGCCTGATCTTGTACCCCTTTATCTGTATGTCCTTCTCCTCCATCACGTTGAAGAGGCCGACCTGGACCTTCTCTACGAGGTCAGGGAGCTCGTTTATCGCGAAGATACCCCTGTTGGTCCTGGGGATGAGTCCGAAGTGAATCGTGAGCTCGTCGGATAGGTACCTGCCTTCGGCGACCTTAATCGGGTCTACCTCCCCGATGAGGTCCGCGACCGAGACGTCGGGTGTGGCGAGCTTCTCGCTGTACCTTTGCTCCCTCCCAATCCATTCTATCTCGGTATCGTCCCCGTATTTTTCGACTAGCTCCCGGCAGTATTTCGTCACGGGCGAGTAAGGGTCGTCGTTGAGCTCGCCCCCCTTTATCACGGGGACCTCTTCATCCAGGAGGTTCACGAGAGACCTGATCAGGCGGGACTTCGCCTGGCCCCTCTCGCCCAGGAATATGACGTCGTGGCCGGCGAGTATGGCCGTTTCAACTTGAGGAATGACGGTGTCTTCGTAGCCGATGATCCCCGGGAACGCGGTCTCGCCGCTCCTTAGCCTTATTATGAGGTTTTTCCTCATTTCCTCCCTAACGGAGAGAACCCTGTACTCGCTCGCCTTAAGCTGCCCGATCGTTGCGGGTTTATCGAACATCATATTTTTCCTCCGGTAGTGACTGTGGCGGTTACCGGCCCCTCGCGGGACGCGGGCATTGAGATGTTCCAAACCGGAGCGGCCGCTCACAGAAGCCGCCCGCGATGCGGCGCTGAAACGGAACGCGGCCGCACATACAAAGTCTACACGGGAAATTATAATTGTAATCCGGGAAGATTTGAAGCCCGCGCGTTGACGCGGCTCCATTTTAAGGCTTTCATCGAGCGGCGTACCGGTATATAATGGAGTGACGGTAAGGGATGAAAAACAGGGCGGCCGAGTCGTCCCCCCGCGTTTTACATCTAAGACCAATGGAGGGAACGGCCTGAGCCGGATTCACGGTGCTTCGCTGCGGGATTCTATAACCCGCACCGGACCGCGCTCCGCAATTCACCCCGATTTCCGAGCCGGCCCTGCCTCCGGAGATAATCACGAAATGTTCATCTGTAAGGACTTGGTAGAGAATATGATGGATTACATAGATAACGAGCTCGATATGAAAACCCTCGAGGAGCTCGAAAAGCATACGTCCGAGTGTCCCGAGTGCAGGGCGTTCGTCGATACTTACAAGAGGATGCTCGAGCTCACCGGTAAGCTCAAGGACAGGTCGTTCGTGACCCCCGAAATAAGAGAAAGGCTTAAAGCCCTCCTCAAGTCGAAGATAAAACCCTGCTGATCCTCTTTCGTTAACCCCCCGGCAATAAAACATTTCCTGCCGTCCGGCAGGCTTCCGGTATTCGGTTCGAAATACAAAAAATTCAAATTTGACGGCTGATCCGGTTCCTTATGCCGGTTAACCTGACAATTAATACTTCACATTGTCATACTTCCGGATATATAATATACAAACTATTTGATGGGTTAACATGAAAGGGGATATAGATAAAGAATTCGCTCAGGAGAACCTGAAACGGATCTCCGCAAACTTTGAACTGGAGCTCCTGCGTCTGATCAGGACGCTCAACCTCATTTCTCAGTCAAAAGAGCTCTACAAAGGGCAGATTACATTCATTCAGTCCCTCACCGACAAATACAAGCTCAGGTTAAGCGATTTCACGATCAGGCTCCTCGATCTCGAGAGGAATTCGCGCGAGCCCTCCCATGCGCATGATTCCGAAAACCTCTTCGGCGTTCCCAAAGAGCCCGCGCTCACTCCCGCGTCCGTAGCCGGGATAGTACACGAAATCAGGGATTACCTGAACGAGATAAGCTCGGATATCGAGAAGAATCAAAACGAATATCTGAACAAGCTCGATTCAGTCTATTCCGTCTACAACCTCCAGCTGGGCGCGTCCCAGACCGACCTCGACCTGAAGCTGAGGGAGCTTCAGAAAGAGATATCACGCGTCGCGGAATCGAACGGCTCGGGACTCAACGAAAAAGAGAAGACTGAAGAAGTAACAGGGATCGATTATGTGAAGCCTACTCTCCAGCAGCCGGAAACGGAAAAGCCCAGGGTAAGGAATATTGATTACATAGGACCCGACGAGCCGAAAAAACAGGTCTCACAGAAGGCCGCGCCCCAGGCGGCGGCAAGCGCTAAACCGAAAGCAGAGATAAAATCGACCCCCAAGACAGCGTCCGCCGACCCGGACAAAGACGCGAAGATTAAAAATTCCTACTTCATCGGCGCGGGGCTCCTCATACTCGGCATCATCGTAGGCGTGCTCTTCTACGACATGCTGATGAGGATGTGGGGAGTGGAAGAGGTTTCAGTCGTGGACACCGAGACCTATTCCGTATCGAGCATCAAAAAAGAACCCGCCGCCGAGAGCCCGGCGACGATAGAGAAAGATGAGGTCAAAGCCCCGGAAGATGCGGCACAAAAGAATAATTCATTCCCCCTCGCCAAACCCGCGGCCGATGTAAAGGGCGATAAGACGGAGCCGTCCGTTCAAACGGCAGCGCAATCAGTACCGCCGCCTAACGCCAAACTGCCCGGGCAGGCCCCCGCGGAAGCACCCGCCGGAGGCTCCGCGAACTACACCGTCGTAGGCGTGGGAGCCAACGTCAGGAGCGGTCCCGGAATGGGGAACGACGTCGTTACTTTCGTGAAAGAGGGCGATGTATTCAAAGGGCTCGGCGAAAAGCAGGGCAGGTGGGTAAAGATTCAGGCCCCCGACGGCAAAGAGGGCTGGATTTCCACGAAGGTCATAAGAGAAACCGATTAACTACCGCTTGAAAACCCAACGTAATTAAATCAGGCCGAAAACCAATTTATCTCATTTACCCGAAGACGGGTTTACGTTCACGGGGGACATGCCGGGGTTTATTCCGGCGGGCCGTTTGTAAAGCTCTTTATAAATCGCTTCCGCCTTTTGGGGCTGTCCCAGTTTTTCATAGGCTAAAGCCAGATGGATCCTGGCGCGTTCATGTAAAGGCCCTTCGGGTATCTTCTCGAACTGGGAAAGCAGCTCGACCGCCTGCTGCCATTTCCCCTGTTCGAACCTCGCGAGCCCCTGGGTTAGCAGGGCCGACTGGACGAGCATGTCTTCCTCGACCCCCGAGCCCAAGAACTGGTTTAGATCGTTTACGGACTCGTCGTAATTCCCGAGCCTGAAGTTGATGATCCCCGCATAATAAAGGGCTATCTTCGTAATTTTATTGTCCGGAAACTCATTCCTGAGCGCGTTGAACTCGTTCAGCGCTTCCTGATCGTTTCCCGCGTTTAACTGCACGACGGCGGAGTTGAACATCGTATTCGCCGCGTCGTCCTTATTCTCCCTATGGCCCTGGAGGAGGTAAGCCGCGACAAGCACAGCTATCACCGCTACTACTATCAGGACTATCTTTTTCGAGTGGTCGGAGAAATATTCGAAGCCCGCGATGACCGTGCTGCTGAATTTATCCGGGCCCTTCAGCTCTTTCTGCGTGTATTTTATTTTCGTCGCCATGCGGAGAATTATAATCAGAGACATCAGAATTTCAAGGCTGTTTCAGGAGCCGGGTTCACGCGTGTCAGCCACCCTCGCCGCGCCTTATTCCTTGCGGTTTCCCGACTACAGGGCTAAACTAAACCGAGGGCCCGGGCATGGACAGATTGATTCCCATAATATTAACTTTACTCGCTTTTTGCGTATTCCCGCTCGAATATGCGGGTACTCATCACTCGGCCCTTCAGGCGCGTGAAGAACCGGGGCGCGGCGTCGCCCCCGAAACGCCCCCTCCGGCAGTCGCCGGAGAAGACACGTCACCGCCTGAGCTCGTCGTTATAGAAATAAACGGAATGATAAACCCCGCGGCGCTCGATTACATTCGGACGGGAATAGAGGAAGCGGAGGAGAAATCGTCCGAAGCCCTTATAATACTCCTCGACACCCCCGGAGGCCTGCTGAACTCCACGAAGGAAATAGTGAAGCTCATACTCAACTCCCCGGTCCCCGTCGTCGTATACGTCTCGCCCAAGGGGGCTTCCGCGACATCGGCGGGCGTTTTCATCACGCTCTCGGCCAACATAGCCGCCATGGCCCCCGGCACCAGCATAGGGGCGGCCCACCCTGTCTCGATCTCGCCCTCGAAAGAGGAGCCCGAAAGGAAGAGCGGGCCTGACGAGAATACCGGCGGAGACAAACAGTCGAAAAAAAGTGACGGCTCTCCGGGAGGCGATAACGCGGAGAGGGACATCATGGGCGAGAAGCTCGAGAACTACGCCTCGTCGTTCATAGAGGGCATCGCCGAGGAGAGGGGGAGGAACGTCGAATGGGCGGAGGAGTCCGTGAGGAAGAGCTCCTCCATCACCGCGACAGAAGCATTGAAGAAACACGTCATCGACTTGATTGCGCCCGACCTCGACAGCCTCGTTAAAGAGATGGACGGGAGGAAGGTGAAGCTGCCCGGCGGAGAAAAAATCCTCAGCACGAAAGGCTCAGTCATAACGAGGATCGCAATGAACGCAAAGCAGAAGCTGGTAAACATACTGAGCACCCCCGACATAGCGTTCCTTCTCCTGTCCCTGGGCTCGCTCGGGCTCCTGCTCGAATTCTACAACCCCGGGCTCGTATTCCCCGGCGTCGCAGGCGCGGTGTGCCTTCTCATGGGGTTCGTCTCGTTCCAGATACTGCCGTTTAACTACGCGGGCATAGCGCTGCTCGTTCTCGGCATAGCGCTCTTCATATCGGAGATATACGTCACGAGCTACGGTATTCTGACATTGGGCGGGCTCCTGAGCTTCGCCCTGGGGGCGCTTCTCCTTTTCGACACCCCGGAGTCCGACTTGAGGGTCGGCTTCGACGTCGTCATCGCTTCGACGCTCGCCTTCGGACTATTTTTCGCATACGTGATATTCTATTTGATCAAGGCCCAGAACCTCGCCCCCAGCATGGGGTACGAAGGCCTCGTGGGGAAAGAGGGCGGCGCGGTCTCGGATATCCATGCCTCAGGCAAGGTTTACATAGACGGGGAATACTGGGACGCCATAAGCGACGAGCCCGTACACAAGGGGGAGAGGGTCAGGGTGACTGAGGCGCTTCAGGGGTTCAGGCTCAGGGTAAAAAAGGTATAAACAATTTAGCTCAGGAGGTAATCATGTTTTCACCGCTTATAATATTCATAGGAATTATAGTGCTGCTGATACTATCCGGTGTGAAGATACTGAACGAGTACGAGAGGGGGGTGGTGTTCAGGTTAGGGAGGATAGTCGAGCCCAAGGGGCCGGGCTTCAAGTGGATTATCCCGATGGTCGATAAGATGACAAAGATAAGCCTCCGGATAATCACGATGGACGTCCCGCCTCAGGACATAATCACGAAGGACAACGTCTCGGTAAAGGTGAACGCCGTCGTCTATTTCCGCGTCGTCGACCCCGTTAAGGCAGTGATACAGGTCGAGAATTACCTCTACTCCACCTCGCAGCTCGCGCAGACCACGCTAAGGAGCATACTCGGGCAGGTTGAGCTCGACGGGCTCCTCGCCGAGAGGGAAACCCTCAACATAAAGCTCCAGGAGGTGCTCGACAAGCACACCGACCCCTGGGGAATAAAAGTTACTCTCGTGGAGGTAAAAGATGTGGACCTCCCCCAGGAGATGCAGCGCGCGATGGCGCGTCAGGCGGAGGCTGAACGAGAAAGGCGGGCGAAGATCATCGCCGCCGAAGGGGAATATCAATCCGCGACCAAGCTTTCCGAGGCCTCGGACATACTGTCCCGTAACCCGATGGCCCTTCAGCTCCGGTACCTCCAGACGCTCGCCGAAATGTCGTCAGAGAAGAACTCCACGATAGTTTTCCCGCTTCCTATAGACCTCATCACCCCTCTACTCAGGAAGCTCGATAAATCCATCGGCGACTAATTCGCGAAATATATACAAGGAGATGAAATTGAAAAGAACATTCCTCTTCGCCGTCCTTTCTATAGCCCTCATATCGGCTCTTGTGTCATGTAAGTCTCAGGACAGGAATACGGAAACAGCTTCGAACGAAAACGCGCCCGAAGCCGCACCCGGCAAACCCGCATCCGGGCCTGCCGAGGGAGACTGGCTCATATACCACCTGAGCGCCGAGCCCGCTACACTCAACCCGATAACGGCGACTGACGCGTACGAGGGGATAATCACGGGCGGGAACGTCTACGAGACCCTCGTCAAGCGTGACAACCAGACACTCGAGCTGAAACCGCTGCTGGCCGAGTCCTGGACCATATCGGACGACAAGCTCACTTATACTTTCACGATAAAGAAGGGCGTAAAATGGCAAGACGGCGTCCCCTTCACCGCGGACGACATCGTATTCTCGTACAAGACGATAATGGACCCCAAGGTCGACGCCCCCCAGCTAAGGAGCTACTACCAGGAGATAAAGAAAGTCGAGGCCGTGAACGAATACGAGGTCAGGTTCACTTACGCGAGGCCTTACTTCCTCGCGCTCGAATTCTGCGGCGGCATCCCGATAGTACCCAGGCACGTATTCGAGAAGGGGGACTTCAACACCAACCCCGCGGGCCGGGCCCCGATAGGCACGGGCCCGTTCAGGTTCGTAAAGTGGACGACGGGCCGAGAGGTCGTGCTCGAGAAGAACGACGATTACTGGGGGGAGAAGCCGCACCTCGATAAAATCGTATACAGGATAATCACGGACCCGTCGGTCGCGCTCCAGGTATTGAAAAGACAGGAGCTCGACGTCGCGAGCCTCACCCCCATACAGTGGGAAAAGCAGACGGGCTCCCCCGATTTCGAAAATCACTTCGACAAGTTCAACTACTACACCCCAAACTACAGCTACATAGGATGGAATTCGGCGAGGCCCTTTTTCGCGGACAAGCGCGTAAGGAGGGCGATGACGCACCTCGTCAACCGGGGTCTCATCCTGGACAAGATAATGTTCGACCTCGGGGCGGTGGTCACGAACCCCTTTTACATCAACAGCCCCGAATACGATAAGGACATCAAGCCCGTCCCCTACGACCCCGCCCGGGCCCGGGCGCTTCTCGACGAAGCCGGCTGGACCGACCACGACGGGGACGGTATAAGGGACAAGGACGGCGTAAAGTTCGCCTTCGAATTCCTCATACCCGGCGGCTCCGAAACGGGGGAGAAGATAGCGACGATACTCAAGGAAGAGCTCGACAAGATGGGGATTGCGATGGAGATAAGGAAGACCGAGTGGGCCGTGTTCACGTCGAGGCTAAACGACAGGAAGTTCGACGCCGTGACCCTCGCGTGGTCGATGGGCGTCGAGTCCGACCCCTATCAGATATGGAGCTCGACACAGGCCGATAGCGGCTCGAACTTCGTGGGCTTCAAAAACGCCGAAGCCGACAGCTTAATCGAGCAGGCGAGGCAGGAATTCGACAGGACGAAAAGGATCGAGCTCTACAGGAAGTTCTCCGAGATCGTGAACGAGGAGCAGCCCTACACGTTCCTCTTCTGCCGAAAGGCGACTGTCGCCGTCGCCAAGCGGTTCGAGAACGTCATAGTCTACCCCCTGGGTGTAGACCCCCTAGAATGGTACGTGCCTCAAGGGCTCCAGAAATATGCTGAATGACGTCAGGGACAGGTCTCCCTGTTCCTGCGGCAATACGCAAGAGGGGATTTATTACCGCATACCCGTATAATTTCAGACAGAGCGTGGATACAGGGCGCCTTTTTATCATCGCGCTTAATATTTTCACGATAACCGCATATAATTCCCATTGGCCCGGACATGAGAGACTACATAATAAAGCGGCTCATACTCCTCATACCCACTTTACTCGGGATCACGATTATCACGTTCTTCATAATCCAGCTCGCCCCCGGAAACCCCGTCGAAAGGAAGCTCCAGCTCGAAGAAGGCATAAAATCGGAGGCTATAACGAAGGAGATAGTCGAGGAGACGAAGAGGCTCTACGGCCTCGACAAGCCCATATATGTCCGCTACGGGATATGGTTGAAGCAGATTGTCACGCTCGACTTCGGCCGGTCATATAAGGACCACCGCCCCGTCATAGATAAAATCGCCGAGCGGCTTCCCATCACTATTACGCTCAACATCATCTCGATAATCCTCATATACATGACCGCCATACCGATCGGGGTATATTCCGCCGTCAGGCACGGTAGCGCCGGCGAAAGGGCGAGCACGTTCGTCCTCTTCATCCTTTACTCGATCCCGAGCTTCTGGATGGCGATGATTCTGATCTTCTTTCTGGGCGGCGGGGAGTACTGGAACGTCTTCCCCGTTTACGGGATTCTCTCGCCGGGGGCGGAGAATTATCCCTTCCCCGAGAAAGCGGCCGACTTCCTCTGGCACATAGTGCTGCCGGTATTCTGCCTCACTTACGGGAGCCTCGCATACCTCTCGAGGTTCCAGAAGGGGAGCCTGATGGAAGTGCTGAGGGAGGATTACGTGAGGACGGCGGCGGCCAAGGGCCTCCCGAGGTCGAAGGTCATTCTCAAGCACGCCCTCAGGAACGCGCTCATCCCGATTATCACGATACTTGCCGGAATACTCCCCGCAATGATAGGCGGGAGCGTAATCATAGAGACGATATTCTCCATACCGGGCATAGGCCAGCTCGGATTCGAGTCCGTGCTCGCCCGCGATTACCCGATGATCATGGCGATAGCCACGATATCCGCATTCCTCACGCTGATCGGGATACTGATATCGGACCTCGTTTACGTGCTCATAGACCCCAGGATAAGTTTCGAGGGCAGAAGTTGACGGAGACAAAGAGCGTCGGATACTGGGGGAGCGTCTGGAGGAAATTCAAAAAGGACAGGCTCGCGTTCTCGGCCCTGATAGTGATACTGCTGCTTTTATTCGTAGCGGTGTTCGAGAGCATGCTAGCGGGCAATAAGCCCATAGTCCTCAAATACGAAGGGCATTTATATTTCCCCGTCCTCTTCCGCTACAGCGAGTTCTTCGGGACGGATTTCAAGGAGCTCCGCGGGAAACTCGGCCCCGGGGACTTCGCCGTATTCCCCCCCGTGAGGTACAGCCCCACTGAAAACGACCTCAATTCGATTCTGAACCCGCCCTCGGGAGAGCACCCCTTCGGCACTGACGACAGGGGCAGGGACGTGCTCGCGCGCATGATATACGGGGCGCGCATATCCCTCTCGATAGGGTTCATCGCCGTCGGCATATCGGCCGTGATAGGCATCATGCTCGGGGGCATAGCGGGTTATTACGGGGGGACTACCGATTTTATAGTGTCGAGGCTCTTCGAAGTGATGATGACGTTCCCCGTGTTTTTTCTGATACTGACCATACTGGCATTCAGGGACCCGAGCATATACAACATAATGATAGTAATAGGGGCTACGAGCTGGACGGGCGTCGCCCGCCTCATAAGGGGCGAGTTCCTGAAGCTCCGGAAATTCGAGTACGTCGAGGCCGCGGTCGCGCTTGGCGGAAACGACTTCAGGGTGATGATGAAACACATGCTCCCGAACGCGCTCGCGCCCGTGCTGGTCGACTCTACTTTCGGCATAGCGGGGGCGATACTGGTCGAATCCGGGTTGAGCTTCCTCGGCTTCGGCGTGCCTCCGCCCGATCCGAGCTGGGGCGACGTGCTCTCTCAGTCACAACGGTACGTCGATTTCGCGTGGTGGCTTGTCCTATTCCCCGGCGCGGCTATATTTCTAACAGTGACGGCCTTCAACCTCCTCGGAGAGGGCTTCAGGAACGCGATTGACCCCAAATTCACGGGGAACTAATGACGGGGATCGACGAGAGACGGAAAAAGGATATAAAATGGAAAGCGCACTCGAGATAAAAGACTTGACGGTATCGTTCTCGTCCGAAGGGAGGAAGGTCGAGGTCGTGAGCGGCGTGTCCCTCTCCATACCCCAGGGCAGGATAGTCGGGGTCGTAGGCGAAAGCGGCTGCGGAAAGACGGTCACGGCCCTATCGGTAATGCGCCTAATCCCCGAGCCCCCGGGCAGGATAGAGGGGGGAGAGATACTCTTCGACGGGGCGGACATACTCCATTTGAGCGACCGCGACATGCGCTCTTTACGCGGGAACAGGATATCGATGATCTTCCAGGAGCCGATAAGCTCGCTCAACCCCGTCTTCACGGTAGGGGACCAGATAGGGGAGTCGCTCAGGACTCATTTAAATATTACAAGGAAGGAAGAGAAGGAAAGGGTCCTGGATCTCCTCAGGCTCGTCGGCATACCCGCCCCCGAGAGCAGGATAAAAAACTATCCCTACGAGCTTTCGGGCGGGATGTCCCAGAGGGTGATGATCGCCATGGCCCTCGCCTGCAGCCCCGAGGTGCTAATAGCGGACGAGCCCACCACGGCGCTCGACGTCACGATACAGGCGGGGATTCTCGAGCTCATCGACGACCTCCGGGTCAAGATGGGCATGGCGGTGCTGCTGATCACGCACGACCTCGGAATAATCGCGGAGGTAGCGGACACCGTATACGTAATGTACGCGGGCAAGGTCGTCGAGAACGCCGTTACGAGGGAGCTCTTCAAGCACCCGAAGCACCCCTACACGGTCGGGTTACTCAATTCCATCCCCGATCTCAGGAGAAGCAAGGAAAGGCTCGACGCGATACCCGGCGTTGTGCCGAGCCCAGGCAGCTTCCCTCCGGGCTGCAGGTTCCAGGACAGGTGCCCGCTCGCAATTGATAAATGCAGAGAAGAGGAGCCTCCCCTCTCCGAGCACAGAGAGGGCCATTACTCGGCGTGCTGGCGGGCGGACGAGGTAACCATATAGGTCGGACATGGCGCTGAAAGAGCTCGTAAGAATAGAAGGTCTCAAGAAATACTTCCCCGTGCAGTCGGGGGTCCTCTCGAGGGTTACGAACTTCGTCAAGGCCGTGGACGGGGTCGATATGACCATCTCCGAGGGCGAGACTGTAGGGCTCGTCGGAGAGAGCGGCTGCGGGAAAACGACCC
>Ga0155644_1108_pt3 | contig 15655 bp, 14 predicted proteins | sample RifCSPhighO2_12_FD_107301 | JGI IMG/M metagenome (GOLD analysis project Ga0155644, IMG submission 107301) | Candidatus Dadabacteria bacterium RIFCSPHIGHO2_12_FULL_53_21 | reverse complement strand
GATGTATCTATTCAGTACGCGTCTCTTTATTACGTATACAGACCGGGCCTCACGGGTTCAATATCACCTTTCCGAACTGGCTCCTGTCCTCGAGCATCTTCTGAGCCGCGGCCGCCTCGGATAGCGGGAACCTCTTGTCTATCACAGGCGAGAGCCTCCCGAGCGAAACGAGGTTAATGACGTTTATAAGGTTAGCCCTCGGGGCGTTAAACACCGTGACTCCGAGTACAGACAGGTCCTTCACGATAACCGGGCCGAAATTGAACGTAGTCTGCCCCCCGCCGACTACGCCGATAAGCAGGAGACGCCCCTTCATCTTAAGCGACTTGAGGTTATTCTCCCAGACGGATGCGCCTATCTGGTCGAAAATCATGTCCACTCCCTTGTTGTCCGTTATTTTCTTCACCTCTTCCGAGAAATCGGTCGTGTTGTAGTTGATCGTGGCGTCCGCGCCGAGCTTCCGCACCTTCTCCAGTTTTTCGTCGCTCCCCGCGGTCGCGATAACGAAGGCTCCGCCCTCCTTCGCGATCTGGACGGCGGCGCTCCCGGTCCCGCTCCCGGCCGCGTGGACGAGCACCGTCTCTCCGCTCCGCATCCCGCCCCTGTCGAAGAGTCCGTACCACGCTGTCACGTAGCATATAGGGAGCGCCGATGCGTCGTCATATGACACCTCGTCGGGTATCGGGACCGCGTTTGGCGCGGGGACTTTCACATACTCGGCAAAACCCCCGTAGAAATTGACTCCGATTACCATGGGACCTTTCGGGGTCTTCACGGTCGGGTCTATGACTACGCGCGTTCCGGGTGCGAGGTCCTTTACGTTCTTGCCGGTCCTCTCCACATCGCCCGCGATATCGACACCGCCTATGTGCGGGAGGTCGACGGGGCGTGGCGATTTGCCGGACCTGAGTCTCAAGTCGAGATGGTTTAAAGACGCGGCTTTCACCCTTACGAGGACTTCATCGTCCCCGAGCTCAGGCTCGGGCACGTCTTCGTACTTGAGCACATCCACTTCTCCGAACTCGTGATACCGGATCGCTTTCATAATCATACTCCTCTGTGTGCAGCTATTTTATTATTCTCAGATTCATTTTACTTCAAGCAGTGAATAATTGTAGCATAAATCCCGGGACCGGGTGTCGGGGGGGTTGTTGAACATACGGTTATAATGAGGTAGCCTTTCTCATGCCGGTCAGGCGGGGTCATGTTCGGAATAGGAACGAGCGAAATATTAATAATACTCCTCATCGCGCTGCTAGTGCTGGGGCCTAACGAGATACCTAAGCTCGCTAAATCTCTCGGCAGGGGAATGCGCGAGCTCGAGAGGGCCAAGAACGAGCTCAAGGACTCAATACAGTTCGAGATGGACGAAAAAGAAGCCCGCACGGCTAAGGACCCAGAAAAGGCCGGGGACGAAGCGGCCGCCCCGGCGGAAGAAAGCAAAACGATCGACAACCCCACCAGCAATTCGCATGTATGATCAGAACGCCTGTCCTATACTGATAAAGAACTGAACCCTCCTTATGCCGGGTTCCGGGTTGAGCGCGTATCCCACGTCGAACCTTACAGGGCCGATTATGGTGTCATACCTGAGCCCCACGCCGGGAGCGTACTTGATGTCTCCGAGCGGGAAGCTCCACTCGTCGGCGAATACGTTACCGTAGTCGAAGAACACGACCCCGCCGAACTCCCCGTAGATCGGATACCTCACCTCGAAGCTGCCCACGAGGAGAGAATTACCGCCGAGCGGGTCTCCCCCGTCGCTGAGCGGACCGAGCTTCTGGAAAGGAAAGCCCCTCATGCTCGTGCTGCCTCCCGCGAAGAACCTCTTGAATATAGGTATATCGAACGTGCCGGTGTTGCCGAAAGGCTGGATCACTCCCATCGTTATCTTCTTCGCCAGGACCATCCTGTATAATTTTTTATACCCTCTCAGCTCGACTGTGCCCTTCAAATAATTCACGTCCGAGAGCAGCGCCCGGAACGAGGATTCGAGCCCCGTAGAGACGACCCAGCCGCGGGTGGGGTTCAGTATGTTGTCCGTGGTGTCCCGCTCGAGCCCGGTATTGAAGAAAGTCAGGAAGAAGTTCTCCCTGCTCTGTTCTTCCGGGGTCCTCCTCGCGCTCTTCTGGACCTTTGAGAACTGCACGTTAAAGGAACCGAAGGAAGAATAGTATTGAGCGAAGTCCTTCTGGAGCTCGGCCGTGGTGAGGAAGCTTTCGCCCTCGAAGCTCGGGACGTCGTCCCTCTGGAAATTGATGGCGCCCGTGAGACTCGAATCCCTGCCCAATATATACGGCTGTATGACGCTCGTCTCGAGCCTCTGAGTAATAAAAGAGGCTTTCCCCGCGACTTCGAGCCTCCGTCCGCCGCCGAAGAAATTTCTCTTTGTCCATATCACCTGTCCCCTCAGCTTGTCCTCGGTACCGAAACCGACACCGAACTTCACCGACCCCTGTTTTCTTTCTTTTACAACTATTTTCATGTCGGCGATCTTCTCCGCCTCGTTGTATACGGGGTCGATCACGACCGACCTGAACAGGCCCAGCTGGAATATATTGGCCTGCGTTTCGTTTATCTTGGTCAATGAATACTCTTCACCCTGCTTGAAAACCGCTTCCCTCGAAATGATATAGCTCTCCACCTTCTCGTTCCCCTCGACTGCGACTGCGCCGAACCTGTATATGGAGCCCGGTTTGACGACGAAGGTGGCCTTCGCCCATTTCTCCTTCCTGTTCACGAGCGCCTCGCCCTCTATTTCAGCCTTGGGGTAGCCCTCGTTGGAGAGTATTTCCGTGATCGCCCCCTTGGTCTGCTGGTATCCGTTAGGGGAGAAATTCTTATCCACCTTGAGCGGCGCGGCTTTCTCTATCTCTTTTTTAGTGTCCTCGCTCAGGTCCCCCTCGTACTCGAGGCTGAGCTCAGTGAGTATCACCGGCTCCCCCTCCTTTATATTGATCGTTATCCCGACCCTCGTGTTGTCTTTATTGAACTTGAGCTCGTAAGAGGCCTGGGCGTCGTAATAACCCTGGTTCGCATAAAGCCTCTTGATCCTGATCATATCGTCTTTCAGGACCTCTTCGTTGAACTCGGGCTTCTTCACCCAGAACTTGATGGAAGGAAAACCAGTCCCTATGCTCTGCTCTATATCCTGCTTGGTGAGGACTTTCGCCCCCTTTATTTTTATCTTGGAAATGCGGACGGCCGGCTCGGCGGCTTCTTCGCTCTCGGCGCTCGGCGCTCCCTTATCTTTTTCCTGACAGAACGTCACGACCGGAGCATGAATTATTGATACGTATAAGCACAGGAATGTAAAAGATAGAAAGATATATTTTTTCATTTAGAGGGCAAAGGTAACTCTTTCCGTTGAAGTCGAGAAAAACCAATTTTCTATTATGCCGAGCTGCCGCTATTATGCAAGAGAATACCATAAATTGCATCCGGATATCGCAAAATATCGGCGGAATATCGGACCGTATTCGTGAGAGGTGTTGACAACGAAGCCGGCAAGTCATTATAATGATTCAGGGTTCGAGTTAACAATCGATTCAAATCCTTCGCTCAGATAAATCACAATGGAAAACCTTGGCGGCCTCTTTAATCCCAGCTCACCCGAAATGGAGGCAATGGCCGGTTTAACGTACTATACGATCGCCTTATGCCTGGTGATACTCGGCATCATTGTCATCGCAGTCGCGTACATAATAATCAGATACAGAAAGAAGCCGGGCGACGACGGCGAGCCCTATCAGAATTTCGGCAACATAAAGCTCGAAATAGTCTGGACGGTGATACCGATAGCGATGGTCGCCGTGCTTTTCCTTCTCACGTGCAGCACTATGAAAGAAGTAGACCCCCCGGCCGGGGACAGGGACCCGGACCTGGTCATTATAGGTCATCAGTGGTGGTGGGAGATACGGTATCCGTCTTCAGGGGTATCGACCTCCAACGAGATACACATACCAGCCGGGGAAAAAATGCTCGTCCGACTCGAATCCATAGACGTGATACACGACTTCTGGGTGCCCGAGCTGGGGAGAAAAATAGACCTCGTCCCGGGACACCCCAACTACATCTGGCTTGTGGCCGGAAAGCCCGGAGTATACCTGGGCGCCTGCGCCGAGTTCTGCGGAGACCAGCACGCCAACATGCGCATACGCGTCGTCGCGGAGCCGGAGGCGGAATTCAAGAAATGGCTTGACGGGCAGCTCGCCATACCCCGCACTCCGACCGGCGGTATAGCCGGGGAGGGTGCGAATCTCTTCCAGACGATGGCCTGCATGAACTGTCATACGATACGCGGGACGGCTGCGGCAGCGAGGGTCGGGCCAGACCTAACCCATCTCGCCGACCGCGATACCATAGGCGCGGGGGTGCTCACGAATACGCCCGAGAACCTGGCCAAATGGCTCGCCAACCCCCAGAGGTATAAACAGGGGGCTTTCATGCCCAACATGAAGCTCTCGGATTCGGAAGTGAAATCCATAGTCGCATACCTGGAGGCGCTGGATGAGCAGTAGAATCCCTCTCGTGCCGGAGAACGCCGTACCCCTGCCCTCGCTCAAGGCGAATAACGGCCTCCTCAGCTGGGTCTCTTCCATAGACCACAAGCAGATAGGGATCATGTACCTCATCATAACCCTCATCTATTTCCTTCTGGGCGGCCTCGAAGCGCTCCTTATACGGGTACAGCTCGCTCATCCAGGAAACGATTTCCTCACGCCCGAGCTATATAACCAGCTCTTCACCATGCACGGCACCACGATGATATTTTTCGTCGTCATGCCGTTTCTCATCGGGGTGGGCGTTTACCTCCTCCCCCTCATGATAGGCGCCCGCGACATGGCTTTCCCCCGCCTTAACGCGCTGAGCTTCTGGCTCTTTTTCTTTGGCGGCATTCTTCTTTACTACAGCTTTTTCACGCAGAGCGGCGCCCCCGACGTCGGCTGGTTCGCGTACGCCCCGTTAAGCGAGAAGCCTTTCTCCCTCAATAAGGGACCCACATACTGGGCGCTCGGACTCCTCGCATCGGGAATAGGCTCCGTGGCCTCGGGGCTCAACAACGTCGTTACGATACTGACGATGAGGACCCCGGGAATGACGATGCGGAGGATACCGCTATTCGTGTGGATGATGCTCGTCACGTCGCTCCTACTCGTTTTCGTGATACCGATAATCACGGCCGCTTTCGCCATGATGCTCCTCGACAGCATCCTGGGCGCGACCTTCTTCACGCCCGCGCACGGCGGCTCGGCCATACTCTGGCAGCACTTCTTCTGGGGGTTCGGCCACCCCGAGGTCTACATACTGATACTCCCGGCCTTCGGAATCATATCGGAGGTCATCCCGGTATTCTCGAGGAAACCCATTTACGGCTACGAGTTCGTCGCCGCGTCAACTGTGGCTATAGGGCTCCTCAGCCTGGGCGTATGGGCGCACCACATGTTCGCCGTAGGTCTCGGGAACGCCGCGAACGCGTATTTCTCGCTGGCGAGCATGCTTATCGCCATACCGACCGGGGTAAAGGTGCTCAACTGGGTGGCGACTATGTGGGGCGGCAGGATAAATTTCGCAACCCCGATGCTCTTCGGGACGGCGTTCATAATAGAGTTCGTCGTGGGCGGGCTCACGGGTGTCGCTATCGCATCCGTGCCCATAGACTGGGTCGTGACGGACAGCTACTTCATAGTCGCTCATTTCCATTACGCCATCTTCGGCGGTTCTGTCTTCGCCATATTCGCGGGCGTGTATTACTGGTTCCCCAAGTTCACGGGACGGATGCTCTCGGAGACCCTCGGCAAATGGCACTTCTGGCTCACTGTCATCGGATTCAACATGACGTTCTTCATACAGCATTTCCTGGGAGTCATGGGCATGCCCAGGCGCACGTATACGTACTACGACATGCCTTACTGGGGTTCGATGAACCTCATATCCACTATAGGGGCGATGATTCTGGGGCTGTCCGTCTTAATCTTTGTGTGGAACATCCTGGTAAGCCTGAGACACGGCAGGCCCGCCGGGGATAACCCCTGGAACGCGTGGACGCTCGAATGGGCGACCACATCGCCGCCGGCGGTAGAGAATTTCGAGCTAGTCCCGCCCGTAAGGGGCAGGCGTCCGCTCTGGGACCTGGCCCACCCCGATATGCCGGACGAACCGGGTGCGAAAACCGTTTAGGAGAAGTATGGATGGCGAATAACAGAATGCTCGTCGGTTTTTTCATAGCCTCGGAATCTATTTTCTTTCTGATGCTCATACTCGCTTACGTAAACTTCCACGGCTCCGTGACCGACGGCCCTACGGCTGTAAACAGCTTGAACCCGGTCGTAACGGGCATATTCAGCCTCTTTCTTTTCGCGAGCAGCTTCACTATTTGGCTCGCGGGTAAAAGCCTGAGAAACAAGAACCACTTCATGCTCAAGGTCTGGATACTGGCGACGATCGTTCTCGGCGCGGTCTTCATATTCGGGCAGGGCCTCGAATGGAGCGGCCTCTTGGACAAGAACATAACGATCAGCCGGAACGTATTCGGCACGACTTTCTTCACGCTCACGGGGTTCCACGGTTTTCACGTATGCGTGGGCCTGATTATGCTTTCGCTCCTCCTGGGGCTCGCGCTCGCGGGGGACTTCAAAGGGCCGAAATCAGACGCCGTCGAGTGCATCTCGCTTTACTGGCACTTCGTCGACGGTGTGTGGGTTGTAGTATTTTCCGTGATATATCTATGGGCGTTCTTATGAACTTTTATATATCAAATATTCGGGAGAGGGCGGTATGAGCGTACTACATTTTTTAGGCACGGCATGGTCGTTCGAGCCCTGGGCGGTTATATTCGCGCTGGCGCTGATCGCGTCTTACGCGGCCCTGCCCGGGTCCCGTCTTAACGGGAAGTCCCTGCTGTTCGCTTCGGGGATATTCCTCATGGTTTTGGCCCTCGTGTCCCCGCTCGACTACCTCGGGCGGAATTACCTGTTCAGCGCCCACATGGTCCAGCACATACTACTCCTCCTCGTAATACCTCTCATGCTCCTCTCGGGGATACCGGAAAAAGCTGCGGAAAAAGCGCTGGCCCTGCCTATAGCGGGCGGAGTGATGAAATTCCTCGGGAACCCCATACCGGCATGGCTCCTCGGCGTGGGCTCGATGTGGGTCTGGCACATGCCGTCGCTCCACGATACCGTAATGAAGAACGAAAACCTTTACATCGCGCAGCAAATAAGCTTCGTGTTGACGGGCGTAATATTCTGGTGGCCGGTTTTCGCCCCGGTCAAAAGCGGGAGGCTCGCGCCCCTCGCGGCCACGCTGTATCTGGCCTCTGCCTGCCTCGGCTGCACCATACTCGGCATGCTCATCACATTCGCCGGAGCGGGGCTTTACCCCGCATACGCAAACCCGGCGGACCCCGCGGGGATACTGTCTTATATAAGGAACGACCTCTGCATCACGCCCGGGGTGGACCAGCAGATAGGCGGCCTCACGATGTGGGTGCCCGGATGCCTCATATACCTGGCCGCTAGCATGGTCACGATCGCAAGGTGGTACGCGTCGCCCGAGCCCGATACGGTCAATATTCCCGCAGGGGAAGGCTCAATTGCAAAGGCGGGCTCTTACGTCAGGGATTAATAGTCGATGACTGAACTAAAACATAAAGAGGCGGAGGAGAGGGAATGAGCACGGGAAACGAATTTCAGGCGCCGAGGTCGGCTTCGCCCGCCGTCGATTACGGGACTACGGGCGGGACAATCGATTTTCAGGCCATGGAGGCGGAGGCGTTAAAGAGGGGCATCCCCCCCGGCTGGCACAGACCCCTTCCTGAAAAGCTGCCTTCACCGGGTTACTGGCCCGCGATCATGGCGCTCGGCATCACGTTCATGCTCTGGGGGCTCGCCGTTGGTTTCAACGAAGTCGTGAGTACGATCGTCATAATTTTCTTTATAGGGTTCGTGCTGTTCATAGGAGCGCTTGCAGGATGGATAGGAGACATGAGACATGAGCGAAAAGACTGGAACGGGTGACTGCACAAGAAGACAGTTCTTCATGCACGTGAGCATAGCTTTAGGGAGCATAGCCGCGGTACTCGTGGGTATCCCTATAGTGGGCTCGATACTCGCCCCTATAATAAAGAAGCCCAAGCCCGAGTGGAGGGTGGTGGGCGCGCTCGAGGGCTTCAAGGTCGGAGGAGGCTACGTGAAGGTCGACTACGTGAACACTTCTCCGCTGCCGTGGGCGGGCGTGACGGCGCAGTCGGCGGCATGGCTCAGGAGGGAGAGCGAGGATAAATTCATCGCTTTTTCCGTTAACTGCGCGCACCTGGGCTGCCCGGTAAGATGGATAGAGGGAGCGAAGCTCTTCATGTGCCCCTGTCACGGCGGGGTATATTACGAAGACGGTTCCGTCGCCGCGGGGCCGCCGCCGAGAGGCCTCTATCAGTACCCGGTAAGGGTAAATAACGGACAGGTCGAATTGCTGGCGAGCCCTATACCGATAACGACCGTATGAAAAATATTAAATTCACGACGAGAATAAACCTGAATGCGGGGTACTGCCGATGAATTTCCTCAAACGCGCATGGCTCTGGTTTGACGACCGCACCGGTCTCTCGGGCGCCATTGGACCGATAGCCAGACACGCCGTCCCCCCGAACACCGCGACGTGGTTCTACGTATTCGGGAGCGCCACGCTATTCACGTTCATGCTCCAGGTGGCTACGGGTGTAACGCTCGCATTCATATACGTCCCCTCGTCGAGCGAGGCGTACCAGAGTCTTCAGTTTATTACGACTCAGACGACTTTCGGAAGGATAGTAAGGGGTATGCACAACTGGGGCGCTTCCGCGATGATACTCCTCGTAGGCATACATATGATACAGGTCTACCTGACGGCGGCTTACAAGTTCCCGAGGGAAATGAACTGGATATCGGGTGTTGTCCTCCTGGCGCTTACGGTAGTAATGGGGTTCACCGGGCAGGTGGTGAGGTGGGACCAGACCGCCGTGTGGTCGACGATAGTGGCCGCCGAGCAGGCGGGGCGGGTGCCTCTTATGGGAGGATGGATCGCCGACTTCATACTAGGAGGCGACACGGTCGGGGGCACGACTCTCAGCCGCATGTTCGCCTACCACGTATTCCTTATACCGGCGCTCCTTTTTGTTTTCATAGGATTTCACCTCTACCTGGTGATCAAGAACGGGATCTCCGAGTTCCCGAGAGCGGGAGACCCGGTCGACCCCGCCAACTACAGAGATAAGTACGAGGCCATGGTCAAGCAGAAAGGCATCCCGTTCTGGCCCGACGCCGCCTGGAAGGACATGGTCTTCGGCTTCATAGTCATATGCACGATACTGGTGATAGCAATCGTAATAGGGCCCCCGGAGCTGGGGCCTCCCCCCAACCCGTCCGACATCCACGCGCTCCCGGTGCCCGACTGGTACTTCGTATTCTATTTCGCGTTCCTCGCGCTCATGCCGCCCGAAATCGAAACGTACCTCATGGTGTTCGGGCCGCTCCTGGTGGGTCTCCTGCTTTTCTGCCTCCCGTTCATCTCGAATAGAGGAGAGAGGAGCCCGCTCCGCCGTCCGTGGGCTGTCGCCATCGTGGCGCTCACAATCGCGACTATATCGGGGCTGTGGGCCATAGGCATAACCTCCCCCTGGTCTCCCAACTTCGACGCGAAGCCCCTTACCGCGGAGATAATAGGGGCCGATAGCGGACCCCTTTGGCGGGGGGGCATGGACTTCAACGACAAAGGCTGCCTCTACTGCCACACCATATCGGGGCAGGGGGGGCAGAGAGGACCCGACCTTACATATATCGGCGACAGGCTTAATGGGAACGAGCTGACGTGGAGGATTATGAACGGGGGGCTCAACATGCCGGGCTTCGGAGGGACTCTCAACAACCGGGAGCTGAGCGACCTCGTCGAATTCCTCGCTTCGAGAAAAAAGAAGTGATCAGTCCTTGCCGGGCGCGCCGGTCTCACGCACCCTCATCAGGAACTTGAGCTGTACTATGTCCTTCGGAAGGAACATGTCGAGGAACCAGTCTATCGCGACCCTTATCTTCCTGTCCCATCCCGGCAGCTTGCCGAGATAGATACAGCGCCAGAGCATCCACGCGAAAAACCCGGAGAACTTGAGACCCTTTATCTCGGCGACAGCGGACCTGTGTCCGAGCGGGGCGAGCATGCCCTGTGTCTGGTATATAAATGGCCTCCTGTCCCCCTCTTTCCCGTTAATGGACGCCGCGATGTTATAAGCGGTGCGCTTACCCTCCCGGGTCGCGTGCTGAGCCGTCGGCGGATACGGTTTACCGGTGTGAGGGTCGGGAATTACCGCGCAGTCACCGAGCGCCCAGACACCGGGGAATCCGGGGACTTCCATATACTCGTTTACCTCGATCCTCCCTTTCTTGTCCGCGCAGGGGAGCGCGGCGATAACAGGCTGAGGCGATGTGCCCGCGGCCCATATGGCGGTGTGCGTTTCGATATTTCCCCCGTCCGCGGTCTCCACAGAACCCGGAGTGACTTTGGATATCCTCGTATTCAGACGGAATTCCATCCCCCTTTTCTTGAGGAGCGCCGTCCCGTACTCCGCGAGCCCTTCGCTCATCTCGTGCATGATCCGGTCACCGGGATCGATGACGACGACCTTGACCTCGTCCGATTTGACGTTCTTGTAGAACCTCCTGCTCGCGTCCACGTAATCGTTAAGCTCGGCCGCGACTTCAATGCCCGTATAGCCCCCGCCCACGACCGCGAACGTGAGGAGCCTCCTCCTTACGTCGTGGTCATCCTCGAGGTCGGCCATCTCGAACATGTCTATCACATGACTCCTCAACTCCATCGCGTCGGCGAGGTTCTTGAGAGAAAAGGAATACTCCCCCGCCCCTTCTACCCCGTGGAACCCGGTAATAGACCCCATGGCCAGAACGAGGTAGTCGTATCCGAACGTGAAGTTTTCATTATTGTCCGGGCGGTGGCACGAGACAGTTTTTTTATCGAGGTCTATGGAGTCGGCGATGAGCTCCTTAAACCCGGCTTTATTCAGACATTCCCTGAGCGGTATGACGATGTTCTTGGCTTCGATACTGCTCGATACCACCTCGGCGAGCATCGATGTGAATATGAGATAGTTGTTCTGGTTGACGAGGGTTATATCGACGTCGTCCCTCTGCTTGAAGATCTTTTCGAGGTTCTGGGCGACCTCGAGTCCGGCAAATCCGCCGCCCAGTATAAGTACACGGTTAATAGTAACGGTATCCGGCATCAGGCTCGGTCCTCCTCATTTGCTATGCTATCGAGAGTAAGCTTATCACCACAGCCGGGGAAGTAAAAGTAATCATCATTCCCCCATGAAGCCGGACTCGGTATCAACAAACGAACACGGGCCGCTCCTTAAGCCGGGGTGATAATGAACCTGTGAAGCTGCTGCTGCCGGATTCCCCGGCGTGCCTGAATTACATGTCCGGACAATTCCGTTTCAGTTGGATTTTCTCTTTTCCTTGCCGCTTTCTTCGACCCTGAGCGCCGCATAGACCGTAGTCTCAGCCCTCTTTACCAGGATCAGTATCGTGCTGCCGGGTTTCGCCTTTGAGACCGCCTGAGCATACTGATTCAGGTCGGTAATGCCGCTCTTATCGATCTCGAGAATTATATCGCCGGCCCTGAGCCCCGCGTCTTCAGCCGGACTCCCCTCCGCGACTTCAGATATGATCACTCCCTTATCTACCTCCAGATTGAACCTCCGGGCGATCTGCGGGTTGATCTCCTTCACGCTGAGACCGAGGTGCTCTTCCGCCTTCTCCTCAACCTCGGCGGGAACTTCCTCATCGGGAGCCTGCGCAAGCTTTACGGTTACGTCCCTCGGTTTCCCGTCGTGTATAAATTTAATATTGACCTCGGTACCGGGCTCGGCAACAGCCGCCATGGTAGTGAGGTCGGACACGTCGTTCACCTTTTTGCCTTCGAATTCCACGACGACGTCCCCCCTCTTTATCCCGGCTTTATCCGCCGGGCTCTCCGGAGTGACGTCGCTGACGAGCACCCCGTCGTCCTCGTTCAGGCTTAGCCCCGAAGCGATCTCGGGAGTGAGCTCCTGCACGTAAACCCCGAGCCATCCGCGGACCACCTTTCCGCCCCCCTTGAGCTGGCCGATTACAAACTCGGCCATCTTTATGGGAATCGCGAACCCGATCCCCTGCCCCTGAGCTACTATGGCGGTGTTCACACCCACGACCTCTCCGTTCAGATTAAAGAGCGGCCCGCCGCTGTTCCCCGGGTTCAAGGAGGCATCCGTCTGTATAAAATCATCATAAGCGCCGAGACCCAGCGAACGCCCCTTCGCGCTGACTATACCTGCCGTGACCGTATATCCGAGCCCGAACGGGTTACCTATGGCTAATACCCAGTCGCCTATCCTGAGGTCGTCCGAATTCCCGAAGCTCACCGCCTGGAGCTTCCCTTTCGGTTCGAATTTTACCACCGCCAGATCGGTCTTGGGGTCCTTCCCTATGACCTTCCCCTCATATTTGTCCCCGTTTTCGAGTATTACGCTTATGTCCACCGCTTTTTCAACTACGTGGTAGTTAGTGACCACATAGCCGTCTTCGCTGATTATGAACCCTGAGCCCAAGCCCTGACGCTTGTACTCGTGCTGGGGAGCGCCTTCGAAGAATTTTCTAAAAAACTCCTCGAACGGGTCGTTTTCACCGTACGGGGACCTCGGCTGGCGTTCCCTGAACCCCTTGGGCTTAACGACGCTCGTCGTGCTGATATTGACTACAGAAGGCTTCAAGTTCTCGACGAGGTCGGCGAACGAGGGGAATTCGTGTGTCCTTATATCCCTTACGGTCTCCTTAACCGTCCCGGAATCACTCGGTTCTTCTTGGGGCGCGGCCGGTTTTTCCGACTGCTCCGCCTTCGCGGGGCTCTTGTCGGAAACCCCGGCTTCATCGGGTCTTTTACACCCGAGACTAACCACGGCAATCAATAACGGGACGATAATCAGTAGTGCGAACGACCGGTTCATAAACGCCTCCTGGACACTCTTAACGGATAGAAATAATATAGCCAGCAATAACCCATACGCAAGGAAAATAAATAATCCCTCCGGCTTACGAATCGTGACGAGGGTGCGGGGTCGTAAGGCTTTTTGGTCAAAGCCGCCAGGGGCCCGGGGACCGGAATTCAGGGAAGGTGATTTTAGTATCCGTGAGGTGTTATGAAACCGTATACACCGGGACCGCGTATATTCAACCGTTACGGCGTATAGGGGCTCCGCTGAACAACGGGCAAGCGGGACATGCGTGTGCTCCGATCGGACGCAAGTACCGTAATATGATTTAAGAGGAGCGCCGGAATTCGTTACTTACACGGAATAAAGATAAAAACGCCGGTGTATCGCGTATGAACCCGGGATCACCACCATCGATTGACAAGGACCCTGAATTAAATACAATGGTTCAAAAGCCTAAAGCTTTTGCCATCATGGACAAAGGTTCAGCCCGAAGCGCAGACCAGGAGTTGATAGACCGCCTCAGGAAAGGGGACAAATCCGCTTTCAGGGAGATCTACGCCCGTTATTCACAGACCGTGTTTAACCTCGCGCTGAGGATGCTCAGGAGCAGGGAGGAAGCGGAAGAGGTCGTTCAGGAAATCTTCCTGCAGGTATGGAATAAAGCGGACTCGTACGATTCCGAAAGGGGGGCCATATCGACCTGGATAGTGAACATCGCGAGGAGCAGATCAATAGACAAGCTGAGGACACTCGGTTACAGGGATCAAACCACCGAGTTGATCGAAGAGAGAGTGAACTCTAAATCCGATTTCTCTCGTATAATAGAGGACAGGGAGGAGAGCAGGAAGATAATCAGGGAGGCCCTCGACTCTCTCCCGGACAATCAGAGGATCGCGATCGAGATGGTATTTTTCGAGGGGCTGACGCATATCGAGGCCGCAGAAAGGCTTAACGAACCGGTCGGGACGATCAAAACACGGATCAGGCTGGGCGTATTGAAGCTGAAAGAAAAAATTTCACCGTATGTCGGGGACTTGCTATAAATGGCGCATAAAGCGGAGTACGAAGACCAGATAGCTCTCTACTCGCTCGGACTGCTCGAAGGCGGAGAGCTGATCGAGATCGAGAGGCACCTCGCGGAAGGGTGCGAGATATGCGAGAGCATGCTCAAGGACAGCGACACTGTTTTTACCAACCTGCCATTGTGCCTCGACGACGCGCCCCTCCCGAAAGACCTCGAGAAGAAGATACTCGACAGGCTGGAGGTCAGGGAACCGGCCCGGGGACGCTCGTCTATCTTCGATTTCTGGAGGAACCTGAGCCCCGTGTGGCTTAACCTCGGGACTGCTGTCTCGCTCGCGATAATAATCTTCCTCGTCGTTACGAACATATCCCTGAGGGACGATCTCAAGATAAGGGAGAAGAGCCTGACCGATCTTCAGGCGAAGCTGGTCAAAGAAGAAAAGATGCTGGCGTTCGTCATGAACCCCGACGTCAACGAGGTGGAGCTCGGGAGCAAGATGCCCGACATGGAGGCGGCGGGAAAGCTGCTCTGGGATAAGGAAACGAATAAAGGCCTGTTTCTCGTGTCCAGCATCCCTCTGCCCGAACAAGGCAAAACCTATCAGCTCTGGGCTATCGAGGGCGGAAAACCCGTCAGCATGGGGGTATTCGACGTGGATAAAGAGGGGAACAGCATGATGGAAATCGAATTGATGCCCGGGCCCGCAGAATCCATGCAGTTCGCCGTCACACTCGAGCCCGCGGGCGGCATGCCCCAGCCGACAGGCGATATGTACCTCTACGGCTCGCTATAGAGCCTCGATCACCCTACATCGTTCTGTTCCGTTAATAAGTGCGGGGAAAGAATTCCCTGACTTCACGGAGCTCCGGCAAAAAAACGAATCCATAGAAGATTCCTGAGCGTATATTCGCTATATTGCCCGATGGTACGAGGAGGACTTCACGGCAATATCCGGTTCGGTTCCTGATTTCCTGAAAACATATTACGGAGACGTCCCGATCGAGAGATATATTATTGTATATACAGAGTACGACTGGCCGCTTAACGATATTTCCGCTAAAGCGGAATAGACGCTTGATGACGGATGATGATTGAGAGTGCGGATAAAGACGCGGCACTAATCCCGACCGAGGAGACGAGATGTTCGGACTGATAAAAAGATACACCAGGTGGCTCCACACCCAGTGGCCCGCGGGGATTGTCGAGAAGCTGCCGGAGGTGAAAGAGGACTACTCGACAAACGTCCCCGGACTCTACATAGCCGGAGACCTCACCGGGATACCCCTCCTGAAATTCTCCTCCGATTCCGGGGCCAGGGCGGTGATGAACATACTCCGGGACGAGGGGTTCCTCAAAAGCCGTGAGGCGCTCAGGGACGGCGGCATACTCGACCTCGTGATAGTCGGGGCCGGCGTCTCCGGTATGGCCGCCGCGCTCGAAGCGAAAAGAAACGGTCTCAGGTTCGAGATACTCGAAGCCACCGAGCCCTTTTCGACCATCGTGAATTTCCCGAAGGGAAAACACATATACACGTACCCGACTGACATGGTCCCCGCCGGAGACCTCCAGTTCACTAAAGAGGTAAAAGAGCCCCTTGTCGAAGAGATAAAGGAAGA
>Ga0155644_1020_pt1 | contig 16089 bp, 15 predicted proteins | sample RifCSPhighO2_12_FD_107301 | JGI IMG/M metagenome (GOLD analysis project Ga0155644, IMG submission 107301) | Candidatus Dadabacteria bacterium RIFCSPHIGHO2_12_FULL_53_21 | reverse complement strand
ACCCTGTCAGAATGTGATCACGGTCGCCGGGATACCGTTCGAGGAGCCTGTCGGGGTAGCCGTGACTAACGGAAGGGTTTATGTAACCAACAATAACCTAGACGAGAATTTCAACCCCATGGGAAACGGATTTATCTCGGTAATCAACGCCACTAATAACCAGTTCATAACGATAATCCCGGCCACCGGCGTAAACACTACAAGCATGGTGGCGAGCGACGGTATTTTGTATGCCATGAATAACGGAGCAGTTCTTTTCGATCCCGGGACCAATGAATTTACATGCGACTTCGATTTCCCGCCCTCGATCGATCTGATAAATACGCAGACGAACGTATTGTTCGATACGATCGATATCCCGCTCAGCCCGGAGAACCCGACGGTCTGTCTTCCGAACCCGCTCGTAGCGACCCCGGACGGGAGGTATGGATATACCGGACTCGGCCTCGTGGGTGCGCTCCTTAAAATTGACCTACAGTCAGGTGAGGTAATAAACGGCACGGACGACCCGATCGTTATTACCGATCTCGATTCATTGAACCTGACGGCCGATATAGCAATAAGAGACAACCTCCTGTTCACGACCCTCTTCGATACGGACCAGATAGCCGTTCTCGACACCGATACCGATGAGGTGAATCCATTCCCATACATAGCGCCGTTTCCGGCGGGCATAAGGGCGTTCGATCCCGGATCGAACTTTTTCGACGGCGTGCAGTCGCTGGCAATAAGGCCGGGGGAGCCGGGAGTCGATTTCACGGGACCCGATATATTCTTCATCACGGGCATAAGCGAGCAGCTGGGCTCGGTCGATGCAACGCTCGGGTTAGTCGAATAACCGGGTTTGCATATATATCTAAAGCCGTTAATGATAATTGTACGGGGAGAAACGCGCGGTATATTCTCCCCGTAATCATCCGAGGGAGGCATTTATAGATGCGCATATGTTCTTTCCTTCCGAGCACGACCGAGATACTTTACGACCTCGGTCTGGGGAACAGCGTGACGGGCGTGACGCACGAATGCGATTATCCGCCAGAAGCCAGGGAAAAGAAGAGGGTCATCATGAGCTTCATAGACCCAGGGAAACTGTCGAGCCGCGAGATAGACGAGCTCGTGAGCCGGAACGCCGCCGAGGGTAAAAGCACGTACCTCATAGACAAGGACGCGCTTAAAGAGGCCGACCCCGACCTCATCCTTACGCAGGAGCTCTGCCAGGTGTGCGCGGTATCGGGTAACGAGGTCACGGAGGCGGTGGAGGCGCTCGGGAAGAAGCCCCGGATCATATCGCTCGAACCGCGGACGTTAAGCGAGATCATAGATACTATACTCATCATAGGCGAGGCTACGGGTACCGGGGACAGGGCGCGTGAGATCACAGATAAGCTCGTCGAGAGGATAGAGAGGGTGAGGTCTCTCCTCGGAAACGAAAGGGACCGCCCGAGGGTCTTCTGTATGGAATGGCTCGACCCGCCGTATGTGGCAGGACACTGGGTGCCGGAGATGGTAGAGATAGCCGGCGGCTCCTGCGGTATAGGGAAAGCCGGCGAGCCGTCCTTCAAGGTATCCTGGAAGGAAATAGCGGACTTCGCCCCCCAGATGCTTTTCATAATGCCGTGCGGCTACGATGTAGAAAAAACCTTGTGCGAGATCGAGACAGTGACGAAGCACGACGAGTGGTTTTCACTCCCATCGACGAGCAAGGGGCAGATCTATATATTCGACGCGAACTCCTATTTCAGCAGGCCCGGGCCGAGGGTCGTGGACGGGCTCGAGATTCTGGCAAAAACCATCCACCCTGAATCGATGAAGAGCTACGAGCCTCCGCCCGATGCAGTCGTTAACCTAAGAAACTATATGCAGTTCGAATTATTCCTGGGATAGAGGATGATTAAAAAAACCCTATTGAGATTTATTATCCTCGCCGTCTTGTCGGCGTCGTTTCTGAGCGCCCGCGCGGCGGAGAAGCCCGAGCGCATAGTTTCCCTCTCCCCCAACCTGACACATATGATCTACGCCCTCGGGGAGCTGGATAAGGTGGTGGGGGTGACCCTCTATTCGGACTTCCCGCCCAAGGCGAAAGAGCTGCCGAGCGTGGGGGGCTGGATCAATCCCAATTACGAGGCCATACTCGCGCTAAGGCCGGACCTGGTCATTCTCATGAAGGACCAGGACACCATATTCGGCGCGAAAATCAGGGAGCTCGGCTTGAAGACCCTCGTTACGGACAGCAACGATTCCGTGAAGGACATACTTAAAACGATCATACTCCTCGGAGAGGTGCTGGGCAAAGGGGCGGAGGCGGAGAGGATAGTCTCGGATATCGAATCTACGCTTAACGGAATCAGAAAGAGTACAAACGGAGCGTCCAGGAAAAAGGTGCTGCTCGTCGTCGGAAGGAGTCCGGGGACACTCGAGGACATATACGTCATAGGCAGGAATAATTACATAAACGAGCTGATAGAGCTTGCCGGAGGGGAAAACGCGGTAGAGAATACGAGGCTTTCGATAAAGATAACTAAAGAGGCGGTTCTAACGCTCGACCCGGACGTAATTATCGAGATAAACCACGAAAAGTTCGACAAAGAGGCCGAAATCCTGGGCATCTGGAGCACTCTCAGCCAGTCGAGGGCAGTGAGGGACGGGCAGGTATATATCCTGCCGAGCACAGTCGTCCTCCATCCGAGCCAGACTATAGTCGAGGGAGCAAAGGTGCTGACGGAAGTGCTGCACCCCGAGCTCAGGGATAATCATGCAAACGATTATTGAGTGCAGAGGGGTCTCCTTCTCCTACGGCGCGGGAGAAATCCTGAGAGATATAAACCTCTCCCTCGGCAAGGGCAGGATGCTCGGGATACTGGGCGCGAACGGGGCCGGCAAATCGACGCTCCTTAAAATACTCATGGGAATCCTGAAGGCACAGAAGGGGAGCGTTCTGTTTAACGACAAGCCGCTTCAGAGCTACGACAGAAGGGAGATCGCGAAGAGGATCGCTTACATCCCGCAGGACCCTGTATTCGCTTTCCCGTTCACCGTATCGGAAGTAATCCTCATGGGCAGGGCCCCGTATATAGGCAGGTTCGAGTTCGAGAGGGAGATAGACCTTGAGGCCGCGAAGAGGGCGATGGATACTGTCGGAATCTCTCATCTGAAGGACAGGCTCATCACCGAGACCTCGTCGGGGGAAAGACAGCTCGCGTCCATAGCGAGGGCGCTCGTGCAGGAGCCCGAGGTGATGATACTCGACGAGCCCGCCACTTTTCTCGACATCAAGCACAGGAACGAAATCATGAACCTGCTCCGGAAGCTCAAAGAAGAACACGGGATACTCATTATCGCGGCAACGCACGATATATTCACGGCATTATTTTATTTCGATGAAATAATTATGATTAAAAACGGGAGCGTCTTCGCAAACGGCAGCTCGGAGACGGTTATAAACAGGGAGAACCTGAGCTCGCTCTACGGAATAGACGTCACGGTCAGGAGGGAAGGCGGAAAGGTTTTCATCTACCCCGGAGATTGATCGGGGAAGGGAGTCACTAATCAGGCTTTCCCGACAACACACATGATAGCGAAGAAAAAATTCATAATCTCGTTAAGCGTCTTGTTTCTGCTCTGGGCCGTTACAGCCGTGGTAAGCGTACTTTCGGGAACGTACGACATGAGCATACTCGAAGCGCTCTTCAGGGGGGACGAGCTCGCGGGGACGATCTTTTACAAGATCAGGATACCAAGGGTGCTCATGGCGACTGTCGCGGGCGGGACGCTCGGAATATGCGGCGCCGCGCTCCAGGCGCTCTTCAGGAACCCCCTCGCTTCGCCTTTCACGCTCGGCATATCGGGCGGAGCCTCTTTAGGCGCCCTCATCGGCATAAGGCTCGGGCTCGCGGCCGGTATCCTGGGGTTCTCGATGGTCTCGATCCTGGCATTCCTGTTTTCGCTCCTGACCATGATATTCGTGTACTCGGTCTCCAAAGTGGGAGGAGTGGTCGCCACGGGACGCCTCCTGCTTGCCGGGGTAGTGATGAATTTCCTCTATTCCGCCTTTGTTCTATTCATCCAGTTCTTTTCCAACTTCACCGAGTCCCTTCAGACTATGCGGTGGATTATGGGGAGCCTCGATATAGTGGGTTTAGACGAGGTGTGGAAGACGCTCATGTTCGTAGTCCCCGGGTGTATTATCCTGCTGTCGATAACGAAGGATATGAATCTCTTCGGCCTGGGGGACGACGTCGCGTCTTCGCTCGGGGTGAACGTAAAGAAAATGCAAAACCTCATCTACTTCGCGACTTCACTTTCGGCCGGAGCCGTGATATCCGTCACCGGACCGATAGGATTCGTCGGACTCGTCATACCCCACATTCTGAGGATGATTCTCGGGGTCGACAACAGAATCATACTACCCTGCTCGTTCCTTCTCGGCGCGTGCTTCCTTATGGCCGCCGATACGGTCTCGAGAACACTGATATCGCCCGTCGAGATACCGGTGGGAATAATTACAGCTTCCCTGGGGGGGGTATTCTTCCTCTGGCTGCTTATCAGATCAAAGAAAGAAGTTATCGTTTAAACAAATCGGCCCGTTACCGCAGGGCCGTTTACTGCGACCACCGGTGATCCAAGCCCTGCCGCTTCCGAATTATGTGCCGGGAGCCTTGAAAGGATCGACTTCCCCCGAGGACTGCGAAGAAGTTCCTCCGCCCTGGGACGCCGCGGCCGATTTAAAAGCGTCACCGTCGCCGGATGAAGCGGCGGGAGGAGGCGGGGGGGGCGCTGCGCTGGCTGCCGCAGCCTGACTCCCCTGCGGCTGTATAAACCGCCACATAAGAATAACCAATCCGATAACAATCAATGTCCACATCATTTCTGACTTTCCTCCGTGTAAAAATATGTAGGGTTCAAAATGCAATCACAAAAAACGCCCCCCCTGACTTGAATACCCCAATTTTGCGAATGTTTTATGATCTACTCCTCGTTATCACATCATCCCTACCTTGATACTAATAAATTTCACATACCCGTGTCAAGATAAAAAATTCGCCGGGAGGGGTTAAGAGGATGGTTTCGGTGAAGATTCAGATGAATCCCGGGAACCGGCGCCTGTTTGGCTAACATTCGCGCATATATTAGAATTAGAGGATCAACCGGAGGTTGTTTTGTTATCGATTCTCCTAAAACCGTTCTTAAATAGAGCTAAAAGGGATAGCGGCGGCCTGGAGCTGCCTCCCGATACGGTGCTCTCTTTATCGCTGATAGATTCTGGGTGCCTTTTCGTCCTTTTGGACACCAAGATTGCACTGATAATTAAAGCGGGCGATGAGGACATCCAAATAATGAAAGAATTTCAAGCGATTACGGTTGATTTCGAGCTCATCGAAAGGCCCGAATTCCCTTCGCTGGCATTCTACCTGAACCTCGAAGGAATGAGCGGCAGAAGGTTCCGTTTTGAATATTTCTTCAGCACGGAGTCGGGGGGTGAAACTGACATCCTCAGAAAAATGTGCGGCGATAGGCGCTTCGACATAATATTATATAATTCCGGGGTCGAGTTCATTATACACGCGGAGATTTCAGAGGGGCAAGCGTCTGATTTGAGGTCGCTCGTGACGAAGGCCGGCGGTAGTTTGACAAATATGCCCCTTCCCTGATACTATTCCCCACAACGAGGCAAGGAGAAAGATAAATTTGAGTTTTGTTAGGTTCTTAGGCACCGGATCATATGCGCCTGATAGAATATTGACCAATCTCGAACTCGAAAAGCTTGTCGATACGTCGGACGAGTGGATTCAGTCGAGGACGGGGATACGCGAGCGAAGGATAGCCGATCCGGACGTGGCGACTTCCGACATCGCATATGAGGCATCACTTAAGGCCCTCGAGAGCTCGGGAGTGGATGCACGGGACCTGGACGGGATAATCGTAGGCACCGTCACGCCCGATTATCTCTTTCCCTCGACAGCCTGTATCCTCCAGAGTCGTCTCGGCGCCAAAAAGGCGTTTGCGTTCGACATCCTCGCCGGCTGTTCAGGATTCTTATACGCGCTTCAGGCGGGGAAGGGGATAATAGGCAGCGGGGACGCGCAGAAAATCCTCATCATAGGGGCTGAGACACTTTCCAAGATCACGGACTTTCAGGACAGATCCACCTGCATTCTCTTCGGGGACGGCGCGGGTGCGGCTGTCATATCGGCATCCGAGACACCCGGAATCCTGTCTACATGCCTCGGGGCGAACGGGGACGAGTGGGAGCTGTTATATATGCCGGGAGGGGGATCGCGCATACCCCCGAGCGAGGAAAGCATAAAAAACAGGTCCCATTTCCTGAAGATGAAGGGAAAAGAGGTTTTTAAAGAGGCTGTAAAAGCCCTCGAGTCGTCTTCCCTCGAAGCGATAAAAAGGGCTGACATCACGCCTGAGGAGATAGACCTCTTCATACCCCACCAGGCGAATTACAGGATCCTGGAGGCGGTCAGAAAACGCGTGGGGCTACCGGAAGAGAAGGTATTCAGCAACCTGGACAGGTACGGCAACACCTCTTCGGCATCAGTCCCGCTTGCGCTTGACGAAGCGGTGAGATCGGGAAGGGTCAAGGAAGGGGATACGATACTTATATCCGTATTCGGCGCGGGCTTTACATGGGGCGCTGCCGTCGTAAGATGGTAAGCGCCGAGAGAGACTTTGAATCACCCCTCCGGCCATTAAATACAATTCCGTGAGTCTTTGTTAATTCGACTTTTCCTGCGTAAAATTAGAGCCTGATCGAGCCCGTTCCTTGCCCATGGGAGATGAAGAGCCATAATCAGCGAAATAATTGACGTCGTACTGCCTGTATTTCTCATCGCGCTCGCGGGCTATCTTTTCGGGAAATGGAAAAAGATAGACCTCACACCAATCAACGACTTCGTGATATACCTCGCCACCCCGGCACTGATAATATCCTCCCTTTCGAGGGATACTATCGACCTATACCTGGCAGGAAAGGTGTTCATTTCAGTATGCATAATCATAGGCGTATCATTCCTTCTCTGCCTCGGGATACTGAGGGCCCTCAAGCTGCCGGTCAAGGTCTATCTGCCCCCCGCGCTCTTCGCGAATACCGGGAACATGGGCCTTCCGCTCGTGCTCTTCGCTTTCGGCGAGACCGGGTTCAACGTGGCGATACTCTACATGGTCTCGACCACGATACTCCACTACACGCTCGGCATATTGATACTCAACTACGACGAAAGCCCGTTCGAGATATTCAGGCTCCCGCTCGTATATTCAGCTATTGCAGGGGTGCTGCTGAGCGTCTCGGGGTGGACGATGCCGACCTCTGTGTTCAGGGCGTTCGACCTCCTGGGCGAGGCGAGCATACCGACGATGATATTCGCGCTTGGATATAAATTATCGGAGGTCGCCCTCACCGACGTGAGCAAATCGTTCCTCGTGGGGGGGATGAGGATATTCTTCGGGGTGATTCTGGGCATGCTGACCGTATCGGTTTTCAAGCTCGACGGCATCGCGTCAAAGGTCGTGATACTTCAGTCCGCCATGCCGCCCGCGATATTCAATTTTGTCCTCGCGGAAAAATACAATCAGGATTCGGAGAGAGTGGCCTCTATCATACTCGCGGGGACACTGATTTCCGTCGTCACTACGCCTGTTATTATCGCATTTCTGTTAGACTGAGCGTATATCCGCTATCTTCCGTCGAGACACTCGACCTTCATTATAGGGACATCGAAAAAATGATATTCCGAATCGTAGATGAAACCCCTGCCCTCTTCGACGTATGAAATGCTCTCCTGCTGAGGTAGAGACTTTAATGGGATGACTTTATAATCCTTATCCCTGACAAGCCGATCAGAAGGCTTAAGCCCCGACAGGGAGAGGTCGATATCGAACTCATACGCGTCCTCGTAGGTCAGGACGAGGAATGTCTTACCGTCGGGCGCTATATCGAATGATGTAATGACGCTCCCGAACGGGGAGTCGGAACCGCTGAGTCCGGGGAGGTCGAGCTCCCCGGCGTATTCGAGCATTTGCACCCCGGCGCCTGCGTTTTCCCATTTATCTTTTCTTATTTTGAATAGCTTCGCCGGGAACGACTCCGTGTTATCGACGTCTTCCTCTTTCGTGAAAATGTATATATCGCCGTTCGGATGGATAGCCATGCCCTCGGCGTTATGGGGACGGTCGGGATACGCAAGCCTCAATATCTTGAGGGGGACGGCCGAACGGCCGTAATTCTCAACCTCCTCGATTACTATTATTCGGACGGACTTCCTTCTCTTACCGTTGTCACCGGTGTCAGCGATGAAAAAACAGGACTTCCCCGAGAAGCAGCCGCCGATAGAGGCGTCTTCAAAATCGGACCCTCCGGCGTCGAAGCCCTCGATCCTGACGGCCCTGGTCTTCCCGCCGTTTAAACCGCTCACATAAAAATAGGGGCCGCTCCCGGAATCGTTTGTGTGATAAAGTCTGCCCGGAAACCTGCTCGAAACGGCGATCCCGCTCGCCTCGTCGATCTGGAGGCGGTCGAGAGCGCCTGCCTTCGCCCCTTCGCTCCATCGCTTACAAAGAGCCGCACGGCTCACAGGCGGAGCGCATAGAATCATGACGGACATAAAAACTATTACCCCCGTTCCGAAGGCCCGCCGTACCGTTAAAGGAATTATCATCGCTCACTCCCCGGACTCGATAATTGATGTACAATTTTACCTCCGGTATATATCAGGCAAAATTAAATTTTCACCGGACCCCGGTTTTCGTTATTATAAAGCTATGGCCAGAGAAATAATTAAAGGAAGCACGAAACCGCTCGCGGGCGAGTTAACCCCCCCCGGGGACAAATCGGTATCGCACAGGTCTCTGATAATAGGGTCAATCGCATCGGGGATGACCGGGGTGAGCGGTTTCCTTAATTGCGAGGACACGCTTTCCACGGCGAACGCAATGAGGAAGCTGGGTATCGGAATCGAAATCAACGGCAGCGACGTAAAGATAGCGGGGAAAGGGCTTTCCGGATTGAGTGAGCCCGAAGACGTGATCGACGCCGGGAATTCCGGGACGACGACGAGGCTCCTCACGGGACTATTGAGCGCCCAGGGCTTTTTTACGGCCGTTACCGGGGACAAATACCTGAGAGCGAGGCCCATGAAAAGGGTGGTCGACCCCCTGAGGCGTATGGGTGCGAAAATTACAGGACGGGAGGGGGGCAATAAACTACCCCTCGCGATCGAAGGGGGCGGTCTGCAGGGCATCTCGTATAAACTCCCCGTGGCGAGCGCGCAGGTGAAATCGGCGCTCCTTCTCGCCGGACTCTACTCCGAAGGGGAAACGGAGGTCATCGAGCCCGAGCCCACGAGAGACCACACGGAAAGGATGCTTACTTACTTCGGAGTGAAGCTCCATAAGAAGGGAAACAGCATTAAGATATCGAGACAGAAGGAATTCGCGGGGCGCGATATATCGGTGCCCGCGGACCTGTCGTCAGCCGCGTTCTTTATCGTTGGGGCGCTTATCAATCCGGGGTCCGAGCTTCTGATAAGGAATGTCGGCATAAACCCGCTGAGAACGGGCGTAATCGACGTGCTCAGGAAAATGGGCGGGAATATAGAGATAACCAACGAGAGGGATGTCTCGGGAGAGCCTGTAGGGGACATACTCGTAAAATCGAGCGAATTACACGGAGCCGTAATCGAGGGAGAGATGATACCGAAGGCGATAGACGAGCTTCCGGTGATAGCGGCCGCCGCATGCTTCGCCGAGGGTGAGACGATCATCAGGGACGCACGCGAGCTCAGGGTCAAGGAAACGGACAGGATAAAGGCGATGACGGCGGAACTCCTTAAACTCGGCGCTCGTGTAACCGAGTTTGAGGACGGCATGTCGATCAGCGGCGGGGAGCCGTTAAAGGGGGCCAGGTGCTCGAGCTGGGGCGACCACAGGATAGCGATGGCGGCGGCAATCGCCGCCACGCGAGCGAGCGGAGAAACCGAGATCGAAGGCGCCGAGTGCGTTTCCGTATCGTTCCCCGGCTTCTTCGACGTACTCAGGCGGCTTGAAAACTATTAAATGCTGTCATTATGGGCAGTTATATAAGAGCCGCCCTCCCTGTGAACAGTAACTACTGATATGATTATAACAATAGACGGACCTTCGGGGGTCGGGAAAAGCACCGTTTCAAAATCGGTCGCTCGAAAACTGGGCTTCACGTATCTCGATACCGGGGCTATGTACAGGGCGGTTGCGCTCCGGGTCAAATGGGATTCCATCGATATCAATGATGATAAGAGGCTGGAATCACTCCTGAATCATACTGAAATCGGGTTCGGCAGGAAAGAAAACGGCGATCTCGTCATAATGCTTAACAACGAAGACGTAACCGACAAGATAAGGACGCCCGAGGTCTCAAGGCTGTCGTCCGACGTGGCGACGAAGAGGGCGGTGAGAATAAAACTCGTTCATCTGCAGCAGGAGATGGGGAAAATCGGCAATATGGTGGCCGAGGGGAGGGACATGGGGACTTACGTATTCCCCGATGCCGCGTTTAAGTTTTACCTGGACGCCTCTCTCGACGAAAGGGCTCGCAGGAGGCGTGAACAACTCTCGCAATCAGGCGACGACGCCGACATCGAAAGCGTGAAAAATGAGATAATAAAAAGGGACGCTCAGGACATGGAGCGCTCGGAATCTCCCTTGCATCCCGCAACTAATGCGGTCATAATAGATACAACGAATCTATCGTCTGATGAAGTTACAGACAGGATAATCAAAGAAGTTCAAGGTTAGTAAGAGTTTTTAACACTACCTAATCCTACTTCCCAAAATGAAATCAGACAGTTAATTTTAATAGATATACAGGAAAAGAAGGAAGGTCTATGGCAGAAGAGAAAGATTTCGCGGAATTAGTTGATGAGAGCATGAACGTGCCGGACAAGGGGAAAGTCTTTAAGGGACTCGTCGTCCGCATAGATCAGGATGATGTATTCATAGATTTCGGCTCGAAATCGGAAGGAGTCGTTCCGATACAGGAATTTTATAATAAAAGCGGGGTACCGGACGTAAATATCGGCGAAGAAGTCGAGGTTATGTTCGACAACTGGGCTAACGAGGGTCTTCCGAAACTATCGAGAATAAAGGCCGAACAGATCAAGGAAAACAAGAGAATACAGGAATGCTTCGATAAGGGCGAACTCGTAAAAGCGAGGGTCACGCAGAAGGTGAAGGGCGGGGTCATTGCCGATGTAGGGGATAAGATCGAGATAAGGGCTTTTATACCCGGATCGCAAATCGATATATCGCCCAGGCAGGATTTGGACAGCCTTGTCGGCGAAACGATCGAGGCCAGGATTATAAAGCTCGCAGGAAACGACATCGTGCTATCGAGAAGGGTCTATCTGGAGGAGAAGAGGGAGGTCCTTAAAAAGGAAACTCTTTCCAGGATAGAGGCAGGCAAAGAGATGTCGGGAAAGGTCGTCAACATCATCAACCAGGGTGTATTCGTCGATCTGGGCGGCATCGAGGGCTTCATTCCGGTAAGCGAGCTTACCTGGGGCAGGGTCGCGCACCCGGGCGATGTCCTTTCGAAAGACCAGATAATCAAGACAATAGTTCTCAGGATAGAGGAAGGGGGCAAGATAACCCTGAGCCTCAAGGATACGACCCCCGACCCCTGGACATCGGTGAAAGAAAAATATAAACCGGGAACCCAGATCAAGGGAAAAGCCGTGTCGATAACGGACTTCGGGGTTTTTGTCGAGCTCGAGCCCGGCATCGAGGGTCTCGTACATATTTCCGAGATCACGTGGACGAAAAGGTTCCGCCACCCTAAGGAGATCGTTCAGGCCGGAAGCCCCGTGGAAGCGGTCGTCCTCGACGTGGACAGCGTGAACAGACGGATTTCTCTCAGCCTGAAACAGATAGAACCGAGTCCGTGGCAGCTATTCAAGGAGAATAACCCGCAAGGCTCGAGGATAAAAGGCGTAATCAAGAACGTTACCGACAAGGGATTATTCGTAGAAGTTGACGAGAATATCGTGGGGCTGGTAAGACCCGACAACATTTCCTGGAAAGGCAGGGTAAACCCTGAGGAAGCTTTCGAAAAGGGGAGCGAAATCGATGTAGTCGTACTGAATGTCGACGACAAGAATCAGAGGATCGGACTCGGGCTGAAACAGCTTGCCGCCGACCCCTGGGAAGAAGCGCAGAGGAAGTATAAGACCGGACGTTCGTCCGTAACCGGCAAAGTCAAGGATATTAAAGACAGCGGTATAGTGGTCGAGCTCGATGAAGGGATAGAGGGATATATCCGGGCGAACGAGCTCAGCCAGGAAAAGGAGCAGAGGGACGCAATTAAACACTTTAAGGTCGGGGACGAAATAACAGCCCAGGTGACCGGGTTCGACAAGAGGATGCGGCAGGTGAACCTCAGCAAAAGAAAACATGACGACTGGCAGGACAAGGAAAGTGTCTCGAATTTTATATCGTCTCAAGGGGAGCCGACGGCTAAGCTGGGAGACGTGCTCAAGGAAAAGTTAAAGCAGATGAATAACGACGAGGTAGTTTGAGGGTGCGGAATGTATTCATCGTAATCGCGGTCGTCGTCCTCCTATTTTTCACCTTCATCGCGGGGATCGGCTGCGGTTTTCTGATGTCGGGTGACGACGCGTTTTCGACCGGGGATAAGGTCGCGGTGCTCAAGGTCGAAGACATAATCCTCGACGACCAGTTGTACATAGACAGCATATCCAAGATAAAAGAAGACAAAAAGGTAAAAGCGGTCGTCATCAGGATCGACTCCCCCGGCGGAGCAGTAGGGCCTTCGCAGGAAATCTACAGCGAGCTCAAGAAACTTAGAAAGGATATGCCGGTCATTGCGAGCATAGGAAACGTCGGCGCTTCGGGGGGTTATTACATCGCGTGCGCCGCGGAGAAGATATTCGCTAACCCGGGGACGATTACAGGCAGCATAGGCGTGGTCGCGGAGTTCACGAGCTACGAAAAGCTCCTCGAGTGGGCCAAGGTGGACGTGGAAGTGCTGAAGAGCGGAAGATATAAAGACGTCGGCTCCCCGTTCAGGGAAATGACCCCCGAAGACAGGGAATATATGCAGGGGCTGATAGACAACGTTTACTCACAGTTCAAGTCGGCTGTTGCCGAGTCGAGGGGCCTCGGGGCGGCGGAAGTCGATAAAGTCGCCGACGGAAAGATATTCACGGGGGAGCAGGCGAAGGAGCTGAAACTCATAGACGAGACTGGCACGATAAACGACGCCATCGATCTCGCGTCGAAAATGGCGGGGATAAAAGGAAAGCCCGGCCTTGTCTACTATCCGAAAAAGAAATCCCAGTTCCTCGAACTCCTGGAATCCAAACTGGATATACCGGTGCTTACCGGCATGCCTTCCAAATACAGTTTTGGACTTTTCTATCTGGTTGATATAATTAACTGATTATGAAAGTGCTCTGGGCGCCCTGGAGGATCAAATATATAACCGGGGATAAGGAAGAGGGTTGTATATTTTGTAAAAAACCCAAAGAAGGGAATGACAAAGAGAATCTCATATTATATACTGGTGAGACTAGCTTCATTATAATGAACCGTTACCCCTACTCGAACGGGCACCTTATGACAGTCCCATACAAACACACGAATAGTTTCTCTGACCTCACGCAGGATGAAAGGCTCGACTTGATGAACCTCACCGCCAAATGCCTCGACATACTTCAAGTCATAAAACCGGAAGGGTTTAATATCGGCATGAACCTCGGCAGGACGGGCGGGGCCGGCATTGACGACCATCTCCATTTCCACATCGTGCCCCGTTGGAGCGGAGACAATAATTTCATGCCTGTTATCGGAGACGTCAGGGTTATGCCCGAATACCTCGAAGAGACATACGAAACCCTAAGAAAGCATTTAAAATCATTAGAGAGGTGATGATATGAGATTCATAAAAGTTCTGTTCATAATATTGATAATACTATTTTTCGCAATCCTGTATACACAAAACATGGCTATGTTTACTCAGGAGTTTGAGCTCGGACTCAACCTCAAGGTATTTAACATAGGGCCATATATAACGATGAACGTGGTTATAATACTGGCCGCGTTCGTGTTCGGCGCAGTTGTTGCGGTTATTTTCGGCGCGATGCAGTCGGTCAGCGCCGGTTCGGAATCGAAAGAGAAATCGAGACGCATCAGGGAGCTCGAAGCGAGGAACAGGGAGCTCATCGAGGAAAAACAGAGAGAGGATAAGCTGAGAAAGCCGGATTCTTCTCCCTTTACCCCGCCGTCCGCGATTGACAGCTCGTCTCAAAGCCGCTGAAACGGCCGGACGGACGAGAAGCCGGCCTTAGTGCCGCAGTCACCAGGGATTTTAAATTATCGATATGAGAAACACCGGAAAACCAGGCTGGATAAAGGCTCAGCTCCCCAAAGGCCCCAATTACACCCATCTTAAAAACCTGATGAGGACGCTCAACCTCCATACGGTATGCGAAGAGGCCAGGTGTCCCAACATAGGGGAGTGCTGGGGCGCGGGAACCCTGACGTTCATGATCCTGGGGGATACGTGCACCAGGAGCTGCGGCTTCTGCCATGTGAAAACGGGAAAGGGCGGGGAACTAGATTGGAACGAGCCGCAGAGGGTGGCGGAGGCCGTCAAGGACCTCACGCTGAATAACGCTTACATAACGCACATAGTGATCACATCGGTCAACAGGGACGACAGGAACTACGAGAGCGCCCGCATTTTCGCCGAGACCATCAGGAGAGTGAGGACGGAAAACCCGTCCGTGAAGATAGAGGTCCTCATACCCGATTTCAAGGGGGACTCGAATGCGCTCGGTGAGATTTTAGGCGCGAGACCCGACGTACTGAATCACAACATCGAAACCGTGCCGAGACTATACCGTTACCCGCAGCTCACGCCTTCAGGCGGAAGAAGGTCCGTAAGGCCACAGGCGAACTACGACTGGTCGCTCAAGGTGCTCGCGGAGGGGAAGGAGCTCGGGCATGAAGGCATGCTCACCAAATCGGGCATCATGGTCGGGCTCGGCGAGGAGATGGACGAAGTGATAGAAACGCTCGGGGACTTGAAGAAAGCCGGGTGCGATATAGTGACAATAGGCCAGTACCTCCAGCCCACGAACGAGCACCTGCCCGTATCGAAGTTCTATCACCCGATGGAGTTCGAATCCCTTAAAACCTACGGCGAGAGCATCATCGGTATACCGCACGTCGAATCAGGCCCCCTCGTCAGAAGCTCCTACCACGCGGAGAAGCAGGTGGCGAAGATGTCCGGTCACGCGCTCTCCTGAGGAACGCTTCTTGAACCCCTAGGCGCAAGCCTTCCGGACGTGTCCATCCGCCCGTTTTCATCTTGATAATTCCCCAAAAGCATTTAACATCTTATCCTCATGAAATACGTGATACTGCAGGGCGACGGGATGCCGGACCACCCTCTGCCGGAGCTCGGCGGGAAGACCCCGCTCGAGGCGGCGAGGACTCCAAACCTCGACAGGATAGCCAAGTCCGCAATAAAATTCGGCATGGTGAAGACAATCCCCGACAACCTTCCGCCCGGAAGCGACGTCGGCAACCTGACCGTTCTCGGATATAACCCGAACCTCTATTACACCGGCAGGTCTCCTCTCGAGGCCGCGAGCATAGGCGTCCCACTCAAAGACGGTGACGTTACGCTCAGGTGTAACCTCGTCACCCTCGCCCCGCAAAACGGCGGCTTGATAATGGAGGACTACAGCTCGGGCCACATCACCACGGAAGAGGCGCGCGCGATAATACTCGATCTGAAAAAGGAGCTTGACGAGAAAAACCTGACGTTCTTTCCGGGGGTGAGCTACCGGCACCTCCTCGTTTGGGCGGGCGGGAACGCGGACATCCATACGACACCTCCGCACGATATATCGGGCAGAGTAATAGACGCCTTCATACCGTCGGGAGCGGGGACTGAAAAACTTAACGAATTGATCGAGCGGTCGAGGGAGATACTGAAAGACCACCCGGTAAACAAAAAACGGATCGCCGAAGGGAAGAACCCGGCTACGAGCATATGGCTCTGGGGACAGGGAGTGGCGCCCG
>Ga0155644_1116_pt1 | contig 16090 bp, 15 predicted proteins | sample RifCSPhighO2_12_FD_107301 | JGI IMG/M metagenome (GOLD analysis project Ga0155644, IMG submission 107301) | Candidatus Dadabacteria bacterium RIFCSPHIGHO2_12_FULL_53_21 | reverse complement strand
ACCTGGTTTATGACAATCTGTTCCTGGAGCTCGAGTGCGGCGCGGGCCGACTCCAGCTGCGCGCTCGCTTTGCGGACGGAGTTTATGATCTGGAAGCCCTGAAAGATGGGCACCTGAAGCTGAAGGCCCACGAGGTAATTCGTAAAGTACTCGTTACCGTCCCCTTGAGGGTTTACCCACCACCTGAGTAACTGCGCCGTGGCGGAAATCTCGGGAAAGAACTGCGATTTGGCTTTCCACAAGAGCGCTTCCCTCTGCCTTACCGTCGCCTGGACCGCGGCCAGGTCGGGCCTGTTCTTCATCGAAAGCGCAATAAGGTTATCAACGTTATCACTGATAGCCGTTACAGGCAGCTCGTTTAAATCCCCGTTCACATCGAAGGGAGTATTAGCGGGCCATCCTACGGATGTAGCCAGCAAGCCCCGGTCTATTTCTACGTTTCCCCTGGCGTCGACGAGATCGAGCTCGATCTGGGCCAGCTGTGCCTGGGCCTGTAGCACATCGGGAAGTGTGCCCACACCGGCTTCGAGCCTGAGCTTGGCGGCGTCGAGACTCGTCTGGGCGTCCTCGAGACTCGCTTCGTCCGCAACCACGAGCGCTTTACTGCCTATGTAGTTGTAAAAGGATACGGCTACGGCCTGGAGCACGTTCTGAATCGCCTGGTTCTGGTTCCAGTTCGCGTTTATAAGCGCGAGACGGGCGGCATCTATTTGCGCCTCGCGTCCCCCGAAATCGAAGAGCAGATAATTGAGAGTAAGTCCGACATTGCCGTACTGCTCCTGATAGGGATCGGTACCCGTCGACGATCCGCCCCCCTTGGCATAAGCGTATTTTGCTGTACCTCCAATCTGTGGGTAGTAAAGACCCCTCGACTCAGCCCAGGCGGCTGCGGCTGCCCTTGCGTCCTCCCAGGCCACCTGAGTGGTCGGGTTGTTCACGAGCGCGACGTCGACGAGCTGGGAAAGCGCAAGGCTCCCGGAATCGGATTTGAGGTCTTCAGGGATCGCGGGCAATTCCTCGAGCTGAAACGATTCGATCAACTCCTTCTCGGAAGGCTTCCATTCCACCCCGGGGGCGGAAGACGCTTCTTTATAAGGGTTCAATTCGGGAAGGCCGTGAGCGCAGGACAGAACCAAAGACGTTAAAGCGGTCAAAGCATACAGGATTACATTTTTCGAGCTTTGCAAATCGAATCTCCGCATCAGATCAGAAGGATAAAGGTTAAAGACGGTGTAAGCCCCCGCCTCGTGTTGAAAATGCCCAAAGAAGCTACACGGAATAATAATCTCGTAAGAGAATGATTGTCAAGGCGTGGAGGGCGTTAGATGAAGAAAAAAACCGGTCACGTCACTCCTCTTTTCTCGTTAATCCTGTCAGCACTCTTCTTGGCATCGATCATGGCCGCTACCAGGATTACGGTTGCCGCTGAAGAATATATCAGCAGCCTCGTGAGCTGAGACATATCGGGAGGCGCGTCCTGAAACGTGTTCCAGGATTTTAGAAAGTAGGCAAAAGGCTCATAAGAAAGATAGCTGAGCGCGATGTTGAACGCGAAGAAGAGAAGCCCCTTGAGTATCTGATTGTTGTATATCTGTCCGAGGCCGGGCAGTAACCCGGACAGCACGAGAGCAAGCATCGGGTTTTTCCTTTTTATGTTATCTGTCATTTTATAAACTATATATCGGAACGCGGGTAGTTATAGTTTTTTTTCTTATTTGTTTCCCGTTTGTCGATATCGGCAATAGCCGGAGATGAAAGAATGTAAAACTTTTGATATTTACAAGGCGGATATAGATGACGATATGAGTTTTTTCAATTCAGCACCGGGGTCGGGGGCCTTCATGAACGTCTCGCCGATAAGAAACACATGCACGCCTTGATCCCTCAGTCTCTTTATATCCGCGCCCGAGCTTATCCCGCTTTCGGCGATCGCAATTACCCCGCGGGGCAACATCCGTGCGAGCCTTGCCGATACGCCCAGGTCGACCTCGAACGTCCTGAGGTCCCTGTTGTTGATTCCGATTATCCTGCTCCCGGCGTCGAGCGCCCTCCCGAGCTCTTCGTCGTCGTGGACCTCTACCACGGCGTCCATGCCGAGCGAGCGGGTGAGGGCCAGAAGCTCCCTGAGCGCGTCCTGACCGAGCGCCGATACGATGAGCAGGAGCGCGTCCGCTCCGTAGAGCCTCGCCTCGTAGACCTGATAGGGATCGATGATGAAGTCCTTGCGCAAGAGGGGAATATCGACAGCCTCTCTTACCGCTCTCAGGTAGGTGAGGCTTCCCATAAAAAATTTCTCGTCCGTGAGGACCGAGAGAGCGGAGGCGCCTGACCTTGCATAACCGAGGGCGATTTTCACCGGATCGAAATCCTCCCTCAAGACCCCCTTCGACGGAGAGGCTTTTTTTATCTCGGCTATTATCCTGAGCTGCCCCCCGTGGTCGACAGCCTTATAAAAATCGCGGGGCGGCCGAATATTAGCGATTCTGCCGATGAGGGATTCGAGGGGGAGGCTGACCTTTGACTTCTCAACTTCTATTTTTTTATTTTCTATTATTGCGTCGAGAATCATTTTGCTGAAATAATCAGTAATTTATTTATCCTTCGTAATCTTCGCGAGCTCTTCGAGCTTCGAGAGAGCCTTCCCGGAGTCGAGGGACTCCACCGCCCTCTCGAGCGCTTCCCTCAGGTCGGGACTCGTCTCGGAAACGTAAATCGCCGCGGCCGCGTTTATCAAAACGATGTCCCGCTTGGCCTCTTTCTCTTCGCCTCTCAGTATCGACCTGAAAATACGCGCGTTCTCCTTCGCGGTGCGGCCGCCCTTGAGCTCGCTGATGTTCCTTCTTTTTATGCCGAGGTCCAGGGGATCGAACTGATACTTCTTAACCATACCGTCCTTCAGCTCGGCCACGACCGTCTTGCCCGTCACCGTGATCTCGTCCATCGAGTCCGCGCCGTGGACCACCATGGCGCTCTTGTGGCCGAGATTCCGGAGCACCTTTACGACGGGGTCGAGAAGCACCTCGGAATAGACGCCCACGACCTGGTGCTTCACGCCCGCCGGATTCACGATGGGGCCCAGGATGTTGAATATCGTTCTTACGCCTATCTCTTTCCTCGGTCCGGCGACGTTCTTCATGGCGGGGTGATAATTAGGGGCGAAGAGGAACACGATACCGGCTTCGTCGAGGCACTTCTCCGCGACCTCCGCCGAATGTGTGATATCGATTCCGAGGGCTTCGAGCACGTCGGCGCTGCCCACGTAGCTCGATACCGAGCGGTTCCCGTGCTTGGCGACCGGTACGCCCGCGCCCGCAACGACGAAAGCGGCCGCGGTCGAGACATTGAACGTCCCCTGCCTGTCCCCTCCGGTCCCGCAGAGATCGACTATGACCTCGTGTCTGGAATGAATCCTGATCGCCTTGTCCAGCATCACCTTCGCGGCGCCCGTTATTTCCGAGACCGATTCGCCTTTCATTCTCAGGGCGACGAGGAAGGCAGATATCTGCCCGGGGGTAGCTTCCCCCTCCATCATCATCTCGACGACGTCCGACATCTCGTGCTCTTCGAGGTCGATCCTCTCAACGACTTTCGCTATCGCTTCCTTTATCATTTACAGCTCACCTTTGTCCCGTGCGATCCTGATCTTATCGAGTATTCCGTTTATAAAAGAGCCCGATTCCTCCGTGCCGAACCGTTTGCCGAGCTCGACGGCCTCGTTGATGGTAACGGCGGCGGGGATGCTGCTCAGGTAAATGAGCTCGTATATAGAAAGACGCAGTATATTCCTGTCTATTTTCGGCATCCTCGAAAGCCTCCAGTGCTCAGAGAACCTGACAATGATATCGTCTATGTGTGTGAGATTCTTACAAGCGCCGAGTATAAGGACTGTGGAAAATTCTTTCATGTCCTCCGGCACCGGGGTATCGCTCCTCTCCCAGAATAGCGAGAGCTGGTCTTCCGGACAGGAGGATTCCCCTGAAGACTCGGTCATTGCATCGTATTGATAGAGGAACTGGAGCGCTAGTTCCCTCGCGCGTCTCCTTATACCCATCTGGAAGGCATCTACCCTTTTCGGGAAAGAATTTTAGTGAGATTAGCCATTTCGATTGCAGAGTACGCTGCTTCCGCGCCGCGGTTCCCGGCCTTGGAACCGGCTCTTTCAATGGCTTGCTGAACTGTTTCGGTCGTCAATACGCCCGAGGCTACGGGGACGTCCATTTCGAGGCTTATAGAGGCTATTGTCGATATCACCGCGGACGATAGATAATCGAAATGCGGGGTTTCACCCTTTATTATCGCACCAAGAACGATTATAGCGTTGTACTTTTTCCTCTCGGCGGCTTTTTTTACGGCAAAAAGAAGCTCGTACGATCCGGGAACCCTGATGAGGTCGATATCATCATCCGAAACGTTATGCCTGAGGAGCACGTCTACGGCGCCGCTCACGAGCCTTTCGGTTATGAAATCGTTGAACCTGCTGACCACCACCGCAAACCTGAGCCCCTTGGCGTCGAGGTTCCCCTCGAATTTTTTAGGCATTATTATCTCCTCTTCAGTCGACCATTGAAAGAAGGTGTCCGAGCTTGTCCTTCTTGACCTTCAAATAACTGGAATTCCTTCCGTTGGGCGGTATCTCGATAGAAACACGCTCGACGATCTGGAGTCCGAACCCTTCGAGCCCCTTTATCTTCTTCGGGTTGTTGGTAAGGAGCTTCATGTTCCTCACGCCGAGGTCGAGCAGGATCTGCGCGCCGATGCCGTAGTCCCTGAGATCGGGCTTAAAACCCAGGACCTCGTTCGCTTCGACCGTGTCGAATCCGTCGTCCTGGAGAGCGTATGCCTTTATTTTGTTAATGAGGCCGATGCCCCGCCCTTCCTGTCTCATGTAAAGTATAACACCCGTACCCTCGTCATTGATAATCTTAATGGCCTGCTTTATCTGAGCCCCGCAGTCGCACCTGAGCGAGCCGAAAACGTCGCTTGTGAGGCATTCGGAATGGACCCTGACGAGCACGTCCTTTTCCGGGTTTATCTCGCCCTTGACGAACGCGACGTGATGCTGGGGGTCTATGTCACTCTCGTAGACTATGATTTGAAACTCGCCGCATTCGGTAGGGATCACGGCTGAAGCCGCCCTCCTGACGAGGCTCTCCGCCCTCAGGCGGTAGCTTATCAGATCGGCGATCGAGACGATCTTTATATCGTAGGTCTCGGCGAACTTTTCGAGATCGGGGAGTCGTGCCATATCCCCGTCATCATTCATTATTTCGCAAATTACGGCAGCCGGCTTAAGCCCGGCCAGACGGGCAATGTCAACGGACCCCTCCGTATGCCCGGCCCTTACGAGCACGCCGCCCTTCCTGCATATAAGGGGAAATACGTGACCGGGGCGTATGAAATCCTCCGCTTTCGAATCACCGGATATAGCGAGGCGGATTGTAGAAGCCCTGTCGTATGCCGAAATCCCCGTCGTTATACCGTGGCTGGCGTCGATCGAGATAGTAAAGGCCGTATACTGGGGGACGGGGTTATATTCGGGCTTTATGGGCTGGAGGCCAATGCGGTCCGCATTCTCCTTGGTGAAGGCGAGACAGATAAGGCCCCTTCCGTTCTTGGCCATAAAATTAATAGTTTCGGGAGTAGCGTACTCGGCCGCGACGACCAGGTCGCCCTCATTCTCCCTGTCCTTATCGTCGACGAGTATGACCATCTTGCCGCTTTTGATATCCGAAAGGGCTTCTTCTATGGAACTGATAGGCATCTTATCTTCTTCCTCGTACCTAAAAATTGGGAATGCTTATATATTATAAAGGCTATCCGACTTACAATATAAGCGACGCTCCTGTTTTGTCAAATTGAGGACTCACACGCCCGGTATGAATAAAATCGAGTCGAAACACCCTCTTATCACACAGAAATCCGCAGCAGAGTAATGAACGAAACGAGACGCCGTGAGGGCCCATTCTTTAACTATCATAGTACTTTAAATCCGGTGACCAGACTTTTCAGCCTTTCGTTATAGTAAATCTCACCGTCGGGCAGGACCGCGAAGACCCCGATCTCCGGGTGTTTTTTTAAAAATTCAAGGGACCTGTCTTTCCCCATGACGAAGAGCGAGGTCGCGTATGCATCTGCAAGGGCGCTGTCCCCGTCGAGGATCACAGTGACGCTCAGGAAATCCCGGCCGGGTTTTCCGGTAGCGGGGACCAGCAGATGATGATAGGCCTTTCCCAGGGGGTCTATGACCCTCTCGTATCCCCCGCTCGTCGAAATGGCGAGCTCTCCCGTACCCGTATGAAAAGAGGCTATCGCCCCCTCCCCGCCCGGATCGCGTACCCCTATCTCTATGTCGCTGCCGAAGACCTTTATGTCCCCCGAGAGAGAGACCATACCTTTTCTTACCCCCCTTCGTTTAAGAACCCGGACGGCCTTCTCGACCGCGTAACCCTTGCCTATCCCCCCCAGGTCGAGCATCATGCCTTCCCTCTCCAGGTAGGCCTCATCCCCTTGAATACGAAGCTCCCTGAAATTGACGAGAGACTTCGCTTTCCTGATCTCCTCGTCACCGGGTACCCGGTCCCCGCCCCTCCCGAACCTGTAAACGCCTATCGTAAGGGCGCCTATCGTGGGGTCAAACGCGCCGCCCGTCTCCCCGGAAACATATAACGCCTCCTTCAGTACCTCCAGAACGTCCGGGCTCGCCTTCACGGGACGCTTTCCCGCCATCCCGCTTATTTCCGATACCTCGCTCCCGGGGTCATAATCGGACAGCAAGCCGTCGAGCTCTTTTATCTTTAGGAAAGCGGCGTCCGCGTCCGCGTTAGTGCCGCCGTAAATGAGCACACGGGCGTACGTGCCCATGTGGAACTGAACCCTTTCTATGAACGCTTCAGGAGGGGAACCCGAAGCCGGAATAATCATCGACGAGAATGCCAGGAGTCCCAGAAAGCATGAACGCATCATAACGAACCGGTATAACGATACTGCAAGAGACATGATACAACTTTAGAGGATAGCATAACCGGCGATGAACAGGCGTCCTTACATTGGGATCGGGGAATATCCGGGCATAGAACAAACTTGCGGATATTTCCAGGTATTGACTTGGGTTGAAGATAGCATTAATTTTTACAATGTAACGAGTTCATATTATTAGAAATATACAGGGCATAGGGCAGGCCGTGATAATTCAGTGCGAAAAGTGCGGGAGAAAATTCAAAATAGACGATTCCAGGATTATGCCTCCCGGGAGCAAGGTCAGATGCTCCAAATGCGGTCACGTCTCGTTTATTGAGAAAAAAGACGTGCCCGATGCGGGGGACACCGCGGTTCTGTTAACGCAAAACCCCTATCAGTCGCCGTCATTCCCGCCGCCCGGCCAGACTGATACCGAAATAACCGGGGAAGCAATCGAAGAGAGGGACACGGAAACAATAGATGGTTTTACATTCAGGTATCCGATAAAGAATGAGGCGGATAACGCGCCGGGGGAAGACGCGCCCGGCGGCCGGAGCGACGGGTACGCGGGGACCCATGACGCCCAATCCGTGCCGGGCGACGGAGGGAACTGGGAGGAGTTCGTAAGCATAAGCAAGACCGAAAGGGACATAGACGACTTCAGGATAAAAGGTAACCGGGACATGAGAAGAGAGGAATCTGACTTCAACTGGGAGAGTCTCAGGATAAACGACGATCCGGTTGACGCCGTGGGGAGGACCCCCAGGATGTTCGAGGACGAGGGCACGGACGACGACCTTATAATAATGAGGGACGAGGGGATTCCCGAAGGGGCCGAACTAAATATCGGTCCCGGGGAAGTGAAGCCGGAGGGACGGGAATACGTGAGACATTCGCCCGAGAATCTGAGCGTGGACATGGACGTCCTCGCGGGCAGCCCGCAAACTGCTGCAAGCCACAAGAGCGGGCCTGGGCCCTCATACCGCGACTCGTTCAGGGTCCATCCGACGAGATACAGATCAAATGGGAGCGTATTTACGAGAGCCGCATACACCTTATTGATAATGATCGTCTTCGCCGTGATCATCGGCGCTTCCTTCATCATTCTCTCCAACACCGGGATAATACCCAGGGAAAGCGCCGAGGACATAGTGAAGCTTGTCAGATCGGTGATTCCCGTCAGCATAACCGGGTCTCTGAAAAACGAAGTCGCGATAACCGCGCACCAGGGCAAATGGCTCGATACGAGGAACGGGCCCATGTACGTCGTATCAGGCACCGTTACCAATGAATCCGGCCGCCCGGTAAATTACATCAAGATCAAGAGCGAATTCATATCGGAAGGGCAGATCGTTTATGATAACGTTGTATATGCAGGAAATACTTTCAGCGAGAACGAGCTCAGGGTGTCTTTGCTCCGGGACACGCTCCTCAAGCTCAAAAAGAGGTCAGGGGATATAGATTTTTATAACCCTGAAAAGCTGGCCGGGCTTAATTCGAACATACAGCCCGGCGAGTCCATACCGTTTTATACCGTATTCCCGGCCTCGGGCAGGATGCTCGGACTCAAATATGACCTCGAGGTCGCGGGTTATGAGTAACAGGCTCCCGGGCGAGGCTGCGCGGATTTAACAAAGCAATCCGGCCCGGCGGTGAACTCCGCTTGATAAATCTTGTATAATCAATTACAATATTCAGCTTAATAGCAGAAAAACAGAGCTTTACCTTTCAATCTGATTTCGGGGAAAAACAGTTATTCATTTTGGCCGTAGAATTTAATATTTACCAAATATGGCAGGGATGTACATCATCCCCGCAAGGTGAGGGAATATATGAAATCGACCCGTCTAAAGATCAGTGTAAGCCAGGACGGCCTGCTGCCTCAGGAAACGGCGGAAATCGCGACTCTCGAATTCCCCGCCCTTCCTAAGAAATTACTGAAGGCCCTCGGGTTCGAGAGGGTCGATGCCAGGACTTACGTAGGCGTGCTGCCCGTATTCATAAACCTCGGAGAGAAGGACCAGGAAATCGAGATAGAACTGGGCGTGACGCTGCCGGAAATGAGGAAGAAGATAATAGAAATAGTTAAGACCCCGGCAAGACTGATATCCATCGCGGAAGATAAAAAACCCCCGGCTGCAGCGAACAAGAGAAAGAAAGCCCCGGTAAAGGCCGCCTCCAGAAGAACCACATCCAAGAGGTAAAAAGGGAAATTTTTATGCGTGTTGAAAATGTGGAAGAATGTCTAACTTTCGATGACGTTCTTTTAGTGCCCGCCTATTCCGAGATACTGCCGAACGATGTCGACGTATCCACCCGCCTGACCCGGAATATCAAGCTCAACATCCCCCTTATCAGCGCCGCCATGGATACCGTCACGGAATCGAGCACGGCGATAGCCATGGCCCAGGAAGGCGGTATCGGAATCATACACAGGAACCTGGAGATTCAGGATCAGACGGCCGAGGTGAAAAGGGTAAAAAAGTACGAGAGCGGAATGATAGTAAACCCTCTCACCGTAAGTCCCAAACACAAGGTCGCGGACGCTCTCGAAATCATGCTCAAGCAGAACATCACGGGCCTCCCGGTCACGAAGGACGACGACACCCTCCTTGGAATAGTGACTTTCAGGGACCTGCGTTTCGAGAAGAACCTCGATTTTAACGTCGAACAGATCATGACCCCGAAGAAGAGGCTCATAACGGTGGGTGAAGGGACCACGCTCGAAGAAGCGAAGGAACTCCTCCACAAGTACAGGATTGAAAAGCTCCCGGTGGTAGATAAGGAATTCAGACTCCGCGGACTTATTACGATGAAGGACATAGAGAAGATAGAGAAATATCCTACGGCGTCCAAGGACCGCATGGGGAGGCTCCGGTGCGGCGCGGCCGTAGGCGTCGGGCCCGACAGGGAAGAAAGGATAGAAGCCCTTATCGAGGTCGGATGCGACGTGATAATTATAGACACGGCCCACGGCCATTCGAAGAAGGTCATAGACGCGGTAAAATCCACGAAATCGAATTTCCCCAAAGTCGACCTGATCGCGGGGAACATCGGGACCGGGGAAGGCGCTGATGCGGTTATCAAGGCCGGGGCGGACGGCGTGAAGGTCGGCGTCGGGCCGGGCTCCATATGCACGACCCGCGTAATAGCCGGCATCGGGGTGCCCCAGGTCTCCGCCATACAGGACGTAACGAGGGTCGCCGAGATGCACGGTATCCCGGTCATTGCCGACGGCGGCATAAAGTACTCGGGCGATATAGTAAAAGCGATCGCGGCCGGCGCCCATACGGTGATGATAGGAAACCTCTTCGCCGGGACTGACGAGGCCCCGGGCGAGGTCATACTCTTTCAGGGCAGGACGTACAAGGTGTACAGGGGAATGGGATCTATCGAGGCCATGAAGAAGGGGAGCAGGGACAGGTACGCTCAGAACCTGGGGGACGATATGATCGATTCGAAGCTCGTGCCCGAGGGTATCGAGGGGAGGATACCGTACAGGGGTCCGATAGGCAGCACCGTCTACCAGCTCATCGGAGGGCTCAGGGCCGGCATGGGGTATACCGGGTGCGCAACGATAGACGAACTCAGGAGTAACGGAAAGTTTATTAAAGTCACGAACGCGGGGCTGAGAGAGGGTCATGTCCACGACGTAATCATTACGAAAGAGGCCCCCAATTACAGGATCGAATAATTCATCCGGTCCAGAGCTTATTAATTTCTGTCCCATCAATGCCGGCAACCACCGGGTAATTCAACAGGCAATATGCGTGAAACTATATTAGTACTAGATTTCGGCTCCCAGTATACGCAGCTCATCGCACGCAGGATAAGGGAGCTGGGCGTATACTCGGAAATAAAACCCTACAACACCCCGATCGACGAAATAAAGACAACGGAACCGAAGGCGTTAATACTGTCGGGCGGTCCCGCGAGCGTCTGGGACGATGATTCCCCGACCGTGGACAGAGGGGTATTCGAGCTTGGCATGCCGATCCTCGGCATATGCTACGGAATGCAGCTCACGGCGCAGCTCCTGGGAGGGATCGTAGAGCGGTCCAGGGTGCGCGAGTTCGGACCCGCGACCCTCAAGATAACGAACGGTTTCGACCTGCTCAGCGGAATCCCCGACAAGAGCGACGTATGGATGTCTCACGGCGACCGGGTGCTCGAGCTGCCCCCGGGTTTCGAATCGATAGCAGAGAGCGAGAACTCCCCGAGGGCCGCGATGAAGAACCGTGAGATGATGATCTACGGAACCCAGTTCCATCCGGAGGTCGTCCATACGAAATTCGGCAGGGAGATCCTATCGAACTTCCTGTTTAAAATCGCGGGATGCAAAGGCATGTGGACCCCCAAGTCCTTCGTCGAAACCGCAATAAAGGACATAAGGCAAAGAGCGGGGGACGCGACCGTCATATGCGGCCTGTCGGGCGGCGTGGACTCGGCTGTCGCCGCAGTGATCATACAGCGCGCCATATGGGAGAAGCTCCGCTGCATATTTGTGGACACCGGACTCCTTAGACTGAACGAAGCGGAGGAAGTCGTCGAATCATTCAGGGACATGGGGCTCAACCTGGTGCACGTGGATGCGAAAGAGAGGTTCCTGAGTAAGCTCCGGGGAGTCACGGACCCCGAGAGGAAGAGGAAGATCATAGGCGAGGAGTTCGTGAACGTGTTCGAAGCGGAGGCGTCGAAGATCAAGGACGCACGTTTCCTCGCCCAGGGGACCCTCTACCCGGACGTTATAGAAAGCGTGAGCGTCAAAGGCCCGTCGGCGACCATCAAGTCGCATCACAACGTGGGCGGACTCCCTGAAAAGATGAACCTCAAGCTTATCGAGCCCCTGAGAGAGCTCTTCAAGGACGAGGTAAGGGAGGTGGGCCGCGAGCTCGGGGTGCCGGACGAGATACTCGGCCGCCATCCGTTCCCCGGCCCGGGCCTTGCAATCAGGATAATAGGCGAGATCGACGAAGAGCGGCTCGAGATCCTGAGGCAGGCCGACAGGATATTCATTGAAGAGATCAAAAAGGGCGGGGTCTACGACGATATCTGGCAGGCGTTTTGCGTATTCGTGCCTGTAAAAACTGTAGGGGTGATGGGGGACGAAAGGACGTATGAAAACGTTATCGCGCTGAGAGCGGTAACGAGCCTCGACGGGATGACGGCCAAATGGGCGCGCATACCCTACGACCTTCTCGAGAAAATTTCAGTACGCATCATCAACGAGGTCAGAGGCGTAAACCGGGTAGTCTACGATATATCGACCAAGCCCCCCAGTACAATCGAATGGGAATGAGCCGGCCGCGGACCGGATCGGACGGGTATATTAATTTTTAGGTTTTTTGAAAATTCCGAAATCACCGGCCAAAGAAACGAGCTCCCAGGACTCCTCGCCGAGCTCGTTAAGCGTATTCTCCATCCCCTGCCCCACCTTACTCCTTCTGGCCGTAGCGGCTTCCATGGACACCGCAATATCGTGGTCTTCGCTGCCCTGAAACAGTTTGTCTATGGAAATAACCTTATAGTCCCATCTCATCAAGTTCATTCCTCTCCATGCCCGGCCTCAGGCCGGCCCTTTTCATTCTCATCCTCGATCACGATAGGCTCGCTATTGCCCTCGACGTCGGGAAGGCTGCTTATATGCTTGTCGTAATCCTTTTTTGTAATCAAACCTTCTCTAATATTCCTGTTGGCAATTCTCACATCGTAAAGAAAATCTTCTTTCTTCTTCATGAATTGAACCTCCGAGGTAATTAAGGATACCCTAACGGCCCGGATTCGCAATCGACCGCAGGGGGGGCAGCACAAAGACTTCATTGCGCACAGATGCCGTATAGCGGCCGCAGGCTGCTAACCTCACTTCGTACCGGAGTAACCGGCTTTAAACCATTCCCATGTATTTTTTATGCCTTTCGCAAGAAAGACGCTCGGCGCCCAGCCCAGCACCTTGCCAGCGAGCCTTACGTCAAGGCTGATCCTGCTGACCTCGCCGGCGCGTGCCTCCGCGTGCTTCACCGGGAAATCTATTCCGGAGGCCGCTTCGAGCTCCGTGATGAGACCGTTCACGGAAGTCTCTATCTGAGTTCCGATGTTGTAGCTACCGGACGGAGACGTGAGGGCGCAGAGGTTCGCGCTCGCGACATCGCCCGCATAGACATAGTCCCTCGTCTGACTGCCGTCCCCGAATACGGTGCAGGTTTCTCCCGAGAGGATTCGGCTGCAGAATATCGCGATCACCCCGGCTTCGCCGTGCGGGTTCTGTCTCGGACCGTACACATTCGCATACCTGAGTGCGACGTAGTCGAGGGAATATATGTACCTGTAGTATTCGAGGTATTTCTCGACCGCGTATTTCGATGTGCCGTACGGTGAGATGGGCATGGGCGGGGTTTTTTCATCGGCGGGTATATTCGAGGGCTCCCCGTAAATCGCTCCTCCGGTCGATGCGAATATGAACTTCTTTACGCCGTTCCTGACGGAGGACTCGAGGAGCCGGATAGTCCCGATAATATTCACGGATGCATCGAACGCCGGGTCTTCGACAGATTTCCTCACGTCGATCTGGGCCGCGTGGTGGTTCACCACATCGGGGCGGAAGCCGGCGAATGCGCCGCGTACGGCGTCCTCGTCCCTAATATCGCACTTAACGAAACGCGCCCCCCCGGGAACATTCTCCACCTTTCCGGTCGACAGGTCATCGAGCACGAGGACCTCATGACCTCCCTTTATATATGCTTCCGCAACCCAGGAGCCGATGAACCCGGCGCCGCCCGTTACTAGAATCTTCATTAGATGCGCCCTCGTGTAATGATTATTTCGATAGACAAATTCCCGGCCGACGTTCTACCGACCCCGCTAATATTTACTATATTCGAATGGGTTGTCAACAATTCATATGCCGGTTTCCGTATACCGCGACATCCGGGATTCGAACTTCGAGCATATATCGGACAGGGGTATGTGACGAGGGCGCGATCAGGCACGTCGAATAGCCGCCGGAAGACCGTATCCAGTCCCCGGGATGATATTTTTGGTTATAGCGCGGAACAATTTTCGTTTTCAAATTCTGACCTATAACCCCGACAATGACATTTTTTGTCACAAGCCTATACCGCGAGGTGCAAAACAGGCAAGCCGCCGCGCTGCATATTAGTTAATGTTATCAGGTAGCTGGAGCGAACATTTGTTTCATGGCATGAACATTGCATCTGAAACTATCCGAGGATTAAAAAACCGGAGGATACATCAAATGGGTCGGAACAACTTCAAAGAATCATCGCATGCTTCAATGACAGGCGGCTTCATGGGCAACCATGATTTCGGCAGGCATAAGTCCATGCACGGTGATTTTGCCCACGAGCAGAACATCATGAGCGTCGCTACCACAGGCAGAGGCAACGGAAAACAAAGGGTGATCCCCGACGAGGATTATAAGCTGCTTCAGTCGTATTTCCGAGAAGTGGGGACAGAATCGCTTCTCACCGCAACCGATGAACTCCGCATAGCAACCAAGATAAAAACATATAACGCGAGGGCCCGCGAGCTCGAGGTTTTCATTCACGACCTAACGGAAAGGCGGAGCGGGGGAGTCAAAGCACAGAAGGCCTGCGAATGCCGCCGGAAGAGTAAGAGCGCGGCGGGGCATGATAATAAAAAGGGTGAACAGCAATTAAAAATGACGCTCAACAGGCTGTCCGCACTCTTGAGAGCCTACAAGAGTAAAGAGATTTCCAACAAGGACAAATTCATAAAATCGAACCTCAGGCTCGTAATCAGCATAGCGAAGAACTATATGGGGAGAGGGCTCCCGTTAGCGGACATAATACAGGAAGGAAACATTGGATTGATCAAGGCAGTAGAGAAATTCGATCCGTCGAAGGGATACAGGTTTTCGACTTACGCATCGTGGTGGATTATCCAGAGCATAACGCGCTCGCTCTTCGATCAGACGAGGGTAATAAGAATACCGGTGCGCGTGCTCGAGCAGGCGAATAAGATCACGAGGACTACGAACATGCTCAGGCACGAGAACGGTGAGAACCCGGATATAGAGAACATTGCTCAGGAAGCGGGGCTCAGCGTAAAGAAGGTTAACAAGGTAATCAAAGCCACCTCAACCAACATCGTCTATCTCGACGCTGTGAACCCGAATAACGGAGAGGCGAAGAACAGCTTCATAGATTTTATTCCCGACACGAGGCCGACGACCGACATGCTCATTGCCACAGTCTCCATGTCTGAAAAGATAGAAGAGGCGCTCTCCAACCTGACGGATAGGGAGGAGGACATACTCAGGATGAGGTTCGGCATCGGATACGACGAGTCCTATACGCTCGACGAGATCGGAAACAGGTACAGCCTCACGAGAGAGCGTATCAGGCAGATAGAGAGGCGCGCGCTGAAGAAGCTGAGACAGCTGAATAACGGCGGCGTGCTGAAAGACTTCATAACCTGCTGAGGAGCGCGTCGTAAAGATCGAACAAACGACGTCCTTCGACAAGCTCAGGACGAACGGGCGTTGAGTTACATCGGAGATAAGTGTGTAATGTGATTGCGGGATGGTGAAGGAGCAATCGTACATTCACACTATGTGTGTGCCGCGGCTGGAAACCGCTCCTGCAAATAAAAGTATTGAAAATCCCCCTGAATGTAGTTTTACAGACTGTGTCGCTTCAATGACGGGCATCCTTCGCACGCTTATCAACATCGACCACTTCCTCCGATTTGTCGGAATTGTTCCCCTTTACTAAAGGGGGAAATAAAAAGGCAAAAGACGAGACCCTGAAGCGAGTTCAGGGTGACAAATTAAATCAAGGAAAGCAAAAGATATTGTTCCACTCCGCGAACACTAAGCGCCGGGGGCGAGGCTTATGATGGTTTCTCTCACGATCTCACGTGAGGCTTTCGGTGGGAAAACCAGCACGGGAATGTCGGCGCCTTCTTTGTAATAATCCGCAATTATTGACCTGGCGTGCCCGGGCGTTCCGGAAACGGAAAGCGAATCGAGCATCCTATCGCTCACGGCCTCTAAAGCCTCACCCTTCTTTCCGCTCTCCCATGCACTTTTTATCGCATCGGCTTCATCCCCAAACCCATACCTGCAGACGGTATTGAAATAGTAAGCCCCCAT
>Ga0155644_1127_pt1 | contig 16366 bp, 13 predicted proteins | sample RifCSPhighO2_12_FD_107301 | JGI IMG/M metagenome (GOLD analysis project Ga0155644, IMG submission 107301) | Candidatus Dadabacteria bacterium RIFCSPHIGHO2_12_FULL_53_21 | reverse complement strand
CACGGCGGCGGGGTCGTTCTCATGGTCACGCTCGGTACGGGCGTCGGTACGGCGCTCTTCGTCGACGGGCACCTGGTCAGGAACACCGAATTGGGGCACATAGAGATAGACGGCGAAGACGCTGAAAAACGGACAGCAGAGATTCACAGGGAGATCGAGGGCCTCAGCTGGAAGAAGTGGGGGAAGAGGGTGAATAAGTATTTACTGCACATCGAAAGACTACTTTCCCCGGACCTTATTATTATCGGGGGCGGAATAAGCAAAAAGTCGGGCAAGTTTTTCCCGTATATAAAAATCAGAGCCGCGATCGTGCCGGCGAAGATGCTGAACGACGCCGGTATCGTCGGGGCCGCGCTCGCCACTGAGCTTTAAAATCAAGGCTTTTCTTGCTTTCTCGGGTTCGATGTGTGATAATGGCGGATGTCGAAATCTTTGTTTCCTAAAATCATGACTCCGCATTTCTGAGGTCGCAATTTGTTTCACAGTGGAGCTCGCAGGCACTTGATAAGAGGGATTTCTCAGGATGTCCCTCGTATAAAACACTTCCCCCGCGCCGGCGGAGCCGGCGCATTGTCCGGACCGGGAGCCGGTGTAATTCCCGATGATCCGATATCTTCGCAAATCGCGTTATCTGTTTCCTTTTTATCCGTCTTAATACAGTATTCACAATAGTTCTCAAAATAATAAGTGAGGAGAATCTTTATGGAGTCGAAACCCAAGATGAGCAGAGACAAACTGGAGCAGCTGATAATAAACACGATTAGGACCCTGTCCATGGACGCGGTGCAAAAGGCGAACTCCGGTCATCCGGGCACGCCGATGGCGCTCGCCCCCGTGGCGTTCACCATCTGGGACAAGTTCATGAAATTCAATCCGGGGAACCCCGACTGGCCCAACCGCGACAGGTTCGTTCTGTCAAACGGCCACGCGTCGATGCTCCTCTACAGCCTCCTCCACCTTACCGGTTACGATTTGTCTTTGAACGACATTAAGACCTTCAGGCAGCTCCACAGCAAGTGCGCGGGCCACCCGGAATACGGTCTCACCCCGGGGGTCGAGACTACGACGGGCCCGCTCGGTCAGGGCGTCGCTACATCGGTGGGCATGGCGATCGCCGAAAAATGGCTCGCTTCATATTTCAACAGGCCCGGTCATGAGGTTATCAATTACAATATCTACGCGATCGACGGCGACGGCTGCATGATGGAGGGTCTATCGGGCGAGGCGGCTTCCCTCGCGGGGCACCTGGGCCTGAATAACCTCATCTGGTTCTACGACAACAACCACATAACCATAGAAGGGCACACCGCGCTCGCTTTCAGTGAAGACGTAGCGGCCAGGTTTATGGGATATAACTGGCACGTGCAGCGGGTGGGGGACGCGAACGACCTCGAGATGCTTGAGGAGGCGATAGAGAGGGCGTTCAAGGAGAACGAGCAGCCGTCTTTGATAATCGTCGACAGCCACATCGGGTACGGGAGCCCGAATAAACAGGATACGTCCGCGGCTCACGGAGAGCCCCTCGGCGACGAGGAGATACGCAAGACCAAGATCAATTACGGCTGGGACCCCGACAAGAAATTCTACGTCCCCGACGAGGTGAAGGGGTACAGGGAGACCGTTATCAGGAAGGGCGCCGTTTCCGAAGACGAATGGAATAAAAAATTCAGCGCTTACGAGCGCGTATACCCCGACCTCGCCAAACAGTTCCGGCAGCTGCAGCAGGGGGAAATGCCGGAGGGGTGGGAGAAATCCCTTCCGGTATTCCCCGCGAACCCGAAGGGCCCGGCGACACGCTCCGCCAACAGCAAGATACTGAATTCCATAGTCCACGTGTACCCGTTCCTCCTGGGCGGGGCCGCCGATGTGGGCTCTTCTACGAAAACATACATCGACGGCGCAAACAGCTTCGAGAAGGGAATATACGACGGCAGGAACTTCCACTTCGGGATAAGGGAGAACGCGATGGCCGCCGCCGCAAACGGCATGGCGCTTAGCAAGCTGAGGCCTTACACGGCCACTTATTTCGTGTTTTCGGATTATATGAGGGCCCCCCTCAGGCTCGCATGCCTTATGCAGATTCCCGTAATATTTATTTTTACTCACGACAGCATAGGTCTCGGGGAAGACGGGCCCACACACCAGCCTGTCGAGCACCTTGCATCGCTCAGGGCCATTCCCAATCTCGATGTTATCAGGCCGGCGGACGCCAATGAATTGAGCGTCCTCTGGAAACATATTATGAATTTGAAGGACCATCCTGTTGCCCTTATCCTGACGAGACAGGATGTGCCGACGTTCGACAGGAGCGTATACGCCCCTGCCGAAGGCGCTCTGCGAGGCGCCTACATTCTCGCTGACAGCAAGCCCGGGCCCGAAGTCATATTGATCGGTACGGGCTCGGAAGTCCAGCTTTGCCTGGACGCCTACGAGATACTAAAAAAGCAGGGGATTAAGGCGCGCGTCGTCAGCATGCCCTCATGGTCTCTCTACGAAATGCAGACGCCCGATTACAAGGAGGAGGTCCTGCCGTCGTCCGTAAAGGCCAGGGTATCGGTGGAGATGGGCTCCACGTTCGGCTGGTGCAGGTATGCCGGGTCAGGCGACCGGAGCGGTATGATAGGCATCAGCACTTTCGGCGAGTCCGCCCCTATAGGCGATCTCCTTCCCGAGTTCGGGTTCACCGTCGATCACGTCGTCGCCAAGGCCAATGATGTCCTTAAACTGAATGACAAAAAAGTTAAAAAGCCGTCAAAAAAATGATGTAGATTTGATGTAGATTAAAGGTTCGCTGTCACGCTCCGTTTTTATGGAATAAATAATTGGAATAAATAAATTGACGAACGGGAGATAGACGATGTCCAGAATAATGGATTTATCCAAGCTCGGCCAGTCGATATGGTATGACTATATAAGGAGATCTTTCTTGACCTCGGGGGAGCTCAAGGCCTTGATAGAGGAAGGCCTGAGGGGCGAAACCTCGAACCCCTCGATACTCGAAAAAGCCATAGCCGGAAGCTCCGATTACGACGGAGAGCTCAGAGCCCTGGTGGAGCAGAACAAATCCGTAAACGAGATATACGAGGCGCTCGCCTTGAAGGACATCGCGATTGCCGCCGACCTGTTCAGGCCGCTATACGATAAGACGAACGGCGGCGACGGGTTCATAAGTCTCGAGGTTAGCCCGACGCTGGCTAACGATACGAATGGCACTATCAGGGAAGCCAGGAGGTATTTCGTCACGCTCGGGCGCCCGAACGTCATGATCAAGGTCCCCGCGACCAAAGCCGGCATCCCTGCCATCACGGAGCTCATAGGCGCCGGTATCAATGTTAACGTAACCTTGATGTTCAGCCTCGATCAGTATAAGGCCGTCGCCGAAGCATATATAAAAGGTCTCGAGAAACTTGCGGCCGAAGGCCCCTCCGTATTCAAGGGACACCGGGTGGACAGGGTGGCCTCCGTAGCCTCATTTTTCGTAAGCCGGGTGGATACCGCCATCGACCCCGAGCTTGAGAAGATCGGGAACAGCGCGCTTCTGGGGAAGATCGCGGTAGCGAATGCTAAGCTCGCGTACGACGAATTCAGGAGGATATTCAAAGGCAAGCGCTGGAAGAAGCTCGCCGACGCGGGGGCGAGGGTGCAGAGATGCCTCTGGGCGAGCACCAGCACGAAAAACCCGGCTTATTCCGATACGCTCTACGTCGACGAGCTCATAGGGCCGGATACCGTAAATACGGTACCGCCGGCCACATACAAGAACTTCAGGGATCACGGGAAGGTCGCTCTCACAATCACGAGGGGCGTGAATCAGGCGAGACAGGACGTAGAGAAGCTGGGGAAGCTCGGAATAAATTTAAAGTCGGTGACGAATAAGCTGCTCAGGGACGGTGTCGACCAGTTCGCCGATTCCTTCAAGACGCTCATGGCGAGCATAGAGCAAAAAAAGGAGCAGATACAGTCCAAGAAAAAGCCCTATTCCGCCTCTCTCGGCAAGTATCAGTCCGCAGTCGACAAGGCGCTTGAGAGCATGCGGGACAACAATATCATACAGAAGATCTGGAATTTCGATTACATGGTCTGGGAAGACGACCCGACCGAGATAAGCAACCGTCTCGGGTGGCTCCACATACCCGAAGTCATGGTGGACGCCCTTCCGGGGATAAGAAGAGTGGTCGCCGAGGTAAAGGCCGACGGCTATAAGAACGTGCTTCTCATGGGAATGGGCGGTTCGAGTCTCGCCCCTATGGTTATACGCGAAACCTTCGGTGTCAAAAAAGGCTATCTCGACGTGGCAGTGCTCGACAGCACGGACCCCGGGGCCGTACTCGAACAGAGGGACCGCCTCGATATGTCGAAGACGCTCTTTATCGTCTCCACCAAATCGGGGGGCACGGCGGAGACCATGTCGTTCATGAAATACTTCTACAACGAGGTTTTGAAGGAAGTTGGCAAGAAGGACGCGGGACGGCACTTCATAGCCATTACGGACCCCGGGAGCGGTCTCCAGAAGATCGCAGCGGGGCTTAAATTCAGAAAGACATTCTTAAACGACCCCAATATAGGCGGACGATACTCCGCCCTCTCGTTCGTCGGGGTACCCCCCGCCGCTTTCCAGGGAGTGGACCTCGACACGCTGCTCGCCCGCGCCGTCACGATGCTCCACAACTGCGAAAGCTGCAACTGCGCGGTAGACGGGGACAATTCGGGCGCCTGGCTGGGCGCGATACTCGGGGAGCTTGCCAAGGCCGGGCGCGATAAAGTCACGCTCGTCGCTTCCCCGCCGATAGCGGGCTTCGGCTCCTGGGTCGAGCAGCTGATAGCCGAGAGCACGGGTAAGGACGGGAAGGGTATCCTCCCCGTCGACAGGGAGCCTCTGGCACAGCCGGAATTCTACGCGAACGACAGGCTCTTCGTTTACCTCCGCCTCGCGAATGACGATACGTACGACAGGCAGGTGGGTGCCCTCGAGAAGGCGGACTATCCGGTGGTGCGTATCAATCTCAAGGATATCTACGACCTGGGGGGTGAGTTCTTCAGATGGGAGATGGCTATTGCCGTCGCCGGTATGATCATAGGTATACATCCCTTCAACCAGCCGAACGTGGAGGCCGCTAAGGTGCTCGCGCGCAAGATGATCGCCGAATACCAGAAAAAAGGTAAGCTGCCGGTCGTAAAGCCGACCCTCAATGAGTCGGGAATAACAGTGTATTCCGACTTTAAAGCCTCGACCCTCGAGCAGGCGCTTACGAAGTTCCTCTCCTTCGCCAAACCCGGCAGGGACGAATCGAAGGGAAGGAGCTACGTCGCGTTCCAGGCCTATGTCAAGCCCTCGGACGAGACATACAGCGCTCTCCAGAAGCTCCGGACCAAGGTGGAGAGGCAGTACCGTCTGGCCACGACCGTAGGGTTCGGGCCGAGGTTCCTCCATTCAACTGGGCAGCTCCATAAGGGAGACGCAGGGCACGGTCTCTTCATTCAGTTCACGTCCGATATGCCCGTCGATATCCCGATCCCCGATGAGCCGGGCAAGAAGGCCTCGTCCATAAGTTTCGGCGTGTTTAAAAACGCCGAGGCGCTCGGCGACCGCCAGGCGCTTCTCGACGGGAAGCGCAAGGTCATTACGTTCCATCTCGGTGAAAACGTTGTAAGCGGCATTAACAGGCTGGCGAAACTACTTTGACGGAAGGGAAAGTGATTAAAGCGCTTATATTCGATCTCGACGGCACACTCGTGCAGACCGAGGTACTCAAGGCGGAGTCTTACGCCAGGGCCGCGGTCGAGCTCGATAATTCGCTGACCGAAGACGAGGTCATAGACACTTTCAAGGACTATGTAGGGCTGTCACGTAAAGAGGTCGCGGAAGGGCTGCTCAAGAGGTTTAATCTCGAAAACGCGGCACGGGCGAGGATGAAGGAATTCCACGTTCACACCCCCTGGCAGGCCTATGTGGATATCAGGCTCGACACGTATTTTAAGATGATATCCGACCCCGAAATACTCAAGTCGCACCTGTGTCCGTATAATCTGGGACTCCTCAAATGGGCGCGCGGTGAAGGCTATCCGACGGGTCTCGGGACTATGTCCCACCGAAAGGAGGCGTTCCGCGTCCTGGACGTGCTTGGGATCAGGTCCGAGTTCGATTTCATAGCGACGATTCAGGACGTCGAGCACGGAAAGCCCGATCCCGAGATCTATAACCTTCTGGCGGACGAGCTTAAGGTGCCGCAAGCCGATTGCCTCGTCGTCGAGGATTCCGCGTCGGGCGTCGAGGCCGCTCTCGCCGCGAGTATGAACTGTATCGCGGTGACGACGGATTTTACGAGGGAGGGTGTTCATAAAATCCCTCCCGATGGAAACCTTCGCGTGGTCGATACCCCTCCCGCGCTTCTTGAGACCGCGAAGGGTTTTATAAACGAGCTTAATTCCGAAAAGGAGAAAACAGGTTGAGCGGCTCACCGTCCCCGGATCAGAAGAAGCTTCAGGACAGGCTGAAAAAAGAAGCCGGAATAAGCGCTGTCGACCTGGTGCGTCCGGGGATGGTGCTCGGTCTCGGCACGGGGAGCACGGCCAAATACGCGCTCGAAGAGATAGCCCGGAGACTGAAGGACGGGAGGCTCAGCGACATCGCGGGCATACCGAGCTCGCTCGAGACGGAAAGAACCGCGCGCGAGCTCGGCATACCCGTGATCACGTTCGACGACAAACAGGAAATTGACCTGACCATAGACGGCGCCGACGAGGTCGATCCCGCCCTCAACCTCATAAAGGGCGGCGGGGGAGCGCTCTTGAGAGAGAAGGTCCTCGCCCAGTCGAGCAGGCGGAATGTCATGATCGTCGACGAAAGCAAGCTCTCGCCGATGCTCGGCACTCACTGCCCGGTGCCGGTCGAAGTAATACCTTTCGCGTGGAAACCGGTTGCGAATTATCTCCGGTCCCTCGGGGCCGAGCCCGTTTTGCGTATGAATGAGGACGGAGCCCCGTACGCCACTGACCAGAATAACTATATAATTGACTGCGGGTTCGGTCCCATCCCCGACCTCGAGGATTTGGCTGTAAAGTTAGGGCAGAAGGCGGGGATAGCGGGATACGGCCTTTTCATAGGCACGGCAAGCGAGATTATAGTCGCGACTTCGCACGGCATACGCTACCAGAAGCGTAAGGACTCATAACGATCGGTCGGTACCGACATACACGAATATCATGGTGATAATCGAACCTTCAATATTATCCGCCGACTTTACGAAACTCGGCGACGCCGTGAGAGAGGCAGAGGGAGCGGGCGTGACCTGGATACAGATAGACGTGATGGACGGACGCTTCGTCCCCAACATCAACTTCGGTCCGGGGGTCGTGGCGGCAATCAGGCCGCTCGTGAAATTGAAGCTCGACGTCCACCTCATGATCGTCGAGCCCGAGAAATATATAAAGTTATTCGCCGAATCGGGGGCTGACCGCATCATCGTCCATCAGGAGGTTTGTTACCACCTCCACCGCGTGCTCGAATCTATCAGGGAGCTTGGCATACAGTCGGGTGTGACCCTCAATCCCGGAACCCCTCCTTCCGCGATCGGAGAGGTGCTGGAGCTTGCAGACTTCGTCCAGGTAATGGGCGTGAATCCCGGCTTCGGGGGACAGAAATTCATATGGAGTCAGCTCGATAAGATACGCGCAATAAAAGAGATGCTCGACCGTAAAGGGCTCGACGTCCCGATAGGGCTCGACGGCGGTATAGACACCGAAACAGCGCCGGAAGTGGTTCGGGCGGGGGCGACTGTGCTCGTAGCCGGCTCGAGCGTTTATAACAATAGAGCCCGAGTCCGGGATAACATAAGAGCCCTTCTCGACAGTGTACAGTGAGACCCGCCGGTGTTACGATTTGGGCGTTGGAATTGATATAACGAACGACAAATACAAATAAGATCGAGGGGTAAATAAGATGGCACAGGACAACAGTTGTATAATCGCGATTTTCGGGGCCTCCGGGGATTTGACCAAACGGAAGCTCATGCCCGCGCTCTATGCGTTATTCCGGCAGGGGCTCCTTCCCAAAAATTTCGCAATACTGGGTACGAGCAGGTCCCCGTTCACGGACGACGCGTACAGGAAAAAGATTATAGAAGACGTAGTCACGTATGCGGGTATCAAAAAATCCGAACAGAAACAGCTGGAGCCGTTCTCGAAGCACGTTTATTACCTCGCCATGGATGCGACGGACGTAAGCCACTACGACGACCTGAGGGATAAACTTTCCAAGATCGACAGTGCGGAAAGAACAGGCGGCAATTATATCTTCTACCTGTCCACTTCGCCGAGCTTATACACCGCTATCGGAAAGAATCTCGGGAAGAAAGGGCTACAGAAAGAGGGCAAGGATTCCTCCTGGCGGCGCATCATCATAGAGAAGCCGTTCGGCAGAGACCTCGGATCCGCTCAGGAATTAAACCGCGACCTCCAGAGGATTTTTAAAGAAGACCAGATTTACAGGATAGACCATTATCTCGGCAAGGAGACGGTGCAGGACATCTTCGCGCTCAGGTTCTCGAACGGTATCTTCGAGCCCCTCTGGAACAGGAACTATGTAAGCCGCGTCGAGATTACGGCCGCCGAAACGATCGGGGTCGAGGAGCGGGGCGGGTATTACGACCACTACGGAGCGCTCAGGGACATGATTCAGAACCATCTCCTGCAAGTCCTTGGCACGGTTACCATAGAGCCTCCGTCTTTCTTCGACGCGACGGACGTCCGCAATGAATCCATCAAAATATTCCAGTCGCTGAGACCCATAAAGCCCGGCGACGTGGACAAGCACGCCGTAAGGGGTCAGTACACGGAGTCCGTAATAAACGGCAAAAAGGTACTCGGATACAGGCAGGAGAAGGACGTCGCCCACGATTCGATGACCGAGACCTTCGTCGCGCTTAAGCTATACATAGACAATTGGAGGTGGGGCGGCGTGCCCTTTTACCTCCGCACCGGAAAATGCCTCCCGGCCCGCGTGAGCGAGGTCGTCATCGAATTCAAGAAGACCCCGCATCACCTCTTCACCCAGGAGGAATTATGCTCCGCAAAGCCTAACCAGCTCATCATACGCATACAGCCCGACGAGGGGATACTTCTCAGGTTCGGAATGAAGAAGCCGGGGGCCGGGTTCGATATCGAGGAGGTCGGCATGGACTTCCATTATTCCGAGCTCGCGGATACATACATCCCGGAAGCGTACGAGCGCCTCATACTCGACTGCATCATGGGCGACGCCACTCACTACGCCCGCGCCGACGCCGTGGAGGCCTGCTGGAAGTTCGTCGACCCGATACTCAAGGCGTGGGAGGACGACCCCGAGATCAAGCTCTACGGTTATCCCGCAGGCACATGGGGACCCCCCGAAGCGAGGCACATCTTCGATTCCCCTGAGGAGGACTGGAGGTATCCGAGCGATCATCTGACGACGGACGGGGACTTTTATGAGCTTAAATAATGGGTCATCGAATTTTTCGGGTTACGAGACGCAGGAGATAAAATGAAAAAGGAAATTTATCTCTTCGACGATATCACGGGGCTGGCAAATCGCCTCGCCGGGGATTTCAGGAAAGCCCTCGTGGGGAAGGCTTCAAGCGGCAAGTCCCTCACGGTCGCGCTCTCGGGCGGACATACGCCGAAGGCGTTTTTCGAGGTGCTAGCATCGCCCCCCTACCGCGACAGTCTGCCCTGGGACAAGGTCGTTTTTTTCTGGGGCGACGAGCGCTGCGTCCCGCCTGATAACGACGAGAGCAATTTTAAGATGACGGACCTCTCGCTCCTGTCCCATATAAAAATTCCCGAGGCAAATATACGCCGTGTATTGGGCGAGAGCCCTCCCGATGAAGAGGCGGTACGATACGCGAAGGAGATAAGAGACCATGTCCCGCCCGGCGGGAACGGCTTCCCGCGTTTTGACTGGATTCTCCTCGGAATGGGTGAGGACGGGCACACGGCTTCCTTATTCCCGGGAGCCCCGACATTGAGAGAGAAGGAGAAGATTTGCGTCGTCGCCACTCATCCCCAGACGGGGCAGAAAAGGGTGAGCATCACTTTCCCCATCATCGATAATGCGGACAGGGTTTCATTTCTCGTCGCAGGCGACGAGAAAGCGCACGTTTTGAAGGAGATCTTGAATAAGGGGTCGCAGCCGCTGTCATATCCCGCCTCTATGGTCCACCCCACGGACGGCGTCCTCGAATGGTATGTAGATAAGGCCGCCGCTCCCTGGCTTTAGGACACGGGCGCGGACTGTTCCCGACAAGCGCGTCCCGATATCAGAACATCTTTGCGAAGCTTCTGGGTTTCCTCTGCTTCCATTTCCCGGTCTGGTAGGCGTTGGCTACTATTAACGGAACTACCGTCGTAGCCTCCGCGTAGACCATCTGCTCGTATACCGTGCTGACCTTGCCCCACGATGAGGCTTCCTTGAGCGTGGAAGAGCTGCACGCGCCGTCCCTCACGTCTGCGACCGTGATCTGTACGGCGTATTTATGCACCGGCACGTCGAAGCCGAGCACCTCCGCCGCGACTACGGTGTCCTGGGCAAAGTTCTTGGGCACGCCTCCGCCGATCATGAACAGGCCGCTCTCCTTGGACGAGATCTTTATCTTCGTGAGCTCGAGGAAATCCTTGGCGCTGTCTATCGACACGTGCGAGTCGGGGTTGTTCCATTGATGGAAGACCATGCCGAACCCGGCCGATGAGTCCGTAAACGCCGGGCAGAATATAGGCACGTTCCGCTCATAGGCCGCCTGTACGAGGGAATCTTTCTTCTTCGCGTGCTTCGTCAGCCATTTCCCCATCTCCCATATGAATTCCCGGGACGAATAGGGCCTCCGCTCGAGCGTGTCCGCTATTTTGGCTACTGTTCTGTCGCAGGCCTGGAGGTCTTCTTCGTCGATGAACGTATCGTAAATGCGGTCGATGTACAGGGACCTGAGCATGCCGTCGTCGATGTGAGGGGTCCCCGCGTAGTGCTTGTATCCGAGGGCCTCGAAAAAGTCCATGTCCACGATGGAAGCCCCTGTGGCCACGATGACGTCCACCATGTTGTGCTTCACCATGTCCACGTATACCTGCATGCAGCCCCCGGCCGAAGTTGAGCCCGCAAGAGTGAGCCACAGGGATGCGTTCTTGTCTGCGAGGTTCATGTTGAATATGTCGGCCGCCCTCGCCGTGTCTCTCGAAGAGAAGGACATGCCGCGGTAGGCGTCTATGATCTGCTTGCCGTCGATCTTCTTGATATCTATGTGCTTGATCGATTCTTTGAGCAGCTCTTTCTTTGTAGTTTTTGTCTTGGCCATTTACGATTTCTCCTCTACCGTCCCGCATCGAGATGGATATCCCTCTATTTATTCATCTATAAGGGATTATCAAGCAGCTCGGGATGGAAAATATATTTTTTCTGCGCTAATAAATTTTATCGTTCCAATTCTGATGACCCGTGAATATTTTATAGCCCCGTATATCCTTGTCAAAATTCATACAGAATCAAAGCTCATTCCGGCTGCTGCTTCGTCATGCAGTGCAGAGCGCCGCCCCCGTAAATTATATCGCTGCAGTCGATACCCGCGACCTCGCGTCCCGGGAAACAGTTTCTCAGGATTTCGAGGGCCTCTCCGTCGTTCTCGTCGTTGAAAGTAGCCGCAAGGACGACCGTGTTGCCGATGTAGAAGTTGGTATAGGAAACAGGGGCCTTGCTCCCGTCCTCGTAACGCACGTGGGGCATGGGCAGCTTGACGACCTCAAACGGTCTGCCGTCGGTATCCGCCGCTTCGGTTAAGGTTTTATAATTGGCCTGGAGTATCCGGTAATTCTCATCGTCGGGGTCGTCTTCATAGGCGCAGACGATCTTACCGGGGGCGACGAAACGGGCGAGCTCGTCGATGTGCCCGTCCGTGTGGTCGTTCACGAGGCCTTCCTTGAGCCAGACTGTTTTTCTTATACCGAGATATTCTTCGAGATACTTTTCTATGTCCGCTTTAGTCTTCCCCGGGTTCCGGTTCCCGTTCAGGAGGCACTGCTCGGTCGTGAGACACATTCCCCCGCCGTTTACGTCGATTGCGCCCCCTTCGATAATAATCCCGGGCTTTTCGACGGGAAATTTCTTCCACTTGCCTATCTTTTCCGGGATAGCGGAATCCTTCAGTAATTCAGGAAACTTGTTGCCCCATGCGTTGAAGAGCCATTTCGTGATCACCGTCTTTCCCGAGCCGTCTTTGACGAATATCGGCCCCGTGTCCCTCAGCCACACATCGGCGTAATCCGTGACGTGGAAATGAATCCTCCGCATATCTAAGCCCGCCGCGGCGAGCATCCCGTATGCCCTTTCCTTCATATCCTCGTCCAGCACGAGGAGCTCTGCCCGCTCGCTCACGTGTATGGCGCCCAGAATCTTTACGAACGCGGCTTCCGCTTTTTCCACCCTGCCGGGAAAGGTGATCTCGTCGTACGGCCATGCGAGCCATATGGCCGAGTGCGGCTCCCATTCGGCGGGCATCCTGTATGACTGCTTGATTTCGCTTTTCATAAACTGCGGACTATTTCTGACGGAGCGCTTTCTTCATAGCTTTATAATGCTCTACGTCTTTTAATTTTTTGGATTTCTTGACCAGCTTGCCGGAAACAAGCTTTTTGTAGGTATCAGGCCTCCGGTTGCGGAGGAACCCCCATCCTTCCGAATAAAATTCGTTTCGTTCGAGGTCGAGTGTCAATATTATGGCTTCTTCCTTGGTAGCGGAAGCGCGTTTAAGCACCTTTCCGAAGGGATCGCAGATGAAGGACTGCCCCCAGAACGCCATCCTGCCTTCGCGGCCGACACGGTTCACGGCCGCCACGTAGAGGCTGTTCGAGATCGCGTGCCCCCGCTGCACCGTCTCCCAGGCGTCGTGCCAATCCCCTTCAGCGTCGTAACCGGTGATGTCGCCTATGGCGGTCGGATAAAAGATTATCTCGGCCCCCTTCAGGCGCGCCATGCGGGCGGCCTCCGGGAACCACTGGTCGTAGCATATGAGGACGGCGAATTTTACGTCACCTGACTTGAATACCGTGTACCCCGAGCGGCCCTCTTCGAAATACTCCTTTTCGTAAAATCCGGGGTCCTGTGGGATGTGGATTTTGTTATATCGGCCGAGGAGCTTACCGTCTTTCCCTATCACGACGGCCGTATTGAAATATTTCCCGCCCTTTTTCTCGTAGAACGGCACCACGAGCGTCACGCCGAATCTCTTGGCCGCTTTCCTCATCTCGCTCACGGTATAGCCCGTAACGCTTTCCGCGTAATCGTCTTTTTTCTTCTTTTCCCACTGGGGGAAATAAGGCGTCTGAAAGAGCTCCTGAAGGGCAATGATCCCGGCCCCTTTCCCGGCCGCCTGTCCTATCCTCTCGATCGTCCTTGCGACGTTCGACCGGACGTCTCCCTCGACCTTGCTTTGTATTAGGGCTATCGTAACGTTTTTCATGAAAATTACATTACAGTTTACTCTGAATATCGGAAATAAAAACCGGCTTCATACGGTATTAATAATTCGGAAGAAATCTCATTTAAGCCATATATAACGGGCGACGAAGAGCACGGCGAACAAATAAAGGAGCCAGTGTACCCTCTTGCCCCGGCCGCTTACGACTTTCAGGAGCACGTACGAGATGACTCCGAACGATATTCCTTCCGTAATGCTGAATGCGAGCGGCATCATCACGAGCGTGAGAAAAGCCGGTATCGATTCCGTGTAATCCTCCCACTCTATGTGAGTGATATTTTTAAACATCATGCTCCCGACTATAATCAGCGCGGGGGCGATGACGGGATAGAGCGTCACGTTTCCGCCCGTCTGATACCCCGCCCCGATCATGTGTACAAGGGGGCTGAAGAATATCGAAAGCAGGAATAGTATCGCCACTACTATACCGGTGAGGCCGGTCCTTCCTCCCGCCGAGATGCCGGACGCGCTCTCTATGTAGCTCGTAACGGTGGACGTGCCGAGCACAGCCCCGCCGCATATGGCTATGGCGTCCGACAGCAGCGCCTGCCTCGCCCTGGGCAGCTTCCCGTCCCTCATGAGCCCGCCCTGCTGGCTCACTCCCGTGAGCGTCCCCACCGTGTCGAAAAGGCCCAGGAAGAGGAAAACGAATATAACTGTAATAAGATGCGGGTCCTCGAAAATATTCGGGATACTGAGCTTGAGGAGGGTAGGGGCTATAGACGGGGGCGCCGATATGACGCCCTTGAATTCCACGATGCCCGTGATGAGCCCCGCCCCAGTCGCAGCGAGTATGCCTATCAGTATTGCCCCCCTGACCTTAAGGGCCAAAAGCACGGCCATTGTAACCAGACCGAGTATTGCGACTAGTGTAGGCGTGGACGTAAGGTCCCCGAGCGTGACGTACGTTACGGGGTGCGGGGCCACGATTCCCGACCATTCGAGGCCCACGAGGGCGATTAGGAGACCGATGCCTACGGGTATGCCGCTCTTGAGGCATCCCGGGAGCACGTTCATGAGCGTCTCCCTGAGACCCACCGTAGAGAGCAGGATAAAAACGAGCCCGGCGACGAATACCGCCCCGAGCGCGTTCTGCCAGGAGTAGCCGAGCGTGAGCACGACTATATACGTGAAATAAAAGTTGTGCCCCATAGCGGGAGCGATGGCTATAGGGTAGTTTGCCAGGAGTGCCATGAGCACGGTGCCGAGCGCGCTTGCGATGCACGTCGCGACCATTACCGCGCCCGGGTCCATCCCCGCGGCGCCCATGACGGCGGGCTGGACGAAGATGATGTACGACATCGTCATGAATGTCGTTATACCCGCGACCGTTTCGCGGCCGGGGTTAGTATCCTGCTCTTTCAGATCGAATAATCTTTCAAGCATGCGGACGGGCATGGGCAATGAAAATTCCAGTTGTCATTATCACACGATGACGAGTATTATGTCAATCATGGATGGCGGGGGAAGGGATTACAATTAATCCCGGTGGATAGGTCAATATTCTACTCGCCCCATAAGGCTCGGCAGCGCGGATATCATGCCTGAATACCTTGAAATTCTGATTCTCTTCTTTGTGGGGCTGCTGGCGGGCGTAATCAATGTGATGGCCGGGGGCGGCTCGAGCCTTACCCTTCCCGCCCTTATTTTTATGGGGCTCGACAGCGCCGCCGCAAACGGGACTAACCGTATCGGGATATTGCTCCAGGGCATATCCTCCACCCTCTCTTACCGGAAGGAAAAGGTTTCCGAAATCGAAAAGAGCATCAAGCTCTCGCTGCTCACGCTTCCGGGAGCCGTGCTCGGGGCGATCCTGGCCCTCAAGATAAGCAACGAATGGTTCGACAGGATACTGGGTATCGTCATGATCGGGATTATCGTATCCATGCTGATTCCCCAGTCCAAACTGCAAATCTCGACCGGCGGAGAACGGAAATCATGGCTCATATACCCGGTCATGTTCGCCATAGGCTTCTACGGCGGATTCATACAGGTCGGGGTCGGGTTTCTGATCATGGCGGCCCTCTATCATTTGTTGAGGATCGATCTCATTCGTGTGAATATGCACAAGGTTTTCATAACGATGATATACACCGTTCCCACGCTGCTAATCTTTATCTGGTCGGGGAACGTGGACTGGCTCCTCGGGCTGAGTCTCGCGGCCGGGAACGCGCTCGGGGGCTGGTGGGCGGTGCGCTTCTCTATCAAGGGCGGGGAGAGGGTTATCCGTTATATCATGGTCCTCGCGATCTTTATCATAGCGTTAAAGTTGCTCGGTATTATCTAAAGATATATAGTTTGGTTTATGGATTTCGGAGAGATCGCCCGTGAGGTTCGCGCGCGCGCGAAAACCTTCCCCTATATAATTGCAATCGACGGGACTATTGGGAGCGGCAAGAGCTACCTGGGCGGGGTATTGAAGGAAGCCCTTTCCCCCGACGCGCTCCTCATTACGATGGATTTATTCGTTTGTGTCCCCAGATCGGAATGGGACAGCAAAATAGAAGAGGGAAACATACGCCTCCGCGACTGGTACGATATAGGCAAGGTCAAAGAAACGCTCAGTTCCATAAGGTCTAATAAAGCCTTCGATGTCTCGGGTCTTTACGATGTCGAAACCGGAAACATCTGTGGCCGGATTGCGATCACCCCGGAAAGTTACAGGTATTTCATACTTGAGGGGCTCTTTTCCCTGGACGATGAGCTCGACGGGCTTGTTGATTTAGGGATTTTCGTGGATACGCCCGTGGATGTTGCGCTGGCCAGGGCCGAATCGAGAGACGAATCGAAGCGTCATCTCGACCCTCACGGGTGGCTTGAAAAGAAAGAGATATACTATGACGGCTACCTTCCCTACATCGATAAGC
>Ga0155644_1137_pt1 | contig 16586 bp, 12 predicted proteins | sample RifCSPhighO2_12_FD_107301 | JGI IMG/M metagenome (GOLD analysis project Ga0155644, IMG submission 107301) | Candidatus Dadabacteria bacterium RIFCSPHIGHO2_12_FULL_53_21 | reverse complement strand
GACTGGCGATGAACTGATGAGCGGACTCACTCAGGATAGCAATTTCTCCTGGTCGGGGGACGCGCTTACGTCGCGGGGACTCGCAGTAGAGTTCCATACTACTGTCGGGGACGAGAGGGACGATATTTCCTCAGCGCTCGGGATAGCGTCGCAAAGGGCGGACGCCGTGATCGTCTCGGGGGGCCTCGGGCCCACGCCCGACGACCTCACCTCTGAAGTAGCTGCGGCTTTCTTCGGCGCTCCGCTGGAGTTGAACATGCGGGCGGTGAGGTCGATCGAAGAAAGGTTAAGTAAGAGGGGCAGGGTGCTCACGGACATGAACAGGAAGCAGGCGTATCTCCCGCGCGGCTCAGACGTGTTGATAAACGACTGGGGGACTGCCCCTGGGTTCAGTATGGAAAAGGGCGGGGCCGTATTTTATTTCCTCCCCGGAGTGCCGAAGGAATTCCGGGCGATGATGGATGAGTACGTCATCCCGGAGCTCGAACGTAGGGGCAAGGGGAGGAAAAAGGTAAAGTCCATGCTCATAAGGACTTTCGGGCTTCCGGAATCCGAGGTCGCGATCAGATTAGAGGGCATTGAAAGGGAGGGGATAAGGCTCGGGTACAGGGCTCATTTCCCGGAGGTGCACCTGCGCGTCACAGCCTATGGTGAAACTAACGGGGAAGCCGAAGCGCTTATGGCAGGATTCTCAGGCGACGTCAGGTCGAGGCTCGGAGGCTGCGTGTTCTCGACCGAAGGGGAGACGATGGAGGAGGTTGCCGGAATGCTCCTCAGGCGGTACGGCATGACGCTCGCCGCGGCGGAGTCGTGCACGGGCGGCCTGATCGCCCACAGGATCACGAACGTCCCGGGGAGCTCGGATTATTTCCTCGAAGGTGTAATCTCTTACAGCAACGAGGCTAAGGAAAAGATACTCGGCGTGCCCAGGGATATACTGATCGAACACGGCGCGGTGAGCGCGCCCGTGGTCGAGGCGATGGCGAGCGGCGTGAGGAGGCTTTCAGGCGCGGATATAGGGGTAGGCGTATCGGGCATAGCAGGGCCCGGAGGGGGCACGCCTGAGAAGCCCGTCGGCACTGTTTTCATAGGCATAGATTCGGACAAAGGGGGCGTGCGCTCGGAGAAATTCCTATTTCACGGGACGCGGGAGGAGATAAAGCTCGTTACGTCATCTCACGCGCTTCGTTCTATTATGCAAATTTTTTTAAATAACGTATAATCTAGGAGCTATAATGGCAAAACAAACATTTTCACCTGATTCATCGGAAAAAGAAAAGACGATAGACCTCGCGATCTCTTCCATAGAAAAGCAGTTCGGAAAGGGCTCTATCATGAGGCTCGGCGCGGGGGCGCCCATTCCCCAGCTGTCGGTAATATCCTCGGGCTCGATAGGGCTCGACATAGGGCTCGGAGTGGGGGGATACCCCAGGGGCAGGATAATCGAGATATTCGGCCCCGAATCTTCCGGCAAGACGACGCTCGCGCTCCACGTCATAGCGGAAGCCCACAAGAAGGGCGGAATCGCCGCGTTCGTCGACGCCGAGCACGCGCTCGACCCGAACTACGCGCAGAACCTCGGGGTGAAGATAGACGACCTCCTCATATCGCAGCCCGACTTCGGGGAGCAGGCCCTCGAGATCGTGGACACGCTCGTAAGGAGCGGCGCCATCGACGTCATAGTGCTCGACTCGGTCGCGGCCCTCGTCCCGAGGGCGGAGATAGAGGGCGAGATGGGGGACGCGCACGTTGGGCTTCAGGCGAGGCTCATGTCCCAGGCGCTCCGAAAAATCACGGCTACGGTAGGCAGGTCGAACACACTCGTGATATTCGTCAACCAGACGAGGATGAAGATAGGGACGCTGCCGTACATGAACCCCGAGACGACGAGCGGCGGAATGGCGCTCAGGTTCTATTCCTCGGTAAGGATAGACGTGAGGCGCATCGGCTCCGTCAAGGACGGGGAAGAGGTATCCGGGAACAGGGTCAGGGCCAAGGTCGTAAAAAATAAGGTATCTCCTCCCTTCAGGGATGCCGAGTTCGACATAATGTTCGGAAGCGGTATCTCCCAGACGGGCGAGCTCGTCGACATGGGTTCGAAGATGAACATAGTCGAGAAGAGCGGGACATGGTTTTCATACGGCGGGGAGAGGCTCGGACAGGGGAGGGAGAACTCAAGGGCTTTTCTCAAGGACAATCCGGATATAGCCGAAAAAATAAAGAGCGATATACTTACCAGGACAGGGGTCATCAAGACGGAGAAGCCCCAGGAGAAGTAGATGGGCTCGGTGAATATAGACGATATCCTGCGCGCCGCGGTAAGGGTAGGGGCGTCCGACGTACATATCGGTACGGGGAGACACCCCATACTGCGCGTGGAGGGAACGCTCACTCCCGTTAAGAACGCGCCCAAGCTCACGGCTGAAGACGTGACGGACATGGCGCACCAGATGATGAACCCCGCTCAGCGCGAGAGGTTCGAGAGCCTCTACGAGATGGACCTCGCCTACAGCATTAGCGGCCTCTCCCGGTTCAGGGTGAATATCTTTCAGCAGAGGGGAACGCTCTCGATAGCCATCAGGTCGATCCCGTTCAACATACTAAGCTTCAACTCCCTGAACCTCCCGCCCGTGATGGAGAAGATAGCGAGCGAGGAAAGGGGTCTCGTGATCGTCACCGGCACGACCGGAAGCGGCAAATCGACCACGCTCGCGGCTATAGTCGATTACATCAACAGGAACAAGGCGAGGCACATCATAACGGTCGAGGACCCGCTCGAGTATATGCACGAGGACCATACGAGCTACATAAACCAGAGGGAGATAAGCATCGATACCATGTCCTTCGCGAACGCCATGAGGGCCGCCCTCAGGGAAGACCCGGACGTGATACTGGTCGGCGAAATGAGGGACCTCGAAACGATGGAGATTTGCCTTTCGGCGGCCGAGACGGGGCACCTCGTGCTCACCACCCTCCATACATTGGACGCCCAGGAATCGATAAACCGCATGCTCACGATATTCCCGCCGCACCAGCACAACCAGGTCAGGTATCAGCTCGCGCAGGTGCTGAAGGCGATAATATCGCAGAGGCTCGTCCCGACGGCGGACGGGAAGTCCCGCGTGCCCGCGGCGGAGATACTCATAGCGACAGAGAGGGTAAAGGACCTGATCTCCGACCCTCAGAAGACGTGGGAGATAAGGCAGGCCATACAGGAGGGGAGCCTCCACTACGGGATGCAGACCTTCGACCAGTGTTTGTACGACCTCTACAAGGGCGACAAGATCACATACGACGAGGCGATGAGACAGGCGACCAACAGGAACGACCTCGCGATGAGGATAGAAGGCATCACTTCGGGCTCGGGCTCTCTCATAAGGGAAGAGACCTTCGGGCGCCAGACCTCGAAATAATACTCATATTTCCGATGCGCCGTGCACGCAGGCGCGGGCACCCGCTCCTTTCCGTTCCCCGGGCAATCCGTTATAATTTCATATAGATTAATAATATTGATGATGAAAGTACTCGCAATCGAGACATCGACGTATTCGGGCGGCATAGCCGTCTCGGAAGACGACAGGATTCTGGGGGAATATTATCTGAACATGGGCCCTTCCCACTCGGAGAGGCTCGTGCCCGCGATAGACAGGCTCCTGGGGGAGCTAGAGATCGAGGGGAAGGAGCTCGGCGGGGTTGCCGTGTCCCTGGGGCCGGGTTCATTCACCGCGCTCAGGGTGGGCATCTCGACGGCCAAGGGCCTCGCGTATTCGCTGGGCATACCCGTCACAGGGGCGTCATCGCTCGAAATCCTCGCCATGAATCTGCCGTTCTCGCCCTTTCAGGTCTGCGCCCTCACGGACGCGAGGAAAGGAGAGCTGTTCGCGGCCCTCTTCAGGACGGCCGCCGGCGGGGTCTCGCGGATTAGCGAAGATGCTATCCTGTCGCCCGCGGGGCTTATGGAAATAATAAAGGAAGAAACTATATTTATAGGCGAAGGCGCTTTACTTTATAGAGATTTTCTGGAAGATAATGTGTTGGGGGGGGAGGCTATACGGATCTGCCCTCCTTATTTGAACTACCCGAGGGCTTCATCCCTCGCTTTTTACGGTTTTAAAAGGTTTACGGAGGGGCACGCGGACGAGGTTCTGGGCCTCGCGCCGATGTATATAAGAAAACCGGACGCAGAATTAACAGCAAAGGGGAGACAAGATGACCGAATCGGACATAATTGAAAAACTGCTCGTAGCGGACGAGGAGTTTAAGCGCTTATACTTCGAGCACAGGGAACTCGACGATGTCGTCAGGAGCCTCGAGAGTAAAGACGCACTCTCTCTCGATGACGAGATGGAAGTCAGGAAACTGAAAAAGGTAAAGCTTTCGCTCAAAGACAGAATGGAAGCGAGAATTGCCGAATGGAAGCATAAATAAAAAACTGCGCGCCGCTCCGTGACAATAGGCGGACCGCATAAAATACGGGGGTAATTTTGAAATGGCGAGAATGATCGGTGCCGAGATGTTTTTCGAGACTCTGATACACGAGGGCGTAGAAGTGGTGTTCGGGCTGCCGGGGGGATACGTGCTCAAAGTGTACGACGTAATGCCCAGGTACTCGGACCGGATCAGGCACGTTCTTGCCAGGCACGAGCAGGCGGCTACGCACATGGCGGACGGCTACGCGCGCGCGTCGGGCAAGCCGGGAGTGGTGCTCTGCACGTCGGGCCCCGCCGCGACAAACACAGTAACGGGTATCGCGACCGCGCAGATGGATTCCTCACCCGTTGTCGTATTCACGGGACAGGTCCCGCTGCCTTATCTGGGGAGCGACGCGTTCCAGGAAGCGGACCATATCGGAATAACGCGCCCCTGTACCAAGCACAACTACCTGGTCAGAAGGACCAAAGACCTCCCGCGCGCCATAAAAGAGGCGTTCTACATCGCGTCAACCGGCAGACCGAGCCCGGTGTTGGTCGACATGCCGAAGGACGTCCTCATCGGCGAGGACGAGTTCGTGATACCGGACGAAATAAACCTGAGGGGATACAAACCGCCGAAGAAGGGACACCCGGGCCAGATAAAGCGCGCGGTCGATATGATACTGGCCGCGAAGAGGCCGCTCATATTCGGAGGGGGCGGACTCCTGTGGTCGGGGGCTTCGGAGGAATTAAAGGAGCTGGTACACAGGCTCCAGATACCCGTAACCCTCACCCTAATGGGACTGGGCGCTTTTCCCGCTGACGACCCGCTGTTCATAAGCATGCTCGGCATGCACGGCTCCTATGCGGCGAACATGGCGGTCCACGACTGCGACCTCGTTATCTCCATAGGCGCGAGGTTCGACGACAGGGCCACGGGCGGCAACTTCGCAAAGTTCGCACCCAACGCGAAGATAATCCACATAGACATAGACCCCGCGACCATTGACAAGAATATAGTCGTACACTGCCCCATAGTAGGGGACGCGAAGGAAGTCCTGAGACAGATGCTCGAAATGCTTCCGGCGAAGGTGAAGACGAACCGGAAGGAATGGATGGGGCAGATAAAGGAGTGGGAGAAAAAGCACCCGCTCGCGTACAAACAGGAAGGCGACAAGATACTGACGACTTACGTCATAGATACGCTCAGCAAGATCACGGACGGGGAGGCGATAATCGTCTCCGACGTCGGACAGCACCAGATGTGGGTAGCCCAGTGGTATAGGTTCAAGTACCCGAGGACGTGGATCACGTCGGGCGGCCTGGGGACGATGGGTTTCGGGTTCCCGGCGGCCATGGGGGCGAAGTTCGCGCGGCCCGACAAGATGGTCGTATGCGTATGCGGCGACGGGAGCTTCCAGATGAACATGCAGGAGCTCGCTACCGCCGTCGAGAACAAGATGGACATAAAGATAATCCTCCTCAATAACGGTCATCACGGAATGGTCAGGCAGTGGCAAACCATGTTCTATAACTGCAACTATTCCGCGTCCAAGTTCGACGTTCTGCCTGACTTCGTCAAGCTGGCGGAGTCCTTCGGCGCGATCGGTCTCAAGGCCAGGAGGCCTGAAGACCTCGAAGCGACTCTCAGGGAGGGCCTGTCCACGGAAGGCGTCGTCCTCATGGAGATATTCGTCGACTGCGAAGAGCTCGTTTACCCGATGATCGCACCCGGGGGCGCGATGAACGAAATGATACTCGGCCCCGGAGACGCGGTGAGCGGCATGGTGGCCGAAGCGGCCGATATGGCTTAACAGGAAAGATCGTGTATAATGAGGGGGCTTTCTTTATAAAGTAGGGTACTCTTTTGTCTTTTTCCCCTATCGGAAGTAAAGTTTCAGTCGATCATAACCGGAGGTTTATTACCAGTGAGGCACACTATAACGCTTCTTGTCGATAACGAATCCGGCGTCCTTTCGAGGATCGCCGGTCTATTCAGCGCCAGGGGTTTCAACATCGAGAGCCTGAACGTCGGAGAGACGCTCGACCCGGAAACGTCGCGTATAACTCTCGTAACGACCGGGGACGATTTCATAATCCAGCAGATAATCAAGAGATTCAACAACATGGTGAACGTGATAAAGGTGAGCGACCTCACGGACGAGGTGCGTGTGGAGAGGGAGATGGTGCTCGTGCGCATGGACGCGAGGGACGAAACGAGGGCGGAGATACTGAGGACGGCTGACATATTCCGGGCGAAGGTAGTGGACGTCGGGCCCAAGTCCTACACGCTTGAACTTACAGGCGACAAGGATAAAATAACCGCCTTTATCGAGTTGCTGCACCCCATGGGGATAAAGGAGCTCGCAAGGACCGGGACCGTCGCCATGAAGCGCGAGTCCAAACTCACGAAGAATAAAGGAGAGGAGAAATGAAGGTTTACTACGACAGCGACATTAACCTGAAAAAGCTGAAAAAGAGAAAGATAGCTATAGTCGGATACGGGAGCCAGGGGCACGCGCACGCGCAGAACCTGAGAGACAGCGGCATGGACGTAGCCGTGGGCCTCCGGGAAGGGAGCGGGAGCTGGGAAAAGGCTAAGGAAGCCGGGTTCAATGTCCTTCCCGTGGACGAAGCCGCGAAGTGGGCGGATATAGTAATGATGCTGGCGCCCGACACGAGCCAGGCGGGCATATACAACGAAGGCATAGCCCCGAGCCTCGAGGCGGGGAACGCCGTCGCTTTCAGCCACGGCTTCAACATACATTACGGACAGATAGTGCCGCCGCCCAACGTGGACGTTTTCATGGTGGCTCCGAAAGCCCCGGGGCACACGGTCAGGGGGCAGTTCGCCGAAGGGTCCGGCGTGCCGATGCTGGTGGCGATTCACCAGGACGCGACGGGGGAAGCGAAGGAGATTGCGCTCGCATACGCGGGAGCCATAGGCGGAGGGCGCGCAGGAATAATAGAAACCACGTTCAAGGACGAGACCGAGACCGACCTCTTCGGGGAGCAGACCGTACTCTGCGGAGGGCTCACAGCCTTGATCATGGCGGGGTTCGAAACCCTCGTCGAGGCCGGATACCCGCCCGAGATGGCGTACTTCGAGTGCTGCCATGAGGTCAAGCTGATAGTCGATCTTATTTACGAGGGCGGCATATCCAATATGCGCTATTCTATAAGCGACACCGCGAAATACGGGGACATCACGAGGGGCCCCAGGGTCGTCAACGAAGAAACGAAGAAGGAAATGAAGAGGATTCTCACCTCCATACAGAACGGCGAGTTCGCGAGGGAGTGGATACTCGAAAACAAGGCCGGACGCCCTGTCTATAACGCCCTGATGAAGAAAGGGGAGACCCACCCGATAGAGGACATCGGCGGACAGCTCCGCAAGATGATGAGCTCTCTATTCAAAAAGAAACTGGTCGACAAGACTAAGAACTGATGGAACGCAAGCGGTCTCCCGTAGCCACCGAGGGTTTCACCTACCTCGGCATACTTGCAATACTCGCCTGGGCTGCCGCCATGTTCAATTTCACGATACTCTCCATTGTTTTCGCAGTACTCGCGGTTATCACCCTCTTTTTCTTCCGCGACCCGGAGCGCGAGGTCCCGGACGACCCGGACTCCATCGTTTCGCCTGCCGACGGGAGCGTCGTCATGGTGGAGGGGATTTACGAGAGGGACTTCCTGGGCGCTCCCATGACGAGGATAAGCATTTCGCTCGCCCTCTACGACTGCCACATTAACAGGATGCCCGTCAGGGGGAAGGTAGTCGGGACGAAATACTCCCCCGGCGGCTTCAACATAGCGCACATGCCGGACTGGCTCTTCTCGGACGGTATGAAGAGGAAGTCTGACGACAACGAGAGGCTCTCCACGCTCATCGAGACGCCCGAGGGGGAAAAGATAGTCGTCTCCCAGATAGCGGGGTTCCTCGCCAGGAGGATAGTCTCATACGCTGAGATCGACATGAAATTTAAAAAGGGCGAGAGGTACGGTATGATTAAGTTCGGCTCGAGGGTGGACGTCTATCTGCCCGAGGGGTGTATAATAGAAGTGAGCATCGGTAACCGAGTAAAAGCGGGGGAGAGCATAATAGCATGGCTAGACGGGAACAAGGCGTGAGAAGGAAAAAATCGAAGCGGCAGAAAGTAATGCCCGTTCTGCCGAACATATTCACGACGGGCAACCTGTGCTTCGGTATCCTGTCCATACTGACCTCGATAGAGATAGTCTCGGCCATGGGCGCGGGGAACGATTCCGACCCCTGGGCCTTCAGGAAATTCTGGTGGGCGGGCGCCTTCATAGTAATATCGTTCTTTTTCGACACACTCGACGGGAGGCTCGCGAGGTTTATTAAGCACGAGAGCAATTTCGGCCTCTCGTACGATTCCATCTCGGACGTCGTATCTTTCGGCGTGGCCCCTGCGGTGCTCATATACGTATGGACACTCATGGACAAGGGGAAGCTCGGCCTCATGGCGGTCATAGTCTACGTCGTCTGCGCCGCCCTCAGGCTCGCCCGCTTCAACGTGCAGTCGGGCACGGTGGAGAGGTTCAATTTTACGGGGCTCCCGAGCCCCATTGCCGCGGGCCTGATGGTGGCCCCGCTGATGCTGCTCTCGTCCCTCAGGATAGACCCCGACGGGAGGGTGCTCTGGTATTACCTGATAGCCGCCCCGGTTATAGGGCTCCTCATGGTAAGTAACGTGAAATACTCGAAGCGGCCCACGCTCAGGCTGGGGGGGCCTTTCAACGCCCTCGTCGTCGCTGCGATAATTATCGCCGCCGTGATAACCAACCCGGAGATCATGTTCATATTCCTCGTGTATCTCTACGCCGTCTCGGGGATCGTGCTCCATGCGCTCGGGTACCTGACCGGGAAGCCCGGGGTGCAGGAAGAACCCGTACCGGGGGAAGCGGCCGAATAATTAAAGACGTAACCACCCCTAATTACACAACATCTCACGTTTCAGGTGTTTTTCGTCCTTGATAGGGGGATAATTCCCGTTATCTTATTACGGGTACAAAACCCCACAATTCGACATCCAAATACGAACGCAGAGCGGAGTCGCCGATGACAGCAGGTGTTAAAGAGAGGCTTGTCTTTAAGGGAATTTACGATTCGGGCAGGCGCCGCGCGCGGATTTCGGTAATGTCCGCGTTCCTTGCCGTCATTCTGGGTATTATGGTAGTTTCTTGCCACAGAGAGGAGAACAAGATGGATAACGAAAGTCTGAAGAAAGAGACTTTGAACGGTATTACCAGATACAGGCTCGATAACGGAATGACGATTATACTCGAGGAGAACCGCTCGGCCCCTGTCGTTGCCGTGAACGTATGGGTGAAGACGGGGAGCGCCTGCGAGACGGAGGGGGAATACGGCCTCGCGCACGTGCATGAGCACATGGTGTTCAAGGGTACCGAGAAAAGGGCTGTAGGCGAGATAGCGAGGGTTATCGAGGGGAGCGGCGGGGACATAAACGCTTTTACGTCTTTCGACGAAACGGTCTACTACGTAGTCATAGCGAGCAGGTTCATGGATACGGCGCTCGACGTGCTGTCGGACACGATGGAGAACTCCACGTTCGACCCGGAGGAGCTCGAGAAGGAGCTCGAGGTCGTGGTCGAGGAGATAAGGCGGGGGGAGGACAGCCCGGGCAGGAACCTGAGCGAGAAGCTCTTTTCCACGGCCTTCACCGAGCACCCCTACGGGAGGCCCATAATCGGGACGGAAGCGGGGGTAAAGGCTTTTGACAGAAAGAAGGTCACGGACTTTTATCATAAATGGTACGCCTCCAATAACATGACGCTCGTCGTGGTAGGCGATTTCGATACGGCGAAGATAGAGCCCAGGATAGAAGAGACGTTCGGCAAGCTCCACAGGAGGGACCTCCCGGAGTGCAATATACCGGACGAGCCGGAGCAGAAGGGCATGAAGGCTTTCGTCATCGAGAAGCCCCTTCAGGAGGGGTATTTCTCCCTCGCGTTCCACATACCGAACGCCAAAGGGGAAGACACCCCGGCCGTGGACGTTCTGGGCAACATACTGGGCGGCGGGGAGAGCTCGAGGCTCTACAGGAACATAAAAGAGGAAAAAGGGCTTACGAGCAACGTATACGCCTACGCGTACACGCCGATGAGGGAAGGGATTTTCGCCGTGGGCGGAACGCTCGACCCCTCGGAATCGAAGGAAGCGCTCAAGGAAATAATGAAAGAGGTCATGAGGCTCAAATACGAGCCCGTGGGTGACGTCGAGCTATCGAGGGTCAAGATCAACATAGAGAGCGACGCCGTATACACCAAGGAAACGATGCAGGGACAGGCGCAGAAGCTGGGCTTCTTCGAGATAGAGACGGGCGATTTCAGGTACGAGGACGAATACCTCGGGAAGGTGCGGAAAGTCACGCCCGAAGACATAATGCGGGCGGCGAATAAATACCTCACGATCGACAACCTCACCGCGGGCTTCCTGCTCCCGGCGGGACAGGCCGCACTGACGGAAGACGATGTCAGGGAAATCGCGAAGCAGGCATCCGAGGAAGTTTCGCGGGAAATGGCCCGGAACAAGGGCAACGGCTCGGACGCTGCGTTTACCGACGAGGAGCTCACGGAAGAGATAATCGTTCCGTCAGCCGGCATGAATACCGGGGATAAGAACACCCCCGCGGCCGTAGCGGAGCCCGTGAAAGCCGCCCCCGGCGAAGTCAAGAAATTCGTACTCGATAACGGCATACAAGTACTAATCAAAGAAAACCCGGGCGTGCCCCTATTCGCCGCCAGGGCCGCTTTTCTGGGCGGCGTCAGGTATGAAGACGAGAAGACCCAGGGGATGTCCAATTTCATGTCGCGCATGTTCACGAGGGGGACGGAGACGAGGAGCGCCGCCCAAATAGCAGAGGAAATCGAATCGATAGCGGGCGAGGTGCAGGGGTTTTCAGGGCGCAACAGCTTCGGAGTCACGGTCGAGTCCCTGAGCCAGAACTTCGGCGAGGCCATAGACATATTCGCGGACGTAATACTCCGCCCGTCGTTCGAATCCCAGGAGATCGAGCGCGCGAGGCGCGAAATACTGTCCGAGATAAACAGGGAAGGGGACAACCTTCTGAAGACCACGGTCAATCTCTTCCTCGCCACACTGTACGCGGACCACCCGTACAAATATAATCCGCTCGGCACCGTGGAAACGGTGACCGAGTTCGACGGCCCCGACCTTAGGGAGTTCTACTCTAAATACGTCAGGCCCGAGAACATGGTAATAACGATCGTAGGCGAGGTAGACGAAAACGAAGCCCTCGAAGCGATCAAGGAAAAATTCGGAAGCATGAAGAAGGGCGCTTCCACCGCGCCGGTTATAAAGCCGGTAACACCGCCCACGGCGGTTACCGAGAAGACAGAGACAAAGCCCGACAAGGCCCAGACCCATATCATAATGGGATTCCTCGCGCCCCCGATAAACACCGAGGACGAGTACGCGTTCGAGGTGCTGAACACTATCCTCTCCGGGCAGGGCGGCAGGCTCTTCATCGAGCTAAGGGACAAGAAGAGCCTCGCATATACGGTGACGTCGTTCTATACGCCGGGTCTCGAGCCGGGTTATTTCGGCGTCTACATAGGCACCGCGCCTCAGAAGGAGGAAGAGGCCGTGAAGGCGATCAAAGAACAGCTCGGACTCGTGCTGAAGGACGGCGTGACGGACGAGGAGATAAAGCGCGCCCAGAATTACCTGGTCGGGAGCTTCGAGATAGGGCTCCAGCAGAACTCTTCCCAGGCTGCCAAGATCACGTTCGACGAGCTATACGGCATAGGGTGGGAGGAGTATAAGAGATACCCGCAGGAAATATTCGCCGTTACGAAAGAGGACGTGCAGAAAGCGGCAAAGAAATATATTGACCTTAACAAGTACACCCTCATAATCGTAAAGCCCGAGAACGCGACGCAGGGGTAGATATTCGCTAAGACATGCGGGCCCTGAAATATCCCCGTTTGTGATCAGGGGCTTGAGAACTTCGATATAATACCGATCCCGCCGGAGGGGACTCCACTCCGGATTACCGGCCCGATATCAATTCCATAAACGGCTCCGGGCCTGTTACCCTTGAAATTTTTAACCGGATTAGTGTATAATGGGGACTTAAAGAGCCCGGGGGGACAAATCCAAAGTTCTAGTCTCGTTAAAGGAGGATTTGATAGAGGTATGGAGAGTCTCCCCCCCGGACCCAAACTCGACTATTACGCTAATAGTATAGCAGACTTTTTCCGGCTGTAATCATTTTTCCCTCTTTTTATCTAATTTTCTCTTAAAGAGTTTACATCAAACTTGCTTGTATATACGGCTGTGAGCCCTGCTCCGGTTCTTTACCCCGGGAATGTCTTTTTGTGTCTATTGTAATGTTATAGGACAAGCTCCGGAATTATTTCACACATCCTTAATAAAAAGTATCTAATATATAGAGTGGATAGTGGGGATCTCACGCGCTGGCATGGGATTTGCACCCTTTAATATCAAATACAGAAGCAGGAGGCTATGAGATATGAGAGCGAATGTATTCAAGGACGTTAACAAAGTCGGTCTCGAGGAAAGGGCGATACCCAAGGCGGGGCCGGGCGAGGCGGTAGTAAGGGTTACGCTTACGACCATATGCGGGACGGACGTGCATATAATGAGGGGGGAGTTCCCGGTGAGGGTCGGACAAACCATAGGGCACGAGCCCGTGGGCGTTATTCACGAGCTCGGGGACGGGGTTACGGACTATAAGCTGGGCGAGAGGGTAGCGATAAACGCGATCACCCCGTGCGGGATGTGCGAATACTGCCTCTCTGCGAACTGGGCGCAGTGCGGCGGGTTCCTGGGCGGATGGAAGATGGGGAATACAATAGACGGCTGCCAGGCGGACTACGTGAAGATTCCGAGCGCCATGGCTAACCTGGCGAGGATACCGGACGAGCTCTCTGACGAGGACGTGCTGCTGACGACCGATATATTCTCGACGGGCCTATCGGGGGCCGAGAGCGCCGACATTCAGGTGGGGGACATGGTCGCTATATTCGGACAGGGGCCTATAGGTTTAGGCGCGACGGCGGGCGCAAAGCTCAAGGGGGCTTCACTCATCATAGGCGTCGATACAATCCCTTCGCGCATGAAGATGGCGATGAAGATGGGGGCAGACGTCGTAATCGACTTCAAGAAAAAAGACCCCGTGAAAGAGATACTCGATATGACGAGGGGGAGGGGGGTCGATGTCGCGATTGAGGCGCTCGGCACCCAGACGACTCTCGAGAACTGTGTCAAGGCTACGCGCGTCGGCGGGACCATATCGAGCCTCGGGGTTTACCCGGCGGACATGCCGAATATAGGCGTCCCTAATCAGGCATTCGGGTTCGGTATCGCGGACAAGAATATCGTGTCCACTCTCTGCCCCGGAGGGAAGGAGAGGATGCGAAGGCTGATGGACCTCGTCAAGAACGAGCGGGTTAATTTACGCCAGCTAATCACGCACAGGTTCTCGCTCGACGAGATCGAGGAGGCATACAAGCTCTTCTCGTCCCAGTCGGACGGCGTGATAAAGGTCGCGATCCAGCCGTAGAGGTGCGGGACCTAAGAGCTGTAATATCTTATATCCTATTCTTAAAGAATTGGTTGAAAACCGAGTTTTCGGTGAGGTTTAACTAGATTAATACGTCACCGATGCTTTGTGATATATTTTTCTCAGTATAATAAATTGTATGCAATAATTAAATCCATGAATTTGTTAAAATGAGAGATGATAGAACCTGAGATTTCCCTAGCATTTTCAGTCCATTCTAAAAAGGGTACTTATGCACTCTTGCTCGGATCAGGTGTATCAAGAGCAGCTGGTATTCCTACGGGTTGGGAAATCGTGTTGGATTTAATTAAAAAATTGGCAGCAACTAACGGAGAAGATTGTAGTGCTGATCCTGAGACTTGGTTTGTTAATAAATATAATGAGGAACCGGACTATTCCAACATTCTAGAGTATTTTAGCAAGTCACCTACGACACGTAGTCAAATACTAAGACCTTATTTTGAACCGAACGATGAAGAAAGGGAAGAAAATTTAAAAATGCCTACGCAAGCTCATAAATCTATAGCGAATTTAGTGAAAGAAGGATACGTGAAAGTAATTTTAACAACGAATTTCGATCGATTGCTTGAGCAAGCTTTAGAACAAGTCGGGATAAGGCCTTCGGTGATAAGCACACAAGATTCGATAAAAGATGCTCCGCCCTTACCTCATACAGATTGTCTGATGATTAAGTTGCACGGTGATTATTTAGATGCACGAATTAAGAACTCTCCAAAAGAATTAGCAAGTTATAACTCTGAATTAAAAAAACTCCTGGATAGAATTCTTAGTGAATACGGTTTAATTATTTGTGGATGGTCAGCGGATTGGGACACCGCATTGGTCAGTGCATTTGAGAGATGTAAGAATCACAGATTCCAAACATTTTGGACATCAAAAGATGAACCGAAGGCAAACGCAGAAAGATTAATTAATCTTAGGAAAGCAGAAATAATTAAAATAAAGGGTGCAGATACATTCTTTAAAGATTTAGAAGAGAAGGTAATTTCTATCCAGGAATTTAATCGGCCTCATCCTCTATCTACTCAAACTGCAATCGCTACTATAAAAAGGTTACTAAGGGATAGAAGCCAAGATATACGTCTTCACGATTTTGTGACGGAGTTAGTGGAAGATACTTACAATAACTTGTCACCCGATAATTTCCCCATTAAAAAGAATGATGCACCCATATCTGAAGATACACTTATTAGCAGAGTGAAGATTTATGAATCATATGTCGAGCGTTTGTTAAATGTGATGATTGCTGGTTGTTATTGGGGAGATGAGTCCACAACGAATCTCTGGGTAAAGGGTCTTCAGCGAATAGCTAATTCATCGGGAGACGGTGAGGGCTCACTATTGTGGATTAATTTAAGACTTTACCCTGCTCTGTTACTATTCTACGGTGCTTGTTTAGGCTCAATACTGAGTAATAATTTTCAATGTTTTGCATCTTTAATACATCATGTTTGGGTGAGGTTAGGCATAGAAGAGGAAAATTTATTCTACTATATGCATGAACATAACAAAGAACCAATTAATAATGATGCAGCACAAATACTTATTGGCGGGGAGAAAATGGTAGCCCCTTTGAGTATATATTTATTTGAAAAACTAAGGGAACCATTTAGGGAATACTTAACTTCCGAAATAGAATATCAGAAAGCATTTGATAGATTTGAATATTTATTAGCTCTAATCTATTTTGATCAGGGCCTTAAGAAAACCCAACATTATACTGACGGACCCCATGTTTGGGGACCCGTTGGTATGTTTGCATTCAGAGGCGCATACAATGAGCATGATTATCATTTCGTTAATGCTAATATATCAGTGAAGATAACCGAAGAAGTAGTACGTGATAGAGACAATTGGCCACCCTTAAAAGCTGGCTTATTTGATGGTTCCGCTGAAAGATTTGAAAAAGTTAAAGCACAATATGATGGATTTGTGAGTAAAGCTTATAGTGCTCGTCATCCGGTTCTTTAAAATGAGGATCAGGAATCAATATGAACATTATTCTCCTTCAAACTCTAATAGTATTCCTATGTTTTTCCGCTTTATTTTTAGGTGTTATGTTAATAAAGTCGGGGAACAGAGTATTAAAAGGAGAAAAATCTAATGTCCAAAAATCAATACTGGATCGCCTTTTCTATGATTACTATATTTGGAAATGGTTGTTTGGTGAGAGCAAAGGCGGCGCATACAGACAAATTTGGCTGGGAGTGGCTTCTATAATTTGGGGAGTTGTATTGTTCCTCTTTCTTTCCCTGAGTGGAATTTTGTTTTAGGTATGTTGTACGTGATTTCACAGGCGAAATAATCTAGAAAAACATATTTAAGGGCCAAACGGATGTATCAAATTACGCCATTAGAATCAGCTGTTTCCATGTAAGCTGGCAGGTTCAAATTCGCTTCTTCTGTTGTCAACCCCTCAGGATTTGGTAATATATACCCCGGTTTAATAAGCCGACTGGTTTGCAAACCGTAATTTTTCCTTGAAATTAAAGCCATATAGTGAAGAATATAAGGAACTCCTCAAACTATGTTTGAAATAATAGTAATCATAATCGGGCTC
>Ga0155644_1007_pt2 | contig 16687 bp, 13 predicted proteins | sample RifCSPhighO2_12_FD_107301 | JGI IMG/M metagenome (GOLD analysis project Ga0155644, IMG submission 107301) | Candidatus Dadabacteria bacterium RIFCSPHIGHO2_12_FULL_53_21 | reverse complement strand
CCCGCGCCCGCATTCGGAGGCACACCCGGATCCGTTCCGCTGGTCGGGAATGTGAGGAAATCGTTCTGATGTATGTACGGGAATACATAACCACCGATCGTCAGGTTGCCACCGGCTACATTCGGGCTGTTGAAGATAAGAGCCGCAGCCGCAACGTCATAACCATTGCCCTGTCCGGTAACTACGCTGTTGCCGCCTGCGAATATGTCCGAAACCAATACGAAGGTTATCGAGGAAGATCCGGCAGCAAAAGACTTCAGGTACAGGAACCTGTCGAGTACGAAACCAAGGTCACTGTATGGATCCCAACCGCCATTCGCGAGAATACCGAGACCCCAGTCAAAAGGCTGACGACCAACCCTGACGAAACCGATGTTGTGAGGCAGAACTATGTCTGCATGCAACATCCTGACATCAAAAAACCCTGGGTCATCTATCGCTAAAGGACCGGTCAGGATTGCACCCCTGAACCTGTCGCTGAACGATAGGCTGGAATTGACAACAGTGTTGTGTCCTCCCAAAAGCTCTGTCGTCGAACCGCCCCAAATATTGTTGTCAAACACGTTCAACTGTGCCCTGATCGTGACTGCGTCGCTGAGCACCAGCTGGGGGGTTAAGCGCAGAGTAGTATCCGCGAAAAATATGTTGTCTTTATTACTGGAAAAACCGAGATCTATGGCGTTCTGATTGCTCAACGCCGATATAAAGGTTGCGTTGCCGATGTAACGCGCTCTCGTACGCATGTAACTCGGAAAGCCGCCCAAACTGAGTTCGACTGCGAACGTTGGCACGGCCATACATAGAGCCAATAAAAACATAAAAAGCCATTTGGCTTTACTCATCTCTCCTTACCTCCTTTGATTTAGTTTTTAAAGTTCTGAGCTTACTCTATATAAATTAAACTCTTTTGTCAAGAGGTTTTTTACCCGCTAAAACAACCCTCTCGACACTTCTCTCTCCCTTTCACACATTCTAACACACTTTGTTTAAAAATCTAGCTCCTGTGTGAAAAAACTGTAAGAATCTCTAAATCCCGTGCCCTAATTATATACCATTTTTAATGTAGGAAATACGGTGTCCGAAAAAATTTAACCTAAACACGTCCTTAACAATATATTGACACCGGATTAACAATAGGCCTGTATATTCAAAGTATATGAAAATTCTAATAATATCAGACATCCACGCGAACTGGCATGCACTCCAGGCGGTCCTTGCCAGGGAAAGCTATGACGCGCTCATATTCCTTGGGGATGTTGTGGACTTCGGGCCGGACCCGAAAAACTGCGTCAATTTCCTGATGAAGTCCTCGAAAGCGCGCTTCTGGGGGGTCAGGGGAGACCATGACCACGCCCTGGCTTTCGGGACAGGCAGTAACTGCTCGGAGGAGCTCAGGAAGATCTCCAATATCTCGAGGGAATGGGGAGAGTGCTTCCTCTCGGGCGAAGAGGTCGGGTTCCTGAGGAGGCTCCCACTCGACAGGGACTTTTCGGTGGACGGGATCGACTTCGAGATCGCGCACGGCTCGGACCCCTATTCCTATATATTTTATAATATGGTCATCCGGGGTGAAGAACCTTGTGTGGAAGCTCACGATAAACCCGGAAGTGATGAGAAGCGAAAATTTATACTGACAGGGCATTCTCACAAACCGTTCGTGAAAAACATAGGGGATACCACTATACTCAATCCGGGTTCCGTAGGGCAGCCGCGAGACCACGACCCGAGAGCATCATACGGGGTAATCGATAACGGCGAGGCTTCGATCAGAAGAGTGGGCTACGACATCGAAAAAACGGTAAAGGACCTGGCAAGGAGCGGAATGCCTTGCGGCGTTAAAACCAGACTTATATCCATGCTGGTCTCGGCATCGGTAATAAATTAAGCCTGTTAGGCCGGATCCCCACTAAATATTGATTTTTGATAGACAGCATCACACGCTTTTCCCTTCCCCACATTCCTATAAGTTCTATAGCTGGAAAACCGCCTTTGCCGCGGTTCTTATTTTGTTGCTCGCAGAAATAATATCTCGCAGTAAACAACCGGGGCCGTAATCAGTCTAATTTATTCCAGGTTAATTAAAATGAAGCCCGGCACATGAGGCCGTCTCATGTGCCGGGCTTCGGAGGTTTTGGAGCCAGAACGAAAAAGGGAGATGATTTTATTTTTTTTTATATTCTCTTTATGCTACGCCGACTCCAGTCCTATTAAAAATTGGCCTGTACCTGCAGCCTGAATATGTTCGCATCCACATCGGGGGCGCCTTCGGTAAACTCGTTTCTTTGAAACGTATAGTTGGCCATTAGCTTCCACTTGTGGTTGTGTGACATATAGTAATTTAAACCCGGTGAGAGCTCCCACTGCCTGCTGGTCACGCTCGTATCGGGCGGGACGACCCCGGAATTCGTATCGTAGTCCACCAATGCATACCTTGCCGCGATCTCAACTGTCTTCGGCATAAGGAACACGCCGGCCTGGACCCTGAAGCCCTGGTCAAAGGCGGTATCCTGGGGACCCGTGTCAGGCGCGATCCACCTGGCGTCGTATTCCCCCTCGACGTTGAAGTAGCGCATTTTAAAGTTCATGTCAGCCGTTATCTGCGTGAAATCACTAGACGGGTAAGCCAGCGCCGCGATCCTGTCACAAACCCCGCCGTTGGGCGTTTTAACCGCACAGTCGAGTCCCGGCAGTGTTGAAGCGCCGAAACCTGCCGTGAACGTTGGTTTTTTGGCAAAGTTCGGGACAATCTCATATGCCTTGGCCGTCGGGAATGTACCGTTGGCGTCAAACTTATAATCGTCGTCTCCTCCCAGGCCCAGCTGTATCCTGCCGACATAGAGCATGTTGGAGTCGACGCTCGTACCGTTTATACCGTCTCCGTTAAATACGCCGAGACCGTACGAAACGTTGTTATTAGCACCGATGCCTCCCACGAGCGCTAGACCGCGGTCCCTCTCGAGAGAGAACTGTGAGTTCACTATCGACCTTTCTATAAACTGCAGCGCGCCTGAAGAGTTGAGCTCTTCCCTGTTGAACGGGACTTTCCACTGACCTATCCTGGGCGCGATCTCCTTCTGATAGGCGGCTGTGAAATACATGTCCTTCAAAAGTGAGCTGCTTGCCGGGTCTATCATGAACGTATAATAGAACCAGGGCGCAAACGCAATACCGGACCACTTTAACTCGAGCCTCCTCAACTGGAAGTTCGTCGCGACGTCCTTTCCGTCCGTATCGTTGACTGAACCGAGTATCTGAGCCAGTATGCTGAATTTCATTTTAAAGGGTAAACCGTCTTTATCGGTCGACTCAAAGACAAAACCGCTGTCATACTTGGCCATAAACTTGTTATACCACGCATCCTCGTCAACTGTCTCCTGCTTCGTCTTTATTTCGGCTATCTTCTCCTGATCAGCCTGCCTCGCATTTTCCATCAACTCTATCTGCTGTTGAAGTTGTTGTATCTGCTGCTGATTCTGGAGCTGAATAGCCTCGATCTGCTGCTTTAATTCCTGTATCTGCTGTTTAGTCGACTGCGCTTTCGCCGGAACTCCGGTAAGCGGCAGGACTAAAACTGCAATAACTAGCAGTTTCAGTAACGTCTTCATCTCTCGACCTCCTCCTTCAGAATAGATTTGGCTAGATGTTATAGAGGTATAATGAAATTGATGTGAAATTAGTGTTAAGATACGGTTAAGGGGGCCGCATATAGTTGCAAGTGCCGACTTATCGTTTAATCTAAGGGTAGAGTTTCCTGCATGCTTAGAACAGGTTAGATATTATGACTGAAAAACTTATAACGATAGTAGAAGACGAAGAAGACATAGTGAAGCTCGTAAGCCATCACCTGAAGAGGGAGGGGTTCAAGGTGAAGGAGTTCCATAACGGCAGGGATTTCCTCTCATATATAGAATCCGTGGTCCCGGACCTCGCGGTGCTCGACATCATGCTGCCGGGAATAGACGGGCTCGAGATCTGCAGAATCCTGAAAAACAAATCGACGACTGCTTCCGTGCCCATAATCATGCTGACCGCCAAGGCTTCCGAAGCGGACGTAGTCGTGGGGCTCGAACTGGGCGCGGACGATTACATCGTAAAACCGTTCAGTCCCCGGGAGCTCGTAGCCAGGGTGAAGACGGTTTTAAGGCGTACGGGCACGAAGGAATCGGAAGATAATATTATCAAGGTAGGCCCGATTATTATAAACACCGAAAAGTACGAGGTCTCGGTCGATAACGAAAAGGTGCTCCTGACAACGACCGAGTTTAAGATCCTCGAAGTGCTCGCGGACGGAAAGGGCAGGGTATTTACGAGGGACCAGCTCCTGAAAAAGAAAAGGCTCTGGGGGGACGATAAGCTGGTATACGACAGAACTATAGACGTACATATAAAGAATCTCAGGGAAAAGCTGGGCCCCGCGGGGAACATGATAAAAACAGTAAGAAGCATAGGGTATAAACTAGAAGAGTAGGATCCGGTTGAGCATCTTTTGGAAACAGTTCATTTCCAGTTTTCTGATAATATTCCTCATATTGTTCCTGTTCACTTTCCTTGTAATAGGCGAGCTGAAAGACTACGATAAATCACTGACCAAAGAGAGGCTCCTGACCGCGGCGACCCTCGTAAGCGAGATCCTCGAACCCTCCATAGATAATGGGAATCCGACAGAAATTCAGCGCCTGGTATCGGAACTCGGTCAGAAAACCGGGGTCAGGATCACCGTCATAGGCGAAAACGGCACGGTGCTCGGGGACTCGACCAGGAACCCCGCGGAAATGGATAACCATTGGGACAGACCCGAGGTAAAGGAAGCCATCGCGAACGACCTCGGGGAAAGCAGCCGCTACAGCGAGACCCTTCAGAGGGAAATGCTCTACGTAGCCATCCCATACAGGGCTTACGGGAACCAAGTAAGGGCAGTAATACGGACATCCCTTCCCCTGAGCTTCTTACAGAGTTCGATCCACCCCGTAGAAACGAAGGTTATATACCTGGGAGGGATACTTGCCGTAGTCGCTCTCCTGCTCTCGATGGCGCTCTCAAAAACTTTAAGCTCTTCGCTCCGGGGAATAATCAACACTTCCGAAGAACTCGCAAAGGGGAACCTCGACATCAGCATCCCCGTAACCAACGGAAAATCGGAAATTTCCAAGATCTCGACCGCGCTCAACCGGATGGCTCAGAAATTAAACGAGCTCTTCAAGCAGTTGTCCAAGGAAAAGAACCAGCTCGAAGCCGTGCTCAGCGCCATGAGCGAAGGGGTAATGGTAGTATCCCACGAGGGCAGGGTCATCATCATCAACAGCGCTCTAAAAAAGATGTTCAACCTGAAAGACGACCCCACGCGCAAACAGTACTGGGAGATTTTACGGAACAGGGAACTGACAAAGCTCGTTGAAAGCGTTCTTGAGAAATGGATGCCCGACTCGAGGGAGATATTCTATCTATACCCGGACGAAAAGCACTACTTCGTGAACGTTATACCACTTGATTCCCCTGATAAGGAAGTCATAGTCGTAATGTTCGACATAACCGATTTCAAGAGGCTCGAGAAGATAAAAGCCGATTTCATAGCTAATGTCTCCCATGAGCTGAGAACCCCTCTTACCGCTATCAAGGGATACACAGAGACGCTCGAGGAAGAAGCCTACGAGAGCCCCGAGGACCAAAAGCACTTTGTGAGGATAATCAAGCGTCACACGGACAGGCTGATTAACCTGGTTTCCGACCTGCTCGTCCTGTCGGAGGTCGAAAGCAGGGATTCCCTTTCCAAAGAGAACTCCGCAAACGACTTCGAAGAGATCAACATTAACGAATTGATAAAGTCCTCGCTCGACGCGCTCAGATCGAAGGCTCAGGAAAAGGGAATCGAGGTGTCATTCAGGGCCGACACGGACGTTTGCAGACTCAAGGCAAACAGGTTCCTCCTCGAGCAGATGTTCATCAATTTAATAGATAACGCCGTGAAGTACACCCCGGAGAACGGGAAGGTCGAGGTCAGGACATCAAGAGAGAACTCGCATATTCTGGCCGAGATAAGCGATAACGGCATAGGCATACCGAAAGAGCACCTCCCCAGGATATTCGAGCGTTTTTACAGGGTCGACAAGACACGCTCGAGAAACCTGGGCGGCACAGGCCTCGGGCTCAGCATCGTCAAACATATAGTGATAATGCACGGAGGCAAGGTAGAGGTTCAGAGCGAGGAAGGGAAGGGGAGCAAATTCAGCATCACGCTCCCCGCGCAGGGGAGCCCGGGGGGCGGGGCGGATAAATACTCAGGCAAATAGACCCGGCTTGTTTAACAGCACATCCTGCGGATAAATCAGGCACTCCTGCCGATTGGATAAGACCCGAGGACCTTGAGGTGTACGCAATTTTTAGCCACTCTATCAACGAGGCTCTTGATCGCCTTATCCTCCCTGTGCCCCTTGAAATCCACAAAAAATAGATATTCCCAGGGCCTTTCCTTGGACGGCCTCGATTCGATTTTAGTCAGATTCACGCCTGCTTCGGCGAAGGGCTGAAAAAAGGATTTCTGTAGCTCGCCGGGCTTATCCCTGAGGGTGAATACGATCGAAGTCCTGTCGTTCCCCGAAGGGGCGCTCGCGCGGCTGCCGACCACAAAAAATCTGGTCGTGTTCCAGTTATTATCTTCGATGTTCTTCTCGAGAACCTTTAGTTTGTATATAGATGCCGAATGCTCGCTGGCCACTGCCGCAACCCCTTTATTCCGGGATGCGAGCTTTGCCGCTTCCGCTGTGCTGGAGGTTTCACGGATTTTCCTGTTCGGGAGGTTTTTGCTCAGCCACTTCTTACACTGGGCAAGGGGCTGCGGATGGGAAGCTATTACCTTGATATCCTTGAGCGAGCCGGATTTCGAGAGCAGGAAAAGATTGATTTTCTCGAAAAGCTCAGCCGATATTGTGAGATTCGAGCCGGAAAGCAGGTCGAGCACGATACCTATAGAACCTTCGATGGAGTTTTCGACCGGCACGACCCCGAAAGACGCCCTCCCGTTCTCGACCTCCTCGAATACATCCCCGAAGCCCGCTACGGGCAAAAGTTCGGCGGAGCCGCCGAACTCGTGAAAAGCGGCCTGGTGCGAGAAGCTCCCTTCGGGGCCGAGGAAAGCAACTTTAAGCGGATGCTGAAGGGCGCGGCAGGCGGAGATAATTTCACGGTAGACCCTCAAAACGGAATCGTCAGACAACGGGCCCGGGTTCATTTCCCTGAGCCTTTTTTCAATCTGACTTTCCCTTACGGGGTCGTATACGCCGACGTTGTTCTCGGTCTTGAGCTCCCCTATCGTAAGGACGATCTCTCCGCGTCTGTTCAGCAATCCGAGCACCTCACGGTCGAGGTCGTCTATTTTTTTCCTGAGTTTTTTGAGGTTATCGGAGGATCCCATTATTTATTATTCGAGGTGAACTAGGGACAATGATAGCAACAGGGGAAAATTATGTCAAATAGCCCGGTGGAATTATCAGAGATATCCGCGCGCGGCATCAGGGGAGCGCGGTTTTTATTATATCCGCAGCATTCAGAGCTCCCTCCGCAGCGCACCGGAATCAGAGAGGGCGGCTTTCCTGATTACGGATTTATTCACGTAGATGGGCGATTTCATCCTCGTAGCAAGCGCAATGGCGTCACTCGGGCGGGCGTCGATATTCGATACCTTGCCGTTCACCGACATGACCACCTGGGCGTAAAACACCTGGTCGCGAAGATCCGTTATTACGACCCTCTTAACCTCGGCGTTAAGCGTCCTTACCATCGCCGCCACCAGGTCGTACGTGAGCGGACGGGGCGGTATCACTCCTGAAAGCCCGATCTCTATAGACCTGGCCTCGCACAATCCTATCCATATGGGGAGAACCGTTTCCTTCTTCTTGTCCGTGAGAAGAACAATCGGCGTCCGGGTTACCCGGTCGAACCCGAGGGCTTCAATTTTCATCTCCTGGAGGGTATCTTCGTTCTTCTTCTCAACACCGAGAGCCACTGAGACAGCGACGAAAACAATTACGCAAAACGCTATGCCTATCGACTCGGCCCTGATACTCATATATGAATACCTCCGGGATGTAGAATATCACATACACATAAAAATCAGTATGCGAAAGCCGCCCTATCGGATTCCGGTGCGCGGCGTAAAAATGTCACATGGTAAACGACGGAAGTTGGCTTATTTCTCCCCTATGACATAGAGGCATCCTTCCGGCCCTATTATCGCGGAATGAACGGCGCCGGCGGGAACATCGAACCTCTCGCCCGGCCCGTATTTCACTGTTTTTCCCTCGGATGTTACGGTGATCAGGCCCTCTATGACAACGTGAGCGGTCATTCCGTGGTGAGTATGGTCCGGGTAACAGGCATTCGGGCAGTCCCTGTGGGTGAAAACCCCTGAAAACCCTTCCTCGCGGAGCTTTTGCTCATAGCTCTTTTCGTTCATGTCTTATTGCTTAACGGGATTGATTCGCGAATGAAGCCGGATATGCGGGTCAAAACCTTGTTATCGTGCCTTTTTCGAACCTCGGGTTTTTTATCGTGCCGAGGATTTTACCGCCGAGGCTCCCGTCCCTCTGTGTCGCCAGGTACGGAGCCAGGAGCCCCTTGTACTTGGCCATCTGAGCGCCCTTCATCTCGAGGCGGTAGCCCAAATCGATAAGTCCGCCTTTGGGTATCTCCCAAAATAGGGGCGTTGTGCCGGTTATCTCCAAATCGATGTCCTTGCCCGTCACGTTAAATGCCAGGATGTTCGTCCTCTTCCCATCGATATTCCCCTTCACCACTGACTTGAGGTCGGTAAAGCTGGGGAGGCTCAACCCCTTGACCTTAATGTCCTTCATGTAGAGCCGGTCAATCTCGAACCGGAATTCCCCCTTGGCCTGAGGCTCGAGCTCGATATGCATGCTGCCGTCCATAACGCCGCCCAGAGAAAACAGCTTGGCGTCGTCGGAGGAAAGCAAGGCAGGGATCGAATCTATGGTGACGTGTTTCACTGTAGCCTCTATTTCCCTTGTGCGCGACCCGGCTATACTCACGCTCCCCTCGACTTCTCCGTTCAGGAGCTTTGCTTTGAAGGGAAACTTCTTGGTCCCCAAAATCAATGCAAAGACCGAGGGCCTTATGCTCAGACTATCGACCTTGAGAAACCGGTCCTTGGTTTTGTAGAGCTTTACGCCGCTCAGCTTTATGCTTAAAAGCGGGGAGATGCTTGCCTCGTCTATGTCCACCTTGAAGGGGGTGCTGCTCTCTATCTCGGCGATAATGCGTTTTTTTATAAGCTCTCCGGGGAAGGTAATAAAGATAAAAACAATAAACGCCGCCAGGAAGAAAACAATGTAGGAAAACGGCTTAATATGTCTCATTTTCATGAGCTTTTCTCTCATATCAGCCGAGCTCCCTGAACTCGAAGGTCGACACGCGAAGCTTGACGGTCATGGAATCAGATTTGTTGAATTTCGTGCTTATATTCAAGTTCGAGACCTTGAGGAATGAAGGCGTATTCTGAAGCTTGTACAATATATCGATCAGGTCCTTGAGCGACAGGTCTTTCAGCTCGACATCGATGCTCTTCTCCTCAAAAAAATCCTCGGACTCGGATGTCTTTAAGTTTACATCCTTTATAGAAAAGTTCTTTCTGTCTATATTCTCGTCAAGGAGTATCTGCTCCACGACGGATATAAGGGGCTCGTTCTCTTTTTTTATCTTGCTGGAGAGCTCGGTTATTTTTTCCATCGAACCTTCGTATTCGCTCCTCAAATTCTCTATCCTCCCGAGCTCCGTCTCGAGCTGCCTGACCTGCTTCTCGAGACGCTCCGTACCGGACCAAAAGGTGTGAAAGACAATATACGCGATTAAAAGACATAGGCCCGCGACACCGATCCTCATCGCCCTTACGTCCCTTTCCGACGAAGAGTGACGAGAGAACCTCTCGCGTAACTCGCTCAAAACCCTTTTAACACTCTCGATCGCAGAACCTAGTTCCATATCACGCTTCCGTTTTCACAACCAGGGATAACTCGAACTTCGTTTTACCGTCGACTGTGTTCCCCGTCTGATTTCTCGTTACGGACTCAAATATTTTGGATTTGGACAGGGCCTCTTCAATTTCCGTGACTTCCTGGTAAGAATCGCATACCCCCTGAATCTTGAGTTCGGTATCGCTTTCGAATTTAATATCGTTTACCACGAGCTTCATGCTCGCGGGCAGGCTGCCGGATATACCCCTCAGCACCTCGAGCGGCGTGCTCGCGCCCTCCACACCCCGGATCAATTTGAGCTTATCCCTCTGCTTCGATACCTCGCCTTCCATGAACTGGGCCGGCTTCGGAATTACCTTCACGTCGGGAAATGCGTCCTTTACGACCTGCGCGATCTCACCTTCGAGGACTTTGACTTCCTTTTTAAGCTCGAAATATCTCGATGCGGTGTTGTAAAGCAGCAGAACGAGCAGCAGGGCAAATAGAATTCCGGGCGCCATGAAAACCCTTCTCAGCTCCCGGTCGGAGCCCGCGTACTTGAACTCATCCTTCCTGTAGTTAAGGTACCCGTTCTTAAAAGAGCTCCCGTAAAGGGCGAGCGCGTATGACCTCGCGTATAAAGCAGAGTTCTCAACGCCGAGATCCGGGATAAAGAGCTTCTTAACATCCCTGGTGAATTCCTTTTTAAAAAGCTCGGTTAAACCGGGCGCCTGGGACAAAGCCCCTGAAATCAGAATCGTGTTTATTTTTTCTTTCAGCTCCGTCTCGAAAAAATGAAGTGTTTTCTTGATCTCGCTTATGACAGGCGAAAGACATAGCTTCAAATGCTCGCCGCTTTCCCCCGAAAGCTCCGCCTTCGTGAACCCGAATTCTTCGACCGGAACCCCTCTCAATCCGCATAGACTTTCGATGAAGGACTCGACCGGCTTCCTGGACGACCTCACACGCTTTATCCCGTTTTCATCGAAAAGCGCAAAGCTCAGGTCCTCCTCACCCATATCTACAAGCATAACGGGCCTGGGACCCTCGACCAGCTCGTTAAGAGCGCCGAACGCAACAGGTGTGTAGGTAATTATCTTCGGGTCGATTCCGGCTTTATTGAAATAACCTATCGCCGACGCTACTTCCTCTTTTTCGAAAACGCATACGAGCGCCTCGCCTCCGGTATCTCCCTTCACGAGCTGGTAGGCGTGGCTCTTTTCACGGGGATCGAAAGTGGATATGTTCTCGAGCTCGAAACCGTATACCTGGTCTATCTTTTTCGGGTCGATGAACGGGAATTTTATAACCCTCACCGAGATCGGGTCATTCGAGATGGAAACGGCGACGTCGCCTTTGGGCAGGGAGTATTCCCTGAATACATTATTTAACGCTTCCGGTGACTCAGGAGTAAACTCGGAGGATTTCGTCCGTATGATCTGCAGAAGCTGGACGTCTCTTAATCCTCTTTTAATCAAGGAGACCCTTGCGTCATTCCTGCCTATATCGAGCCCTGCGAATCTACCGTACATGTTTAAGTAAATTACTTAATCTTATCCTCTAAATCTAAAGTAAAGCCCTTTTAAAGTCAAATAGATTCTATATGCCCTTCGCCCTCGAGAGCGTGAATACGGAGACCCTGGAGGCCCCCGCTTTGAGGATCTCCCGGGCGCACTCATCCGATGTGGAGCCGGTCGTAAAAACGTCGTCGACGAGGAGTATGGACCTTCCCTTGAAAGACCCGGGGGAGGTAACCGAAAACGCTCCCCTTACATTCCTCCTCCTCTCCTCCTCGTTCCTGAACTCGATCTGCGGCCGAGTGTCCCGGATTTTCTTAAACGTGAGCAGGTCGCATACTATTCCGCTCCGCCGCGCCAGGTTATATGCCAGTACGGCCGACTGATTGTATTCCCTGATTCTAAGCTTGCTTATATGCATCGGAACGGGGACAACGAGGTCGAAACCGCCCTGGGGAAAGAGAAAATTCCCGATCATCAGAGACGAGAGAAAACCTTCGTGACCGAGCCTGCCCTGATATTTGAACTCAAGAATCATGTCCCTGATTTTACCTTCGTAAAGGACGACGGAGCGGGCCGCTTCAAAAGAGAAGCTCCCCCTCAAACACCTTCCGCAAAGATGACCTGATTCGCCGCGGGGTGGAGGGGCATCGACGCCCTCATAATTTTCATCGCTGAAAAAACCGAACGGGGTCCCGCACTTGCCGCATGAGGAAAACTCCCTTAAGAACTTCATCTCCGAGAGGCAGTTATCGCATACCAGATACTTACCCTCGACCGGGGCTTCGCATCTGGAACAGACACTTGGAAATATAAGATCGAGCATTATACAGGCGCTGCGAAATAAGCCATAAGACCTTTATCCGGCATTTGAGAATGTGATAAAACGCCCTATACCCTCATCGGCATTATCACGGACAAATAAACCTCATCGCCTTCCGGCCTGAGGACCGCGGGGCTAAGCTCATCGATCAGTCCGATCTGAACCCTTTCCCCCGTTATCACCTCAAGGACATCCATCAGGTACCTCGCGTTGAATCCGAGCTCAATCGGGTCGCCCGAATACTCGAGGGGGACAGTCTCTTTCGCCTCGCCTATCTCGGGAGAGATGGAGATGAGCGTCATTCCACCCTTGTTGATTATAAACTTTACGCTCCTCGTCTTCTCGGACGAGAGTATCGAGACCCTTTTAAGCGCCTTCAGAAACTCGTTCCTGTCGAGCGAGAGAGTGGCTTTCGTGACTTCGGGCGTAACCTGGCGGTAGTCCGGAAAATCGGCGTCTATGAGCCTCGCGATGAGTATAATGTCCTCCCCTTCGGCCATGAAGAAGTTGTCGCCCGCCCCTATCCTCACCTTGTCTGAAAGCTTGAGGACTTTTCTCAGCTCGGCCACGCCTTTTTTAGGCACTACGAAGCCCTTGCCGAACTTTACCCTGCTGTCTATGTCCTTTTCGACGAGCGACAGACGGTGGCCGTCCGTGGCCACGAGCCTCAGGCTCTTGCCGCCCGCTTCCTCGAAGAAAATACCCGCGAGGTTCCTCCTCAGCTCGTCCGGTGAGACGGCAAAAATAGTCTTCGATATCATCTCCTCGAGGAGTGCGCTCTCCACCGAAAAAAGGTTATCCGAATGGAGCTCCGGAATAATGGGAAAGTCCTCGCTCGGAAGCCCGGCTATTTTGAACACCGCGGACGATGCCCTGATTTCCACCCAGTGGTTCCCGATTTCCTCGACCTCTAACTCACCCGTCTCGAGCTCCTTCACAATCTCGTAGAGCTTCCTTGCAGGCAGTGCTATGCTTCCCGGCTTCGACACTTCCGCCGGGGACCACGTGCTCATGGTAGTTTCCAGGTCCGTAGCCGAAATCCCTATCCTGTTTTTATCGACGTTCAGCAGAACGTGAGAGAGCACGGGCATTGTGGCGCGCCTTTCCGAGATCCCCTGAACAAGCCCCAGTTTGAGTGAAAAATCTTCCGCTCGCGTTCTAAACTTCATAGTTTCTACTCCTGCTACGATATTCAATCATATTATATATATATTAGTAGTAATAGTAGTAGGGCCTGTTAAATTGTTGAAAAGTACTCAAACCTGTCTTAATTAAAAGGATTTTGATGTTAATAAACCTGTTGACAATTTCGGTGTTTTATCCACAGCTATCCACAGGCTTTGTCCTGAAATGCATAATCCCGGTTCTTCCACAAAACTGTCCACATGGTTATTCACGCCCTATCCACTTGTTAAACTCTCGACCTTTCTCGAAAGCGTTTTGACCGTGCTTTCGAGAGACGGGTCTTTGCCGAGGTTGTTTTCTATCTTCTTAACCGCGTGAATTACTGTCGAGTGATCCTTGCCCCCGAACTTTTCTCCGATTTCCGGGTAGGAAGCCCCGGTGTACCTTCTGGCGAGATACATGGCGACCTGCCTCGGTAGCGAGATATTCTTCTGTTTCTTGTCGGATTTCAGGTCCTGAACCCTTAGCCCGTAAAAGTTCGCGACTTCCCTCTGTATGCTCTCTATACTTAAGAACTTCTTGTCCTGCTGTTTCAGTAGGGTCCTCAACACTTCCTTTGCGAGATCGAGCGTAATTTCGGTTTTGAGCAGCTGGGCGTGGGCGATAATGTTCGTTAGCGTGCCTTCGAGCTCCCTGATATTGGAAGTAGTGTTTTGGGCGAGGTATAGCGCGACCTCGTTCGGAAGCGTGATCCCCTCCGACTCGGCTTTATTCTTGATTATCGCTATCCTGGTCTCGGTTTCAGGGGGCTGTATGTCGGTAATGAGGCCCCATTCGAACCTCGACCTGAGCCTTTCCTCGAGGTACGACATGTCCTTCGGGGACTTATCGCTCGTGAGCACTATCTGCTTTTTCGATTCGTAGAGCGTGTTGAACGTATGGAAGAACTCCTCCTGGGTGCTCTCTTTCCCGGCGATGAACTGGATGTCGTCTATGAGGACCACGTCGCAGCCGAACCGGTACCTGTTCCTGAAGTCTTCCATTTTATTCGACTTGATGCTGTTGATGACCTGGTTAGTGAAGTGTTCGGCCGATATGCAGCATACCCTGGCCATGTTCGATGTGGATTTAATGATGTAATTTCCTATAGCGTTTATAAGGTGCGTTTTACCGAGACCCACGCCGCCATATATAAAGAGCGGGTTATATGCCTCGCCGGGCTTTCTTGCGACAGCGGTCGATGCCGCGTGCGCGAACTGATTGCTCGGGCCGACTATGAACCTGTCGAAGGAATAGTTGGGGTTCAATGAACCCGTGAAAAGCTTCCCCGGTCCCGCGTCTTTCGGCTCCCTGGTCTCGTCAGCGGTTCTTTTATCTTCCCTGGGCTGCTTGTCCTGCTCCGTGACGATTTTTACGGTAACGGCTTTTCCGTAGATTTCCCTTATCGTATCCCCGATGAATTCGAGATAGTGGTTGTTGATCCAGTCCTTGTCGAACTCGCTGTTGGCCCGCAGTGTAATCGAATCCCCCGTTTCGGAAAGGGGCTTGAGCGGCGCGAACCAGAAAAAGACTTGCGGATTGGATTTCTTTTTTATTCTTTCGAGAACCCGGTCCCAGACTATGATCCTGTGTGTTGAGTCTTCACCGGGCAGGTGAGGCTTGGTAGGCCGGAATGATTGTCCGATAAAGAATTCGAGGCCTTTTCCTTCGTCTTTTTTTTCTGTAAACAGCGTTCTGAGATTATGCTTCAGGGGCGTTCTTTTAGCGGCCAATGTCCTCTGCTCCTCCAAATCGAGAGATAACTTATCCACATTCCATCAACAACTTGTGGATAGTTATTTAATCAGTTTTAGAATGTGAATTAAGCCCCACCCAAATCCGTAGGTTACATCCTAACAGATGCAAAAATATATTGTCAAGTTTTATTTTTTTTCCGATGGATCTCAGTTGATTACGTTTTATTGTTGAAGATCGGGAGACATTTTTCGACATAGTCAGCAGCGTATTCGGACGGGCGCAACCATCCTGTGAATATTGGGTTTTTGGCTCTTAAAAATCCGGATATTTTCAGTCCGAATCGCGGATGAGCCCTTAAACAAGGCTTTTGCCGAGCGAGGCGCGAACACCTCTCTCGACATCGACGCGGTTAAGCAGGAATGCGCCCGTGATAAAGAATATAATTAGCGAAAAAATACTGAGCCTGCTCGTTCCCGCCAGCTGAGAAACGACAACGAATACGAGGGGACCGACTATGCCCGCGAACTTGGAACTCATGCCGTAGAACCCGAAGAACTCGGCCGTTTTCTCCTTCGGCAGCATCGACCCGTAAAGGGACCTGCTTAAAGCCTGCGTCCCCCCCTGGACCGTTCCCACGAGGAAGGCGAGGATGAAGAAATGGAGCGCGGTCTCCATGAAATAGCTTCCGATAGAAATTACGGTATAAACAAAGAGCCCGAGCATTATCGAATTCTTCGCGCCTATGAGCCTGGCCAGATTTCCGAACGCGAACGAGAAAGGGATGCCGACGAACTGGGTCATCAGCAGCGCGCCTATTAGGGCCGACTGGCTGATCCCTATCTCGGCCCCGTAGATCGTGGCCATCTTGCTTATCGTCCCTATGCCGTCGTTATATATCCAGAAGGCCGCTAGGAAGAGAAAGAGCTCCCTGTATCTTCTGAGCTCCGAGAACGTTAGAGACAGTCTCTTAAAGCCGGCGGTCAGAATGTTGCCGTCCATTCTTTTCCGCTTCGTTACGGCGGGCTCCCTTACGTGCAGAATGAACGGGATCGTGAACAGGGCCCACCATATCGATACTGTGATGAAAGAGATGCGTGTGGCGAGCGCCTTATCCGTCATGATCTGTATGAGACCTATGTCGAGGGCTAGAAGTATCCCTCCCCCGAGGTACCCGAGAGCGTACCCCTTGACGGAAACGCGGTCGATCTCTTCCGGACCCGCGACGCTCGGGAGGATCGAGTTGTAGAAGACCTCGGACATCGAAAAGCCTATATTTCCGAAGATGAATAAGAGCGAGGCCAGGAGCCAGTCCCCGCTGGTTACGTAATAGAGGAGCGCTGTCGAGAATATTCCGATCGCCGCGAATATGAGGAGCAGCCGTTTCTTGATACCGGAAAAATCCGCGACGGCCCCCATCACCGGGGCCAGCATTACGGATACGATAAGCGCAAAGACGGTCGTGTAGCCCCAGTACACGGTAGCGGTGTTCCCGGGCAGGTCCGCAGCCGCGACCTGGCTGTAAT
>Ga0155644_1115_pt1 | contig 16701 bp, 11 predicted proteins | sample RifCSPhighO2_12_FD_107301 | JGI IMG/M metagenome (GOLD analysis project Ga0155644, IMG submission 107301) | Candidatus Dadabacteria bacterium RIFCSPHIGHO2_12_FULL_53_21 | reverse complement strand
GTCTGCATGATCCCGCCCAATTCCTTCGCGCTTGCAAGGACGGTAGAGTACTTCAGGATACCCAGGAGCACTATCACCCTGTGTGTCGGGAAGTCCACATACGCGAGGTGCGGAATTATTGTAAACGTCACCCCGTTCGAGCCCGAGTGGGAGGGGTTTGTTACACTAGAGATATCAAATACGACCCCGCTCCCGGCGAAAATATACGCAAACGAGGGCATAGCACAGGTACTATTCTTCGAGGCGGATGAGATGTGCGAAATCTCCTACGCCGATAAGAAGGGCAAATATCAGAAGCAGGTAGGCATCACCCCTCCGAAAGTATGAGCCGGGCGGCCGGAATACCCTGTCCTGACTATAAATATTGTCGCTTCGTCAGGCGGGCTGCCCGGTTCAGGAATTACTTCGATAAATGTATTAAAACCCCTTGATTTTATTTCCATTTTTTGCCCGTCATGGTATAATATTATCTCAGTAATTTCCCCCCTGCAGACATGTTCGGAGGTAGTGTATTTTGGGTGTAAAAACAGACCTGGATAAAGAGTCTCAGACCAAAGAAGACAGCTCGTATACAGCAGAAAAAATTAAAGTCCTGCCCGGCTTGGAAGCCGTCAGGAAACGCCCTGACATGTACATCGGGGACACGAGCACCCGCGGATTCCACCACCTCGCTTTCGAGGTGCTGGATAATAGCGTGGACGAAGCCCTTGCCGGCTATTGCGACAGGATAAGCGTCACGATTCATGTGGACGAGAGCGTCACGATAGAGGACAACGGTAGGGGCATACCCGTCGACAAGCACGAGGAAACAGGCAAGTCAGCGGCTGAAGTCGTCATGACGATGCTCCATGCCGGCGGCAAGTTCGAAGGGAAGGTTTACCAGGTCTCGGGAGGCCTTCACGGGGTCGGCGTCACCGTCGTAAACGCCCTTTCGGAGTACCTGAACCTCGAAATCAGGAGGGACGGGAAGGTCTGGTTCCAGAAATACGAGCGCGGCAACGCCGTTTCCGAGCTCAAGGAGACCGGAAAGACCGACAGGAGGGGCACCAAGATAAGGTTCAAGCCCGACCCCCAGATCTTCGAGATTTACGAGTTCAGCTACGATACGCTCGCGCACAGGATAAGGGAGCTCGCGTTCCTCAACAGGGGTCTCGTCATCCAGCTCACCGACGAGAGGACCGGAAAGGGCCAGGAATTCTACTATAAGGGCGGTATCGTCGCCTTCGTCGAGGAGCTCAATAAGAACAAGAAGCCGCTCCATCCCGACCCGATATACGTATCGGGGGAGAAGGACGACATCATCGTGGAAGTGGCTCTCCAGTATAACGACGGCTACACCGAGACGGTTTTCTGTTACGCGAATAACATCAACAACATCGAGGGCGGCACCCACCTCACCGGGTTCAGGGGCGCGCTTACGAGGACGGTTAACAAGTACGCGGAAGATAAAGGCCTGCTGAAAAATGCCAAAGTCACTCTCAGCGGCGACGACACGAGGGAAGGGCTTACGGGCGTAATAAGCGTAAAGCTCCCCGACCCCAAGTTCGAGGGACAGACCAAGACCAAGCTCGGCAATACGGACGTAAAGGGCATCGTAGAGACGCTCCTCAACGACAAGCTCGGGACATTCTTCGAGGAAAACCCATCCGTCGCGAGAAAGATAATTGAAAAAACCGTCGATGCCGCACGGGCGAGGGAGGCCGCGAGGAAGGCAAGGGAGCTGACGAGGCGGAAGAGCGCGCTCGAATCGGGCTCTCTCCCCGGGAAGCTCGCCGACTGCCAGGAGCGCGACCCCGAGCTGTGCGAGCTGTTCATAGTCGAGGGCGAGTCCGCCGGAGGCTCCGCGAAGCAGGCGAGGTCCCGGTACAATCAGGCCGTCCTGCCGCTCCGCGGAAAGATACTGAACGTGGAGAAAGCCAGGTTCGACAAGATGCTCGGCAACGAGGAGATACGGACCCTCATCACTGTCCTCGGCACGGGCATAGGGAGCGATGACTTCGATATCACGAAGCTCAGGTACCACAAGGTCATACTTATGACCGACGCCGACGTGGACGGCTCTCATATCAGGACACTCCTTCTCACATTCTTCTTCAGGCAGTTCGCCGAGGTTATAGACAGAGGCCACCTCTACGTCGCCCAGCCCCCGCTCTACAGGGTGAAGCGCGGAAAGGAAGAGAAATATTTGAAAGACGACCACGTGTACGAAGATTATTTCCTCGAGCACGGTACCAACGGAATAGTATTGAACGTCTCCGCGAACGGGAACGGCACGAAGGAGATAAAAGGGGTGAGGCTCTTCGATATCATAAAGAAATCAATTTCCTACGCCAAAGCCCTTGAGAGGATAGGGAAATGGGGCAGGGACATGAGGATAGTGGACGCCTTCGCGAGCAGGGAAGGGATCAAAAAAGGGCATCTCAAGACGGATAAGTCGGTCGAGCTCGACGCTCATCTCCAGGGGATTAAGGATTGGATCGAGGCGAGGCACCCGGAAATTACGGGTCTTGACTGGCAGATTCACGACGACCCCGAGCACGAGGCGTCTAAAATTTCATACAGCTTCAAGGAAAGCGGCAGGCAGAGGACCACTCTGATCGATTTCGATTTCCTCAGCTCGCCCGAGTTTGGCGAGATAAGGAACCTCCGTGAATCGATAAAGGCTGTCGGCGACCCTCCCTACGGCATCCTCGACGACGAGACCGTCGTCGAGCTCCCGAGTCTTCCGGCCGTGACGGAGCACATTCTCACGCGCGGCAAGAAGGGTATGACGATACAGAGGTATAAGGGTCTCGGCGAGATGAACCCGGAGCAGCTCTGGGAGACCACGATGAACCCCGAAACCCGCGTGCTCAAGAAAGTAATGATAGAGGACGTAGTGGGGTCGGACGAGATATTTACGATCCTGATGGGTGATGAGGTGGAGCCGAGGAAGGAGTTCATCGAGACTAACGCCTTAAACGTCGTCAACCTCGACGTGTGACGCGTAATCTCTCCCGGCTGGAACGAGCAAAATGCCTGAATCCGTTAAAAACGTAAATCAAATCCCCGTAGAAAAGGTAAGCGCCGGGAGCTCCACGTACCGTCAGGTGCTGATAGGGCCCGACGAAGGGCCCAACTTCGCGATGAGGCGCTTTATTATGGAGCCGGGCGGGGGCATCCCCGCTCACACAAACACAGTCGAGCACGAGCAGTACGTGCTCCGCGGCCGCGCGAGGATAGGCATAGGCGATAACGTCTACGAGGTGAAAGCCGAAGACGTCCTCTACATCCCCGCCGGGGTCCCCCACTGGTACGTGGTCCTGGGCGACGAGAATTTCGAGTTCCTCTGCATGGTCCCCAACCGTGACGATCAGATAAAGTTAGTCGGAAGCGACTAATCTTCTCATCGATTCCGCAATAATTCATTTACAATCAATAGTGATAAGTGAGAGCCGGGGGTGTATTTAAACCTTTAAATAGCCGTAGTTCTGGAGGACCAGTATGGCGATGCTTACGATTATCAGGTTCGCGACGGCTATAGGAAAGAGCACCTTCCATCCGAGGTTCATCACCTGGTCGTACCTGAACCGGGGGAGCGTGAACCTCACCCATATGAAGAAGAACAGGAACGCCAGCACCTTCCCTATGAAAACGATAGGGGGGAGGAACCAGTATTTGTCTATATCGATTCCGAACCAGCCGCCGAAGGGGAGCGGGTACCACCCGCCGAAAAAGAGCGCTACCACGAGGCACGAGACGACTATCATGTGCGTATACTCGGCCATGAAGAACATCGCGAATTTCATGCTGCTGTACTCCGTGTGATAACCGGCGACGATTTCGGGCTCGGCTTCCGGCATGTCGAACGGGAGCCGGTTCGTCTCGGCGAACGCTGCGGCGACGAATACGATGCATCCGAGTATCTGCGGGATTGCGAACCAGCACCTCGACTGGGCCTCGATAATGTCTTCCAGCCTCAACGAACCCGTCCAGGCGATCACGCCCACGATCGACAAGCCCATTGCCAGCTCGTAGCTGATCATCTGGGCCGCGCCCCGGAGTCCGCCCAGGAAGGAGTACTTGCTGTTCGACGCCCATCCGCCGAGCACCACTCCGTAAACGCTGAGGGAGCCGATAGCGAGCACGTACAGTATGCCGACGTTCAAGTCCGCTATCTGGAGCCTGACGAATATGGGCTCGCTCAGGAGGCCGAAGAGGGTCGTATCGAATCCCTTGCCTATCGGTACGACGGCGAACGCGATCAGCGCCGTGATGAGCGCGAAAGCGGGCGCCGCGATAAAAAAGGGCTTATTGACATGACTCGGTATCAGGTCTTCCTTGAATATGAACTTGACGCCGTCCGCCAGCGGCTGGAGTAATCCGAACGGCCCGACGCGGTTGGGTCCGAGCCTGTCCTGCATGAAAGCGCTCACCCTCCGCTCGGCCAGCGTAAGGTATGCGACGAGCGTGAGGACGACCAAGAACATGAGGGCTATTTTTACGAGCGTGATTCCGAGTTCGACCCAAACCATATTTATTCTCTGTCGGCTGACTGCCGGGCCCTTTCCGTCCCGAGCATGCCGATATTGTCGTAGTTTATTCCGCTGTAGGTAGAAACGTGTCCGGCTATTTCGAGCATTATTTCGGAAGGTGCGCCGTATTCGAAGCCATGAGGCTCGATCGCGCCCCCTATGAGTGAGAGTATCTCCCAATCGGGTTTCGCGGTCCCCGGAGGCTGTATCGTCTGTCTCACCCTCTGTACCCTTCCCCTGTCGTTTGTGAAAGTGCCTTCCTTCTCATAAGGGCTCGCGCCCGGCAGGATTACATGGGCGAGTCTTACAGTTTCCGTGATCTTATAATCCTCCGCGATAAGGAGCGAGAGTCCGGCGAGCGCCTCTTTCAGCCTCGGGCGCTCTGCCGTGGTCGCGAATTTAAAGAGGTCCTCGCCAGCCGCGTATAATACCTTCACGTCGCCGTTTAAAATCGCTTTTATCAGTTCCTCTATTCTTTCGGGGCCTGACGGGATACCCATGTCCTTCACCCCGGCGCTGTTCGGATACGGGTCCGGGCTTATAAGACCGAAAAGCTTCGTATCGCCCGTGCCGCCTGTGTTCGAGCCTATCCTCTCCGTTTTAAGGACACCGCTAATTTTTTTGATCAGATATAACTCTTCGTTCGTAAGGGTTGGGGATGCCAGAACCGCGACCGAATCCGGAGACGTCTCCCTCGCCCTCATAAGTCCAGACGATGCGATAGCTATTGCGTCCGTCCAGTCTGAAATCTCGAAGCCCTCTCCTTTTCTGACGATGGGGTCTTTGAGGCGGACCCCGCCTTCCTGGACGTCCCTGAAGCCGTATCTTCCCCTGTCGCAGATCCAGTATTCGTTTACGTCCATGTTCATGCGCGGCCTTACCCTCGACACCTGCCCCTTCCTGGGGTCGACGCCGACCGTGATGTTGCATCCGGTGCTGCAGAGCGTGCAAACGCTTTCAGTGAATTTCCAGTACCAGACCCGCTCCTCGTGGAGGTTGTCCTTGTTGAGGAGCGCGCCCACGGGACAGAGGTCCGTAACGTTTCCTGAAAGCTCGTTGTCGAGGTTCTTCCCCGGGAATACGACGATCTTTTTTCTGAACCCTCTCCCGTCGAATCCCAGCTCCCCCGTCTTAGTGACTTCGTCCGTGAACCTCACGCACCTCGTGCACATTATGCAGCGGTTGGGGTCGTAGAGTATCCTGTCGCTGAGGTAGTATTTCCTTCTCACCTTCTTCTGTTCGGGGCCTTCGAACCTGCTGTAGCCCGGTCCGTGCTTGACCGTCGTAAGCTGGAGCGGGCATTCCCCGCCCTTATCGCAAATGGGACAGTCGAGCGGGTGGTTTATGAGCGTGAATTCTACGGTCGCTTTCCTGGCTTTTATCGCCTTATCGGTATTGGTCTTGACTATCAGGCCCTCTCTCACGAAGGTATTGCACGCGGGCATAACCTTGGGGACTCCCTCCACCTCCACCAGGCATTGCCTGCATTGGGCGACCACGCTCAAGGCCGGGTGGTAACAGAAATGAGGGACGTCTATACCGACGCGGGAAGCCGCCTGAATAAGATTGAGGCCGTCTTCGACCTCTATTTCGATTCCGTCTATCGTGAGTTTAGGCATAGGAAATTCGGTTAAGCGAGAGTCGGGAAAATATTATCTGACAGGAGGGACCTTAGCAAGTTATGCGGGGATTTTGGAAGAATTTCAGCGCGGATGAGACGGTTTATGCGGGCTAATCCGGGAGCCCAGACGCCCGTAAGCATGCCGCTCATATGGGGTGTGCTCATATCTTCGGTATCCCGCCTATGAGGGCGTGTGTTATAATTCACTGGATAGGCTATGCGTTCGAAAGTCCTTAAACCTATATTTGTGTTCCTTCTGCTACTCTTCTTATTATCGGTATTAGTCATTCTTATAATCCAGACCCACTATTTCAGGCAGTTCGTCAAAATCTCGACTAATGCCATCGTAAGCACCCTTACGGCGCAGAATTTCAAGATCGGGGGCATCGAAGGCAACTTCCTTAAAGGGATCACTCTCAAAAACGTATCGCTCGACATCGGGGACAAAAAATTTATCGATTGTGACGAGATATATATCGATTACTCTCTCCCGGTTATTCTCGACGGCTCGATGCTGTTCAGCAAGGTAATCCCGCTCCACGTAGTGAGGGTAAAGGGGATCCATATAAATCTGGTCCATTACAGGGACGATTCCTGGAATTTTCAGGAGCTTCAGAAATTAATGATTAAAGAAAAAAAGCCCAATCCCGATTGGAATATCTTTATACAGAACGGCTCTATACGGGACGCCAGAATGACGATCGAGGACGAGGCCAGGGGGGAGAGCTCGGTCTTCGAGTTATCGGATGCGGAGCTATCGTTGAACCTGATCAAAATAGCCGATAAGGCGGAGATCGATGTGAAAGACGCCCATCTGACCGTCGCCTATGAAAGCATGGACTTCGAAAAGCTGCATTTTGAGAATATAAAAGGGAAAGCGGTTTATTCGAATAAAGACCTCCCGGATAGGTTCGAGGTTATGAACGTCGTATTTAATTACAGGGGGGCGGGGGTCAGCGGAAAGGGCGCCATAATCGATATGATGAATCCGCGGTTCAGCCTGAACGGACTGATAAGCGGGATAGATATCCCCGACCTGGGCGTCCTCAATGCGGAAGTCGACGCGAGCGGGAATTCCGTCAAATGGAAAGACCTGCACGCAACGGGGAAGATAAAGCTCACGGACTCGTCGCTCATGGAGGGCCGTCTCTCAGGCGGGATAGAATCCGTTCTGGTCGAGAACAAGCATATAACCATTAAAAAAGGCAATCTGGGCGCCGATCTTGGGGACGTTTCTTTCGAGGGCGTGATCGACCTGCTCGAGATACACGACAGGGGGAAAAATAACACGGCGGATTTTGAGCTCGACCTCCGGTCTCTCAAGGTCCCGCGCATCATCGAGATGCTGGAGAAGAAAAACGGGCCGTTCGAAGCGGGCGTCAACCGTAACATCGATGCCGTAATCAATTCGAAATTAAAAGTTACCGCCGGATGGAGCAGGTCCCGCGAAATGACGGCGGGTCTCGACATAAAGGAGATGAGCCTGACCGGGGGCGGCGCGGGAGAAATCAAGCTCAAGGGCCCTCTCGCCATTACAGGCTCGAAGATAGATTACGATCTCGACGCCGGTTTTCTTAAAACGAATTTTGCGCCGATATTGAACGATCAGAGGTACGCGAGCGACTTCAACTCGAGCCTCAAGATTAAGGGGTCAGTGAGCACGGCTGAGGTTTTTCCAAAGGGGTTCGAGGTGGCTCTCAGCGGTGAGGCCGCCCCTTCGAAGATATTCGACATTAACCTCCGGAGGGGAGTCATAGACGCGGCGTATAACGGGGCCTCCGTCGGGATTAAATCATTCGTCCTCGAATCTGAGCCTTTCAGCGTGAACGCATCCGGCGGGTTAGGGGGCAGCGGGGAGAACGGCATTAAATATAATGCCGATATCAAAAATCTGAATTTCGTCGCAAAACTCATGCCCGACTATCATCTCGGCGGCAGCCTCGGTCTCGACGGCTACATCAAGGGTGATTTTCAGAAACCGAGAATCATAGTCAACGCCAGGGGCTCGGACATAACGTACGAGGAAAAACGTTTAAGGATGAAGAAGATTGAACTGACCGCTGACGGCTATCTCGATATCAACGACCTCAGGCTCACAGCAGGGGGGGAGGCGAAAGGAATAGATATCCGGGGCAGGGAAATCCAGGTCGTCGAATTCAAGGCCGCAAGCCAAGGGAGCGGGATAGACGGTACGCTCGAGATGCAGGAGACCGTGAAGAGAAAGTATTCATTGGATTTTAAGCTCGGGGAGTTCGGAAGCGGCGGAGCGCGGCTCGACATCGGTAACGTCCAAATGAATTTTGAAAACGCGGTGTTTAAAAACCGCAGGCCTATCTTAATATCGCTGTCGAAGGATGGAGTGAGGGTGGACTCTTTTAATCTCTATCACAAGGAGAATTTCGTCGTAGGGGAGCTTACTTTCGGTTTCGACGAGAGCATCGACGGATCGATAAAGCTCGAGAAGCTGAGCCTCCTCGACGCTTCGGAGCTGCTGGGCGTCAAATTCCCCGTGAAAGGCGAGATGTCCGGGGAAATAAAATTAGGGTCGTCTCTCAAGCATCCCGACCTGATGGCCGATATAACGGCAAAGGACCTCGAGTATATGAAATTCAAGAGCGACCGGCTCACCCTTTCGTTTCTATATTCAGGCGACAAAATGGGGCTCGATCTGAAAATTATCGACAAAAATGAGGAAATACTCTCCGCGGTCGCCGACGCGACAATCAAGTTCGACCCGGAGAATATGGACAAGAGCATCGGGCAGGCTGTCTATAGGGCGACTGTAAAGTCGAAAGGGGTCGACATCAGCCCGATCAGCGTATTCAACGAAGAGATACAGGAATTAGACGGCAAGCTGTCGATAGACCTGGTCGCGGAGGGGACCGGGGAGGACCCGAACGTTTCGGGCAGACTCGAGCTCAGGGATATGACGATGAAGATACTGGCGATGAGGAATAAAATCCGGATAGAAAACGCGGTCATGGATATGTCGGGTAAATACGGCACTCTCCGCCCCGCTACGATCGATACAGGCGAGGGGAAAGGGGTATTCGAGGGCAGGGTGGATTTCAGGGACCTTTCGTACACCGGTAAAGGCACGATGTCCAACATGCTCATGAAAACTTTTCCCGCGGACGTGACCGCCAACCTCGACGGCGATGTGGAGGTCGAGGGGAAATTCCTGAACGCTTTCATCAAGGGGGAGATCACGGCCAGGAATATTGAAATCATGGTCCCCGAAAAGCCCCTCAAGGAGATCGAGAGCATAAAGTTCATTGACGAGCAGGAGCAGGATAAGGAAGAGTTCATTTTCACGGGCGAGAAAAAAGAGGATTTTGTCGAAGAGTTTATAGCGCTCGACCTCGACGTGGATATACCCAGGGACTCATGGGTAAAGGGGGGCGGGGCGAACATCGAGGTCGAAGGGAAGCTCGATGTCAATAAGAACTACAAAGAGCCCTACTTGATAACGGGGAATATAGACGTCTTAAGGGGTGATTACCAGTTCATGGGCAGGTTCTTCAAGATCGAAAACGGCACTGTGAGCTTCAGCGGCAAGAAGATTACGGACCCGTTCCTCGACTTGAGGGCGACGTACGAAGTGTCGAGCGTCGAGGTGTACATCAACATCACGGGGACGGCGGAGAAACCGAAGATACAGCTTTCGAGCGACCCTCCGCTCGACGAGAACGAGATAGTCTCGTATCTCGTATTCGGCACGTCTTCGGATAAGCTCGGTACGGACGAGAGGGTGGAGTTCCAGGAGAAAGCCGGAGAGGTCCTGGGAACGATGGCGGTCGGCGAGCTGAGAGAGGCGCTCGGCGAAGATTTCGCGATAGACGTGATGACCATCAAAGGCGGCCAGACCGGGTTCAGGGACACGCACCTGGAGATAGGCAAGTATCTGACCGACGACCTCTACGTAGGGTACGAACGGCTGTCTTATGAAAGGTATTTCTACGAGCGGTATTTCTTCAGTCCCGGCCTCCCTTCGTCCACGGTAACCGCCAACAGGGCGGTGATCGAATACAGGGTATTCGATTTCCTTACGCTCGAGAGCGAGATAGGGGATGAAGCCGGTGCGGACGTCTTTTTCAATTTCGACTACTGATAGTTATCTATCCGGCTGTTCCTTGATTAAGACATCGGCGCGGATCAATTTTGTTTGTCAGTAACTATTGAGGAGCTTCCTTATCCCTCTCACTGCCTGCATGATCCTTTTTTCGTTCTCCACCAGCGCGAGCCTCAGGTGTCCTTCACCGTAGTTTCCGAATCCTATGCCGGGAGAAACGGCTACCTTTGCCTTCTCTATAAGCAGTTTCGAGAATTCGAGAGACCCCATGCTCTTGAATGGCTCCGGTATCTCGGCCCAGACGAACATAGTCCCCTTGGGTTTCGGTATATCCCATCCCGACTTCGACAACCCCTCCACGAGCTTGTCCCTTCTCGATTTATACAGTTTCCTCACGTCCTCGACGCACTCCTGAGGACCGCTTAGCGCCGCGATCGCGGCTACCTGAATGGGAGTGAATATGCCGTAATCCATATAGCTCTTGATACGCTTGAGCGCCGACACTATCTTCGGGTTCCCCACCATGAAACCCACCCTCCATCCGGGCATATTGTAGCTCTTCGAGAGGGAGTAAAACTCGACGCCTATTTCCTTGGCGCCGGGGATCTGCAGGAAGCTCGGGGCCTTGTACCCGTCGAAACAGAGCTCGGCGTACGCGAAGTCGTGGACGACGATAAGCCCGGCCTCTTTCGCGAGCTCATATATGTCCTTGAAGAATCCGAGATCCACGACGGCCGCCGTAGGGTTGTTAGGGAACGAGATCATGAGCACCTTCGGCTTGGGCCAGGTCTCTTTGACCGCTTTCTCGATCCCCTCCAGTATGTTCGAGTCCCTCGTGAACGGGACGCTGTGTACGTCCCCTCTCGAAATAATGACGGAGTAGATGTGTATAGGGTATGCGGGGTTAGGCACTATAACCGTATCTCCCGGAGACAGAATGGAGAGCATCAGGTGGCATATCCCTTCCTTCGATCCTATGGTGGTAACGACTTCCGTATCGGGGTCGAGGTCGACGTCGTAATTCTTTTTATACCAGCCGGCGACTGCTCTGCGCAGCTTCGGTATGCCCGCCGACGCGGAATACCTGTGGGCCCTGGGGTCCTTTGAAGCCTCTATTAATTTTTTTACTATGTGGTCGGGCGTCGCCTGGTCCGGGTTCCCCATTCCCAGGTCGATTATATCGTCCCCCCTGGCCCTGGCTTTCGATTTAAGCTCGTTTACGATACTGAATACGTACGGCGGAAGCCGCCTGATTAAAGAGAATTCTTCGGGTATATGCTGCATCTGAGGTCCTTTTTCCTTTTCAGTTATTTTATTCGAATCCTTGACAATCTCAAGAAAATTAAGCGAAACTAGTAAAAAACCGAGATTATGGGTCATGAATAAAAATACAGGCATATTTTCAATCTTGCTACTTGTAGTATTCGCCGTGCCCCTGGTTTGCGCAGAGGAGGTTCGCCAGTACGGAAACGCTTCCTGGTACTCGGGCTCCCTCCACGGCAGGAAGACTGCAAGCGGCGAGTGTTACGACAAGGACGAGCTTACGGGCGCCCATAGGGAGCTCCCGTTCGGGACATTGGTAAAGGTTAAGAATTTAAATAACGGTAAAGAGGTAATAGTGAGGGTGAATGATAGAGGGCCGTTTATTAAGAGTCGTATAATCGACCTCTCTCGGGCGGCGGCTATTACGCTTGGGATCCTGAACCTGGGCACTGCGAGAGTCAGTCTCGAAGTGATCTCACTGCCCGTATTCGCTGATCCGGGCTCCGCATCGTAGGCGGGGTTCCTGTTGCAGCCCGTCCTCTGTCATCTGTTTTCGAGAGCATGAATAATAGATTACTTCTATTATTGTTGATTCTCCCGGTCGTTTTCTCATGCGCAAAAAAAAGTGTCGAGTCTACCCGTCCACCCGGGGAAGAGGCCCCTTCGGGCGGTTATATCGAGGAGGGCTCCACACAGGTCGGCATTGCCTCATGGTACGGGATCGAAGAGCATAACAATCACGCCGCCAGCGGCGAGCGCTTCAGCAAGTACGCATATACCGCGGCCCATAAGAGCCTCCCGTTGGGCACGGTCGTCAGGGTCACGAATATGAAGAACGGAAGGGATGTGATCGTAGAGATAAACGACAGGGGCCCTTTCGTGAAGGGCCGTATAATCGATCTTTCATATGCTCCGGCCAAGTCGATAGGCATGGTCGAGCAGGGCACTGTAGAGGTCAAGGTCGAGGTCATATCGACACCTTCCACGAGAGGGGGCAGCTATTTTCAACCCCTCTACACCGTGCAGGTCGCGTCGTTCTCGGAGGAGGGCAAAGCGCTGACACTCAAACGGGAGCTCGACGGCGAGTACGATGACGTCAGGGTAGAGTCGATAGAGTTGAGCGGGGATAATTACTGGAGGGTGAGGGTCGGGCGTTACGAGGATAAGCAGGACGCCGATGAAACCGCTTCGAAGCTTAGAACGGACGGGCATTACGTAAGGGTAATCATGGAATAATTCCGTACCTCCCGCCTTGTTCCTATCAGGGGTTCGGATAAGGACTGACTCAACATACTTAGTGGTGTAATATAATAAGCGCTATCCGGAAGTCGGCTATGGGGACACCTGCGCATATGAACGGATTCGTAAAATCACACGGGCTCGGGAATGACTATTTTGTCTTGGACGGCTCCCGCATATCCTTCGGGCTCACGCCCGCGGCCATAAGGCTCCTCTGCGACAGGAACTACGGTATAGGCTCCGACGGGATTTTGCTCCTCGTCCCTTCGGCCAGGGCGGACTTCGGCCTCAGGATTCTCAATCCCGACGGGAGCGAGGCTGAAAAGAGCGGGAACGGGCTCAGGATATTCGCCAAGTATCTCTACGAGCACGGCCACACGGATAAGAAGGAATTCAAAATCGATACCCTCGGCGGCGTAGTCACGGCCGAGCTCGAGGTAAGAGACGGCAGGGTCCCGTTCGTTACCGTGGAGATGGGGACTGCGACATTCGACAGCCGCCTGATACCTGTAACAGGTGACGAGAGAGAGGTAGTGAACGAAGAGATGAGGATAGAAGGCGAGGTGCTCAAGTTCACGGCCGTATCCGTCGGGAACCCTCACTGCGTCGTGTTTACGGAGAAGCTCGACGAGGGGTATACGAAGCTCCTCGGGCCTTTGATCGAGAGAGCTGCGCTCTTCCCCAACCGTACGAACGTCCAGTTCGCAAGGGTCGTCTCGAGAGACAGGGTCGAGATAATGATATGGGAGCGGGGGGCCGGCTACACGCTCGCTTCAGGGAGCAGCTCCTGCGCCGTGGCGGCGGCGTGCGTAAAGAACGGCTTTACCGGCAGAACCGTCACCGTATCCATGCCGGGCGGCGAGCTCGGCATAGAAATAAGGGAGGATTGGTCTATAAAAATGAGGGGAGCGGTGGAAGAGGTCGCCTACGGCACGCTGAGCGGCGATTTGATTGACAGGATAAAATCCCCCGGTGCGGAATGATAGGAAGAGCTCCGGTATAAGCATATTCCGCACGCCTGAATAATTGATTCCGGTACATTCGAAATTATTATGGGAAAGCTGATACTGACAGCCGAAACGGTACTTCCTGTTTCCTCTAAACCTTTAAAGAACGCATCCGTATTGATCTCCGACGGAAGGATCAGGGAGGTCGGAAAATCCGCAGCGCTCAGGAAACGCTATAAGGGTGTCAACGAAACGGATCTCGGAAAGGGGATACTCCTGCCGGGATTCGTCAATGCCCATACACACCTCGAGCTCGGATGGATGTTCAAAAGGCTCCGCAGCTTCAGGGGCTTCACGGGCTGGCTCGGGCAGGTAATAAAGGAAAAACGGGCGGGCGTCGCGGACTGTGAAATAGTCGAGTCGGTGGAGGAGGGGATCAAGGCGAACATCCGTTCGGGGGTTACGACCGTAGGGGAGATATCCTCATACGGCGGCATAGATAAACCGCTCCTTAAATCCTCGGGGTTGAGGACGGTGCTCTTCAGAGAAATCCTCGACAGTAATGAAGGCGAGGCGGATTTCTCGTCTCTCGAAAAGGGAGCGCTTTTCGAGGAGAGGCTATTCCCGCATTCGCCTTATTCGTGCAGTCCCGGGGTGCTGAAAAAAGCACTCAGGTTTCACAGGAAGAACGGCGTTCCACTCGGTATACACCTCGCGGAGAGCGCGGATGAGATAAAGTTCGTGAGGGGCGAGGAAAACAATTTAGAAAAGAAGATATTCCCGCTTATATACAAGACCCCCTTTAAAAAGCCCTCGGCGGACACGCCTGTCACATATCTAAGGAAAGCGGGTCTCCTCGACGGCGTGAGGATTACACTCGTTCACATGGTGCAGGTGAGCGGGGAAGAGGCGCGGGAACTGCGCGAGCTAGACGCGGCTATCGTCCTTTGCCCGAGGAGTAATTTTTTTCTTCAGGTCGGAGCCCCGCCCGTAAGGGAGTATGCGAAGTTCAACAGGCTCGGCATCGGTACAGACGGTCTCTCCAGCAACTACAACCTCGACTATTTCGAAGAGATGAGGTTCCTGCATCTCCTCATGTCACAGTCCGAGGGGCGGCGTGCCGCTTATCTAACCGTCTATGCGGCGACACTCGGGGGGGCCGGGGCGCTATATCTCGAGGATAAGACCGGCAGCATAGAACCGGGCAAAGAGGCCGACCTGATATTCCTCAATAACGGCGGCGGATCGGGCGACCCCTATCTCTCGGTAATTTCATCTACCGCGTGGAATGTCGGAATGGTCATGGTCCGAGGCGAAATCATCCGCACCGGAAATGACACGCATCCGAATATATAGAGATGTCCGGCATAATCGATAAAATCTTCGTCTACGGGACGCTCCTCCGAGGGGAAGAGAGGAGCTGCTACATGCTTGGCTGCAGGCTCTCGGAGATACTCGAAGTGCCCGGAAGTCTTTACGATACGGGACGGGGTTACCCGGCCGCTCTATTCGACGACGGATCGGACCGGGCGGTATCGGGCGAGCTCTATACCATGGAGGACCCGTCTTCCAGGATCGAAGGGCTCGACAGGGTCGAGGGGACTCTATCCGGGCTCTTCAGAAGATCGACGATCAAATACCCCAATTCGGAATTTTATTGCTACGAGGCGGGACCTCTGCTGAATGAGACAGCGACCGACGAGAACAGGATCATGAGCGGGAGCTGGAGGACGCACTCCTCGCTCGCATTCACTGACCCGGTAGATTTCGCGCTCAGGTTCGAGACGCACTTGAAAGATAGTTACAAGGAGCATCCGGGCGAAGACTCGGACGGAATACATTATATAAGGGGACACATCCCGGTCCTCGTCACTGCGCCCCACGCAACCGCGCACGTGCGAATGGGCAAATTGAAGAGGCAGGAATTCTACACGGGCGCGCTCGCCGTCCTCCTTCATTCGTTGACGGGGTGTCACGCGCTCTACACAGGCCGGCTGTCTTCACTCGACCCAAATTACACGGACGAATCCCCGTTTAAAGCGAAGCTGTCCGAAATAGCCGGGAGATGCGGGCTCGAATTTCAAATCGACATTCACGGGACCGGTTCGGAAAGGCCCCGGGACGTCTTTCCGGGCGTCGGCATGAACAGCGAGTTCCTGAACGGAAGAAGCGAATCGCTCTTCGAGCTCAGTCAGGCTGCCCAATCGAACGGCATCTCGCTCGGGTCTACGGACGTCTTCCCTGCGGCGAAGCAGATGACAGTTACAAGGTTCTCGGCGACCAGATTGGGCGTGCCCTCTATGCAGCTCGAAATAAACCGGGATCTGAGGCGGCCCGAAATTGCGCCCGCGGATTTCGTGAAGCTCGTGAATTTTCTGAAGGAGTTTATCGGACGCCTTTGTTGATACGGCTTGCCAGTATCTCCGCGAGGTGTTTTACGTTCCTGCCCGTGAAGTGCTCGATCTGATGCCTGCAGGATACGCCGGAGACCGCGATAGCTGTCTCGGGGGAGGCTTTTCTCACCGCTGGGAATAAACGGTCTTCGCCTATGGTCTTCGATATCCCGTAGTGCTCTCTCTCGTAACCGAAGCTGCCCGCCATCCCGCAACACCCGGCCCCGCTCTCTTCGGCTTTGCAGCCGGAAGCGGCGAGGATGCCGAGCGGAGCTGTCACCCCGGTGAGCGACCTCTCGTGGCAGTGTGCGTGATAGAGGATTTCAGGGGCGTCTTCCTTCCATTCGATTCCGAGCCCTCTCTCCTGGTCCACGCGGTGCAGGAACTCACCGATAATAAATGAATTCCCGGCGAGTATCCGGGCGTCTTCGTTTCCGGGCAGGAGGTCCAGGTACTCGTCCCTGAATGTGAGTAGGCAGCTCGGCTCGGTGCCGACGACGGGAATGCCCTCTCTTACGTAAGGCGCGAGTAACGAGACGTTCTTTCGCGCCATCTCTCTGGCGGGCTCGATTACGCCCTTACTCAGCATGGGCCGCCCGCAGCAGGCCCTCCGCCGTTCAAGCATGACCTCATACCCGGCTGCCTCCAGGAG
>Ga0155644_1112_pt3 | contig 16721 bp, 14 predicted proteins | sample RifCSPhighO2_12_FD_107301 | JGI IMG/M metagenome (GOLD analysis project Ga0155644, IMG submission 107301) | Candidatus Dadabacteria bacterium RIFCSPHIGHO2_12_FULL_53_21 | reverse complement strand
CCCGAGGGTGAACTGGAACAGGTTCGAGGAAGTCGAATCCAAAAACCCCGATACCCTGGCTGTCGCATGTTACTTCTGCGATACGATGTTCGAGGACGCATCCAAACATGCGGGCAATGATAAGATCGAGATCAAGGATATATCCGTAATACTGAGGGAATCCGTCGAGGCGGAGAGCAAGTCTTGAGATGCTTGAGGGGCTGCTACTCGGGAAATAGTCGGTACTATCAAATAAATAAATAATTATTTGTCAATTCTAGGGGCGTATGCCTAAAATTTCCCTCAATCTGTCCCGATCTCTTTGTAAGTTAATTCAATATAGTTAAGATTGATAGTCATGGACCGAATCTCGTGCCTATTTCTGGACTCGGGCGGCGGGTGGTCCGGAAAGTATGAGAAGGCAGGAACCTTCATGCGTTTCGGACAGCCAAGAGGGTCATTTTGTGCCGAGGGCGGAGATGTAACTATTATTACGGCTTCAGGCAAAGTACAAACAAAGCGCGATCCGTTGACGATTCTAGAAGGATTCCTGAGCGAAGGATATATTGCTGCGGGATATATAGGATATGAGTACTCGACATATACCGAATCGGCTTTTACCCCTCTACGAGTTAAAGAAGGCGACAGATACCCGGATCTAAAATTTCTTCTCTACCGGGAAGACGATATAGTCAGGGGAAATACAGCCGATTACAAACTCAAAGTCGGTAGCGATATGACCGAGACTACTGACTTTCTCGATTCCCCCAATCGCAGCTTAAGCCCGCCGACGTCCAATATGAGCAGAGACGAATATATCAATATGGTCGAGGCGGCAAAAAGATACATCAGGGACGGGGATATATATCAGATCAACCTTTCTCAGCGCTTTACTGTAGGTCCCGGGATATCTCCGATCGAATTCTTCTTACGGATGTTTCACGTGCAACAAGTGCCCTTCGGCTGTTATATAGATTTCGGGGATTTCCAGTTATGCAGCGGATCGATGGAGCTATTCCTGAGAAGGAGCGGCGGGGTATTGACTACGGGACCGATCAAGGGAACGTCGGAAAGGGGTTTGAATCCTGAGTCCGATACTATAAAAAGGGCGAAACTCGTCGGTAGTGAAAAGGAGAGGGCGGAAAACCTGATGATTGTGGATCTCATGAGAAACGACCTTTCCAAGGTCTGCGGGGCTGGTTCGGTAAAGGTCACCAGGCTCTTTGATGTGGAATCGTACGCGACCCTCCACCAGCTTGTATCCGAGGTAGAGGGCAAACTGGCAAACGGTATCGGGGTTAGCGGGATAGTTAAGAATATATTTCCTCCGGGTTCCGTTACGGGCGTGCCTAAGAGAAGGGTCCTCCAGATAATCGACGGCCTGGAGCCACACTACAGGGGGCCTTACTGCGGGGCGGCGGGTGTATTCTTTCCTGACGGCGACTTTACCCTGAGCGTCGGTATAAGACTGCTTATAACGGACCCGGGGAAGGCAACGTTCTGGGTAGGGGGAGGGGTCGTATGGGATTCTGACCCGGTGAGGGAATATGAGGAAACGCTGTTAAAATCCATGGCTATAAAGAAAGCGCTCGGACTATACGAGTAAGAACAACCTAAACCAAAAGGCAAACAAGGGAAATAGTTGATTTGGAACAGGTATTTATAAACGGCGAGAGGGCCGATTCCCGAATTCCGCTGAGGGCCTTATTCTTTGGGGAAGGGCTTTTTGAGACATTTCGATATAAATCCCGAATGCCGATATTTTTCGACAGGCACTATGACCGCATGGAGCGGGGCGCCCGGCTTCTCAGAATACCGTTTGTGGAGAGGGATGATCTTGCCGGTATTGTGAAAAGTGCAGTAGCGAATTCCGGGATTTCTGACGCATACGTGAAGATATGTCTCCTCTCGGGCGGGGCCCTGAACTACTATGACGATGCGTCGAGAGGGGATGTAGCGATTGTTGTGAGGGATTATGAATCACGGACGGGGCCGGCAAGGGTGTGTATCAACGAATTCAGGAGGATCTCCGACTCGCCTGTACATGGTGTTAAGTCCTTGAATTACCTTGAGAATATAATCGCCCGGAGAGAAGCTCGACTGAATGGCTATGACGAAGCGGTCTTTCTTAACGAGAGGGGAGAGATCGCCGAAGGCACTGCAAGCAATATCTTTTGGGTCAAGAAAGATACACTTTACACCCCGTCCGTTGAGTGCGGTATTCTGCCGGGCATCATTAGGGAAATACTGATAGATTCTGTCAATGCCCTCGGCCTCGGGGTGGAGGAGGGCGGGTATTATCCCGAATCCATAACGGGCTCTCGATTCGCCTTTCTGACTAATTCGCTTTCGGGGTCCATGCTCATTTTTCAGTTGGGCAATGCCGAATTTCCGCTTGATGACGGGCTCTATGAAACTATAAAAAAACGGGTGATTACAGGACTCGGATGGGTATAAATTCTGACCTGACAACAGAGAATCAATGCTGCGATTTCTCAACTTCCTGAAAAATAAAGAAAAATTGAAAAATCGTGGAAGAATTGTGGATAAAAGTCGGGGACACGCCAGCAATAAAAGCGTAACTACCTGTAAATATTAGATAAACCCTCTTAATTTGGTCTTAATAAATGTGAAGATATTTATCCACAATTGTGGATGTTTCACGTGAAACATTCCATAACACCCTATTTCCCAATGCAAAATTTACTGAATATCCTGCCAAGGATGTCTTCGGTCGTGACCTCGCCCGTTATTTCGCCCAGGGAGTCCAGAGCGGCTCTGAGTTCTATGGCAAGGAACTCCGGCGAATCCCCGTTTTTCAGCAGATTGAGGAAAGATATGAGTCCGTTCGCGGCCTTTTCGAGGGCGAGTTTATGCCTGAGCTCGGTCAGAATGATCTCGCTGCCGTCCGTATGGGCATTCCCGCTGGTGAGCAGCCCCCTGATTGCATCCTTCAGCTCTTCTGTCCCGGTGCCCAGCTTGGCCGAGGTATGAACGATTCTGTCCCTATGGATGACAGAGGGTAGGGCCTCCGGAGTAAATTTGATGCCTATATCGGACTTATTGAGTATGAAGATGGCTCTCCTGCCGGCGGCGCCTTGTAATACTTCTATGTCGTCGCTGTCGAGCGCCTCGCTCCCGTCTAGCACTATGAGCAGCAGCTCCGCCTCTTCCGCCTTTTTCTTAGCGAGTCTGACCCCTTCGTGCTCGATCTCGTCATAGGTCTTTCTGATTCCCGCTGTGTCGATCAGAACCAGGGGTATCCCTCTCACATCGATGCTCTCTTCAATGAAATCCCTTGTTGTGCCGGGCAGCGGGCTCACTATAGCCCTTTCTTTCGTCAAAAGCATGTTCAAGAGGCTCGATTTCCCTACGTTCGGCTTGCCGAGTATGGCGGTTTTGACGCCGTGCTTGAGGATGCGGCCTTCCTCATACGTTTCCATCAGACTGCGTATACCCGAAATGAGACTATTTATCCGATTGACCATTCCTTCCTTTGCGATCGGGCCTATTTCATCTTCGGGAAAGTCCACCTGTGCCTCTATTTCGGCCAGTATATCGAGTGTTTGTTCCTTGAATCCCCCTATCCTCTGTGAGAGTGCCCCTTCGAGCTGGAGCTCCGCCTGTTTTAATCCCTCTTCCGTGCGGGCATTGATGATGTCGGAGACGGCCTCGGCCTGCGTGAGGTCCATTTTGCCGTTTAAAAATGCCCTTAGTGAGAATTCCCCCGGGTTTGCCGGCCTTATGCCGAGGCCGAATAGTATCTCGAGTATTCTTTTCGGAACCAGGTGTCCGCCGTGTGAATGGATTTCGACGACGTCCTCACCGGTGTATGAATTGGGCGACCTCATTAGTACGCATAGAACCTCATCTGCAATGTCGTTAGTTGAGGGATTGAATATGTGTCCGTGATACAGGCGGTGCGGATCCAGCGCCCTCCCTTTGACGTTTCCCCGTCCGGGTCTGAAGATGAGTTCCAGTATATAGGAGGATTTTGGCCCGCTGATCCTGATGATGGCTATGCTTCCGTTGCCGGGCGGCGTAGCGATAGCCGCGATTGTGTCTTCATTCGGGATTAGATGCCGGTTCATCAGGTGGATAAGGTACCATAATAGCCCCAGAGGTGCTAATATGTATTATTTGTCCTTTGATGCCGGTTGGTTAGATTTGACGGGACGTATCTAGATCCGTTCTTGCCGGGGAAGCTGGGAAGATAGTCTTAAGCTCCCCCGCACGAGATGGGTTTCCGGATCGAGAAATTAACTCGGCGGTCTCTTTATTTAACGGCCCTGGCCTTACTCTTTTCATTCATGCCTGCGAGGGTGTCCATAGCAATGCTCGTATGGGCGAAACAAGCGCCTGCCGACATGACCATGCCAACATTGATCGCTTCGGCCATTTGCTCTTTTGTGATCCCGGCGCTCCTCGCGTCCTTTACGCAGCCCCTGATGCAGTAGGGACACTTCGTCATGTGCCCGCAGGCAAGCCCGATCAACCCTCTCTTGAAGTCTTTACTTAGCGCTCCCTCTGCGAATACCTTCTTTGTGAACTCCTTAAAGGCTTCGGAGTTGTCTCCGCTGCATTTACTGAATTCGTTTATCTCTTTGGTTATATCCTTTTTGAAGAAATGTCCCTCGGTGAGGGGGATGTTATGCTCGAGGGCGTCATGGGCCTCAAACGCAATGCTCGAGTAGGCATAGGGCCCCCCCATGGCGAATCTGAATGCGACATAGATCGCCTCTATAATTTCCTGGTCCGAGGCGCCAAGGTTTTTAGATAGCCTGACCCTCGATCTTATACAGTAAGGGCATCGCGTAATATGAGCTCCGGCGACGGCTATGAGCTGTTTCTCTTTCTGGGAAAGGGCGCCGTCCTCGAATACCCCGTTGTGCAGGTTCATCCATGCCCCGTGAAGGTCCGGATTTAATTCTTTGAAGAGCGCCATATCGCTTGATATATCACTTTTGAATAAGTATTCCGACATATGATACCTCCCTTGAATTTTATCAGGCAGCCTTTAAAAGCCTCATTATAGTCTCGCTCCCCGAAGAAAGCGGTTCTAATGACCTGTGTGTTTTAACCATCATTATCGCCCCTTCCAGGTGTGAAAGTATTAACTGGGCGACTACTCCCGGGGGGAGGTCGCCGCGAAAGTCCCCTGTGCTCATACCCTCGTTTATACATTCTTCGATGATCTTCTCCCAGGAGTTAAAAAACGCCGAAAGCTTTTCCCTGAAATTTTCGTTTGATCCGCTCATTTCGATTGCCATATTTCCGAAGGGACATCCCCTCGGATTCTCCAGGTTTATGTGGAATGTCTTGACTGAATTGTAGAATTCGACCAGCCTCCCGGATGGGCTGAGGGATTTGTTGCCGAGTGTTTTTATCAAAACGTCCGATTCGTACAGGGTTATGAATCTTTGGAGTATTATCAGGCCTAATTCTTCTTTGCTCTTGAAGTGATAATAGAAATTGCTTTTTGTTACACCGCTCTTTTTGAGTATCTCGTCGACCGATGTCTGCTGAAAGCCGTATTCGTGGAAGAGCTCTTTCGCGCTCGCGAGTATTCGTTCTTTGCTTTTATTCAAATTCGCCCTCCCCAATGAATTAGTACCGACCAGTCAGTCCTAACTGTATATTGTATTATTATCCATGTCAATGGGTTTTTTTAGTCAGGAATCGATAACCCATTTGATCAATGGATGGAATAAACCAGGAGAAGGTCAATTAAGGTTGGAGTGTATCTTGATTTTTACACTACGCCGAAGCTTAATTTTAATGGTGATTCAGGGTAGAAGTCCTGATCGATTACATCCAGGTTCTTCGCCTGGAGGAGCACCTTAAAGCTGCTTCCCATGGAGCCGGGAAGGAATAGGTTCTTTATGGCTGTATTCCTGCCGTGTTCTACTTTGTCCTCGGTGTTGTCCTGTTCAGCTAGTCTTGTCATTATGTCGAGCACGCCCCAGTCGATGAGGAACTGACCCTGCGTGGTGTATTTAATAGTCTTAAGCCCGAGGGATTCGCCGGCCCTTATCAGGTTGCTGAAATCCACGTGGGCTGTGATGTCCTGCCCGCCGATGTTGATGTATGGTTTCTCGCTGATCTTATGCTTGTGCATGCACTTGTATGTACCCTTCATTCTTTCAGGGCTGTATAGCTCTCGTGCAAGAAACCCATAGTCTATTGTCAGTATAAAGCCCTTTCCAAGCACCTTCTGCACCTCTCCGAGCCATTTGCCGGCGTTTAGATTTACCTCGGCTTCCTGGCCCTCGCGAAACATAATCTCATAGCCGTTAAAGTATTCGCCGAGCCATGATGTGCTCGACTCGTCGATGATTTCTTCGAATTCTCCCTCCCTGAGCGTAACGAAAACCTCTTTCATAGCGCCGCCCGTGAATCTGACCCTGTGGAAGGGAAGAGCGTCCACGAGCTCGTTGGATAAAATAATCCCGGCGACACCGCCCGAGTCTATTTCGGATAGAGAGGACACGTATTTGATCTTTGCCCCGTGTTTGTCGAGCGCCTTGTCTGCCGCATCAGGCCCCCGGCCCCCTTTTTCTATTATCAAGTATTCTGTCATCCCGTAACATTCCGGGTGGCTCCGTGCGAGCGAATCGAGTATGTCCGCAGCGAGGGTCCCCGTTCCCCCTCCGAACTCGATAACCCGGAGACGGGGCTCGTTTATCAGGCCCCCGGATTTCGCTATAAACCCTGCAAGCACCTCGCCGAAAGCGGGATCTACGCTTGGACTCGTGTAGTAGTCCCCGCGTTTCCCGATCCTCGTCTCTCCCGACGTATAATATCCGAGCCCCGGGTGGTAAAGCGCCTTCTCCATGTATTCGGAAAAAGTCAGCCTGCCTTTTTTTTTGATCTCCGATTTAATTATTTCGGCTAAAGGGTTCATTTCCATGTTGCTAATCTGTGGAGTAAATTATATCCGGCAATAATTGTATCACAGCTGCCTCAGTCGAATGGCGACCGGCTTCGTCGGAGATATATGGTCTGGGTTATTAAAACTGTTAAGATGCTCGCCTTCGTAATTCTGGTAGTTACCTTTCTAATAATATCGTTCTGCGTCGATCTGATCGTAGGCAACAAAATGGTAAAGCTCAGGTATTTCTCCCGCATATCGTCCTTTTATCTCCGGGCCGCGCTCATAGTGCTCGGCGTAAAGGTCAGACGGAGAAATATCGACAAGCTCGTGAGCGGAAAAGAGAATCACCTCGTAATCTCGAACCACCTCTCTTATTTGGACATCTTCGTGATTTTCTCCACCGTCCCCGCGGTGTTCATCGCGAACTCCGAGCTCGAGGATACATTCCTTCTGGGAGCCATCATCAAGTACTCGGGAGGCGTCTTCGTGGAGAGGAGGAACAGGTCGCGCCTCCTGCAAGATATGCAGCATATAAAGAATATACTGCATATGGGTTTTAACGTCGTCCTCTTCCCGGAAGGGACGACGTCGGACGGCGAGGAGGTCAAGCCCTTCAAAACTTCCTTTCTCGATGCGGCAGCGGGGAGCGGCGTCGACGTCCTGCCCCTCTGTGTCAGGTACAGGAAGATAAACGGAGAGGATATAGACGCCGGGAACGGACGGCTCGTTTATTATTACGGCGATCTTACATTTTTCGAGCATTTTTTCAGGCTCCTTAATCTCAGGTCGATAAGCGTCGATCTTACGGAGCTTGAGGTAATACCGCCCGGCTATACGAGGAAGGAATCGGCCAGAATCGCCTTCGAACGAATAAGCACGGCGTACAAAGAGGGATTCGGCTTCTGAGACTCAATTGTGCCCGAGGCTTAGACGTCTTTGTCTTATCGGCCCTCTAACCGTGAGCCCGGCGCGCTCCTTCTTGCTCTAATACGATAGGTTAGTTATGATAGAAAATCCCAAAATGGGAGAAACAAAGGAGAATTTCACATGGATTTGAAGTGGGCGAAGAGAATAGCGGACCTTCCGCCATACCTGTTCGCAGAAATTGACGCAAAGAAAAGCGAGATGAGGGCGAAGGGGGTGGACATTATAGACCTGAGCGTCGGCGACCCTGACATACCTACGCCTCAGCGCATTGTCGATGCGTTAAAAAAAGCGGTGGAGGACCCGCAAAACCACAGATACCCCTCCTATGAAGGCATGCTCTCATTCAGGACGGCAGTCGCCGACTGGTATATGGAGCGGTTCGGTGTGGAGCTCGACCCCAAAACCGAGGTCGTGGCCCTCATCGGCTCCAAGGAGGGGATAGCACACACTCCCCTTGCCTTCCTCGACCCCGGGGATATAGGTCTCTATACGGACCCGGGATATCCCGTTTATCCGACATCGATAAGCTTCGCGGGCGGGGTTCCGCATGCTGTCCCGCTTCTCAAGGAGAACGGATTTCTCCCCGATCTCGGCTCTATTCCGGAGGATATTGCAAAGAAAGCCAGGATAATGTTCGTGAACTATCCGAACAACCCGACAGCGGCAGTCGCGGGCGGGGACTTTTACGAGGAGCTTGTGGATTTTGCCGTCAAATATAATATCCTTATATGTCACGACGCCGCCTATACTGAAATGGCGTATGAAGGGTATAAGCCGTCCAGTTTCCTCCAGTTCGACGGCGCCAAGGAAGTCGGGATCGAGTTCCATTCCCTGTCAAAGACGTTCAATATGACGGGGTGGAGAATCGGATTTGCAGTTGGAAACAAGAAGGCGATCGGGGGGCTCGGGAAGATTAAGACGAACATAGATTCGGGCGCTTTTCAGGCGGTTCAGGTCGCCGGCATAGAAGCATTGAGAAATTACAAAATCGGCCTCGAGGATAGAATAAAGATATTCCAGGAGCGAAGGGATATTTTTTGCAGGGGTCTCGACGAGGTAGGTTTAAGCTACAATAAACCCATGGCCACCTTTTACGTATGGTTTGAAGTCCCCGCTGGGTTGTCGTCCAAGGACTTCTCTGCGAAGCTTTTATCCGAAACCGGAATTGTCGTAACCCCCGGTACAGGATTCGGAAAATACGGCGAAGGCTATGCGCGTGTTTCTACCACGTTCAATACGGACAGAATAATTCAGGCTGTAGATAGGCTCAAAGAGGCAAAGTTCTGATCCTATCCGGAAGGAAAAGGCAGCGGGAAATGAGAAGTGGAATATTTTATTTTAGCTTCTAAGATAATTGTAACAGTCCTATATGCCGTAACGCTGATGCTTCTTTGCATATTCGGTCTGCACCGGTATTACCTTTCATACCTATATAAGAAGTATAAACATAAAAAGCCCGTCCCCGGTTCCAGGTATAAGAACCTTCCGGTCGTTACGATACAGCTGCCTATATATAACGAGATGTATGTGGTCGAGAGGCTCATTTCCTCGGTCTGTAAAATCGACTACCCGAGGGAGCTGCTCGAGATTCAGGTACTCGACGACTCGACCGATAAGACCGTGGAGATCGCGAGCAGGTGTGTGAATCAATTTAAAGAGTCGGGGATCGATATTGTATATATACATAGAGAGAACCGGGAGGGCTATAAGGCGGGAGCATTGAGGGAAGGGCTCAAAAAGGCCAAGGGCGAGCTCCTGGCGGTATTCGATGCGGACTTCATTCCCCCGCGCGAATTTCTCAGGAATACCGTGGATTTTTTCTCCGATCCGGGAATAGGCATGGTACAGGTGAGGTGGGGGCATGTGAATCTTGATTATTCCACTCTGACGAAGGCTCAGGCGATACTCCTCGACGGGCATTTTATGATAGAGCAGACGGCGAGGTATAACGGCGGGATGTTCTTTAACTTTAACGGTACCGCGGGCGTCCTGAGAAAGGAATGCATAGAGTCCTCGGGCGGGTGGCAGCACGATACGCTTACAGAGGACCTCGATCTCAGTTACAGGGCCCAGCTCGCGGGATGGAAACTGGTCTACCTCCGGGATATGGTTGCCGACGCGGAGCTCCCCGTGGATATGAACGCCTTTAAATCACAGCAGCACAGGTGGGCGAAGGGAGGGGTTCAAACCGCAATCAAAATTCTCCCCGAAGTTTTCAGAAGGAAAGACCTTTCGTTCAGGATCAAGTCTGAAGCCTTCTTCCATCTATTCGGAAATATTTCGTATTTACTCCTGCTCGTTCTCTTCCTGCTGATGTTCCCGATGGGTTTTTTCTGGAGTGAGATCGGCTGGGATAGCGGCATTTTGGTAAATGTCTTCGCGATCACGGCGGGCACGCTCAGCTTCGTGCTTTTCTATATAATCACCGTGAGAGAGGTTCACGGAAAAAATTGGCTTGCCTATCTGAAGTATGTGCCTCTGGCGATATCGATAGGTGCGGGCATGGCGGTCAATAATTCCAAGGCGGTGCTGGAAGCGCTTTTGGGCAAGAACTCCGAATTCAGGCGTACTCCGAAATTCGCCGTTACCTCGAGGAACGACAACTGGCGCTCGAGGAGCTATGTAGCCTCGAAAGAAGCGACCGCAATCATAGAGATCGCTTTCGGCGTGATGTTTTTTCTACAGACCCTTCTCGCCATATATATGGGATACCTTGGATGGGTCCCGTTCCTCCTGCTCATCCAGTTCGGATTTTTGTATACCGGGCTTCTTTCGATCTTTCACGGTACAGGCAAAAAGGGCGCGGCTGCACACATAAATCCGATCATCCCGGAGCCCGCGCTTCAGAGAGAGAAGGATTTTTAATGCGGCCGATTTAAGGTGTGACGGGAGGCGGCATATTCCTCCGGCACCGGTACAGCCGCTGCGGGGGAGAGGGTGTTAACTGTTTCTTGTGTCAGCATGAGAGCTAACTTGTTCAGTATCTGCCGGATCGCAATGTTGACTTTTAGCAAAATTATAATCCATACTAAAATTCCAAAACGGATGTAATCGGCGGCGGCTAACCTATGAGGATCTGTACACTTGCAAGCGGCAGTTCCGGGAATTGTCTTTATGTAGAGTCCAGGGAGACGAAGATACTCGTCGATGCGGGAATAAGTCTGAGACAAATCGGGCTCAAGCTCAGAAAACTGGATATGGAGCTATCCGACATCGATGCCGTTATAGTCACCCACGAGCATTCCGACCACACGGCGGCCCTCCGGAATATCGGGGTGCCGGTGCACGTCGCCAGGGCCACGGGACATCTATGGGCCAGTAAGGTGAGCACTCTCAGGGAATTCGATACCGATACCTCATTTATGATAAAGGACCTCTCGATTACACCCTTCTCGGTGCCTCACGATGCCTTGGACCCGGTCGGCTTTTCTATAGAGTCCGGGCAAGGCAAGAAAATAGGAGTCGTAACGGATATAGGCTCGGTTACCGCGCTCGTCAGGGAGAGGCTCAGGGGATCGGACGCCCTCGTAATCGAATTTAACCACGATAACGACATACTGCTTTACAGCCACTATCCCTGGGACTTAAAACAGAGGATCAGGGGACGTTTGGGCCACCTTTCGAATAACCAGGCTTCGGAGCTCCTTTCCGATCTGGTCCATTCCGGGCTCAGGCACGTCGTTCTCGCCCACTTGAGCCAGGTCAATAACAGGCCCGAGGTCGCTTTCGAGTCCGCCTCGAGCGCATTAAGGAAAACGGAGGAGGGGACGGGGGTGCAAATTTCAGTTGCTCCGAGAAAGACATTGGGGGAGGTGCTGGCGATTTGATTCCGAGATATTCGAGACCCGAGATGTCCTCCATCTGGACCGACGAGGCGAAGTACGCTAACTGGCTCCGGGTGGAAATCGCCGTATGCGAGGCGTGGGCCAAGTACAGGAAGATACCGAAGAAGGCCGTTGAAACGATCAAAAAGAAGGCGGGTTTCGACGTCGCAAGGATAAATGAGCTCGAAAAAGATCTGAAGCACGATGTAATTTCGTTCCTGACGTCGGTTTCCGAGCATGTGGGCAAGGAGTCGAGGTATATTCATCTCGGTCTGACGTCCTCCGACGTTCTCGATACCGCTTTCGCCCTGCAATTAAGGGACGCCGCGGAAATAATCATCAAGGATTTGGAAGCCGTAATTAAAATATTGAAAAAACAGGCCTTTAAATACAAGAAGACGCCAATGATCGGCAGGACGCACGGAATCCATGCGGAGCCCAGGACGCTCGGGCTCGTCTTTGCGCTCTGGTACGACGAAATGAAAAGGAACATTGACCGGATGAAGCGGGCGCGAGATGTCGTCAGCGTGGGCAAGATATCGGGTGCTGTGGGTACTTTCGCGAATGTCCCTCCGGAAATTGAAGAGGACGCCTGCAGACGCCTCCGTTTAAAGCCTGCGCCGATATCGACACAGATAATACAGCGAGATATCCACGCTGAATATTTCCTTACCCTTTCCATAATTGCCTCTTCCATCGAAAAAATAGCTCTCGAAATAAGGCATTTTCAGAGGACGGAGGTGCTTGAGCTCGAAGAGCCGTTTACGGAGGGGCAGAAGGGATCGTCCGCGATGCCGCATAAAAGAAACCCCGTGCTTTCGGAAAATCTGTGCGGGCTTGCCCGGGTCGTGCGCTCCTATTCCATGCCGGCCCTCGAAAACATACCCCTATGGCATGAGCGCGATATCAGCCACTCCTCCGTTGAGCGTGTGATCGGCCCTGACAGCACGATCCTCCTCGACTTCATGCTCGCAAGGCTTGCTTACCTGTTAGAAGGTCTTCAGGTGTATCCGGAAAATATGGAAAAAAATATATGGCTCACCCGCGGACTGATTTTCTCACAGAAGGTGCTGCTGAAGCTGGTTGGAAAAGGGATGTCGAGAGAGGACGCCTACAAGCTGGTTCAGAGTAACGCAATGAAGACATGGAAGGGGAAGAGTGATTTCCTCGGGCTGCTGCTTAGCGACCGGGAGGTATCCGGCTTCTTAACTAAAGAGGAAATTACTGAATGTTTTGATGTGACTGCTGATCTCAAGAATGTCGACAGGATATTCGAAAGGGTGTTTTCATGAATTAAAATTGAATGTTTCTGGATACTAGCGCGCATTTTCGGCTAGAGGAGATTATGTTGCTTTCTCAACATTCAGTGGTATAGTTTTAGCTAACCAAACCAAAGGAGGCATGTATGAAGTTTAAATTTTTGACTTCGGCACTACTTACAATAGCGTTCATAATTGTAGGAAGCCAGGCATTCGGGCAGCAAATATCAAAGGAAGAAAACGCGCGACTCCAGACGTTCTTCAAGAAAAATTTCGGTGCGAACCTGGCACCCGATACGGTAATAGAGATTAAAGGAGTCGAGGATAGTTCCATAAAGGGACTTAAGAAGGGTACGTTCGTTATAAATACCGCTCAGGGTTCACAGGAAGTCGGTTTTGTGATGAGCCAGGACGGAAAATATTTGCTGATGGGCAACATGGTGGATACGACCGGTTTTAAAGTAACGGCTATAAAGAACATTAAGCAGGGCGCGATTCCGATTCCAAGGGGCGAATTCCCTGTTCTGATGACGACCGACGGAAAGTTTCTGATTATCAATAGCGAGATCATAGACGTCTCGAAGTTCAAGGATTCGAAGCTCGCCGGGTTTAAAGAGGGTTCGTTTAACATGGGAGGCCGCCAGACTGTACCTGTCTTTATCAGCGGCAACGGTAAGTTCCTGGTTCTAGGTACAGAGATATACGACACGACCGTCGATCCGCAGAAAGAGATAATGGAAAAGATATCTCTAAAGGACGTGCCTATTAAGGGGGCCGATAATGCCAAGGTAGTTATAGTGGAATATTCCGACTTTCAGTGCCCGTTCTGCAAGAGAGGAAAAGACATGCTCCCCCAGATTTTAAAGGATTATAACGGCAAGGTTAAAATAGCCTACAAACAGCTGCCTCTCAAGAATCACAACTGGGCGATGCCCGCCGCTATCGCTTCCGTGTGCGCTTACGAGCAGGGCAATGATAAATTCTGGGCTCTCCATGACAAGCTCTTCGACAGCCAGAAGGACATAACGCTCGAGAACTCGAAGGAGAAATTCAATCAGTACGCGAAAGAGGTCGGGCTCGATACGAAGAAATTCGACGCGTGTCTCAATTCAAAAGAAGCAGCGGCTGTAGTCGATACTCAGATGAAGGAAGCTGTCGAAATAGGGGTACAATCCACGCCGACTTTCGTCGTTAACGGTATGATAGTTCCGGGCGCTAATCCGGAGGGTCTTAAGTCCGCTATAGAAATTCAACTTTCGGAAGGTTCCTAATACTTTACGTAATAGGTCCGACTGCGCCCTATCCCGATTCGAGGTGTAAAATCAGCGTAAATAGTCTGATTGATCGGGTTAGGGCGCATTTTTTTTGTGCATAATATAAACTATCTTCCATAATATATTCTGTTCCTGACACCGATGAAATGCCCGTCGTGCGGATACAACAGTTTTGATCATCTCGAACACTGTAAAAAATGCGGATTCCCGCTCTATGAGGCCGCGCCGCCTCCCGCGTCGGAGCCCGGAAAAAAGGCCCGTAAAAAATCCCGCGGGCGGTCGGGAAACGACTCAGGCGAACTGTTCCTGGACATACCAATCCGGGAGGTGAACACTGAATCAAGCGCGGAGTCCGGCAGGACGGCAGGTTCCCGGCATAAACGGACGTCTGCCCGCGCCGATGATTTATCCTCTGAATCTTATGAGTTGTTCTCTGTCTCTAAAGGAGTTGATACAGCGGGATACGGGGAAGTCGAGCCGGAAGGCCTATCCCGCAAAGCTCCGGGCAGAGCGCCGGTCCAGGAAGAGGGTCTCCCGGATTTGCGCCCGGACCCGTTTGCTATTATCAATCCGGACGAGGCGCTTTACGAACAGGGTTCGGAAATGGTATCCGGATATTATAAGCGGGAGGCGGATGTATATAACCTTGCCGGGTTTATCTCTCGCGCTCTTGCCATGATTATAGATATCGCTATCGTCTCCATGATCGCGCTGCTCTCAGTGTTTGCGGGTTTATTTATTGTCTACGGTTTTAATTTCGGGGCATACGGTTCGGGGAACATAACGCTGCCGCTGTTCCTGATCCTTTTCCTGCTCTCATCCACTTATTTCGTATTTCTCCACGGGTACGGAGGGAAGACAGCGGGAAAGATGTTATTGGGTATAAAATTGATAAACAACGAAGGTGAAGGAGTGGGTCTTTGGGAAGCGTTTGTGAGATGGATCGGGTATTACATTTCGGGGGGTTTTTTATTCGCCGGATTTTTATGGTTTTTAGTCGATTCCGAATGCCAGACCTGGCATGATAAAATCGCCGGCACATACGTCGTAAAAGATTGAGGCAAAGATGCAGCATCTTGATGAATTAAATGTCAGAATATTGGAAAACAGGGAAAAAATAGGATCCTGGGTCAGGGGTAAAGCCGAAAAGGAATTTATTCCGCTCTACTCCTCGGTCGACGTAAGGGTATCCAATCATAAAATCGCTCCCGTCGATACGAATATTTTCCCTGCCGGATTTAATAACCTGTCTCAGCCTTTCAGAGACAGGGCGTCCGGGCTTTTTAAGGACTATTTCCTCCGTAAATACCCTAAGGTCAGAAACATACTTATCATCCCGGAGCTCCATACGAGAAACTCCTTTTACTGGGAAAATATCTTCGTGCTTAAATCTATCCTTGAAAAAGTGGATTACGAGGTGGAAGTCGGGATAGTGAGCGATGACTTTAACCAGGACGAGGCCAGCTTCCGTTCTCAGAGCGGGGAAGAGGTCGCCGCGTATAAAGTAATGAAAGAAAACCACAGGATATTCACGTCCAAAATGTCTCCCGACCTGCTGCTCATCAATAACGATTTCTCGGAGAAATGCCCCAAAACCCTGAAAGACATTATCCAGCCGGTCGAGCCGCCGGTTGAGATAGGCTGGCACACGAGAAGAAAGAGCGTCCATTTCGAGTATTATAATAAGCTCGCCGGGGAGGCCGCCCGGCTGATCGGCATAGACCCCTGGATTATCTCGATCGATACGGTTTCCCTCGAGGGCATCGACTTCGATAATCCCGGGGACAGGGATAAAGCCGCTATGATTGCGGACTCGATGCTGGACGGGCTCAGGAAGGTCTATAGCGAGAAGGGCATACCCCAGGCCCCCTATCTATTCGTAAAGAGCAACTCCGGGACCTACGGTATGGCGGTCATAAGCGTCTCGAACGGCGATGAGATACGAAGCCTGAACGCCGAGGGCAGGAAGCGGATGAGGGTGAGTAAAGGGGGGAAGCCCGTAAGGGATATCGTGATCCAGGAGGGGATACCGACAGCGCTCAAGTGGGAATCGGGCGCTTCGGCCGAGCCTGTATTCTATCTCATCGAATCCAAAGTGGCCGGGGGCTTCCTGAGAGTGAACAAGGGTAAAAACGACCATGAAAATCTTAACACGAGAGGGATGGAGTTTTCCCCGATGTACGGCGAGGGGGATAAAGCCGGAGACGGCGACAGCAGCATGATATATTCCCCGGTGCACGAGCTCGTATCGTGTATCGCGAGCATTGCCGCGGGGTACGAGATAGAGGAGATATTGAGGGAAGGGGGCTGTAAGGAGGAAGTGCTTTGATTTAAACCATTCCGCGGGCTATTCAGTCTATCTACTGCCGGCCGGTCATCACCCGTTTATTCTTTAACTCTGGCGCGTTCGCAATAATCCCTGATTTTAGAATATGTTATTTCCTCGCGAGACTGAGGGCTCGTTTCAATAGAAGCGTATATACGGGCTTACCCCCCAATCCCTCAGCGACGAGCGTGGCCGTAAGGCATGTAAGTATAAGGGGGAGTATCAGGAAGTAATTCCCCGTCATCTCTATCGTGATGG
>Ga0155644_1030_pt2 | contig 17515 bp, 14 predicted proteins | sample RifCSPhighO2_12_FD_107301 | JGI IMG/M metagenome (GOLD analysis project Ga0155644, IMG submission 107301) | Candidatus Dadabacteria bacterium RIFCSPHIGHO2_12_FULL_53_21 | reverse complement strand
CGCTTCTCTTCGGCAGGCTCGAGCGTACGGTTTATTGAATCCCACTTGGAGAGGAGCATCGCGAGCACCTTCTCCGCGTCGTCCGGGCTGCCTTCGCGGGCGAGCGTGAGCACGCTCCACAGCTCCGATACCGAGTCCTCGTTCTTCATCTGATCCGGTTCTATCCGGGAGCACATCTCCCCGTAATTCAAGAGCACGAAGCTCTCCGGGTCGAAGCCCGAGAGCCAGTGCGTAAGGTTCCCCGCGCCGGATTTGAGGTCGCTCAATTTGCCGGCCAGAGCCGGCCTGTCCGCGGCCCCGGGCGAGGCGAGGAACTTATCAATGCCGCTCACGGCAGAGCCGAGCCTCCCGATCGCGTTTCCGACCCTCGTTTTATAGTAGATAGCGTCGTGTTCGATAGCGCCGAACCCGGTGTGCGTGAAGAAATACTTCTTCTCGGGACCCTCGTACATGAGGAACCATTCGAGGGGTATGAAGTTCTCGGCGCTGAATATATTCGGGTTTGCGCTTGAGCCGACCGGGGTGACGTAGTATTTGCCGTCCTCGTCCTTCATGAAAAAGCATTCCTCTATCAGGTGCTTTTCAATGCCCAGCTCCTTCGACAGGGACTCCCTGAACGCGTCGTATTCGCTCCCGTACCAGGCGGTATTGGGTGTGGCGGGGCCGTCCTTGAACTGCTCGTAAAAGGATATGTAGCTCCGCCAGTAATCGTATTTATCCCCCGTCTTTTCGAGGGGTTCGTAAGCCATTAATACGGATAACGCCATTTCGCTCCCTTTCTTAGTTTAGCAAATAGTAGGGGAAATCCATAGGGCCCGCGAACGGCCGGGCGGGGAGGGGTGTCAGGGGAGCCCCGTGTCCTTCTTTATCTGGGAAATGTACCCGTCGTCTATGCGTCCCCCGGAATATGCCTCGTGCGCCAGGTTCCTCATCTCGTAGTGGTTCACGATGGGCCTGTGATAGGGGAGCTTGTAAGTAAGCGGGTTGTGTATCTTCTCGGGCTCGACCGCCTGAAGCTCGGGTATATATTTTTTTATGTACAGGCACTCCGGGTCGTAGTTCTGCGACTGGAGCGTCGGGTTGAATATGCGGAACGGCTGGGGGTCCGCGCCGCAGGAGGCCGACCACTGCCAGTTCCCTATGTCCACGGTCTCGTCGTAATCCACCAGGTGCTCGGAGAAGTGCCTGTCCCCCCACCTCCAGTCCGTGATGAGGTCCTTCGTCAGGAAGGACGCCGTTATCATCCTGAGCCTGTTGTGCATCCATCCCTCTTCTTTCAATTGCCTCATGCCTGCGTCGACGATCGGGTATCCCGTCCGGCCCTCGCGCCAGGCGTCGTACCAATTCTCGCTGTTTATCCATTTGATATTCCGCCTCTTCTCCTGGAACTCGAGGCCCCTCGTCTCCGGGAAGTAGTGCATGATGTGGTACCAGAACTCCCTCCACGCAAGCTCGGGTATGTACGGGCCGGGCTCGGGCGAAGCCGAAACCGCCGCCTCGTAGACCCTCCTCACCGACACGAGCCCGAACCTGAGATAGGGCGAGAGCCTGGACGTGCCGTCCAGATACGGGAAGTCCCTCGTCATGCCGTAGTCGCTGAAATTGAAATCCCGGAGCCTCGTCACGGGGAAACCGGCGGGCCAGTACCTGTTCTCGGCCCTCGCGAGGTCCCGCGTCATGGTTTCCACGGGGCTTGCCTGGAGGTGAGGGGAGCTGATCCTCGGGGGCGCGTCGAGCGGGGCGTTCTTCTTCCTGCCCTGCCATATGTTGTAAAACGGGGTGAACACCTTCCTCTGGTCTATCTCGTGAGGGGGGACGAGGAACGTGTCGTCGTATTTCCTGAACGCTACCCCCAGCAGCCTGCACTGGTGCTCGACCCCGAGGTCGCGCTTTACGCCCGAGAACCCGTAAGCCCTGTTCGTGTATACGGCCTCGATCTTATGGGAATTAACGAGCGCCGGGATTATCTCCTCCGCCTTCCCCCTCAGCACGAGTAGGTATGAGCCAAGCGCCCTGAGCTCGGCTTCGAGGTTCAAGAGGGCGTCTATGAAAAACCCGAGCCGCTTGCCCCCGTCCGTGTATTTCCCGAGTATGGATTCCTCGAGCACGTAAAGGGGCAGGACTTCCCCGCTGTCCCTGACTGCGTTTAAGAGCCCGGTATTGTCGTCGGTTCTGAGGTCCCTCTTGAACCAGAAGATAGTTCTGCCGTGTATCATCCGCCTTTTCCCATCCCTCCCGAAATATATGCCGGGCAAATGACGCGCGCCCCCTCAGCGGGGGCCTCGTTCACTTGCTTATACATATGCCCGGCGGCGCGGTATGGACAGTTTCAATTCTACTCTTTAACTCGGGGTGATTCTACTTAAATATTCAGTGTATAGGATTTTTGGAGTGTGTTAATGAGGCGCGTCCTGCAGGAGCCGCATTTCCGTATCAAGTACCTGACAGGCTGGCCGCGAACAAGAAATCGTCCTCCCGAAGCATAAGTGACAAAGTGACAGTCGCACGGAGTATACATCCCGGACATTTGTCACATTGCTGGGATTGCTAAAGGATTGGGAAAATCCTCCCTAGCCTATTTGGACTTTAGCAACATTCAGCCGGGGACTAATTTTCTTCGGTGCTCATTATGATAGGGCATCCAAATGCTCATATATTCGCATTCGTTCTTTTTCTAAGGAGGGAATTAAAGGCATTTTCCCCCTTTGGAAAAGGGGGAATAAGGGGGATTTTCAGTGATCATCTCTGCCTGACGCATTCCGTCTATCCGACATACTTCACTGGGTATATGTATGGAAAGGTTGGCGGATGGCGGAAAGTATATTGCTGTCATTGCGAGCGGAGTGCAACGGAGCGAGGCAATCTAGTTTTATTGTTTGTTGTCATCCTGAACTACGGTTCTGAACGTGCGCAAGAACCGGACGCCATAGGCAGAATGCAACAATGCCATTATTCCACGGTAATTCTTTGAAGAAACCAAAATATTCAGGATCTCGTCATTTAGTGTTATCCATAAATGATGATAAGACTAAGGATAATGAGAGACAAACCCTGTCAGAAACCCCTTACAGGTATCCCTTCAGCGTTTCGCCGATGCCGGACTTCGATATCTTTTCGAGGGCCGCCTTTTCGATCTGCCTTATCCTTTCGCGCGTGACCCCGAACTTATTCCCTATCTCGTCGAGCGTGTATATCTTGTCCTCGCCGAGCCCGAACCTCATCCTGACTATCTCTTCTTCCTTCGGGGTGAGGGACGAAAGGGACTCGTCGATCAGTGTCCTTACCCTTATGTCCGATACGGCCGCTTCCTGACCCTCCCTCGAGTCCGGCATCATGTCGACGTACGTCCTTTCGTTGTCGTCGGCCACCGGGTTGTCGAGCGAGAGCACGCTGTCCGTGCCGTCCAGCACCGCCTGGACTATCTCCTTCGAAAGCCCCGCTTTTTCGGCGATCTCCTCGGGGTAGGGTTTTCTCCCCAGCTCCTCATCGAGGGCGTATTTCGCCCTGAACACCTTTCCCGACTGCTCGAGGACGTAAACCGGGACCTTTATAGTCCTGGTCTTTTCGGCGATTGCCCTCGTAAGCGCCTGCTGAATCCACCATGCGGCGTAAGTCGAGAACTTGAAACCCTTCCTGTGGTCGAATTTCTCGACGGCCCTCATCAGGCCGAGGTTCCCCTCCTGTACGAGGTCGGTCAGGGGAAGCCCCCTGCCGAGGTGCCTCTTCGCTATGCTCACGACGAGCCTGAGGTTGGACCTTATAAACTTCGATTTCAGCTCCTGCGCCTTCTCGGAGAAGACCTTCCTCGTCGCGTCGAGCCTGTTCTTGTCTATTCCGGGCGATTTCTTGAGGTTCCGGCCGGACAACAGCTCGAGGTCCTTCTGGATCTTCCTCGCCTTCCTTTCGCATTCCTTTATCTTGGCCCCGAGCTCCTTCTCGTCGCCGGGCGTGAGCAGAGGCTCGGTGAGCAGGTCCCTGAAATAGACCTGCAGAACCCTTTCCTCCTCGTACTTTGTCCATTTTTTATCCTTTTCCTTGCGCTTCTTTTTCACCGGGGGAACTGCCTGTATTCCTTCCGAATCCCCGAACGTACCGTAGACGCCTTCACGCCTGCCGCCCGGAACGAAGAAATCCTCGTCCGAATAATCCCCGGAGGAAAAATAGTTCCTGTCGTAATCGTTATCCATCATTTTTATCTAACCCCCTGCTTCTCTCTATATCCCATATATATTCCTTTAGACTAGAAATACAAGGGCCGGGATTCATCCGGCCCCGAAATAATTGAATTTTTGCTGCATGAATCTGAACCCTTCCAGTTGTCTAATAGATGTCTAATATATTAGCTTCATGTCTAATATATGTCAAGTATGCATTTAAGTGTTATTATCACCTGGGAAATCTAAAAGGTGCCGGTATTGAGCTGTTAAGTGAGAGATTCCTGCAAATAGAGAGCAGGTTACAGGTCACATTTAAGTAATCTATCAAAGAAACTGAAAGCATACCCTTAAATGTTCGATGCAAGCTTGACATATCTTAGACAAGTGTATAACATTACAGCCATGCAAGGCAGCCGTGATGATTCACAGAAGAAATTTTCCATGAAGATCGCCTCCAGGATGACCGGGCTCACCCCCCACGCGATAAGGGCCTGGGAGAGGCGCTACGGTGTGGTCGCCCCGGGCAGGGACTCGAATAACAGGAGGTTCTACCGTGAGAGCGACATAGAGAGGCTCGCCCTTCTCCACAAGGCCACCGACGCGGGTCATCAAATAAGCCGGATCGCCGGGTATTCGAAAGAGGAGCTCCAGGATATAGTAGACAGGATGAACGTCATAGACATGCCGCCGAGAAAAGCGCCCGAGCTGCGGACTGCAGGGGACCTCACGATTGTCAGGGACTACAACGTCTACGTGGACGAGATACTCTCGGCCGTAGAGAGAATGGACAGAAAATCCCTCGAGGAGACCCTCATGTCAGCCGAGACCGAGGCGGGCAGGAATGCCCTCCTCGAGCGCGTCGTCATACCCGTCATGGAGAGGATAGGGGAGCTCTGGCGGAAGGGGGAGTTGAGGATATCGCACGAGCACCTGGCCACGCAGGGCGTAAGGACGTTTCTCGGCAGCCTCCTCGCCTCCCAGAAGACGTTCCCCGGCGCGCCCCACGTCGTGGTCACCACCCCTTCCGACCAGGTCCACGAGATAGGGGCCCTTACTGCTGCCGTAACGGCCGCGAGCGAAGGGTGGAACGTGACGTATCTCGGGCCGAGCCTGCCGTCTGAAGAGATTGCCGGCGCGGTTACGTATAACGGGTCGAGGGCGCTCATACTGAGCCTCATATATCCGGAGAGCGACCCTTTAGCCGCCCGCGAGCTTCGGAAGCTCAGGCGTTACCTGCCGGGCATACCCGTAATAGTCGGCGGGAGGGCGAGGCAGAGCTACTCCCAGGTGCTTACGGAAATCGAAGCCGTCATCGTAAACAACCTTTACGAAGTCCGCACGGTGCTCGAGCTGATAAGGACCAAAGGCGGGGTTTGATACTCAGCGGGTTGACTGCAAGCCGGATAGTCATTGTGTATATAATCGGTACAAACCAAAGAAAAATTATGTCATTCTGAACTCGTTTCAGAATCTGGTTTATTATAACCCCCCTGTAGGAGCGGCTTCCAGCCGCGAAATATGGTTGTCATTGCGAGGCACTGAAAGTGCCGCGGCAATCTCGTTGTTATCCATTTAATTCCCTCCCCCTTGAGGGGGAACTGCTTCGAGCGTGCGAGAAATAGGTCGATTCGTGCTGATTTCTAATCTGTTGATACTCCATGGAATAGCCACCAAAATTCAAATACATTCGGACACCCTAACTTAATGAGCACCGAAGGAAATGTAATTCCGGATGAATGTTTCTAAAGTCCAAATAGGCTAGGGTGGATTTTCCCCAAATGTAGGAGCGGCTTCCAGCCGCGATTTCTTTCGCTAACAATATGAAATAAAAGTGGAGTTTAATTCTTTTCGTGAGGGAGAGAGGGCTTTACCCAGGCAGTGAGATCCTGGGCAAAGCCCGGTTATTTCTCGATGAATTTTTGTATCACGCTCTTATCGACCGCCTTCTTAACGCCCAAACAGCGGCGATGCCGAATAGCGCTACGAATATGCCTAATCCCCATTCGGAGAGCGTCGGGATATTGCGTGCCTCGGGCCTGAGCGCTATAGTGCACGCCCTCCAGCTTGAGAACCGCTCGATTGAATAATCGGCCGTGCCCGTGGGTCCGGCCCCCTCTGCGGGATCGGTCCTGCCGTGTACGACTAACTCCTGGCCCTGAAAAACGGCGATCGCGGTAAATTCCCCGCTTATAAATGATGCCCCGCCGACTAGCAAGTCTAGAACGGGAGCGAGCGTATATATCCTCACGACATAAGAGCCCTCTTCGGCATCGACCGAAGGCGCCGTCGCAAATTCGCTTTCCCCTGTATTGCACGCTATCGCGGTGACCGGGTTCTCGCGGTCGACGCCGCTCCACCTTATGCTTCCCGCGCCGAATACGTTCACCTGGTCCGTCCAGTTACAGAAATTTTCAGATGCGCCCGGCGTATCGACAAACCTGGACCAGATTCCCTGTATGCATCCGGAGCCGTTGCCGCAGCTCCCCAGGTCAAGCGGGTCGAATATGTCGGGCCCAGGGGCGAGAAACGAGTTTCCGCCGCGCGAAACTGTTCCGCACGTAATAATTTCGAAGTCGCTCTTGCTTCCCGTAGGGGTGCCGACGATCGATTGTGTGAACGGAGTCGGGTTGCTATTTGCGTTTGCAAATACGTTCTGTACTGCAATCACGGCTTTGGAAGAGACCGCGGAAATTAGCATAAGGAAAACAGCAATTGTAACGGTTTTGATATGTCTAGGCATCATTATCCTCCTTTAACAATATTACTAATGGATATTAGTAGATTTGAATATTCATAGTCAGCTTTATTTTGCGGTCTCTCCCAAACCGCTACGGTTTATAATCAGGCCTTACCGACCGCCTTCTTAAAGCCCATGCGGCCGCAATGCCCGTAAGTGCTACGAATATGCCTAACCCCCATTCTGACAGCGCCGGTATCTCGGTCGGCTCCATCCTGAGCGCTATAGTGCACACCCTCCAGTCTAAAGTACCGGATCCGCCAAGGTTTAAATCCCCTGTAGGCCCGCCTTGTGGAAAAACAGAGCTCAGGCCTCCTGTGACAATAAATTCCCCTGTTTGCTGAGAAATTCCTGCTGCGCTGAACCCCCCTTCAGTGATTTGATCGGTCAGGACAGGCGGGTTTGGAGTCGTATCTACGGCGAATGTAAAAACTATGATCACTGCGGAGCCCGGCTCTGTTATAACCGACGGGGCAGTTACTATACTATCGGGGCCGCCGTTATTGCATGCTGTATCTATCACGGGGTTGTCTGCGTCCACTCCCCTGTACCTGAAAGACCCTGCGGCGAATACATTTGCGGGGTCAGTCCAATTGCAGGAAATATCGGTGGAGCCTGAGGATTCGTCGAATCTTCCGAATATGCCGAGAATGCATTGGCCATCGCCTCCGCACTCCCCCGAGTCGAGCGTCGACCAGTCCCCGGGTGACGGATCGAGGAATGAATTACTCCCGTCCGAAAACGTACTGCACATAATTACCTCGAAATCCCCCGGAAGTCCCGAACCCGTCGCTATTAGCCCGCTGGTTATATTGCTATCGATATCCTGTCTAAGCCCGCTGGAATCGGAATCGACTAAGCTAACCACCGCCTGTGATGCGGTCACGGAAATAAGTAATAATGGGATTGCAAACAGAATTAACTTTACGTTATTCAACATCTCCATCCTCCTTTATCTTTAATAATTTCTATATCGGTATCAGGGTAAGCATAAAATGAATGAGAAAGCTAAAATCCAACCGGACGGCTGTTTCTATATCCCGCCTGCGGGCTAAAAACACTGCGTCCGCAGCCCCTGGGCAAACCCGGTCTCCAATATTCTTCTATTCTTCACGGCAATAATAACACATATTTAATGTAAGTTAAACGCATTTAATACGATTACCGGGCATGATCGGCATACCTAAATGCTGCGTCCGTCCCCGGGCGGCGTCGGCAGCCCGAAGAGTCCCCAGAGTATGATAATTATGAACCCGGCTATGAGCGGGAGTGCGGGGTTTAGCTGGTAGAGGTATCCCGACATCATCCCCCCCAGGGCCGAGCCGAAGAAGGAGAGCAGGTTGTATATCCCCGCGGCCGAGCCCCTTTTCTCCTGTCCCACGGCCTGCGTGAGGAACGCCGGCAGGAGCGACTGCATGATAGTGTGTCCGGCGAAATACGCCATGCCCGCCCCGTAGAGCACGAGCGAGTACCCCGCGCCCGCGGGATAGACGAGGAAAGCGAGCGCGATGCATGCCCACGCGGCCTTCGCCGCGGTCGTGAGGCCCCCTCTCCTTTCCGCCCGCTTTATGTACGGGAAAACGAACAGGACGGTCGGTATGAGGGTTATGAGATATACCTTCCATAGCCCGGCGTCGCTCACCCCGAGGGCTTTCCACGAGAGCGGGAACACGAATACGAACAGGTTCACGAGGAGCGATACCACGAGGGACGATACGAAGAGTTTCCTCAGGCCGGGCATTAGCGCGATACGCATCAAGCCCGCTTTTTCAGCGGCCGGGGCCTCCTTTCCTGTTTCTATGGCCGGGAAGAAGAAGACAGTGATCAGGAGCGAGAGCGCGCCCAGCCCCGCGAGTATGTAGAAGAGGCTCGAGAACCCTATCCGGGCCGCGAGATAAGGCCCTATCACTATTGCCATGAGGAACGCGACGCCTATGGACACGCCGACTATCGTGAACGACTGCGCCCGCACGCCGGGCCGCGTTACGTCGCCTAACGACGCGAGGGCGACCGAGCTCACGGCGCCTGTACCCTGGATTATGCGCGCTATGATGAGCTCGTTTATCGTATCGGCCATGCCGCAGTAAACGCTTCCGGCCGTAAACAGGAGTATTCCCGCCACGAGCACGGGCTTTCTGCCGATCTTGTCGCTCGCCCACCCGAACGGGAGCTGGAGAATGCTCTGCGCGAGCGCGTATATTCCGAACGCCAGGCCCGCCATGGCGAGGTCCGAGCCGGGATATTTCTCCGCGTAGACGCTGAAGACAGGCAGTATCAGGAATATGCCTAGCAGCCTCGTAGCCATAATGAGGGCCACGGTCAATACGGCCTTGTATTCGCTTGTATTCAGGTTCATACCTCTAAACTAATACGCCTGTCACGGGAGGGTTTTTTATTTTAACACGGCTTTCCGAAATTGATACACCGGGGAGCGCGTGTTAGCTTTAATCCTGTATGAAACGGGGACTATCGGGACAGAACATAGAAACGGACTCCTACGACAGGGGGCTCTTCGGGGACCTCGAATCGGAGTCTCAGGGGCTCGGGGAGCTCATCAGGAGGGGCTCGTCCCTCCTTCCGGGGTTCCGGGCGCTCATGCTCGACCTCTTCGCGGCCTTCTACAAGCATAACGTGGTGTTCCTCCCCGAAGAGGGCGTAAGGAGGGGCTCCCTCCTGCCGCGGAGGTTTCTGCTCGGGATCGGGCGCGACCCGGATTACGCCTCACTCCGCGAGGACACCGTGCTCGACCCGTTCAGGTCCACTCTCGCCGCCATGCAGATGGGGGAGATGATACTCGAGTGGCTAAGGTCCGGGGACGGCCCCGGCGAAAAGGCCCTGATGAGGGAATGGGAGACCGACAGGGCGGAGAGTGACGCGGAAGAGCTTTCCGACGAGAGCGATACGATAGAGGAGATCGCGGGCGAAGAAGGGGAGAGGGGAAAAGAAGGGGAGAGGGAACAGGAAGGGGAGAGGGAAAATGTTTTCGAGAAGGTCAGGCGTGAAAAAAAATTCGAGCTGGATAGAGAGGAGAAGGCCCTCAGGAAAATAACGGACGACCTCAAAAAAGGGCACGAAAACATGGAGGTCAGGATAAAGGGCCTCGTCAGGTCATCCATGAAGGAGACCTCCGGCAGCATGGATAACGCGGACGAGGAGCTCTCGTCCTGGAGCACCTCTATGGGGATGCCGGGCGAAAGGTCGGCCGGGGAAAAGCTCGACCTGGCCGCGAGGCTCTATTCGAACGAGAAGCTGAGGCGGCTCTCCCGCATTGTCGGGAGCCTCAAGGAGGAAATGCTCCGGGGGAGGAGGAAGTCCTGGGCCCGGAGGGGGAGCGAGGTGTATGACGTCGCCATGGGGAGCGACATAGGGAGGCTCATCCCCTCCGAGCTTGCTGCGCTCGCTAACGTAAAGCTCCGCGCGGATTTTAAGAAGAGGCTCCTCGAAGGGAAGCTCCTCCAGTACTCGCTCAGGGACGAGAAGGGCAGGGGGCCCATGGTCATATGCCTCGACGGGAGCTCGTCGATGGAGGGTAAGAAGGAGCTCTGGTCGAAGGGCGTATGCCTCACGCTTCTCGACATCGCCAGGAGGGAGAGGCGGAAATTCAGCGTCATCGTCTTCTCGTCGGGCGGCGCGCCCGTGCGGGTGTTCGAATCGAGCCCCGGAGAGGGCAGGGGCGGGTGGGGGATGAAGGAGAAGGATATATTCGAGCTCGCGGGCTACTTCCCCGGCGGGGGAACGAATTTCGAGGAGCCGCTCGACAGGGCGCTCGAAATACTGAAGGGCTCAAAATTCAGGCGCGGGGACATCGTATTCATTACCGACGGGGAGGCGGGCGTGGGGGACGCGTGGCTCGACAACTTCAGGCGCGAGCGCGCGAGGCTCGGGTTCAAGGTTTATTCCGTTCTGATCGACCTCGGGGGCGGGGAGTCCTGGCAGACGTTATCCCTCTTCAGCGACAAGGTGACGTCCGTATCGAAACTCACTTCCCAAGAAGCTAAGGGACTTTTCCTCGACCTCTGAGCGGCACACACAGTGTGTGATTCTACGATTCTACCGGAATTCTTCCGCCCTGCGGACACATCATTCCTGTTACACGACCTCCGGCCGGCGGAATCCTCGTTGCCGGGGATGCCGCCGTACCAATGGCCGTCTCGTTAGGTACTCTGTATTATAGCCGTAAATTCCTGTATCGATCCGCCTGGGACCGCGCCCGTATTATCTACGCGCCCTGCTGGGTCGACATCAAGGCAGCCATGCCCCCGAAGAAGACCGCGAAAATTATTACGAGCACGATGGCTATGGCCGCGATCACGAGAGATGCCAGGCAGTAGTTCCTCCTGTTGATGTTCCCCGTGCTGCTCACTATCCAGATTATAAGCATTACGATTCCTACGACCGGTATGGCGAGGAGAATCATCGTAATGACCCAGTCCTTTACGCTCATGGGCGAGGTGTCGTAACCGCTTTGTACAGGCGTTGCGTTCATTCCATTATCCTCCGTCGAGATATATGAACAATAATGACTAATTATAGTACGGCATTAGTGATTTTAATAGAGGGTCTTTCGTCTCGTTATAAGTATGGATTATCCGGTCAATGTTCATTATTATTGTCCCGTGCAGTGAATATTTTACGCGGGGGGTTAATGCAATGAAATTAGGGTCTCGGTTTAATGTAATACTGGTGCTCATTCTCGGCATATCGGCATCTCCATTCCCGGCGCATGCGGCCGAGGGAAGCGCCGTAACCGCGTCCTCGGTTCAGGGCCTCTGGCTGAGGCCCATTGGAGGAGGAGGAGAAGCGGGAGGGCAGGGCGGTAAGGAAGGGTTCTATCTCCATGAAGGCGGGTCGCTAGAGCTGGTGGGCATCGCGTCGATGAACGGGCTCACCTGGAAAGTCGAAGGGAATGAATTAATCCTGTCGACGAACACCGACAGGTATCCCGACCCGGCCCTCGTGAAATACACGGTCGAGAACCTCACCGATAAAACGCTCGTGATAAAGGCCGATGATTACCTGAGCGGGAGTTACGAGAGGGACGACCCCGCGTCGAGCGCCGCGCTCAGGCAATGGCGCGCCACGATGGACAAGCTCTATATCGACAACGCCTCCGAGTACATGAAATATGTGGACGGGAACGCGGCTCAATATAAGAAAACGGAAAAGACGCTCGGGCCGGAGAAGAAGGGCTGGGAAAAAAGGAAGCTCGTATTGTGGACGGAGGACGGAAAGCCCGTGAGGCTCACGTTCACCGAGCCCGACGACGCCGGGAGGATGAAGTGGGAGACGGCGGTATATTATCTCGGCGGGCAGATTAATTTTTATAAGGGCCCTTTCTCCGGATACGTTTTTAAGAACGGCCGCCTGGTGCTCGAGGTGGACGGGGACATGAAACCGGCAAGCGGCGTCACGGGTGAGGACATGAAGGAGACCGGAAGCGCCATAGAGAAAAGATCAGCGCAGTACCTCGCGCTCTTTGATTTAGGGAACTGACGACTTGCCTTTTCTCCGTCATTGCGAGCGCAGTGAAACGGAGCGCGGCAATCTCGTTTTTATTTTTGTCATCCTGAACTAGTTTCAGGATCTCGTCTTTTTCATTAATTCCCTCCTTAGAAAAAGAACGAATGCGAGCAAGTAACGGATTCGAACAAGCGAGAATCCGGACGCCCTAACTAAAGAGCTCCGAAGTAGATTAACTTCCGGCTGAATGCTGCTGAAGTCCAAATAGGTTAGGGAGGATTTTTCTTTTTCCGCCATTCCGCCGCCTTCGTGGGGGTATATAACCGGCGGACATGGCGGAGTGGCGGAAACTTTTCCGGGAATGGCGGGAAGATGTGTGATGCAAAAAGTTCATTGACAATTATCAGATGCATATTAACCTAGAATTGAACAACGTTAATCAATATTGTTCAATCGGGGTGTAAAGGAGAATCCATTGGCTGTAGATAAAAAGCGCATCGTAAAACGCCTTCCCCTAACCGACGCGCGCCGGCATCTGGGAGAGGTTATAAGGAAAGTCAGAATTGACAAGGATTATTTCATTCTGGAAAAGGATGGGATACCAGTCGCGGGAATCATGGACATCGACGAGTTCGAGGACTACCTGGACACCAGGGATATTGGCATAAAAAAACAGATACGAAAAAGCTATGATGAGTATAGAAAAGGTAAAGCCCGCCCCGCGCGCGATTTTCTAAGAGAGATAAAAGGTTAGAATCGCGAACCGAATTTTATGCCAGGCACTTATCGAGTACTCACTACCCCGGCATTCGAGAGGGAATTCAGAAAGCTGGTCAGGAAAAATCCCGAGATTAAGAATTATCTTGAGCAGACGGTAGAGATTATCGAGACCGATCCTCAAAACGTAACACGCTCACACGATATAAAACAACTAAAGGACGTTAAGCCGGGAGACGGGCAGTTCAGGCTTCGTAAAGGTGATTGGAGATTCAGATATGATGTTTCCGGCCGCGATGTCGTCCTGCACTCCTTTCGCCACAGAAGGGAAGCATATAGATAGACCCCCATCCTTGGCCTTCCCCCCGCCTCGGGGGAAGGAATTAAAAGGAAAAAACGGGATTGCCGCGTAGCTCAAAGGCTTCAATGAATCACGTTGCTGAGCGTCTGGAGCAGCGTCTCGGCGTTGAAGGGTTTCGGAAGAAACGCGTCCACCTCGGATTCTTTCAGGTCGACGAGCTCGTGCTCCCTCTGGTATCCGCTCATGGCGATTATCTTGAGGGAAGGCCTCTCTTTTTTCAGGATGCGTATCGTCGTCTTCCCGCCCATGACGGGCATCATCATGTCAACGATCACGGCGTAAATTTCGTCCTTATGCGTAAGGAATATCTTCGTCGCTTCCTCGCCGTTATGGGCGACCAGCACCTTGTAGTCGTATTCCTCCAGTATCGTCTTCGTCATGTCCGTTATCGTGCTCTCGTCATCGACTATCAGTATCAGCTCCCTGTTCCCGGCGGGCGCGTTCGGATAAAGCTCGTCCGCCTTCCGGTCGGCGGCGGGCGAATCTATTACAGGCAGGTATACGGTGAACGTCGTCCCCTTTCCGACCCGGCTCTCGACGTTTATGAAGCCGTCGTGGTCCTTGACTATGCCGTAGACGATGGATAGCCCGAGGCCCGTGCCCTTGTCGGATTCCTTGGTCGTGAAGAACGGGTCGAATATATTGTTCATGACCTCGGGCGGGATGCCCGTTCCGGTGTCGGAAACCCCGATAACCGTGTATTGACGGTATTCGGGCTTCAGGAAGGCCGGGCTCCCTTCGTCGCCTGCCTTAATGCTTTTGACCGAGATTACGAGGTCGCCTCCTTCGGCCATGGCGTCCCGTGCGTTCACGCAGAGGTTCATGAGTACCTGGTTCAGCTGCGTGTAGTCCCCGAAGACCGGCGGAACGTCGTCCTCGATTTCCGTATGGAGGCTTATGAGCTTCGGGAAGGTCTCGTCGATTATCTTCTGCACGTCCTTGACGAGGTACTTGATGTCGAAGGGCTGCTTCTTGATTTCGAGCCCCCTCGCGAAGGAGAGTATCTGCCTTATGAGGTCGGCCCCCCTCTGGGCGCTCCGGTCGAGTATCTCCAGCCAGTTCCGGCTCTTTTCGTCAGTAATCCTGGTATTGAGGAGCTGTATCGACATCAATATGGGCTGGAGGATGTTGTTCAGGTCGTGCGCGATGCCGCCCGCGAGCTTCCCCACGCTCTCGAGCCTCTGCGACCGGAGGAGCTGCGTTTCGAGGGCCTTGCTCTCGGTGACGTCCCTCGCGAGCATGGACACGGTACTGGGCTCGCTGCCCGAGGCGAGGATCGGGTTGATGCGCGCCCTGAAGCACCTCTCCCTGCCCCTGAGTGTAGTGTTGAATTCCACGATTTCCGATTTCCGGTTCCTGAGGACGCGTTTAATGGCATCCGTCACGGAATTCGAGAAACCCTCGTCGAAAAAGTCCGAGATCCGCCTGCCGAGGAGCTCCTCCTTCCGCCTTACGAGAAGGTCTTCGTTCTCCGTCCAGACGCCCAGGTACGTCCCCTGGTCGTCGAATTCAAAGACTATTTCGTCTACCGAGCCGACGAGCGCCTTGAGCCGCCTCTCGTTGGATTCTATCTCCGTCACGTATTTGGCGTTGAGGAGCGCGATCCCTATCTGCTCCGCTATGGATTCGAGGAGCGTTAGCTCGTCGCGGTCGAAGGCGTTTAAGCTCCGGGACGCTATCGTGATGCACCCGACAGTGTTGCCGACCGACTTTATCGGCATCGAGATATAGCTCCTCACGCCCGTCTGTCTCCCCGCGGGGCCTATCGCGTCGTCATCCGCGGTATCCGGGACGAAACGGGTCTTGCCCTCGATGATGGTCCTCCACGTCAATCCCCTCGGGTACGGTATCCTTCCGACCTTCTTATTAAAATAATCGTCGTGGCCGTGCACCGCTTTCAGGACGGCCTCGTTCCCCTCGACGAAGTACACGGCGGTGAAATCCGCGTTCTTGATATTCTGCCTGAGGCTGTTGATGGTGAGGCTCAAGACTTCGCCGAAATCGACGGAGCTGTGGACCCTCCCCGCGATCGTATAAACTATTTTCTGATAGCTTTCCTTCTTTGAGAGCGTTTTTATTTTCTCCTCCAGCGCCCTCTCCGAATTAATCAGCGATTCCGTGAACCTGGCGTTGTTTATCGCGATCTCTATCTGCCTCGATACGATATCGAGGAGCCTGAGCTCGTCCGCCCTGAATGAGTTCGTCACGTCGTTGGATATGTTTATAACGCCCACGACCCTCCCGTCGTTTTTAAGCGGTATCGAGACGTAGCTCTTTATGCCGAGGTCCACGCCCGCCTGTCCCAGGCTCTCGTCTCCTTCCGTGTCGGGCACGTACGCGGTCTTCCCCTGTATTATGGCCCTCCAGGTGGCGCCCCTCGGGAACTGTATCCTCTCTACCCTCGAGACGAACCATTCGGGCAGGCCCCTGTGGGCGTGGAGCACGGCCTCTGCGCCCTCCACGAGAAAGATCGACACGTGCTTCGCGGCCTCCATGTTCCGGCGGAGCGCCTCGACCGCGTTCTCCATGACCGTTTTGAGGTTTATGGAGTTGTGCACCGTCCGGGTAAGGATGCCTATGACCGTCTCGTACCTGTTGATCTTCGAGAGCTGGTCGAGCGTCTCCTTGAGCCCTTCCTCGGCCTGGGTACGTTTGGTGATGTCGAGTATTACAGCCACCAGTACCGGGGCTTCGTTGAACGTCGAGTTCTGGAGGTGCACCTCCACCGGATAAGGAGTCCCGCCTTTCCTCCTGTGGAGCGAGGTGTATTTCGTCCTCTCCGCGGTGCCTTTTCTCAGGGGCTCGATCATTTTAAAGAAACGGTCGTCGAGGAATTCCATTCTGAGGTCGAATGCGGTTAGTCCCGAGAGCTCCTTCATGCCGTATCCGAGGGTCTCTCTCGCTTTTTTGTTCGCGTGTACGAATCCGAGGGTCGTGCTGTCGAGGACGATTATCTCGAACATCGACTCCTCGAGTATAGCGCCCAGGTGTTCCAGGCTCTCTCTATTCACGTCCCCGCCGACGCGAGCCGGTTGCGGCCCGGTACCGGGTGCGGTCAAGGGCCCTTTCTCCCCGGCGGGCCTTTTCCGGGTCTTTTTCTTTAATACGCCGGGGCCCGGGGTTTTCGTCCTACGGTTGTCGGTGTCCATTTCTCGTCTCCGGGGAAAAATTTCGGGTTACTCGGGCTTCGTCACGGTTTCCGCGAAAAGTCTGTGCCGCGCGAATCGTCGTTCCCGCTTTTACTCCTCACACCCACCGCGGGGAAGGGATTTAAAACGCTCTCAGCCGGCAAATGACCGGGGCGTTCCCGGTCATACGGATGCTGCCGCTGATTCAGGCGTATAATGGCAAGTATCGAGCCGTTTCTAAGATCTGTCAATGATCCGGATGCGGGCGCCGGAGCGAATTCGGACGGGTGCTGTTTTTTTACGGGAAATTGCCGTATAAAAGTGGGAATTATTGATGAGTATGGATAAATTAATCCAGCTAATTTAACTGCTGCGGCCGGAATTAAAGATAAAAGTTCCAATTTGCGCGGCGGCGGGAATAATGCGGCGCGCATGGATGGCAGGGTGGGAGGTCCGCTCAGCTGAGGTTCTTGGTTACGCCCACGACGTCCTGGAGCTCGTTCTGGATATCCCTCCAGCGCTCAGCCCCGATACCGCCCACGAGACGTCCCTGCGCCTTTTTCCAGAGCGGGAAGGACTTCTCGATCTTGTGCTCGCCTTTCTTCGTAAGGGTTATGAGCTTTTCCCTCCGGTTCTTTCCGGTTTTGACGCTCACGAGCTTCTGTTTCTCGACCGTAATGAGGTTGCGCGCGAGGGTGCTCTGGTCTATCCCGACGAAATCTGCGAGTTTAGTGAAATTAGGCGATTCCAGATGCGCGACCGCCACCAGGACTATGAACTGGTTGCTCTTGAGGTCGGCGTCCTTGAGCGCGTCGTCGTAGTAATTAATGACGAAACGCGCCGTCTTCCTGACTTCGTAACATACGCAGTCGAGACATTCTGCGAGCTTGAGGCTCTCGAATTTGGCGTGCCCGTTCCCCTTCTTAGGATCCGTTCTTTTCTTCATCTTTGATAA
>Ga0155644_1091_pt2 | contig 18143 bp, 16 predicted proteins | sample RifCSPhighO2_12_FD_107301 | JGI IMG/M metagenome (GOLD analysis project Ga0155644, IMG submission 107301) | Candidatus Dadabacteria bacterium RIFCSPHIGHO2_12_FULL_53_21 | reverse complement strand
CCCCTTTAACGCGTTCCTCTTTCTCCAGGGTTTGGAAACCCTCAACCTCAGGATGGAAAGGCACTGCTCGAACGCTCTCGCCGTAGCGGAATTCCTTAAAGACCATCCCGCTGTAACATGGGTCAATTATCCGGGGCTGCCGGACAGCCCGTATTACGGGCTCGCGCGGAAATACCTCCCCAAGGGGGCGGGCTCGATCTTCACGTTCGGAATTAAGGGCGGAAAGGAGGCCGGGATCAGGTTCATAGAGGGCGTCGAGTTCCTGAGCCACCTCGCCAACGTAGGCGACGCGAAAACGCTTGTAATTCATCCGGCATCGACCACACACCGCCAGCTTAGCGAAGAAGAGCAGGCGGCGGCGGGCGTGAACCCCGAGATGGTCAGGGTCTCTGTAGGCCTCGAAACGCTCGACGACATTCTCTGGGACATAGACCAGGCGCTCCTGGGCTCGCAGAAGGCATGACCAGAGCTAATGCCGGCAGCGTCTCGCGGGCGGATCGCACAAGATAAAATTCACATGGAAAAAGGTATGAAATTAGGGATTGCGCTCGGCGGGGGAGGAGCGAAAGGCTTCGCCCATATAGGCGTCCTGAAGGCTCTCGGGCAGGCGGGTATCGAGTTCGACGTAGTTGCGGGTACGAGCGTAGGGGCGCTCGTAGGCGCGGTATATGTTGCGGGGAAGCTCCCCGAGTTAGAGCGCATCTCGAGACGGTACGGGGTAAAGGACCTCCCCTTTCTGCTCGGCCCCACCTGGCCCCGTAAGGGTCTATTCAGCGGGAATTATATTGAGCGCCTGCTGAACGATATTGTTCGTGTGGAGAATATAGAGGATTTAGGGAAACCCTTCGCCGCCATCGCAGTCGACCTGAATAAAGCCGAGGTCGTCACTTTTACTCGCGGGAATCTAAGTCGAGCCGTACACGCCAGCATGTCTATTCCGGGCCTGTTCAAGCCCGTGATAGACGGGGATATGATACTGGTGGACGGCGGGGTCCTGGAGCCTGTCCCGGTGAACGCTCTCAGGTGTCTCGGCGCCGATATCGTGGTAGCGGTCGATCTCCTGAGCAACCTGTCCCCGATAAGCGGCGGCGTGAAGACGAGGCCCGTGTTCGTCGATTATATCCGCTCTCTGGCCGAGAAGTTCTATATGGAGGATCTGATCGGGGCGAAGGACCGGGAAAACGAGATCGCCATGTCCCTCGTCGATATCATACAGAGGAGCTCTATAATCGCTCAGAGGAGGCTTACGGAATATAATTTCAGGGACGATACGCCTGACCTCGTCATCGACCCCCCGCTCTCCGGTATTAAAGTCCTAGATTTCCATCGGGGCGAATCAATAATCGAAGCTGGCAGGCAGGCCGCGGAGGAGGCTATTCCCGAACTGCGGAACCTTCTCACAAGAACCTGCTCCCGATAAATTCTCTTCTTCCCCTCTTCCATTCGAGAAAGAGCAGTACCCAGACAGGCGCGAATTCGAGCCAGACGATTATGTTTGTGAATATGTCCGGCTTTCCCCTGGGCTCGAAATAATATCTCAGATAGTAGAGCGGGAGCAGGGCGGTCAGGGTGAGGAGCGGGAATCTCGGCTGAAGGGCTAAGAAGGGGAGGAGCCACGTGTAGTACCACGGGAACTCGGTCGGGCTTATCAGGAAGACGAACGCGACGATAAACAGGCTTTTCCTGAAGAAGTCGCCCCCGGCGGGCTTCCTGTACGACACATACGCTATACACAAAACCGTGAGAGAGACTGCGATCACACGCGCCAGGGCGTATTTGTGATAGGTTTGGAATCCGAGAATGCCGAGAGAGAAATCCGAGATAAAAATTAATATCCGGAAAATCGAATCGTTGTTCTCCCAGCTGCTGCCGTAAGCGATCAAGCCTGAAGACTCGTCGGGCCCGGAAAGATATAGCGGCAGGAAGAGGGCGATCAGAAAGGCTATCAACACGAGTAGTGCCCGCAGTATCCTCCCCGGGCTCGATAGTATAGGGCGCAAGACGAGGGGTATCAGGAAGACGGGCCAGAGCTTCATGCCTATGCCCGCTGCGAGGCTCATGAGAGAACCCGGGTATTTAGCCCTCAACGCGAGCATCACCCCGCCAAATGCGAAAGGAAAAACGAGCACATCCAGGTGGCCTGAGTTGTATATCTCCTTAGCGAGCAGTGGATTCCACCAGTAGATCATTGCGTAGATCAGCGGCAGCCGCATGAGGTTAAGCGCATACAGGATGAGGGCGAGTGTCGCTATGTCGAAAACGAGCAGAATCGCTCTCCACGGTAAGAGACTCCAGGGCTTTATAATGTATGAGAGCGCAAAGAGCGCCTGGGTGACAGGAGGGTATATGGTGCGTATGTGGGGGTGATTGATGCGGCGTATTACGTCGCCTGAATCCCCAGCGAGCCTGCTCAGTTCCTCGGGGACGTCCCGGTTTTGAATAACCTGTTCCGGCGAATATTTATATGGGTTTATGCCGTTCGCCGTCACTGCCCCGTCCCATAGGTATCTGAAATAATCGTCTTCGAGTATCGGGGTTGAGAAAAACATCACAAGCCTGAGCGCGAGGCCGATAAACAACATAAAGCCCAGCATCGTGCCGGCGTTAACCGAATTGAGCGCTCTGAAAACTGTAAATATGTAAAGAGCGCCTGAGAGCGTGAGTATCAGGACAAGCAGGAGCACGGGCCTGCCTTTGAGCGGGGTCTCCGGGGAGAAATAATCCGAGAGGAAGGACAATATGAGAAAGAGGCCCGTAAGCGTGAAACCGCTCCATACGATCAGCCTCTTCGTATCTAATGGACGCTCGCGCTTCCTCTCCCGATCCGCTCCGAAGAGTAAGTTCATCGTGACACCCCGGTGTATCCGGCTCCTGGTATCAATATACGCTCTTGCCGCGGTGACCGGAAGGAGTTATCTGATTGTGGATGGATTGGAATCAAACGGAGGTCGTCGAATACGGTCTCACGCGTGCCCGGCGTGTTCTTCGAGAAACCTCTCGGCGTCTATAGCCGCCATACACCCCGACCCCGCTGCGGTTATGGCCTGCCTGTATTTGCTGTCCCTCACGTCACCCGCGGCGAATACCCCGGGGATGCTCGTCTCGGTACTCCCGTTTTTCGTGATAAGGTATCCGAGCGCGTCCATCTCCAGCGTTCCCTTGAAGAGCTTCGTGTTCGGGTTGTGACCTATGGCGATGAATACACCCTGGACCGCCCTTTCCGAAACCTCGCCCGTCTTCGTGTCCCTGAGCCTCACCCCCCTTACTCCGCCCTCCTGGTCCCCCAGTATCTCCTCCACTCCCGCGTTCCAGATGAAATCGACCTTAGGGTTTTTCAGCGCCCTGTCCTGAAGTATCTTTGATGCGCGGAGCTCGCCCCTCCTGTGGACGATGCTCACCCTGGATGCGAACTTCGTAAGGAACGTGGCTTCTTCGAGCGCGCTGTCCCCGCCCCCCACGACTATCAGATCCCTGTCCTTGAAGAAAAAACCGTCACAGGTGGCGCAGGTCGATACTCCGCGCCCCAGTAATAGTCTTTCAGATTCTATACCCAGCATCTTGGCCGATGCCCCCGAAGCGATGATAAATGATTCGGCTTCGATGACCGTATCTCCGGCGGTGATTTTAAAAGGCCTCTTCGAGAAATCGACAGCGGTTACGGTTTTCATCACGCACTTCGCCCCGAACCTCTCTGCCTGCGTCCTCATCGAATCCATGAGCTCGGGCCCGAGTATCCCTTGAGGGAAGCCGGGGAAATTTTCCACCTCGGTCGTCAGTGTCAGCTGGCCGCCCGCCTCCATCCCCTCGAACACTACCGGCTCGAGATTAGCCCTGGCCGTGTATAGAGCCGCGGTTAACCCTGCCGGCCCCGAACCCATAATGACGACCTTGTGTCTTCGTTTCAAATCCTTTATGTCGGTCATTTCCGCTCCTGAAGCATATGCATCTTCCCTAAACTCCGCTTTATACTACATACGGGAATCGGTTTTTCAAGTTACTCCCGTCCCGCGAAATATCGATTAATTTTAGATTGCCGGGGGCGCGGGAAAGATTCAAACCGGGATTTCGCCGTAGGGCCCGGCGCATCTGGTAGAATAATGATGTCGTGTGTTAATTCCCGGGAATTCCGAGAGAACGTATGAGTATTAAGAAACTGCCTCTAATCGTATGAATATCAAGAAACTGCCTCTACAAGTTTTACATGAGTCGCTGGGCGCGGCCTTTCGCGAGTCGGGGGAATGGCGCGTCCCCGAAAGCTACGGCGATAGGCCGGGCGAGTACGAGGCAGCGAGGAACCGGGTCTCGATAGCGGATCTATCAGACCGCGGGAAGCTCCGTCTCGGCGGTAAGGATCATCTGAAATTCCTTCAGGGCATGCTCACGAACGACGTCATAAAGCTCGAAGAGGGTAAAGGGATGTACGCCGCGATTCTCACGGTAAAGGGCAGGATGGTTTCGGATATGCGGGTCTACCGTGAAAAGGATTCTGTGTTGTTGGATCTCGAGCCGGGCTTGAATGCGAAGGTCGGAGAGCTCCTTAAAAAGTTCAGGCTCTCTTACAAGGCGACCATAGACGATCTGACTGAAGGCATGGGTATTATTTCCGTTATCGGTCCTCACGCAGCAGGTGTTCTCGAGAAAGTTATTGGTAAGGAAAACCTGCCGGTGAACGAATTCGATCACGTGATAACATCTGTAGCCGGACGCGAGGTATCCGTGATTAAAATCCGGAGGACCGGCGAAGAGGGCTATGATATCTACGCCCTCACAGACGGACTCGCGGATGTCTGGGGGCTCTTGATGGAGAAGGGGAATGATTTCGGAATAAAGCCTGCAGGCAGAGGTGCGCTGGAAATACTCAGGATAGAAGCTGGCATTCCCGTTTACGGGATCGATATGGACGACGATACTATTCCCATCGAGGCCGGCATCTGGGACGCCCTTAATTTCGAAAAGGGGTGTTACGTCGGTCAGGAAGTGATAGCCAGGATCAAGTGGAGGGGCCATGTAAACCGGCATCTTCTTGGATTCATTTCGGACGGGGACAGGGTACCGGAAAGAGGTTCGGAGGTGTTTCTCGGAGAGAAGAAGATTGGCCGCATTACAAGCAGCGGGTTTTCCCCCTCCCTCGGGAAACCCATAGCCCTCGGGTACATAAGAAGGGAATTCAAAGAGCCGGGCACCCGGGTTGAGATTAGATCCCCTGACGGGTCAATCGAGCATGCCGAAGTCGCCGCTCTCCCGTTCCTGGGCGGTCAAGCCGTTCAAAAAACGGATTAATCGCCTTTGGTTAAAAATTACTGCCCGTAATCCTTGATTTTATTTCCCCCTCTATTATAGTATCAGGAGGGTATATTCTCTCGGGCCAAAAGCCAGTTAAGAAACAGGGTTGGGTATCTTTTATAAATCACTAATAACATTTTATTAATTTCTGTTCTATAATTTGGGTAGGAGGTCTCGGAAATGATATTCGATACAGTTCTCGGCTGGTTCTCGAACGACCTCGCGGTAGACTTGGGGACCGCTAATACGCTTGTCTATGTGAGGGGGAAGGGCATTGTCGCGAACGAACCGTCGGTAGTTGCGGTGCAGGAGGACTCGAGGGGTATAAAGAGAATACTCGCCGTCGGCAAGGAAGCTAAGGACATGGTCGGTAGAACGCCGGGCTCGATCAAGGCGATAAGGCCGCTCAAGGACGGCGTAATAGCGGACTTCGACGTAGCTCAGAAAATGCTTGAATACTTCATCCGGAAGACCCATAACAACAGGAAAAGTTTCGTCAGACCCAGGATTATCGTTTCCGTCCCCATAGGTATCACCGAGGTGGAGAAAAGGGCTGTAAGGGAGTCGGCCGAGGCGGCGGGGGCAAGGGAGGTCTATCTGATAGAAGAGACCATGTCGGCGGCGATCGGCGCGGGTATGCCTGTGACCGAGCCTACGGGGAATATGGTCGTGGATATAGGCGGGGGGACGACAGGGGTAGCCGTGATTTCGCTAGCCGGAATAGTGGTCAGCAAATCGATAAAGGTCGGAGGCGATAAGCTCGACGAGGCTATACTCCAGTACGTGAAAAGGAACTACAACATGCTTATCGGAGAAAGGACCGCCGAAGACGTGAAGAAGAAGCTCGGGAAAGTACTTGGGAACGGCGACATAGGCTCCATGAACGTCAAGGGGCGTGATTTGCGGGCCGGGATCCCGCGCACTATCGAGATAACATCCGAAGAGGTTAAAGAAGCCCTCACCGAGCCTGTAAGCCTGATTATAGAGGCGATAAAACAAACCCTCGAAAGGACCCCCCCCGAGCTTGCCGCGGATATTGTGGACAGCGGTATTATGCTCACGGGCGGGGGCGCTCTGCTCGGGAACCTGGACCAGCTCATAAAGGAAGAAACAGGACTCCCCGTAACACGGGCGGAGGACCCGCTGACGTGCGTCGTTTACGGCTCCGGGAAAGCGCTCGAGGAGCTCGATCTGCTGAGAGAGGTCAGCATAGGTTACTCCTGAAAATCAGCCGCGGTTTCTGTGCGCCATGGTTCTTTTGCTGATATGATATAGACATGGGTTTCTTCAAGCGCCGCACCATACTGATCATTCTGATTCTTTTTTTTATAGCAATACAGCTTTTTTCGCTTGATCTCAGGGAAAGGAACAGCCAGAACCCGGTATCCAAGTTGGTCCTTACACTCACTTATTATCCCCAAAAGTTAGTATCCTCCGTTACCGATAAAGTCGTGGGCGCCTGGCGGGATTATATAGACCTCATGCATGTGAACGAAGAGAACAAGAGGCTCCGGGAGGAGCTGAACGCCCTCAGGCAGGAAAAGTTCGAGTTAGCGGAGATCAAGGCGCAGAGCACGAGGCTTAAAAAGCTTCTCGATTTTAAGGACGTATCTCCTTACCCGGTCGTGTCGGCGAACGTCATAGGCGCGAGTCCTTCCATGCTCCGCTCACAGGTAGTGATAGTCGACAAGGGCGGCGCGGACGGTATAACCGAGGGTATGCCTGTCGCCTCTTACGACGGAATAGTCGGAAGGATATTGCTGGCCGGCGATAAGAGCTCCGAGGTCCTCCTGATCACCGACCCCGTGAGCGCCGTCGACGCTTACATCCACAGGACGCGGGCGAGGGGCATCGTAAAGGGTGTGGGCAGCGGATGTGTCATGGAATACATCGAAAACAAATCCGATGTCAGCGTCGGGGACAAGGTCATTTCATCGGGCAAGGACGGGTTTTTCCCAAAAGGCGTCATAATCGGGACAGTTACCGATATAAGCCCCAGCGGGAGCTTTATCAGCGCGGGAGTTTCCCCGCATGTCGATCTGAACTCGCTCGAGGAGGTCGTTATAATTCAAAAATCCGTGAACAACGTGGTTCTGAATGAATAAGACAGTAACGTTCGTATCGCTACTTCTCGTCTCTGTCCTCATAATAACGGTGCAGTCTACGCTCCTGTCACCGAGAATCGCCGGGTATCTATTTCCGGACCTGAATCTGATCTTCATAGTTTTTCTCGCCGTTTATTCGGAAACGAAGGGAAGCTTCCTCCTGGCAGCGGGGAACGGGTATATGATGGACGTCCTCTCGGGGAATCTGCCCGGGACTTTTACCATCTCCCGTCTTAGCGCTTACATGCTCGTGCGCACCAGCTCCAACCACGTATATCTCAAGAAAGCATTGGTCCTGGGGCTGGTTATATTCTTAACGACTATTTTTACGTGGACTTTTATCCTGACTATAATTAGAATAAAGAGTGACGCGGGCTTTCAGCTTTCTTTCAGCGATATAATACTTCAGGGACTGGTAAATTCGGTGGTCGGTGTGCCGCTTTTCTGGGCGGCGGGCAGGATACATGCAAGATTTCAGAAATAGGCTCGTAATTGTAACCGTAATTCTCGGCATCGCGTTTCTCGGTCTCGTGTCGAGACTCTGGTTCCTCCAGGTCTTGAAGGGGGACGAGTTTGAGGCTTTTTCCAGGGATAACAGGATAAGAATAGAGAGGGTGCCGGCTTCGAGGGGCAGGATACTCGACAGGTACGGCCGCGAGCTTGTCGTAAACAGGCCCTCATTCGATGTGTACGTCCTGCCCAAGGACGCGGGCGATGTCTCCGCCTTGAGCGTCAACCTGTCGAGGGTGCTCAACGAAGACCCTAAAAAGATCGAGCAGAAAATAAAACAAGCGACAAAAAAGAACCGCTTTAAACCCGTACTGCTGGCGCAGGATATCAACCGCGATCAGCTCGCTTACATAGAAGCGCGCAGAAGCTCCCTCCCCGGACTGACGATAGAGGTCAATAATTTAAGACAGTACCCCCACGGCGTGCTGGGCGCGTCGTTCCTCGGGTATATAGGGAAGGTGAGCGAAGCGGAGCTCCTGGCAACCCCGGAGCTCAGCAACAACGGCCTCGTCGGTAAGACGGGTGTCGAGAAGACATGGGAAGGATCGCTCCGCGGGGAGGACGGTTTTATACAGAGGGTTACAGATGCGCTCGGCAGAGAGGTGAATTCGAACCTCTTCCTGAAAGACCTCGTGAACAGACGGAGCGTCCCCGGTAACGACGTCGTCATGTCTGTAGACATCGATCTTCAGAAGGCGGCTGAAGACGCACTCGGCGAAGAGTTCGGCGCGATTATCGCGGTTAACGTCAGGAACGGCGAAGTGCTCGCTCTCGCGAGCAAGCCGACATTCGATCCTGCGGAATTCGTGAAAGGGATAGACTCTAAGGCATGGTCAAAGCTGATAAGCGATAAGGACTTCCCTCTCGTCAGCCGTGCCACGCAAGGTTTATATGCACCGGGCTCTGTCTTTAAGATGGTGCCGAGCGCGGCTGCGATGACAGAAGGGGTCATAGATCCCGATACGCTCGTGCATTGTCCGGGATACTACAGAGTAGGCTCGCATGTCTACAGGTGCTGGAAGAGGGGAGGGCACGGCTGGATGAACATGAGGGAGGCAATAGTGCAGTCCTGTGACGTTTACTTCTACAGGCTCGCGGATAAGCTCGGGATAGACCGCATGTCCAGGTACATGAATTTCTTCGGATTCGGATCGCCAACGGGCATTGGGATCGAAGAGCGGGCGGGGATCACCCCGAGCAGGGAATGGAAGCTCGAGAGGTTTAAGAAGCCGTGGTATAAAGGCGAAACGATCGTTTCCGGGATCGGACAGGGCTACGTCAGTGTAACTCCGCTCCAGATCGCGATGATGACGGCCGCAATTGCAAACGACGGTACGCTCCTGACCCCGAAGCTAGTCATAAAAGAGGTGGCTTTCAGCGGACAAACCAGGCTGAATATTCTGCCCCCCAGGGGGGAGCTGCCTGTCGGAAAGGATACGCTCGCCCTGATCAGGGATGCGATGACCGGCGTCGTCAACGGTCCCGGAGGCACGGGTCACGGGGCCAGGATCGAGAACATCACCGTTGCCGGGAAAACCGGTACGGCTCAGGTGGTATCGCTCGATTCTCAAAGCACCGACAGAGCGCATAAGGACCACGCCTGGTTCACGTCCTTTGCCCCCGCCGAAGCCCCGGAGATCGCCGTCACCGTGCTGATCGAGCACGGGGGGAAAGGCGGAGCCGTGGCCGCGCCGATCGCGAAAAAGATTATAGAGACCTATTTCCATTTGAAGAAAGAGAGAAAAGCAAATGATAATGTTTGATAGAAGACTGCTCCAGAGTTTCGGGTGGTCTCTATTCCTGATGACACTTGCTTTTTCTGCGCTATCGCTTATGAACCTCTACAGCGCGTCGTACCAGACGGGCCTCGGCTATTTTAAAAAACAGGCTGTATGGATGTGCATCGGTATCTTCACGATGATCGTAGTCTCTTTTATCAACAATAAACTGATAAAGCAGTACGCCCTTTATACTTACGGATTCTCATTACTCCTTCTCCTGTTCGTGCTGGTATTCGGCAAGGAAGTTTCAGGGTCGAGAAGCTGGATCACTATAGGCTCATTCGCCACGATACAGCCTTCCGAACTGGCCAAGATACCGATAATACTCGCCATAGCGAGATTCTACGACAACGATTACGAAGGGGTGCCGTACGGCTTTCTCGACCTCATAAAGCCCGTGCTGCTAACCGCGCTGCCGCTCGGTCTCGTCATGTTCCAGCCCGACCTGGGCACGGCGCTTACGATGATACTCATATCGGGAAGCATGATTCTCTTTATGGGAGTCGAGAAAAAGCTGATTTTTCTCGTTCTGGTAGTGGTCATAGGGTTTTCTTATCCGGCATGGCATTTCTTTCTCAAACCCTATCAGAAGGACAGGATCAAAACGTTCCTCGAGCCCTCGAAAGACCCCCTCGATTCCGGCTACAATGCGATACAGTCCCAGATCGCTGTCGGCTCCGGCAGGTTCATGGGCAAGGGGTTTATGTCGGGCTCGCAGACCCAGCTCAGGTTCATTCCCGCCCAGCAGACCGATTTCGCCTTCTCCGTGCTAGCGGAGGAATGGGGTTTCATGGGAGGGTTCATGGCGCTTCTTCTTTATTTTATGATTATTCTCTGGATACTCGACACGGCCAGCCGAGCGAAAGACAAGTTCTCGGTGCTCGCGTGCTTCGGTATCGCGGCCATGTACTTCTGGCACGTAGTCGTCAACGTGGGGATGGTCATCGGCCTCCTCCCGATCGCCGGGGTGCCGCTCATGCTTTTGAGCTACGGAGGGTCATCGACTCTGACGGCGCTCATCGGTATCGGCATCGTGCTCGGCATAAGGATGAGGAAATTCCCTATCCAGGGTCAGGCGGTCGAGCTCAGGTAATCTCCTCTCCCTTTAGATCTCCGGTGCTGGGTATGCCCCCAAGTCCTTTTGAGTGATGGAGTGCGCGGAGTATCGCATTCGCTGTCAGCTCCGCGGCTATGACGCCGATCAGGTTCGCGTCCCCTTCTATATCACCGCACGATACCGCCATAACTACGTCCCCGTCTGCGATCGTATGTACGGGAGATATGACACGTGCGAGCCCGGTCTGGGCGATGTTGGCTATCCTGCCGAGCTCGGATTTGGAGAACCGGGCGTTAGTCGCCACCACCGCGAGCGTGGTGTTCTGGGATTTATCCTCCCTGAAAGTAACTCCCTGCTTTAGAAGGTTCACTGTTCCGGCGAATTTGCTTCCGCGCGGTGTAGTCCTTACGCCCGCGATAATTTTCCCGTTTTCCGGGGATACCACGTCTCCGAACGCGTTCACGACGACGAGCACGGCGACTATAATCCCGTTTTCGAATTTGTAACCTGACGTCCCTATCCCGCCCTTCGTCGCGTGATCGAGTCCCAGGAGCTTCCCTATGGTCGCCCCGGTCCCCGCACCGATGCTCCCCTCCTCGACTCCCGAGGACTCGGCGTTGAGACACGCTTCGTAACCCATGCGGGCGTCGGGTCTTATCCTCCCGTTCCCTATTCCGAGGTCGAATATCACGGCGGTCGGTACTGACGGAACGACCATGCCGTACCCGACACTGAGCCCTTTATTCCGTTCCTCGAGGAATTTCATGACACCGCCCGATGCATCGAGCCCGTAGGCGCTTCCCCCTGTGAGCAGGATTGCGTGTACCTTGCCGAATGTATTGTGCGAGAGGAGCGAGTCTATCTGCCTCGTGCTTGTGCCGCCCCCTCTCAAATCTATCGCCCCTATGGCGGGTTTGTCGAAGAGGATTACGGTGCATCCGGTCACGGCGCCGAAATCGGAAGCATGGCCTACCCTTATACCTTCAATATCAGTAATTGAGATCATGTAGACTATTCTAAAATCATTATTTTTTATTTCAAAGTTTGCCCTATTTCATCCCACCTGCCAATAACTTGACAGGATATGATAATAGGATAAAATCTTCCACGATTTTAGGTTAATAGGGTTCGGGAGATTGAGAATCTATAACCTGCTTTTATTTCAATAAAATATCCTGTGTTTACCCCAAATGATGATAAAAAATGCGTGCGGTTTCGGGAATGAACGGTCTTGTGTGACGGGATATTTGTTCGGGCGTGACATGGAGCAGGCTTGAAATATGTATAATCACAGACTGCTGTTAACGATTCCGGTTCTTCTGTTACTATTTTCAACAAATTATGTATTTGGTATAACCGATTCGAGAGACGTAAAGGAAATCGGTATTGACGAAAAGACCGGAGAATTCGTTCCCGGCGATATCAGGTTCACTTCTGAAAGCAATGAGACTGTAGAGCTAAAAGACTTTTTCAATCCGGCTAAACCTCTGATATTAAACCTCGTCTATTTCGGCTGTCCGAGGTTGTGCAATTTTGCTACGGACGGGCTCGTTCAGGTAATGAATGAGCAAAACTCGCTCGAGATAGGAAAAGACTTTAAGGTCCTGACGGTGAGCTTCGATCCAAAAGACACGCCGGAGCTGTCGGGCACGAAGGCCTCGAGATACCGTGAAATGGTAAAGCACGGGGATCCGGGAATGGAGAATTGGGTATTTCTGACGTCCGATGCCGAGAACATACGCCGGCTGACTGAAGCCGTAGGCTTCAGGTATAAGGTCGACGGCGACGAATTCGCGCACGCATCGGCATTAATTATTCTCACTCCGGAGGGGAAAATTTCGAGGTACCTCCCGGGTATTCAATACGAGCCCGGCGATTTCAGGCTGTCGCTCCTCGAAGCGTCCAGGGGAAGAATCGGATCATCCGAAATGTTAAACAAGCTTCTACTTTTCTGCTATGAATTCGATCCGGTCGGTAAAAAATATGCGCTCAAGGCGTTGAATGTCGTCAAAGTCGGCGGGGTCGTTACGCTATTGTCGATTTGCGGGGTGCTTACGTATTTCTGGAGAAGAGAGAGGAAGGAACCCGAATAGGAGAATGGAGGTTTAAAAGAAACTCATGACTTGGATTCCCGAGGTAGCATCGAATCTGGCAAGCAAGGTTGACGGAGTATTGCTTCTGATTACTCTGATGTCGCTTGTATTCTTCATACTCATCACCGTAGTGCTCGTATATTTCGCTATCAAATACAGGAGAAAGAGCGAAGACGAGGAAACCCCCTACATCACGGGAAGCGAGCCCCTCGAGATAATCTGGACCGTGATACCCTCCATACTTCTCATCGTGCTTTTCGTTTACGGTTATGTGGTTTTCAAGGACATGAGGACACCGCCCAAGGACGCCGTCGAAATTAGCGTTCAGGGAAAGCAGTGGCTCTGGACGTTTGATTATTACAACGGCAAGAAGACGATAAACGAACTTTACGTGCAGTACAACAGGCCCGTCAGGCTCGTTATGGAGGCCCAGGACGTGCTCCACAGCTTCTTCGTTCCCGCGTTCCGCGTGAAGCAGGACCTGGTACCCGGCAGATACACCCAGCTCTGGTTTACTCCCACCAAAATCGGGACATTCGATATTTTCTGCGCCGAGTACTGCGGTACGGGTCATTCGGCGATGCTCGGGAAGGTCATAGTGCTAAGCCCTGAAGCATACGAGATCTGGGAAAAGGGCGTAAAGGTCGATGAGGGCGTCGGCGTGGCGTCTCTCCCCCCCGCCGAGCTGGGTGCAAAAATTTACAAAGAAAAAGGGTGTAATGCCTGCCACAGCCTGGACGGCTCTAAAATTGTAGGCCCTTCTTTCAAGGGCATTTTCGGTCATCCGGTCGAGTTACAGGACGGCTCCACAGTCGATGTGGACGAGAATTATATAAGGCAGTCAATACTGGAGCCCCAAGCGCAGGTTGTTAAAGGTTTCGCACCGGTCATGCCGTCGTTTAAGGGTATACTGAGCGACGAGGACGTAACGGCGCTCGTAGCGTATATAAAGACGTTAAAATAGATGTTCGTTTTCCAAGGAGGTTAGTTTTATGGCAAATCATACGATTGCCCACAATGTATATGTTCCCTTTCTCGAGAAGAAGGGGATATTGTCATGGATTCTTACTACCGACCACAAGCGCATAGGAATAATGTATCTGATTTCGATCTCGTTCTTCTTCCTCGTGGCGGGCGTGTTCGCTCTCCTCATGAGATACGAGCTTCTGACCCCTGCTTCGGATTTTGTTCAGCCGCATACATATAACGTGCTCTTCACGCTCCACGGCTCGATAATGGTCTTCTTCTTTATCGTCCCCGGCCTCGCCGCGAGCTTCGGCAACTTCCTGATACCCCTTATGATAGGGGCCCCCGACGTTGCGTTTCCCAAGCTCAACCTTGGAAGTTATTGGATTTACCTGCTGGGCGCTGCGATTGTGCTCATAGCCCTCGCTAAGCCGGCCGACACGGGATGGACGTTCTACACACCCTACAGCGCGACGACCGACACCGACGTCGTGTTGATAACCCTAGGCGTGTTCGTCCTCGGCTTCTCGTCGATTCTTACTGGGCTTAACTTCATAGTCACGATCCATAAGATGAGGGCCCCCGGCATGACATGGCACAGGCTCCCCCTCTTTATATGGGCTTCTTACGCTACTGCGATTCTGCAGCTTCTGGCGACGCCTGTCGTGGGGATCACGCTTCTCCTATTAATAACCGAGAGAACACTGGGCGTCGGCTTCTTCGACCCGGCAAAAGGGGGAGACCCGGTACTGTTCCAAAACTTTTTCTGGTTCTATTCCCACCCCGCAGTCTATATCATGATCATTCCCGCTATGGGAGTCATATCCGAGATCATCCCGGTTTTCGCGAGAAAGCCGATATTCGGCTATAAGGCAATAGCGTATTCGAGTCTCGGCATTGCGTTCATCAGCTTCCTCGTCTGGGCGCACCATATGTTCACGAGCGGGATTTCGGACATCGCAGCGACTATATTCTCGTTTCTGACTTTCCTGGTCGCCATCCCGACGGCTATCAAGGTATTTAACTGGACGGCTACCCTCTATAAGGGTTCCATACACCTGCACTCCGCGATGTTGTACGCCCTCGCTTTTATCTTCCTCTTCACGATCGGCGGTCTTACGGGCCTCTTTCTGGGCGCCCTTGCCGCGGACATCCACCTTCACGATACCTATTTCGTAGTGGCTCATATGCACTACGTGATGATCGGCGGAACCGTCATGGGATTCTTCGGCGCTCTCCATTTCTGGTACCCGAAGTGGTTCGGCAGGATGTTTAACGAAACGGTGGCGAAGATCGCGTGGCTCTTCATATTCATAGGTTTCAACGTAACGTTCTTCCCCCAATTCTTTCTCGGAGTACAGGGAATGCCCAGAAGATACGCCACGTACCCACCACAGTTCGAATCGCTTATGTCGCTTTCCACTTACGGCTCCTGGATACTCGGGTTCGGCATATTCATCATGACATTAAACCTCATAGCAGGTCTTATAAACGGAGAGAAAGCCCCTCAGAACCCCTACGGGTCGCTTTCCCTCGAATGGCAGGTGCCTTCACCCCCGCCGCTTGAGAATTTTGAGGAAATACCGCACGTGACCGACTGGTCGTACGGCTACGGGAAAAAGAAATAATCGGAGGCCCAAATGGGAGATGCGAGCACGGAACATTCACACGGACACCACATGGACCCTGCTGTCGAGTACAGCTCTTCGAAGCTCGGCATGTGGCTGTTCCTCGGGACGGAGATATTGCTATTCGGGGGGCTTTTCGCGGCTTACGCGATTTTCCGCGCCAAGTATCCCGAGATGTTTTTCGAGCAGCACGTGGAGCTGAACAAGAAGATGGGCGCGGTAAACACGTGCATACTGATATTCAGCAGTTTGACCATGGCCATGGGCGTATCTGCTATTCAGCGCGGGAAACAAAAGGTTACGGCTATCCTGATCCTGATCACTATACTCTGCGGCCTCGGGTTCGGCGTCGTAAAGTATTTCGAGTACAGCGCCAAGTTCCATCACCACATATACCCCGACACGAGCATATTCTTCTCTTTATATTTCCTAATGACCGGGCTCCACATGCTTCACGTCTTCATAGGGCTCACGATACTCTCGGTTTTATTCGTCCTGACGCTAAAAGGAAAGTTCACGGCCAAGTACAGCACACCCGTCGAAGTGGGAGGACTTTACTGGCACCTTGTGGACTTGATATGGATATATCTTTTCCCGTTACTTTATCTCATAGGCTGAACGGAGGAAATGAAGAATGGCTACGCATTCACATGCTGAAGAACATCATATAACGGGCAACAAGACATACATAATAGTATGGGCTGCGCTCATGGTTATGACGGCTATCACGGTATATGTGTCTTATATAAATTTCGGGATGCTCAACATAGTCATAGCGCTCGTGATCGCCTCGATAAAAGCGTCCATAGTGGCTCTTTATTTCATGCACCTCAAGCTGGAGGACTCGATCACGTGGGTATTCGCGCTCTTCCCGCTGCTACTGCTTGCGCTCCTGATCGGCATGACGATTACGGACACGTTTACGAGGACTATAGTCCCCTAGAATGAATAATTCATGATCGCTAAAATTACCCTTTTTCTCCTCTTTCTTCTCCTAATTTGGGGTAATCTGGTTGCCGGTCTTAAAGCGGGACTCGCATGTCCGGATTGGCCGCTCTGTCACGGGACGGTTCTCCCCCCTTTCAGGTGGGATATATATATGGAGTTCATGCACCGTATCATAGGAGGCGTGACCTCTCTCTTCCTCGTCATCCTTTCTTATCAGAGGTTCCGCGTTTACAGGGGCCCCGTAAAACTGGTCCCGGTAATCATATTGCTCCTTCTTTTGGCGCAGATCGTTCTCGGCGGCATCGTCGTGCTGCTTGAGCTCCCTGTGGACCTTACGACATACCATTTTGCAAACGCGATTGTAATTTTTGCACTCACGCTCTATATATCATTCTATGACGGAAATAAGCGGAAACCCCGTTTCGGTATCGGCGGCTATAAAGGGCTATTCTTCTTCCTGGGATTACTTGTATTCGTTCAGGCTGTGCTGGGCGCATATGTAAGACATTCCGGCTCGGGTCTCGCCTGCCCGGACTTCCCCAAGTGTCTGGGTTACTGGATCCCGCCCGAGTTGTCGGGAATTATACTCAACCACTTCGTCCACAGGCTCCTGGCATACGTTATTACTATTACCGTGCTGATACTTCTTGCCTCCTCGTACATGACTAAGGGCCTCCGGATGTTCCGCAAAGAGCTGCTTGTCCTTATATGTCTCGTCGTTCTCCAAATCGTTTTGGGGGTCGGAGTGGTTCAAACAAAGCTTTACTTCGCTGTTACGGCCCTTCACCTCTCTTTTGCCCTGTTAATACTTTCTCTCGTGCTTTATACTTGGTTCAGGGGTATGGAGGAAAAATATCAATAAAAAAGGCGCAAGGAATAAAAGGGATATATGACTACGATCGGGCACGTTGACAGGGCTCCCGCAAAGATAGTCGTCTCGACTATACTGCTCTCGAAGCCGGGGATAATACTGAGCGTCGCCTTCACGGGTTTCGCCGGGATGGTCCTGGCCAACCGCGGTTTCCCGCCCCTCGGGTTGACATTCTTGGCCGTACTTTCCTTGCTCCTGAGCGCCGCCGGCTCCGCCATACTCAATAACGTCCTCGATAAGCAGATAGATGCGCTCATGAGCAGGCTGAGCAAGCGTGTGGACGCGCTCGAGGTGGTCGGCGAGAAGACCGCTACGCTCATATCCCTCGTCTTCATAGCGATCTCATTATTTATTTCTTTTTATTATCTGAACGCGGTGAACGGCGCATTGATCATTGCGGCGATTCTGAGCTATACGCTCCTTTATACACTCTACCTCAAGCGGAGCTCCCCTTACGGCACTATTCTCGGAGGACTCCCCGGAGCGCTGCCCGTGCTCGTCGGATACACCGCGGTAAATCCCCACATAGGCGTCGACGGAATTATACTTTTCGTGTTCATGATGCTCTGGCAGCCCCCTCATTTCTGGGCCCTCGCCCAGAAATACAAGCTCGATTATAAAAAAGCGGGAGTGCCTGTCATGCCCGTGGCTCTCGGCTCGAAGTTTACGAACGTCATGATACTCCTATATTCTATTTCGCTCCTGCCCCTGTCTCTTTCACTCTGGATACTGCATTACTGCTCCGATTATTACGCCGTCTTCGCTATAGTTTCGGGTCTCTATTTCGAATACGTGATGATACGGAGCGCGGTAAAGAATACCGATTACGGGAAGGCCTTCGGCACGTCGATTATATATATGCTCATAATAATGATTTCCCTGATCCTGGACCTTTCGTTCG
>Ga0155644_1126_pt3 | contig 18251 bp, 16 predicted proteins | sample RifCSPhighO2_12_FD_107301 | JGI IMG/M metagenome (GOLD analysis project Ga0155644, IMG submission 107301) | Candidatus Dadabacteria bacterium RIFCSPHIGHO2_12_FULL_53_21 | reverse complement strand
GGATAGTGCTTACGCTATTGGCGGTATAGGCTTTGGCTTTCGCGATCGCCTGGCTGACCGGCAATGTCTCCCTCGGATCATCAGATGACGTGACAAACCCACAGATTTCTCCGTCCTCGTTGACGATTGCCCCCCACATGCGCGCTCCTCCGAAAAGTCCACCTACACAACCGGTAGTAGTAACAGCACCTTGAGTGCACTCGGACCCGCCAAGATCTTCACTAATTCCTGTGTTACCAGATGCCGTTTGTAAAAGAGTCTTCAACTCTGAACTGGTAGGAAGCCCGGCGCATTTTCCTGCCGCTTCTACATCTTGGCTTACAGCGAAGGCTAAAAGAACGACACCAATAACAATACCAACTGAAGCATTGAATTTTTTCATGGCATATCTCCTCATTTTGCCTAAAACTTAGGTTGATTATAAAAACACGCAAATAACGGTCAGCCCGAAATATGTAGACCCAGACAGAGTTTGCCGACGTACGGTCTACCAGAGTGAATAGACCACCGGACCACCAGCGGGCAACGCCGAGATCTTGCACTTGCCGGCCCACTTCACAAGGGCGGAGAAGTCCTGCCAATTCTCAGAGCCCTGCTTCCAATGGTCCGCCACACCAGCCTGAGTCTCGTACACTTCAGTCAGAACATAATTCATGTTACCTGTTGGTTTAGACGATGGGTCTACCGGGTTTGACAACTCCGGTCCCCTCGAGAGGTTGTATATCAGTAGGGCCTTATCCCCATCTCGGTAGTGCGATTTCTCCATCCACGCCGCGTGGCTACCCCAGATACGGTCGCCTTCCTCCACCGTGTCCGGGGGGGCCGTGAAGATGATGGTGAGCTGAATTTTTCCTTTGTGTGACATAATTTAAACCTCCTATTTTGTGATTTTGAATATACTAAAGTGCAACAAGTGTGCCACCTATTACAGTAGGTCAGGCAAATGTCGCTAAAGCCCTTGTCAGAAAAGGTTTTTTTAAGCTTTTTGATTTGTATAAATGAATCTGAGAGCGTAAAGACTTTGACAAAAACGTAAACCATTGTTGACGCCAACGTAAACAAAGGTTTACAGATATAATGCGATCTAATTCAGAAGAAGAAAGAAGACTCTCTTTATATATTTCTCCAGATTCTTTCGGGGAGACAGTCTTGATCCATTTAAACTCTTCAAAAAGTGATTACAACCGCACTCCATAAGATTCCAACTCAAGATCAAAATAGTAAATACATTATAGTTGAGAGGGGATTGAGATTCAGATTAAGTGGGATAGGCCGCCATCAATAACTAAATTACTTCCGGTTACCCAGTTTTCAGTGGCGAGGTAAAGTGCCATCCGAGCAATTTCTTCAGGTTGTCCCATTCTTTTCATAAGATGACGACCACTCACGAATTCGAGTACCTGTTGAAGTTTTTCTTCACCATACATCTTTTTAAAGATTGCAGTGTCTATTCCACCGGGACTTATTGTATTCACTCTCACATCAGGGGCGAGTTCTTTAGCCCATAATTGAGTTAGCATAATCACTGCGGCTTTGGAAGCGGAATAAACGCTATAGATAGGCATCCCTCTAAAACCAAAGACTGAGCCGATGTTGATTATATTCCCATGGGTCTTCTTAAGCTCTGGAATGGCAGCCTGGGTTAGGGCAAAAAGTCCTCTAACATTGGTGTTAAAAATGATGTCGAATTCTTGAATTGATGTTTGGGATATTGATTTGTAGATACTAGTTCCTGCATTGTTTACAAGAATATCCAATTTCCCATACTCACCGAGAACTGTATCGAGAGTAGCCTTACACAGCTCTACTTGAGTGATGTCGGCTTTTATCGTTTTAATTTCACCTCCGAGCTTTTCATTAGCCGTCTGAAGTTCATTATTCTCTAGTCCTGTGATTACTACTTTGGCGCCCGCCTCAGTAAAAACTTTTGCAATCCCAAATCCAATGCCTTCTGATCCGCCGGTGATGAGTACTACTTTGTTTTCTATTTTCTCATAGCTCATATAAACATCTCTGCTTTCATTATTTGTAGGAGCTTTCACTGACCTTATTTAGATATTTCATTGCCTTATCTTTTTACTGTAGTGGAGTAGAAGAATATCCAATTCCCCAGTATTAAATATTTTCCTCCGAGCGTTCTTTTAAGTTCACGACACTTCTTCAAGTAGTGCCTTTGCCTCCATTAGGTCTGCGGTTTCAAACCCCTCCGTGAACCAGCCGTAGATATCGACCAGCATCTTACGGGCTTCTTCTTTCTTGTCTTGTTTCTGCAAAAGACGACTCATACTCATCACCGCCCGCAACTCTAAAGATTTTGCACACTGTTGGCGTGCAATATCAATAGCCTGACGAAAACAGGCTTCACCCTCGGCTTGTAGTGAGCTTTGTCGAACTGCTTGATTCTCAGGAGAAAGGGCTAGCAGTAGCTCCCCCTTGAGCCTATATAGCTCTGCCTCATAGAAACGCTCTCCATTTTTCTGCACTGTGTCCAGCGCCTCGGCTAGCACAGTTAGCCCCTCTTCGGCCTGTCCTCCTTTCCCATACGCCTCGGCCATCAGGGCAAGAAAATACGATCGTGCCACCTCTGACCCCTGGGCTTGCCGGACGGTCAGGCCACTACCCATCTGTGTAATACCCTCTTCTTCCTGTCCATGTTCGGCCAGCGCCCAGCCCCGCATGATAGTTCCCCACGCCTGCCAGTGCGGAAACCCCTGCTCTATAGAGAGCGCAATCAACCCCTCTGCCTGCTCTTGGACAGCTCGTCCCTCCCGCCTGAGCTGATTGAGGCGGGCAGCAAAGACCAGAGCAATAGCTAAGCTGTAAGGATGTGACAGCTCTCGGGCCAAGGTGAGAGCCTCGTGGCACCTGTTAAGGGCCTGGTCCGGATAGCCAAGATGCCAAAGGGCCCACGACGCATAGCCCCGGCAGGCCATTCCAGGATCCTGTACATATAGGAAGGCATGGGAGCGGTGTTGCTGCGGGTGGTAAAGAGCACCCCCCTGCTCCACGTGCTCTCGTGATGGGATGAGCTCTCCAAGCCAGAACAAGGTCTCCCCCAACGCCAGGTGGGCGTCCACAAGGAAATCAGGGTAAAGATTTTGTACGCTCTGGGCTAAGCTGAGAAGCTGCTCTCCCAGCTCGCGTGCTGTCTGTAACTCCGCCCGCACTCTGTAAAACTGTGCCAGTCCCCGGAGTACCGGGAAGAGCAGTGGAGTCTCTCCTAACTGCTGGCACAGCTCCCGAGCCCGGGCATAGGTTTGCTCAACTTCCGGGGCTGCATAGCCCTTAGTGGCTGTCATCGGCACGCCTAGGCTGATCTGCAGTGTTAGTTCTTGCTGGATGCGTTCTGGGGTATGCGGTAGGGCCTTAAGCAACTCCAGCACTTTGGTGAAGTGACCAATAGCTTCCACATTGGCCGAGCGTTCAACTGCTCTTTGCCCTGCCCTCTGCCAATAGACAATAGCCTGTTCCCTAAGACCCGCCTCCGTGTAGTGATGAGCCAGAAGTTCTGGCTGGGTCTCAGCGGTCTCTGGAAATCGCTCCTCCAGGACCTGTGCAATTTTCTGATGGCACTGTTGCCTTTTGCTCTTTAGCAACGATTGATAGGCTGCATCCTGAATCAATGCATGTTTGAAGAAGTACCTAGCCTGAGGCGGAAGTCCCCTCTGGTAGAGAAGTTCAGCTCCCACTAACTTAGTTAGGTGGCTCTGTAAAGTCTCTTCGTCCAGAGAGGAGATTGCCTTAAGTAACTCATAAGTAAATTCGCGTCCAATAGTTGCTCCCATTTGCGCAACCTCTTTGACTCTAGGCAGGCGATCAAGTCTAGCCATAAGCGAGTCGTGCAACGTGGCAGGGATAGCAAGCGAAAGCAGTTGAACCATAAGTTCATAGTGGCCCTCTCGTTCCCTTAGCAACCCCGACTCAAGCACCATCTTTGTCAACTCTTCAACAAATAGAGGCACTCCATCGGTCTTAGTCACTATCTGATGAGTCACCTCGGCAGGAAGAGCCTTATCTCCAGCCACTTTCTCAACCATTACCTCTACCTGTTTACGTGTTAAGCGGCTTAACGTAATCTGCGTCAGGTTTGCACGGCTAGTCCACGGCAGGCTATATTCCGGGCGAAATGTAAGCAGGACGAGGATGCGGGCAGAAGCTGCCTGGTCCATAAGTAAACTCAGATACTCGAGAGTTGAGGGATCCCCCCAATGCAGGTCTTCAATTATAAATAACACCGGATGTTTCTCAGCCTCCTTAAGCAGCCAAACCAGCAAGGCTTCCATGGTCTTCTGCTTCTGCCTCTGTGGAGTAAGATTAAGAGGTGGATAGCGATCAAGAGTCGGGAGAGAAAGTAATGAGGCAAAAAGTGGCACCATCTCCTGAAGGGAAAAGCCATACTGTTCAAGAACCCTCTCAAGCTTTTCCAGCTTCTCTTCGGGAGAATCCTCTCTCTTAAATACCAACCGCTGTAAATGATTAACCACGGGATATAAGGCGCTATTCTGGTAATAGGGTGAACAGCGACTCTCTATCCTAACGTGTGCCTCTCCTGCCAATCGTTCTTCCAATACCTGTACAAGGCGCGATTTGCCTATCCCCGGTTCTCCACAAAGTAACACCACCTGTCCCTCTCCTTCCATGACCCGCTCCCAACGCTCAAGTAAGAGTCCTACTTCCTGCTCTCTTCCTACAAGTGGGGTCAGCCCTTTCGTGACAGCTACCTCGAACCGGCTCCGGACATCACCCTCATGGAGCACACGATATACTTCTAACGGAGTCGAAACTCCCTTTAACGTATGCATACCAAGGAAATGGTAATCAAATAATCCCTCAACAAGCCTATGGGTGGCAGAACTGATCACCACTGTATTGGGCTCCGCTATACTCAGTAGTTGAGTGGCAACGTTTGGTGTCTCGCCCACTATAGCTATGGATTCGGGTACGTTTTCTACTCCCATCCCTCCTATAACAACAAGTCCTGTATGTATTCCTACGCGCACCTGTAGAGGTATTTGTAATTGTGTGTTTTGTAGGGGCAATTCATGAATGGCCCCTACAATTTCCAATCCTGCGAACACTGCCCTTCTTGCGTCATCCTCATGAGCAAGTGGAAAGCCAAAGTAAACTAATATCCCATCTCCAAAGTATTTTGCTATACGTCCTTCAAAACGGCTGATCACCTTTGAACAAACATCCAGATAAGTGCGTATAATCTCGCGCAGGTCTTCAGCATCAATTTGTTCCGAGATAGCCGCAAAACCTACTAAATCACAAAACATCACGGTTAGATGGCGGCGCTCAGCCTGTAGTGAGTCCAGTCGAACTGCTTCTGGCACTTTACTTTCAATCTCAATAGGTCCAACCTGCGCGCTTTTGTCCTCTTGCTCGTCCTGCTTTCTATCAATCTCGATGGTCTTGGCAGTTGGTGTTTGGTTTGTGATTGGTGTGTCGCTCTCACCATAAAGCTTGGTCTGTGACAGATTTTCGAGTTTTTTTATCTTCTTTATCAGTCCCTGTCTTGTAAGTCCCAGAATCTTGGCAGTCTTTTGTTTATTTCCTCCGCTTTTTTCTAGTGCCTCTTTTATTATACGAATCTCAATTTCCTCTACTGCTTCTTCTACCGCTTTTTTAAGAGTATGAGAGGGCTCTGAAAATATGGAGTGAACTTGTCGAACCTTATCTAGATTTTGCACCACACTTACGACGTTTTCTGAAAGGTTGCTTACATCAATAACATCACTATCGGCTAAAGTTGCTGCACGCATTACCTCATTCCCCAGTTCTCTAACATTTCCTGGCCAACTGTAGTTTACAAGGCATTCCATTACCTCAGAAGAAAAATGCATAGGGCCCCTTCTCAGTTCACTTGCAAAGCTACTTAAGAAATACTGTGCAAGAAGAGGAATATCCTCCTTCATTTCACGGAGTGGAGGCATATGAATATGGATAACATTTAATCGGTAATACAGGTCTTCACGGAAGGTTCCCTTCTTTATCTCATTTTTTAAGTCTTTGTTTGTAGCCGCAACAACCCTTACATCTACATTAATCGTACTTCGTCCTCCAACCCTCTCGAGTTTTCTCTCCTGAAGCACACGAAGGAGCTTTGTCTGTGCAGGAAGACTCATATCTCCGATTTCATCCAGAAACAGAGTCCCGCCACTTGCCATCTCTATCTTTCCTACTCTCCTTTCTACTCCTGTGGCAACTCCCTTCTCTATCCCAAATAGCTCACTCTCAAGCAGGTTTTCTGGCAGTGCCGCACAATTGATATCTATGAAGGGTTTTCCAAAACGGGGGCTGTTGTAGTGGATTGTACGTGCCACAAGCTCCTTCCCCGTACCGCTTTCCCCGGTAATAAGAACATTTAGAAGGCTGTCGGAAACCTTTTCTATTAGTCTTATTACCTCTTGTATTCTCGGACTTGTTCCAATAATGTTACTTACAAAGAACCTGCCTCTAGTTTTTTCGCTGTTTTTGTCCTTGGGGTTCATAGTAGCGCTCTTTCTATTTTGAAACTATCTTAGTCACGGGTGAACTCGAGTTTAAGTAAATAAAGAGATGTATTAATCATAACTTGCGATATATGATGTATACGTATCACATTCTTTATCATCCATCCTGCCTGCTTTCGTCCCTGCTCATTTATGTTAATTGCCCCAAAATATTTACTTTATTTCGGTAACATCACTTTCTGATCATCATACAAAACTAGTTTATCATAAAGTCCTTATAAAGGGATGAATCATGTTTAATTAAAACTTATGCCTCTTGTTAAATAAGTAAAAAATGATCCGACTGCTTTTATTAAATACAAAATTCCATCAAGCAGTACCGCTGTGGCATATAAGTTCATGGACTGCCTTAGTGAGATAATAGTAAGCTCCCTCCTTTCTAAGCATTTTCTAAGAACCATCCGTAATTCTTGCCACCATACAGAATCAATAGACTCTATGGAACAGATGGAAATCGTTTATGAAAGGTGACTTAGAGATATTTCAACGTCCCGGAAATTTATGAATACCCCCTAAATAGGTCTTGAAAACCGGCGTCCGCAAGGACTTGGGTGTTCGAATCCCTCGCCCTCCGCCATAGAGAGCCGCCTGTCCGGCTGGGCAACCTATGTATTTTTAATCTTAGGCATAACCGTATGTTATAGCTTGACTTTTCTCGTCTCAGGTAGTTTAATTGAAATTATATCAAAGAGTTAGGGAGGGATGATATGAAAAGGATAAAGGTGAGTATTGCCGCTTTATTGTTTGTTGCGCTCCTTGCTTTGAATTCATACGCCGCGCCAAGCCCTGCGCCCCAGCCGCCCACCTGCCAGGGTAAAACGCCGACTATCGTGGGAACGAACGGGAACGATACCCTGAACGGGTCGCTCGGACCAGACGTAATAGTCGGGCTCGGGGGGGACGACCAGATAAAGGGGCTCGACGGGGACGACGTAGTTTGCGGAGGCGACGGCGCCGACACGGTCACCGGCGGTGGGGGAGAGGATATACTTTATGGAGACGCCGGGAACGACAACCTCAGAGGCGGAAAGGGCAACGACGTGGCATACGGCGGCGACGGAGATGATTACCTCGAAGGGAACGACGGGGAAGACTTCCTCGACGGAGGAATGGGCACCGACGGCATTGACGGCGGGAAAGATCAGGATAAATGTATTAACTACGAGTCCCATCAGAGATGTAATGTGGATTAACGTTGCCGTAATCAACCGGATATATTCCCCGGCGCGTATAAAGGGTTGACGCGCTATATAGCGTAATTGAAAATATTGATTTCCCGTTAACGGCTTGTTCTCGGATAAGATGAGCGGAAGGCTTTATATCGTTTCAACCCCCATAGGAAACCTCGAAGACATAACACTCCGGGCGCTTAAGGTATTGAAGGAAGCGGACGTCATCGCCTGCGAGGATACAAGGACCACGAGAAAGCTCCTTACACGGTATGCGGTCGAAACACCCCTCGTCAGCTACCACGAGCACAACGAGATCGAAAAGGCGAAAGAACTCCTCTCGATACTCCGGGAAGGAAGGAGCATAGCGCTCGTATCGGACGCCGGGACCCCGTGCATTTCGGACCCCGGATACAGGATCGTCAAGCTCGCGTCGGAGCACGGTATCGAGGTGCTGTCGATACCGGGGCCTTCTGCCTCCGTATCGGCATTGAGCGTCTCGGGGCTGCCCACTTCAAGCTTCGCTTTCTTCGGTTTCCTGCCGAGGACGAAGAAGCATTTAACCGACTATCTCTCGCGTATAAAGAATTATCCGGAAACCCTCGTGTTTTACGAATCCCCCAACAGGGTCACGAAGACGCTCCGCGCGATATCGGAAGTATTCGGAGACCGCAATATATCTCTCAGCCGCGAGATGACGAAGCTATATGAGGAGACATTGAGGGGCAAGGTCTCGGATGTGCTCGAAGCGCTCGTGAAACGAAACGAGATTAAGGGCGAGGTGACGATAGTGGTTGAGGGGGCTTCAAGTGAAATCGGGGAAACCGATCCGGAGACTATCGACAGGATGCTGGTTCAGCACAAAAAAATCGGATCGAGTCTTAAGGATGCCGTCAAAATGGTGTCCGGGGAATCCGGGTATTCGAAGAGTAAGACTTATAAGAGGGCGCTCCAGATATGGGGGCGGGAATAAGGATAAATTATCTTTTCAGATGAGCTTCACTTCTCTTTCTTATCTAAGTGCTTTTTCACGAGCCTGTCCTTCTCCACTTCAGAACCGACCCTTACCTGCTTCTCGATTTTCTGTTTCTCCCCCGCCGCCTCACCTTGAATCTTTGCCTTGCACTCATCGCAGATAGAGGATTCTGACGGCTTTCCGCAAATCATGCACACCTTCTTCTTTTCCTTCTTCTCGGTCATTATGATCGCTCCCTTGTATAATTTTACCGAATACTGTTAGCCGGAGATGAAAAAAATTTTCATTCCCCGCGAATCAGTCCTAAATATCCGGCCTTCTTTCTTTCCATCCGGCGTGCTGCTCGTATGCGTGCGCGACATGGATAACCGAGCCTTCATCGAAAGGTTTACCCAGCACCTGAATCCCGATCGGGAGCCCGTCCGTGGAAAATCCGCAGGGGATAGATATCCCCGGGAGCCCCGCGATGTTGCACGGTATGGTCAGGACGTCCGATAGATACATCTTTATCGGGTCGCCGGTTTTTTCTCCGAACCTGAATGCCACTTCGGGCGCTGTGGGGGCCATGATTACATCGACCTTATTGAAAGCCTCGTCGAAGTCCCTTTTAATGAGGGTCCTCACCCTCTGGGCCTTCAGGTAATAGGCGTCGTAGTAGCCTGCGGACAGGGCATAGGTCCCGAGCATTATCCTTCTTTTGACCTCGTTCCCGAACCCCTCCGCCCTCGTCCTGAAGTACATGTCCCTTAGTGTTCCGGCGCCCTCCGCCCGGAAGCCGTATTTCACGCCGTCGTATCGTGCGAGGTTCGAGCTCGCCTCGGAGGGGGCGATTATGTAGTAAGTCAGGACTGCGTATTCAGTATGCGGCAGGGATATGTCGATTATCTCCCCGCCGAGGTCCTCTACGAGAGCGATCGCCTTTTTCGCTGCCTCTTCCACCTCTCTGTCCATACCGGGAATGAAATACTCCCCGGGCACCCCCACCTTCACGCCCTTTATGCTGTCTTTAAGGCTCAGCGTATAATCGGGCGCGGGGGTATTAACGCACGTCGAGTCCCTCGGGTCGTGCCCCGATATCGCGTTCAGGATCAGGGCCGTATCCTCGACTGTCTTCGTTATGGGGCCCGCCTGGTCGAGCGACGACGCGAACGCTATCATGCCGAACCTGCTCACGCGCCCGTAGGTAGGCTTCATTCCAACGACGCCGCAGAAGGAGGCCGGCTGTCTTATGGAGCCGCCCGTGTCGGTGCCTACGGACCCCAGGCATAGTGAAGCGGCCGTAGCCGCCGCTGACCCGCCGCTCGAGCCGCCGGGGACCCTCTCGATGTCCCACGGGTTCTTCGTCGGGCCGAAATAGGAGGTTTCGGTCGATGAGCCCATTGCAAACTCGTCCATGTTATTCTTGCCGATTATTACCGCGCCCGCGTCGAGAATCTTTTTCGTGACGGTCGCGTCGTATGGGGGGAAGAAGTTCTCAAGCATCTTCGAGCCGCATGTCGCGGGGACGCCCTTCATGACGAATATGTCTTTCAATCCGAGGGGTATGCCGTGAAGAGGGCCGCGGTATGCGCCCGATGAAATTTCCTCTTCCGCTCTCTTCGCCGCGTCACACGCCTTTTCCGCCATCACCGTGATATAGGAATTGAGCTTCCCGTCGAGCTTCGAGATTCTATCTAGGACCGATTCGGTAAGCTCCTTCGGGGAAATCTCCTTTTTCTTTATAAGCCTGGATGCTTCCCCTATCGATAAAAACGGGAGTTCCATTAAAACCTCTCCTTAGTCTTCAATTACCTGGGGGACGACAAAAAAACCGTCTTCCTCCTGCGGGGCGTTCTCGAGGGCTTCTCCGGCGGTGAGCCACTCCTCTACAGCGTCTTCCCTGAGAGGGGTTGCGAGGTCGAGCACGTGGGATGTGGGCGCGACGTCCTTCGTGTCGAGCTCGTTCAGCTTTCCTATGTATGTAAGAATATTTCCGAGCTGCTCGGTGAATTTGCCGAGCTCTTCCTCTTTGAATTCGAGCCTTGCAAGCTCCGCGACCTTAATGACGTCGTCTCTCGTGATTTTCATTCGATTCTCCCGACTGCCGTGTTCCTCCAGGAATATGCGAGGAACAATCATGCCTCAATGCGAGCAGAGCTCCTCTGCGAAATCGATTACGTCCGCTTCGAGCTTTACTCCGTCAAGCCTGTTTATCTCCTGTACACCCGTGGGGCTCGTCGTATTTATCTCGGTAATATACCCCCCGATGACGTCTAAGCCGACGAAGTAGAGGCCGTCATTCCTGAGTCTGGGACCGAGGGCTTCGCAAATCTTCAAATCCCTATCGGTGAGCTCCGACTTGGCCGGGCTCCCTCCCGAATGGAAGTTGCACCTGAATTCTCCGCCCGGCTTCGGCACCCTCAATACCGCTCCGAGGGGCTCTCCGTTAAGGAGTATAATCCTCTTGTCCCCCTCGCTCACTTCCTTGATGAACTTCTGCGCGAGCACGTACTGTTTTCCGAAGTTGGTTACGGTCTCGAGTATCACGTTCGAGTTCCTGTCTCCCTCACGGACATAGAAAACCCCCTCCCCCCCGTGGCCGTCGAGGGGCTTCACGACTATCTCCCCACCCGCCTCGGTCAGGAACTTGTTGAGCTGCTCTATATCCTTCGTTACGACCGAGCTCGGTATCCATTCGGGGAAGTAGAGTGTGTAAAGCTTCTCGTTCGACTCCCTTATGCCCCGCGGGTCGTTTATCACCTTCGTTTTGTTCTGGTCTATGAGGCTCAATATGTAAGTCGCGTATATATAGTCCTGGTTGAACGGGGGGTCTTTCCGCATCCATACCGCATCGAATGTCTCCATCTCGACCGTTTCGCTCCCGCCGAGCTCATAGTAGTCAGCGCCCCTTTTAAGGGTTATCAGGGCGGCGCTGCCGAAGGCCTTCGCATTTTTTACGAAGAGGTCTTTGAGCTCCAGGTAAAAGACCTCGTGCCCCCTCGCCTGGGCTTCGAGCATCAGGACAAAGGTCGTATCCTTCTCCGTGTTTATGGTCCCCACCGGGTCCATGACGAAAGCCATTCTGAGCTTCATTCCATATATCCTTAAGGTTTTAGATGATGCCGTTTGATTCTACCGAATTTTATGGTTGCGGACAAATACACACGAGGCCGCAGACCCAAATATATATAGTCCCTGACGGCGCTTCATGTATACTTTGAGGGTATATATTAGCAGCTTAAACGTCCCCAGGCGGTGGATAAAACGGAAAAGCAAATTCCAACACCTGAAGAAATAGCCGAAGAAAACAGGAAGCTCAGACTCCTCCGCCTTATGGTCGATTTGACTATATCCCTCATGTATCAGACAAATCTGACGAGGGAGGAGGCGCTCGAGCATTTTGAAAAAGTCAGGAGTTTTGCGCTCAGGCTCTTTCCGGGGAAAGAACTCGCCTTCGAGCTTATTTACGCCCCCAGATTCAAGAGGGTGATAGGGGATATCTATGGGTATCATTGATACCGACCTGCTCGAAGACCTCTACCGGGGGGGCCCGTCCTCAGTCGCCCGCGCGCTCGAATTCCAGAGGGAATTAAGTAAAAAAGTCATAATAAAGAAAGAACTGAAAGAGCTGAGAACGGTTGCCGGGGCAGACCTGTCAATCCTAAAGAACGAGAAAAAGCTCATTTGCGGGATAGTATTGTTTTCATATCCCGACCTCACGGAAATCGAGCGGGTTTATACCGTTAGCGATGAGAAATTCCCCTACATACCGGGCTTGCTCGCTTTCAGAGAAGGGCCCGCAATTATTGAGACGTTCAAAAAGCTGGGACAGAGGCCTGACCTCCTGATCATAGACGGCCAGGGGATAGCTCACCCCAGGGGCTTCGGCATCGCATGCCACGTCGGCGTATTACTGGATATTCCGGCCATGGGGATCGCAAAAAAGAGGCTTTACGGTAAATACGCCGAGCCGGGGGAGAAAAGGGGTTCCTGGAGCCCTTTGCTGTCGAAGGAGGGTGATGTTATAGGCTCGGTCCTGAGGACGAGGGATAATACGAAGCCCGTCTTCGTGTCTCCGGGCCATAAGATCGACACGGAGTCGGCGAGGGAGATTGCCCTTGTGTGCGCGAGGGGGTACAGGATACCCGAACCGACCAGGCGCGCAGATATTTATGTCGCCGAGCTCAAAAAAGGAGTGTATGACCGTGCCTGAAAGGTTCTCATGGGTAGTCGAGGGTGTGATTGCGGGTATGGAAAGGCCGGGGCTCTTCAGCAGCTTTGAGGATGACCTCGAATTCCTGAGAGGGGAGGGCATCAGCGCGATAGTGAACCTCGAAGAAAAAAAGTATGCCAGGGAATATGAAGGCTTTATAGTGAAGCACATACCTGTCAATGACTTCAAGGCCCCCGGGCTTGAGGATTTCGGAGAATTCGTGGATTTCGTCAATGGCCGGCTCGCCGAAAGCAGGCGTATTGCCGTTCATTGCTATGCCGGGATGGGAAGGACTAATTTAATGCTCGCATGCTTTCTTATGCATCATATGAGGATCGACCCCGGTACGGCCCTCGACGTCGTAAAGATGAAAAGGCCCTTTCATGTAGTCACCTGGGAGCAGGAGGAGGCACTAAGGGATTATTTCTTCATGATAAGGGACAGTTTGGAGATTCCCGGGTTAAGGAGATAAGCGTTGCCGCCGGGGGTGGATTTTCTGGTATATCGGCTTCTTATCTGGTAGATTATAAGCGCCGGGGTTCTGAAATGGCTTCGGAGCGGGGGTTGTCATGGGTTACTCGAAAGAACTGCTCGAACAGTTGAATTACGGCGAAGGGGAGACTCTTTACGGGGATACGCCGCTTGCGATACTGAAGGCTTTCCTCCAGTCGGGGGTGAGCTACCTCGGGGGTTATCCGGGCTCTCCGACGGCCGGGCTCATCGATGTCATCTCCGACGCATACGAACCGGTACTCAAAAAAAAGGGAATATACTTCGACTGCTCCGGCAATGAGGCGTCTGCCGCGGCGCTGTTGTCAGCGTCGATCAGCTATCCGATGCGAGGCTGCGTGAACTGGAAAATAGTGGGCACGAACGTCGCCTCGGATGCCCTTTCACACATATCGTCCTCGGGCGTTACGGGCGGGGCGCTGATAATAGTCGGGGAAGATTACGGCTGCGACAGCACGTGCGTGGCCGAAAGGGCGCTGCCGTTCGCGCTTAAGTCAACGATGGCAGTGATCGATCCGAGGGGAGACCTCGAGCACGTGGCCAAGATGGTCGAGGCCGGTTTCGAGCTTTCGGAATACTCGAACATGCCGGTCATGTATCTGCTGTCTACCAGGGTAGCCCACATAATGAACAAGATGACCTGCCGGGACAACAAGGAGCCCAAGATCAGCATGATCAACCGGCTGGACGACCTCATAACCGATCTCGAAAAAATCCCCCTCCCTCCTTTCACTTTCGACCATGAAAAGAAGAAATACCATGAGAGGATACCGGCCGCGAAAAGGTTCATACTCGAGAGGAAGCTGAACGAGTTCTTCGAAGGCGCCGAAAGCAGTATGGGGATTATCACTCACGGAATGATATACAACTCACTGATGAGGTGTTTATACAACCTCGGGGAAGCGAGCCTTTACGGCGAGTGCAGGGTACCGATACTCAACCTGAACGTCACTAACCCGCTCGTGCCCGAGGAAATAATACTCTTCCTCCGGGACAAGAAAGCCGTGCTCATCGTCGAAGAAGGCATGCCCAATCTCATGGAAGAACAGATAAGGGCTATCGCACAGAGGGCGAAGCTCGGCCTCGATATATTCGGGAAGGATATTCTTCCGCAGGCCGGTGAATATACGCCCGACCATATCGCAAAGGGTGTCGGACAATTCCTGCTCAAGAATACCCTGTCCGATTATGAGAAAGAGAGAATAAAAGAGAGAAGCGAATTCACGGAAAAACACAAAGAGAGGGCTGCAAACTTTTTAAAGCAGCCGGTTACGAAAAGGAACCCTGTTTTCTGTACGGGGTGTCCGGAAAGGCCGATTTTCACGGCGATCAAAATACTCGAAGAGGACTACGGGAGATCATATTACGCGTCCGACATAGGGTGTTATTCGATGAGCGGCCTCCCGCCTTTCGATCTGAGCAACTCGATTACCGGCATGGGCATAGGTCTCGCGTCCGCGGGCGCGCTGTCGAGAATGGCGAATAAGAGGGTCATATCGTTCATGGGAGACGGTACTTTCTGGCACAGCGGCCTCACGTCGAGCGTCGCGAACGCCGTGTACAACAACCAGAACGCCATTTTGATTATTCTCGAGAATTTCTGGACGTCCATGACCGGGCACCACGAGAACCCCGCCTCCGGCAAGAACATGAGGCAGGAAGGGGTCGGTATGGATATAGAGAAAGCGTTGAGGGGAGCAGGAGTCAGGTGGATTAAAACGGTCGATCCTTACGACCTCAGGGAATCCATGGAAGTGCTGGGTGAAGCGTATGAAGAGGACGAGGGACTCAGGGTTATTATCTCCAGGGGCGAGTGCCAGCTGGAGAAGACCAGGAGAGAAAAGATAGTTCTGAAAAAGAATATAAAAGACGGCAGGCGCATTGTGCAGAAGAAATTAGGCGTCGACCCCGACGTCTGCACCGGCGACCACTCGTGCATGAGGTTCAACGGATGCCCTTCGCTCACGCTCAAGGATAGTCCTACGATACTGCGGGACGACCCGGTAGCGCATATAGAGCACTCGTGCGTAGGCTGCGGACTCTGCGGAGAGATAGCGCACGCGGCCGTTCTCTGCCCCTCCTTCTACAGAGTGGAGATAATAGACAACCCGTCGCTCTTCGACCGGATCGGGGCTAAAATAAACCGCTCGCTGCTTCACATGGTTTCACGGAACGGCTGGTCCGGTTAGTCGAGTTATTAATCGTCCCGGCTTCTTATCATCAAATCCGCCTTTAAAGGGAGGCTGATCATGACATTTACCCCTTCGCTTCTCTCATCGTGTTTATTCTTAAATTTCTCCGCTCTCTCTTTTAATGTATGGAATTTATTGTAAATGCTATATAAATTGTAGAAGCTATAAAAATTGTTGTAGTATGTCTCGAAAACGGATTTAACCGATTTATGATGCAGAATAAGAGCGATTTAATAAAAATATTCATCCCTGCAGTCGGCGGACAGGGCGGCGGGGTGCTCACGGAATGGCTGGTTCAGGCATTCTTTCTCGAGGAGTATGACGTGCAGGGTATAAGCCTCCCCGGCCTCTCGCAGAGGGGAGGGTCTACGGTTTACTACCTGGAGGCGCACCCCAAGTCGGCCTCCGGGAACAGGCAGATTATCTTCGCGCAATTCCCGGTCCCCGGCGAGGTGGACGTTATTATCTCGCAGGAATTCCTCGAGCTGGGGAGGGCGCTTCAATTGGGCTACGGGTCGGATAAAACGACCATAGTTACGAGCACGCACAGGGTATTCTCGACTCTCGAGAAAATGCCCGTCGGAAGCGGTATATATGCGGACGAAAACCTGAGGAAGATAGCCTCCTCGTTTTCATCGAGGTTCATAGAGATCGACGCCCTCAAACTATCCAGGGAGAACGGCATGGATGAGCTCGCGGTGAACGCGATCCTCCTGGGCGCGGTTTCCGCCTCAGGCGTGCTGCCGCTCAGGAGGGAATCGTTCGTTGAATCTGTCGAGAAGGTGGGGGTTTCGGTAAAGGCGAGTATAAGGGCGTTCGAAGTCGGTTACGAGCATGTGTCCTCCCGGAAAAGCCCGGATCAGAAGAAATCTGCCTTAGTTTGGGACAGCTTCATTCGGGAGAGGGCCGACAAGCTCGAGGATTACGCCAGGGAGGAATACCTCGGAAGGGTCTCGAGGATCGAGGCCGAGTTCCCCTCGAATCTGAGAGAGATACTGGCGGAGTCGGTATTCAGGCTGCTCGAGTACCAGGACACCGGATACGCGGACGAATACATGGAAGAGGTCAGGGCCGTCTATGAAATAGACGAGAGGTCGAAAAGCGGAGGGTCCAGGCTTACGGAACACTACGCGAAGAACCTGGCTCTCCTGATGAGCTATGAAGACGGTATACGCGTGGCCGAGCTCAAGATAAAATCGGACAGGTTCAAGAGGATTAAGGAAGAGATGAGATTAAGGGACGACCAGGTCTTCAAGGTCATCGATTACCTTAAGCCCGACGCCGAAGAGTTATACGGACTCCTGCCCTATTTCCTTGTCGCCCCGATGGTGCGATTCACTGAAACGGGTTTATTCAAAAAAATATGGCCCAGGAAAAAACCGCTCACGTTCGGTCAGACCCCCACTACGACGTCGTTCTCGGGATACACGATGTTCTGGCTCCTTACCAGGATGAAATTCATGAGGCGGCACTCGTTCCGGTACAGAAAAGAGCATGCATTAATAAAGAAGTACAAGGAATCCGTGAAATACTATGTGTCCCTCGATTACAGGGTCGGATGTCTCGTAGCGAAGAGTGCCTCCATGGTCAAGGGCTACGGCAAGGTCAGAAGGAGGACGATGAACGCGTTCGCGAGGTTTATCGACAACGTAATATTTCCGCTCGCCGAGTTCGAGAAAAGTAAGAGGAAGAACTACGATATAACGCTCGAGATCGGGGAGGAAGCCCTTAAGCTGATATCCGGGGAGACCGTGGACGGAATAGACAAGGCGGAGAAGATGGCCCGGGAGATACTCGAGCAGAGGGCGGCCTGAATAAAGGGCGCAGTTTTTATTCCCTCTCCCCAGCGTGGAACGGTTCTGAGTAACATTTCTGAGTAAGCGAAGAAATGGTCTCTAATGGTTGAGTGCACAGATCTTATTATCTCTACGTTCCATTGCAACAGAAGCCAAAATAGCAAGAACCGGTCGGAGCTACAATGAAACTGATGTAGTCAATCAACTTCAGGCTCAATGTCGTCTAAACCAAATTAGGGCAAGGGTGAGGGGGCACCTTAATCTTCTTGTCATTCCCGACCTGATCGGGAATCCCGTCTTTTAAATTGTCATCCTGAACTACGATTCTGAGCGCGCGCAAGAAACGGACGCCATTGGCTGAATCCACTGATGTAACTATTCTCCGCTTATTAGTTTATCAAACCAAAATATTCAGGATCTCATCTTTTGTTTTTTCTTTAAATCCTTCCTTAGGAAAAGAACGAATGCGAGCGTGTGAGCATTTGGACGCCATTACAACAAAGGCAACGAAGTAATTTATCTTCCGGCTAAATGCTGTTGAAGTCCAAATAGGCTAGGGTGGATTTGTCACCTTAAAAATTAATCCGTCACCCTGAACTTGTTTCAGGGTCTCATCTTTTAACCCGTTCATCCTGAGCTTGTTATTTATTTTCCCCCTTAGAAAAAGGGGGATGAAGGGGGATTTAAAATCAGAAAAGAAAAATCCTCCCTGACCCTCCTTTTCCAAAGGAGGGAATTAAACCAAAAAAGAAAGAATATATGCTTTTTCTTTGTCTTTACGGTCATCATGAAGCAATGAGACTCAATTCACAAGCGGGGGATGAGATAATAACCGGAGACCGACTGAGCGGATGTTCCCTTAACCGCACTCTTCCATAAGGTCGATAAATTCCCTGAACAG
>Ga0155644_1004_pt1 | contig 18363 bp, 15 predicted proteins | sample RifCSPhighO2_12_FD_107301 | JGI IMG/M metagenome (GOLD analysis project Ga0155644, IMG submission 107301) | Candidatus Dadabacteria bacterium RIFCSPHIGHO2_12_FULL_53_21 | reverse complement strand
CTCGTCCGCTTATCAGTATAAAGGGTCAATATTAAGGAAATTTTAATCGTCTGTTAATATCATAACGGCCCGCCTGCGCTAGGTATTTTTATTTAATAACCGGGTTCGATTGACAACCGGTCTGCCTTACTTTAAAGTTTTGTGATAAATTCCAACAAATGAGAGGTGTTACGGTTATGGACTGGGGCATGAAAAATAGAATGGCCAGGATAATCAACCCCGAGACGGGGAGGGCGGTAATGGTTGCGTTCGACCACGGGTACTTCCTCGGCCCCACGCACAAGCTCGAGGTTCCCCGGCAGACTATAACGCCGCTTCTGCCCTATGCCGATACCATAATGCTCACGAGAGGGGTGCTCCGGAGCTCAGTCGATCCGGCATCCCGCGCTAACGTGGTCCTGAGGGTCTCTGGGGGCTCTAGCATCGTCGGGCCCGACCTTTCGGACGAAGGCCTCACGACTTCATTCAAGGACGCTATACGGCTGAACGTGGCCGGAGTCGGCATATCCGTATTCGTGGGCAGTGAGCACGAGCGGCAGACGCTTCTGAATCTGGCGGAGCTCGTCGATAAGGGCGAGGAGTACGGTATTCCGGTCCTGGGCATCACTGCGGTGGGGAAGGAGCTTGAGAAGAGGGACGCGAGGTATCTCTCCCTTTGCTGCCGTATTTGCGCCGAGCTCGGCACCCATATTGTCAAGACCTATTACTGCGAGGATTTCGAGAAGGTCACGGCGAGCTGCCCAGCACCGATTGTGATCGCGGGGGGGCCCAAGCTCGAGACCGAGATGGACGTCTTCGAGATGACGTACAACGCGATTGAGCAGGGCGCCGTCGGGGTGGACATGGGGAGGAACATCTGGCAGAACGATCACCCAGTAGCGGTAATAAGGGCCATCAGGTCTATAGTCCATGAGAACTTCAAGCCCAAACAGGCCCACGACCTCTTCCTGAGCTTAAAAAACGAAGAATCCAAAAAGGTAGCCGGCGTATAAAAACCAAACCAGGAAGGAAATCCGTAAAACCGGCACCCGGAGCGCTCGGAAAAAGTATGCGAGTAGCGATGTATTACAACAACAGGGATATCAGGCTCGAGGAAATGCCTCTGCCCGAAATCGGCCCAGGCGAGATACTCATGCGTGTCTATGCGAGCGGCGTATGCGGGAGCGACCTCATGGAATGGTACCGCCTCCCGAAGGCCCCCCTCGTTCTCGGTCACGAGGTCGCGGGCGAGGTAGTCAGGACGGGCGAGGGCGTAGAGAGATTCAAACTGGGCGACCGCGTCATCGCAACCCACCACGTCCCCTGCAACACCTGTTATTACTGTCTCAGGGGCAATCACTCGGCGTGCAGGACCCTGAGGACGACCCATTTCGACCCGGGCGGCTTCTCGGAGTACATACGTATACCCGCTATAAACGTAGACAGGGGCGTGCTCAGGCTCCCCGACGAAGTCTCCTACGACGAAGCTTCGTTCGTCGAGCCCCTGGGGTGCGTCGTCCGCGGCCAGAGGCTGGCCGGATTTCAGGTCTCGGACAGCGTGCTCGTGATGGGGAGCGGCATAACGGGGCTCCTCCACATTCAGCTCGCTCGCGCACAGGGGGCGGGCCGAATCATCGCAACCGACATAAGCGATTTCAGGCTTAAGGCCGCTTCCGATTTCGGCGCCGATCACGCGGTCGACGCAGGCGGGGACGTGGCTTCATATATCCGCGGCGTCAATGAAGGCCGTCTCGCCGACATGGTTATCGTATGCACAGGGGCGAAGTCGGCGGTAGAGGGTGCGTTCAAGCTCGTCGAGCCGGGCGGGACTATCCTCTTTTTCGCGCCCTCCGGTCCTGATGCGGAAATTACGATCCCGTACAATGAATTCTGGTGGTCGGGCATCAAGACCGTGAGCTCTTACGCGGCCTCTCCTTCCGATCTCTCCATAGCCCTGGAGCTGATAAGGGCCAGGAGGGTGAACGTCGGCGGCATGGTGACTCACAGGCTCGACCTTTCAGAGACTCAGGACGGGTTCCGCATGGTCGAAGAGGCGCGGGATTCGATTAAAGTCATTATCCGGCCCCACGGCTGACCGGTCACCTTTCTCCTAACAAATGGCGCAAAATCATGCTGACTATCGACATCACGGCGGCTGCCAAGAACGCATTCCAGAATCCGCCCACATGAAACCCCGGGACAATCGACGAAGCCAGCATAAGCATTAGTGCATTGATTACGAGGAGGAATATGCCGAACGTGAGGATAGAGAGCGGGATAGTGATTATCTTGAGGAATAACCCGATCGTTGCGTTTATCAGGCCTATTATCACCGCAGCCAGGAGGGCTGTCCCTATACCCTCCACCACGAAGCCCGGAATGATGTACGACACTATCAAGAGACTGGCCGCGCTTATTATCCACTGAATCAAGAGATATTTCATGCGATCCCCCTTCCTGCCGTTCTTTACTCACAGGGCGATATTGTAGAGCACTCAGATATTATTCACGATTTATATTAAATATAAAGTGATATCCCGGATAGAAGCGGCGCGGACGCTCTCTTTTTTGACACGCATCCCTTTAAAACCTAAACTGTACGGTTATGGAAAAACCTGTTTTATATCTCATCGACGGCAGCTCTTACATATTCAGGGCATATTACGCGATAAGGCGTTTAAGCACATCGAAGGGGTTTCCGACTAACGCCGTCTATGGTTTCGCGTCCATGATTTTCAAGTTCCTGAAGGATTATAAGCCCGCGTACCTGGGGATCGTTTTCGATGCCAAGGGGGATACGTTCAGGAACGAGATGTACCCGCTCTATAAGGCCAACAGGGGGGCGCCGCCCGAGGACCTCGTCCCGCAGTTCGATAAGATCTTCGAGGTCGTGGACGCGTTTAATATACCGCAGTTCCGCATGGAGGGCTTCGAGGCCGACGACATAATGGGCACGATCGCGAGGGACTATGAGCGGCGGGGCATAGACGTCGTTCTCGTCACCGGGGATAAGGACTTTACCCAGCTCGTGTCGGACAAGGTCACTCTCCTCGATACTATGAAGAATAAGGAAACCCTTACCAAGGATGTAATTGAAAAATACGGCGTGCCCCCCGACAGGGTGACCGACGTGTTCGCCCTTATGGGCGACCAGGTGGACAACATCCCCGGCGTAAAAGGCATAGGCGAGAAGACGGCTATAGGGCTTATCAAGTCGTTCGGCTCCCTCGACAACCTTCTCCGGAACCTGGACGACCTCGCAGAAAAGCAGCGTACCCTGATCACCGAAAAAAAGGGGGACGCGCTGCTCAGTAAAGAGCTCGTTACGATCAAGACCGATATCGACCTCGACATGGAGCTCGACAAATTCAGGTACGAAGGTTTCGATAAGTCTAAGCTCAGGTCGTTATTCGATGAGCTCGAGTTCAAGAACCTTCTCCGCGAGCTCGGCGACGGAGGCGGCCTGGTAGAGAAACCGGATGAGAACCGCACCGTCCCCTACGACAACTATTCACTCATATTGACGGAAGAAGGGCTTGAGCGCGTGATCGGAAGGATTAAGGAGACGGGCGAGGTCTCGATCGATTTCGAGACGACCTCCACAGATCCCATGCTCGCAAAAATCGTGGGCATTGCGCTCTGTCCCGCCCCTCACGAGGCATACTACGTACCCGTCGCGCACAGGTCGCTTGCCGACTCTTCGACGAGGCAGCTCGGCCTCCCTGCCGTGCTTGAGAAATTGAAGCCGCTCATCGAGGATAAAGGACTCCGGAAAATAGGCCAGAACCTCAAATACGAGTTCGTCATATTCGAGATGTACGGGGTCAGGCTTAACGGCATCTCTTTCGATACGATGATAGCGGCGCACATGCTCGATTCCTCGAGGATAAGCTACAGCTTGGACGAGCTCTGCCGTCTCTATCTCGGGCACAGTATGATCTCCTACAGGGACGTGACCGGGACGGGGAAATCCAAAATCAACTTCGAGGAAGTGGAGCTCGAGGCCGCGAAGGTTTATTCCTGCGAAGACGCGGACGTCGCAATGCTGCTCTCGGAGAAGCTCGCCCGGGAGCTTGAGGAGCTCAATCTGATCCGGGTCTACAGGGACATAGAGCTTAGGTTTATAGAGGTACTCGCCCGTATCGAGATAAACGGGGTGAAGGTCGACGCCGACAGGCTCAAGGAATTATCGAAGGAGTTCGAGGCGGGACTCAAAGATATAGAAAAAGCGATCTTCGAGGAGGTCGGGTACGAGTTCAATCTGAATTCCCCCCTACAGCTGAGGCAGGTCCTGTTCGAGACGCTCCGCCTGCCCCAGAAAAAGCTCACGAAAACCGGGGAGTCTTCGACCGACGTCGAGGTGCTGAACGACCTCAGCAAATTCCACCCCGTCCCCGAGAAGGTGCTCGAGCACAGGACGCTTTCCAAGCTCAAGTCCACCTACGTGGACGCGCTTCCGAGGCTGATCAATCCCAGGACCGGGAGACTGCACACATCTTTCAATCCCGTGGGATCCTCTACGGGGAGGCTCAGCTCGAGCGACCCGAATCTCCAGAATATACCGATAAAGACCGCTCAGGGCAGGCGCATAAGGGAGGCATTTATCCCCGAAGAGGGCTTTATAATGCTCTCGGCCGATTACTCCCAGATAGAGCTCAGGCTGCTCGCCCATTTCTCCGGGGACGAGAGCCTGGTCGAGGCGTTCATGACAGGAAGCGATATTCACAGCAGGACGGCCGCCGAGATATTCGGCGTAACCCCCGACCTCGTAACCCCCGATATGAGGAGGCTCGCGAAAAATATCAATTTCGGGATTATCTACGGAATAAGCGCATTCGGCCTCGCAAAGCAGCTCGGCACGTCCGTCTCTATAGCCAAGAGCTACATCGACGAGTACTTCAAGCGCTATGGGAAGGTCAGGGACTATATAGAGAAATCGATAAGCGACGCCAAGAGCAAAGGCTATGCCGAGACCCTGCTCGGCAGGAGACGCCCGATACCCGAGCTCGCTTCGGACGACAGGAACAGGAAAGGCTTCGGCGAACGCACGGCCATGAATACCCCGATTCAGGGCTCTGCGGCGGACATCATCAACATCGCGATGATCAGGATACACGAAAGGCTCGCGTCCGGTTTTAAGACCCGCATGATACTCCAGGTCCATGACGAGCTCCTCTTCGAAGTCCCTCAAGATGAGCTGCACGAGATATCCCGAATGGTCAAAGATGAAATGGAAGGAGCATGGGATCTCAGGGTCCCGATCGTGGCCGAGATAGGCACGGGAAGGAACTGGGCGGAAGCTCACTGATCCCGCCCGTTGTTATAGTTAAATCAGGCCGATTCCCAATTTCTAGATTACTGCATTAACCGTCGACGAGGGTACATCCGTCCGGGTCGACGGACGATGTCCCGCTCTGGTCGATTGCCGACTTGGCTCCGCTGATCGAACAGTCGTTTTGAGGGTTTATTTCGACCTCGGAGGCGCCTGCTGCCTTTATTCCGTGCTCCTTGAGCGATGTGATGAATATATTGTTATCGACCGGCGTGACAGTCTCGGTGACCCTGACGAACGAATCGTTGCTGGTCTTTATAGCGTCCTTGTTGGCGCTTATGGTTATATCCAGGTCGGCTTCGAGCATGACGAAGCCCGAGCCCTGGGTATCAATCCCTATACTGCAGTCGACGAGGGTTACGCTCCTCGCCGTTATCTCGACGAGGCTTTCACCGTGCGATCTGATACAGGTGTCCCCGTCTCCGTCTATCTCGAAGTCGGCTTCGAGCGAGTTGAATGTCAGCTCATCGGAGCCGTCAGTGCGGATCGGGTCCTGAAATACAGTCCAGTCGTTGACCAAGATTTCACCGGGCCCTTCTACCAGCAGTGTTACGTTGAATATCACATCGCTGTTGCTTGTAACTGCTATAAACCTCGAAAGCGTGAAGTTGGACCCTTCGAACTGTATCTTGACAGTATCGGAGTTAGGCTTGAATCTGAGTGTGAATTGACCGAGCTGGTTCGTTTTTGTATTGTCAATCTTTTTATCATTACTGTTAAAGACGGTGACCTTGATATCTGAAACAGAACCGCTGACTACCTCTAATACCGTTCCGTTGATCCTCGTGTTGTCGCCGCCCCCGCCGCCGCCCCCGCTGTCGCATCCCCACATGCTCGATGACATAAATGAGACCATAACCAGCAATATTAAAAGAAACGAATGTCTGTTCAGTAATTTAACCATGATCCTATCCTCCATAGTAGTTGGTTAATGGTTAAAAATAATCGATAAAACCAAACTTTACTTCTATAATAACTGAAAATACTTGATTTTTACATAGGTATCGTAAAGGCGGATAGAAATAGAGGCTGTTTTGAGGCTTGTTTTTTAATTACACTATTCCTTTGCCTCCTTTGCCGTGATTTTGGGTTAATAGCGGACAGGTCATGTTGAAATGAGCATAAGAGCGGGCATTCTCGGGGCTACAGGCTACACCGGTGCGGAGCTGCTGAGGCTTCTGTCGGGCCATCCCGGTGTCTCACTGGAATGGCTTACATCCGAAAAGTTCGCAGGCAGGAAGATAGACGAGGTGTTCCCTCATCTCAGGGGTTTTTCGGATCTCGAATGCAGAAGCATATCGGGATTGAAAGACCTGGGTAAGGTCGATGTGGCTTTCTCCTGCCTCCCTCACGGCTCTTCCATGCACTTTACGGCGAGGCTCCTCGAGGCGGGCGTCCGCGTCATAGATTTTAGCGCCGATTTCAGGTTCAGGAATCCCGCAATATACGAAAGGCTCTTCGGCAGCACGCATAAATATAAGACCCTGATCGATGAAGCCGTCTACGGGATACCTGAGATCTTCAGGGACGAAATAAGAAACTCGCGGCTTCTGGCGAACCCGGGATGCTTCGCTACGGGAGTCATACTCGGGTTGTACCCCCTTATATCGGAGGGTCTCGTAGACGTAGGCTCCATTGCAGCCGATGCCAAGGCGGGGGCGTCCGGCGGGGGACGCGCCCCTTCGCTTCCGCACCATTTCCCGGAATCGAATGAGAACGTAAGGGTCAATATATCCGCCTCTGACAGCCAGGGACCCGAGATGGAAGAGGTGCTCTCACTTTTCTCCCAAACGGATATCGGAATAAGCTTCATGTCCCATACGCTTTCAATAAACAGGGGCATATTAACGACGATCTATTCGGTGCTTAAGGATAAGGTTGCGCCCGAATATATTTCCGGTATCTACGAGGAGTATTACGGCGGCGAGCCGTTCGTCAGGTTATACGCGTCGGATAAATACCCCGGGATTAAGGACGTAAGGTATTCGAACGTATGCGGGATCGGTTTCCGCCTGAAGCAAGACAGGCTTATCGCCGTCGCCGCTCTCGACAACCTCGTGAAAGGGGCCTCGGGGCAGGCTGTGCAGAATATGAACATAATGTTCGGTTTTGAGGAAACCCAATCGCTCGGCGGTTCGGGAATCTATCCGTAGCGGGGTTTACCCTATATGAATACGCTGTCGGGCCTCTTTTTATCGGCGGCCGGGAAATTCTCCTCCCGCACCGCCGTCGTTGAAGACGGCATAAGCGTCACGTATGGAGACCTTGCCCGGGGGGCCCTGGGTTTCGCGTCATATCTGTCCTCCCGAGGGGTCAGGAAGGGGGACAGGGTCGCTATATTCCTCCCCAACTCCATCGAGTTTATAGAGGCGGTGTTCGGAGGGTCGTTGTCGGGGGCAGTGTCCGTACCTATCAACAGCTCGTTTAAGACGGACGAGGTCGGATTTTATCTGGAGCATTCGGGTGCGAGGCTCATTGTAACCGGGGACGAATCGATAAACACGGCTTTAAAAGCATCGTCCGGGAGAGGGATAGAGGCCGTATCGATAAAGGGGGACAAAGCCGCCTGGAAATCCCCCGGAAATCAACATGACGAGGCCGCAGAGGCCGGCGTCGGTCCCGAAGACGAGGCGATTTATCTCTACTCGACCGGTTCCACCGGTAAACCTAAAAGGGTGGCCAGGACCCACTATAACCTCTCTGCCCTCGCGGACAACCACACGGAAACCGTGGGCTGGACCGAGGAGGACAGGGTTCTCTTCGTCGTCCCCATTTCGCACACCTACGGCTTCGGAAACTTTATTAGCGCTGTTAAGTCGGGGGCTGCGGTAGTCGTTTCCGGCGAGTTTAACCGGAACGGGGTTCTCGATTTATTGGAAAAGGAGCGCATAACGGCCTTCCCTGCGGTCCCGGTCATGCTCGACGTACTGTCGAAGACCTATATGGACGGGCCGAGGGATCTATCGTCCCTGAAACTCGTTATTTCGGCGGGCGCCCCGCTTAAGGAAGAGACCTTCGTCAAGTTCCATGAGAAATTCTCCGTCTACCCGAGACAGCTCTACGGATCGACCGAGACGGGCGTCATATCGATTAACCTCTGCGGCGGCGATGAAATAGAGAGGCGGTTTAATTCGGTCGGAAGGCCTGTGAAGAACGTATCGGTGAAGGTCTTCGGGGAAGACGGCCGGGAGGCCGGCACAGGCGAACCGGGTGAGTTAGCGGTCAGGAGCCCCTCCATGGCGGCCGGGTATTACGGGCTTCCCGAAGAAACGGCGAGGGTGTTCAGGGACGGTTACTACTTCACGGGCGATTTGGGCATGATAGACGAGGCGGGGTATATATACATAAATGGCCGCAAGAAATTCCTCATCAACGTGGGCGGGTTCAAGGTCGACCCCGGAGAGGTGGAAAACCTCCTCTCGCAGCACCCGGACATCGCCGAGGCGGCGGTATTGGGGGTAACGGATGGCCGCGGGAACGAGCGGGTGAAGGCGGTTATAGTCGCACGGCGGCCCATGGAAGTAAAGGACGTCCTTGGCTTCTGCAGGGAGAGGATAGCTGAATACAAGGTCCCCGCTCTCGTCGAATTCCGCCGCGAGCTTCCCAGGAGCCCGACTGGTAAAATACTGAGAGAGCAGCTAAAGTGAATTTATAAAGGGAAGCCCTGAATGAGAGATGCAATAAAGTCGAGGGTGAAAAAAATTCTATCCGTGAATATGCTTAAAGATATCGACTTACAGGAATTAGGGGACGACACGCCCCTCCTCGACTACGGGGTCGGCATCGATTCCGTATCCAGGCTCGAGTTCCTGGTCGCGCTCGAAGAAGAGTTCGGCGTAAGGCTCGACGAAGGCGAGATAACCCCTGATTTTTTCGAGACCGTCGATAGTATTTCCGATTACATCTCACGGAGGGTTCCGTGAGATCATGACGCCTAGTTAGTCAGGCCCTTTTCCTTCAGATATCTCTCGAACGAGTTTATGAATTCTTTTCTGACCCGCTCGCTCGCCCTCCCGATGGGCTCGATCACCGTTTTTTCATAAAGCTCGAAAGCGGTCTCTTCGAGCTTCGTATCGCCTGTCGTCCTCGCGAGCCTCAGTATCGCGATCGAGTTATAGAATATCGCCTTGAACAGCGACCTCCTCGCGTCGTTGAACTTGAATTCCTCGAGCGACTTCTGGGTTTCGAGCAGCGCATAATACCCCACTCCGAAGAATAGCGTAAGCAGCTTTTTGGCCTCTTCGGGGGACATCCCTTCTATCAGGTAGACGAGGGGGGCCTCAACGATAGATTCGAGCTCCTTCTCGCTGCTGATTATGTTGGCGAGCTCTTTAACCTTCTCGTCATCGGCGTTATTTAAAAGGTCCTTTAACGCCCCCTGGACGTATTCGAGCGCGAAGCTGTCCTTGATTTCCTCTAGCGTAAGCCCTTCGGATTTCATAGCTTTAATATGAGCGAGCTTGTCGATAGTGGCTTCGGGGAAGACCAGGCGCGTCTTCGTCACCCCCGCTTCCGTGAATTTCTTTCTTTTGGGTTTCGGTATGAGTCCCAGCCTCGAGCATGACTTGATCGTCTTCTCAGGGTCGGCTCCGAGGTCAATTTTTCTTTTTTTCGCTTCCCTTATGATTTCTTCGAGTGAAATTTCAGCCATGACATGATATTAAGCAGTATCTAAAGCCTTTGTCAATCGGTTTTTTATTGACTTTCAGTCAGTTATGCCGGGATTTCCCGGTAACCCGCGGTTCATATTTATCAATTGTCTCCCGGTACTCCGCCTGCGAATAAAATACTGACTTATCATCCGGCCGTCGACCCCTTTGATTGATTTTGCGCGGGATTTGGTTTATTACTTTCTTATGGCCATGAGCACCCTCGTTTTATATGAGCCCCTCAACTCCCTCATGGATAAAAGTTATTACTGGAACGAATACGTACGGTTCTACGAGCAGTATTGGGGAGGCCCGACTTCCCCCTTCGGAGTATGGTTCGGGAACGAGTACGAGTCCTTTATCAATGCGCTGTCGGAGAACCTCGGCATGGCTAAAGAAGAAATCGAGCACTGCTTCTTTACCAGGGACGAAGAAGGGAAATATTACGTCGCTCCCTTCGGATCGAAGGCGAATTTATTTTTCTGCGAGAACTTCATCCCCGTCGAATGGTTCGTGCCGTTTAGTGAGGAGGACAGGCAGACCCTGTACACGCACTGGGGCTTCAACGCGCTTCATTACGACACGCGTATCCATATTGCCCTCGACAGAATGAACGAAGCGGAGGAGATAGTTTCCGCTGTGGCCAATCAACGTCCCGCGGACCTGGACGGTTCAAGCTACACGTATCTCACCGATGACTTATCCAAAGGCCTGGCCGAGCTTAAAACATGGCTCTCGGGATTCGACCCGAGCGGTTTCCTCGTTTTAAACTACGGCGAGATCTGCTCCGTAATCAATCCCTACAGCCTCGAGCGCGAGCGCTCAGTCGAAGAGACCTGGAGGTGCCTCCGCATGTTGAGAGAGGGTAATTACGGCGAGGCGGACAGCTCGCTCAGGGCTCTGATCCAAAAATGGGAGGATATCAGAAGCTATGCGTCGGGGGATCTGGATAAATCCACGATACAGTAGTTCCGTTATATCGTGGGTAAGCGTTATTTCTTTATCCATCAAATTCATAGTCTGTGACTGTATTTGAGAATCCTTTTATTCTACTGCCAACCCGTGGAATGGCTCTCAGTTTTTATCGAAATTTTTTCCTGGACTTATTTTTAAATGAGCGAGTAATTTTCTGATGACGGCTCTCGGATGAATTCTGCTCATTTTAACTACAACAAGCATTTGTCCGATTTTTGCATGCTTCAGAGGTCCCAGGGTTTCGAACTTCCAGTCCGGTCCGACTTGCTTCAAATCCTCAAACACGTTTGAACCGTAGATTGAAAAATACTCCTGGTCGACTATGAGTTTTTTAAAGTCGAAGTTTTGCTCGAGCAGACACCGGAGCAAAGTTTTTTGCCGTTCTATGCGGTTCAGGTCGCTACCCCCTTTATCGAAAGATATTCTGGCTCCAATCCACTGGTGAATCCTTTCTCCGGAAAGCAATTCGCCCGGCGGGCTGAATACAATCGGCTTTCTTCCTTCCTCTATTGGTTTTGTCGGATGGAGCGGGTACCAAAATCTCATGACCTCGTCAATCGGCACAAACACTTGAAGATCCCTGAAACAGTGAATTGTCGCCGATCTCCTAAAGCATATACTGGACTCAGCCTTTATCTTATGTTCTTCGAGGCAGCTTAATAAGAGCTTGTGGCCCCCCCTGCCGAAAGCGCGGTTGATTCGGTTTTTTATGGTGTTGCACCAAAGATCCCGGGGTATCCAAAGAACCCGTCTTTTGAGCGGTTCGACGATACCGATATTATCTGTTCTGTCGTCCCGGTTGTCCCTGTCCAGGATAGATACGACCGTACTCATCTTCTACCTCAAACGCGGATCGAGTAAATTTGACGTCTTTCTGAGCTAATCCGTTTCTTTAGAACTCCGCCGAAAGGTGAATTTATCTTTGACAACCCGTTCATTTCAATCGCTTTATCTGTAAAATTCTAGGGGATTAGTTGATTATTTGCAAGATTTGGTATAAGTCGTGAGTCGATTGTCCGACACAGGCTATAGATATTATTTTCAGATGTTCTAGATTTATATTGTGGTTTTTATTCTACAGACTGATACAAATGGCTGAAATGTCTATTCTGATTGTTTTATTCTTGCTATTGGTTTTTCTGATCTTAGCCGTAGGCTTCACCATACTTTTAATACAAACCCCCGATGTCACCCACCTTGTTACTGAAAATCCGGAAGAAAGTGCATTTATGCGGTATCGGGACCGGCAATTTCATTATGATCCTGGTCAAAAAAGGCGGAAGTGGACGGAGCTTTCTAAAATATCCCCGTATCTGATCCAATCCTTAATCGTGGCCGAAGATAGAACTTTCCTTACTCACAAGGGATTTTATTGGGAGGAGATGTGGATATCACTGCTAACGAACGTAAGAGAAAAACGCATCGTCAAAGGCGGATCCAGCATAACCCAGCAGCTCGCAAAAAACCTGTTCTTATCGCCTTCCCGCTCCGTATCGAGAAAAATCAGAGAGGCGATGATCACCTATAAGCTGGAAAATACCCTTACAAAAGCGCGCATCCTGGAGCTATATGTGAATGTTATAGAATGGGGTGAAAACATATACGGCGCCGAGGAAGCATCCAGATATTACTTTAACAAGTCCGCTAACGAGCTTAGACTGTCTGAGGCAATACTTCTCGCCGCCTGTATAACCAATCCAAGAGTTCTCACGCCGTTTGATCATTCGAATGACTACTTGACATCGAGACAAAGACGCATTTTGACAGGCTTATGGAAGGACGGTTGGATTAGCGGACCAAAGTTAATGCAGACTTTCGTAGACCTCGATAGTTTTGTTAAATCAAGTTATGCTCAGCCCGAATTCGTTCCGTTTGAAGAGCCGCAGCCGCCCCTTTCTACACCTCATTTCTGGATATCCAAAGTCAAAGATCCTGATAAAAGAATCATGGACGAGAGAGAAATAAAAGTTTTCAACCAGCGAGCCTGCCTGATTAGCGGTGGAATTGATATATTCTCATTTGCGGAATCGATTTGTTGTGAGGAAATAAGGGAAAAGATCATGGAAGTATCAGGGCTCGAGCCCTTCCACATCTTGAGTCTCGGTATGTATGCTAACCCTAACGAAGCCGAGTTCTTCATGAGAAAGTATTTCGGTGAAATAATTATGCGATACGGCGGGGACGACGAACCGCTTAAAACTGATTTCTATATGAATGTTCTCGGGAACATGAATCTCGAGGATCTGAATGAAGACAAAAAAGTGAATTATGCACTAACGATTCGCCTTACGAACGTGCTGGTCTGGCCTTGTGACGAGCTCGTGATGAACAAACCGTTTGATTATGAATTCAACGGGCTACAGCAGAGTTCCTTGAATATTGCCGAGCCTGTGGCTGTTTTTCACAAATCAAGGGACGGCGTGTGGGCCTTCATTCGTACCAGATTTGTTGACGGATGGGTAAGGATGAACGACCTTGCTTTTTCCGGCCGCGAGGAGGTAATCGGGTACCCTGGTGAAAGGTTTTTGGTCGTCACCAGCGCAAGCTGCAGAACGGAATCCGGGACAGAATTACGAATGGGAACCAAATTATTCCTCCTTGCTGAAAATAACGGCAATTACGACTTCAATCTGCCGTTTAGGGACGAAAACGGCCTGTTAAAGTATAAAAGGGATACACTGCCGGCTGAGCATGTTAACGATGGTTTCCTGGAATATACTAAAGCAAATTCCATAAAAACAGCATTTAAACTATTGGGAACCGCTTATGGCTGGGGCGGATTTAATGGAGGCATGGACTGTTCCTCTTACCTGCAGAGCGTATTCAGCGTATTCGGGATCGTTCTCCCTCGGAATTCGAGCGTTCAAACCGCGGTCGGTAAGAAAATTTCGAGGTATGACAATACTAATAGATCGTTACGCATTAAAGCCAGGCAAATCGAAGATTGGGAGCCAGGTATAACCCAACTGAGGTTTCCGGGCCATATAATGCTCTTTTTGGGCGAAAACGAAGGGAAATATTATGCTATCCATTCAGTTTGGGGAATTACTGATGAAAATAATAAAATTATCCGTATTAACAAAGTCTCTGTAACCAGGCTCGGTCTCGGAGTGGGTTCTCCGAACGGGTCCTTAATCGAAAGGGTATCGGACGCCGCGACCGTCGACTTGGAAAAGCCGGGGCTGATGAGCTTTATAAGGGATATTCGCCATGCCCTTCAAATGCATCCCTGGCGTGTACACGTAACACTTGGCGCGGTCGTCGTAATCGCTATTGTTCTCGCTCTAGTACTGAAGTTGCTTTGATTGATATTCTCTCCATTAAATTTGACGGCGGGTGATCGGGTATCTGAAACGAAATCTTGCGGAGGCTACAGATGTCAGATATAGGGTGCCGGCTGAAAGTAATTTATTGGAAGATCCGGTCGTTGCTCCAAATATTCCAAGTATGTATCTATGCGGCAAATATGGCAAAAGAGATCAGCGGTAAAGGGTATACTGCTCAATTGTACGAGATTTTGGTGCTTCGGTTCTCGTGCGGTAAGCTGGACCCGGATGAATACTATTACTACGGTCTCCACGATGACGAACGTTATTCTTTAAGTGATAAAAAACGGTTCATCGGCCAGAAGGCCATATCGAGAATCAATGATCTGTTGAATCATAGAGAATGGCGTGGTGTTGCAAATGATAAGCTGATTTTTTACTCCATAATGCAGGGAGCCGGTTTGCCGTCGCCGGAGATATATGCTGTTTACCGGCCTATGTCCAGATTCTTCAGTGCCGTCCCATCTTTAACCAATACCGATTCATTGAAAGTGTTTCTTCGCAATCAGATCCGTTACCCGTTTTTTGCAAAACTTGTCGAAGGCGCTTTCGGCACCGGAGCGGTTGCTGTCAAAGCGTACGACAAAACCACGGATCAATTTACACTTTTTAATGAGGATAGAATGAGTATTGAAGAACTCGTTCGGACTATAGATTCAGGATCCGCGACCGGTTATTTATTACAGGAATACCTGATGCCTCATCCGGATATAAAAAAGATATGTGGTGAATGCCTATCTACTGTCAGGTTCAATATATTCTTAACTGCGGAAGGCCCTTCATTATTTCATTGCTTTTGGAAGATTCCAACCGGCAGGAACATGACAGACAACTTCTCAAGCGGAAAAACTGGCAATCTATTGGGGTGCGTAAATCTAGAGACTGGACTCGTAGAAGGGGTCACGGGCGGGAGCGGTTTTGAGATAACCGAATACCATGACCACCCCGACACGGGTGAGCCTCTCCTCGGTATTACTCTTCCTTATTGGGAGGAAATGAAATCCTTATGTTTGAAAGCGGCTACTATGCTTCCGGGGCTGCGCTTGCAGCATTGGGATGTAGCTATATCCGAAAGAGGCCCTGTTTTGGTGGAGGTGAACTCTTTTGGCGTGTTCAGCTGTCATCAAATCGCATATCGTAAGGGAATATACGACGACCTATTACAACATTACGTGTACTCAGATAGGAATTAGTTCTTCCAGTCTCACGGTCGGAAAATAAAACATTAATTTCAATCAATTTATAGGTACCCCTTACAGTTCGACCTTCCTCGGTATTAAGCCCTCCGAATGGATTTCACTCCTCCTTCGTATAAATAAGTGTGTGTGAGGGAAAGTCACTCTCAAAAAAGCCGGCTTTTCAACGATCAAAGGCCGGATAATCGGGGTTTTCTTCAATGATCTGTTCAGGTTATATCTCAAGAATTTGAATCTGAAACCAAATGCCGTTCGTAATGGTTTATAGATACAAGATCGAACGAATGGAGATGCATCCGGCATCCGCCCAAGGGCATCTTAAATAGAAGGAGGCTCAAAATGTTCAAAAAGCCTGAATTTGCAGACGTATTCGACGATTTCTCGGTTAATCACGCGGAATCTTCTATAGCGGAGAGCTTCGACCAGGATGAATTGGAAGACGTCGAGGTGTTTTTCGATGAGGAGGCGCCGCTTACCGAGGCGCCCGAGCAGACTATTACCGATACCGAAAAAACAGTCGGGGATGAGGAGATAAGTCAGGACTTAAGGCTCGTAAACGCTTATTTCAAAGAGGTGAGCACCGAGTCTCTCCTGGCGCCGCACGAAGAGGCGCATGTTGCTGCGAAAATAAAGTGCTGCGAGGACAGGGCAAAGGCTGCGCGCAAAAAGATTGAAAAGGTTCTGGGGAAAAGACTCGGTGAAGATATCGCCGCGATTCATTCCGAGGTTAAAAACTTCATCGAGACGAAGAACGAAAAGGTCACTGCTGAAAATAAGATTAAACACGCGGCGGCGGAGAGCGGTCTCCTGCTCCTAGTCAAGCTCTATGAGGCATACGTGACGAAGGGGTTTCAGCTGAGGAACAGGTTTATTAAAGCCAACCTGAGACTCGTCGCGAGCATGGCGAAGAGGTACGTCGGCAGGGGCGTCCCGTTTCTCGATCTGATCCAGGAGGGGAACCTCGGATTGATAAAAGCCGTCGAACGTTTCGACCACACGAAGGGTTACAGGTTCTCCACTTACGCCTGCTGGTGGATCAATCAGGCGATGACGAGGGGGATTTTTAACCAGACGAGGACTGTGAAGATGCCTGCGTATCTCCTGGAGAAGGCAGGCAAGGTAAGGCACGTGAAGCGGCTCCTGACAAAGGATTACGAGAGAGAGCCCTATGCCGAGGAAATAGCCGAGAAAGCGCAGATGAGCGTCGAGAATGTGAAGAGGATCCTCGATTCGAGCGCAAACAAGGTAGTGAGGCTCGATACGCCCGTGTGGAACGGGGAGAAAGTGACGTACATGGACTTTATGGAAGATTCGAACTCGCTCGAAGTCGACAGCGTGATCGCGGAGATCTCCATACCCGGCAATATAAACGACGCCCTCCTGATGCTGTCCCTGAGGGAGAGGGAGGTCGTAAAGATGAGGTTCGGTATCGGGTACGACGACGGCCCTTATACGCTCGACGAGATAGGCCGGAAATTCCGCCTCACGAGAGAAAGGATTAGGCAGATAGAAAAAAAGGCCCTCGACAGGATAAGGAGATCGAAATCCGCCCCGGTTCTGAGGAGCCTGATGGAAGTATATAACTGATAGTCATGAGGCCGGCTGGGAGACCGCGAAGCCTGCCTGTAAAAATCGATGAAAGGTCGATCGGGGTGCGCCCGGGCAATCGGGGACGCACCCTTTTTTTTCTTTCCTTCCGGTCTGGATTCCCCGTCCCAACGTGTGTATTATCGATTTATCCGCCAATACATGAACGCAGAAAATATTTCTAAAGTAATAGATATATTGAAAAAGGAGTCCCCCGGGTGGAGCGTCCCTGCAGTAACGCTCGAGGCCGAGACCTCGCGCGATCCCTTCAGGGTCCTCATATCCACCGTGGTGAGCCTGAGGACGAAAGACGAGACCACGGCGGAGGCGTCCCGGAGGTTGTTCGCCCTGGCTGATAATCCTGGGGACATGCTTGGACTCAGCGAGAAAGAGATTGCGGAAGCGATATATCCGGCCGGGTTTTACAGGACAAAGGCGAAGAACATCCTCGGCATATGCCGTGAGCTGATAGATAAATACCGCTCGCGGGTGCCCGACGATCTGGAAGAGCTCCTTCATCTGAAAGGCGTGGGCAGGAAGACCGCGAACCTCGTGCTCACGCTCGGCTACGGTAAACACGGCATATGCGTCGACACCCATGTTCATAGAATTTCTAACAGGCTCGGATACGTCGAGACCCGGAATCCTTATGAAACCGAAATGGCGCTCAGAAAAAAGCTCCCGAAGAGACACTGGATAGACTACAACAGCCTGCTTGTGGCGTTCGGCCAGTACCTCTGCCGCCCGCTATCGCCCAAATGCAGCGTCTGCCCGGTCGGTATGTACTGCGGCAGGGTCGGGGTCGGAAAGAGCCGCTGAAATCAACCGCTTTACCCGGACAATATATTCCCCTCAGGTTTGACTATCCCGCTATCTCAAATATAATTCATTCACCTCTTAAACAGCTCATTTGTCTTTATATCCGGGAGGTTTTTACGGTTTGGAAACAGTCGTATTTTATATCTTTGCGGCCCTCTCGGTTGCCGGGGCCCTTCTGGTCATTACGCACAACAACCCGGTATCGAGCGCTATTTCTCTCGTGCTGACCCTCTTCTCGACGGCGGTGCTCTTCGTCCTGCTCCTCGCCCATTTCGTCGCGGCCATACAGATACTGGTTTATGCGGGCGCTATAATGATTTTATTCCTTTTTACCGTAATGTTTCTCAACCTGCATCCGGAAGCCCTCAGGTTCGACGCCCGGAATATGGCATTCAAAGTGAGCGTCTTGCTCGTCGTTCTTCTTTTTACGGGTTATTTTGCCGGCATGGGATTCAATAAAGCCTTTCCCGGAGGCGCCGCGTCGTCCCCGCCCCCCGAAG
>Ga0155644_1021_pt1 | contig 18369 bp, 17 predicted proteins | sample RifCSPhighO2_12_FD_107301 | JGI IMG/M metagenome (GOLD analysis project Ga0155644, IMG submission 107301) | Candidatus Dadabacteria bacterium RIFCSPHIGHO2_12_FULL_53_21 | reverse complement strand
GCGGAGCGAGTTTATTGAATTCGCCAGGTATATGTTGTTTTCGGTGCATACCTTCTGCACCATCTCCATGCAGCCGTCGAAGTCCGTATCGAGCGACAGCACGAGCGCGCCGTTCGATATGGGCTGTACCAGCTGGGCTATCGAAACCTTGTCTTTAGGGAGGAAGACTATCGCCGGGATACCCGCCGAGGCGCAATATGCGGCGAGCGCGGCCGATGTGTCCCCGGTCGACGCGCAGGCCACGGCCGGTATGTCCTTCCCCTCGGATTTCATCTGATTGACGACCGATACGAGCACGGTCATCCCCAGGTCTTTGAAAGATCCCGTATGGCTGTTGCCGCACATTTTTATCCATATGTCTTCCATCCCGATCTGCCTGCCGAACCTCTCCGCCCAGAAGAGGTTGGTCGCCCCTTCGTACATGGATACTATATTGTCGTCGGCGACGTAAGGGCATACCCATTCTTTCTTGCCCCAGACGGAGCTCCCGTAAGGCCAGCTCTGTCTCCGGTAACGGTTATCGAAGATGTCTTTCCATTCCTGTGCGGATTTCTCCTTCAGCGCATCGATATCATGGGTTACTTCCAGGAGGTTCCCGCATTTCCTGCAGCGGTAAATTATTTCATTGAGAGGGTATGTTTCTCCGCAATTTTCATCGATACAGCTGAACCATGCCCTGTAATTATTCATAGAGAAACAAAATACCCCCTCGTATTTTGACTGTCAAACAAAGCCGGCCCGGCGCCGCCAATACCGACGGATAAAAGCCTTCTACAATTTGAACGCATGTCCCTACTGGTAATTTTTACAAAAATGATGTAGTGTGTATAATTAAAGGAAATTCTAACAATTATATCATAAGTATATGAGGATTAGTGATAATTGGATTTAGCATTGCCGCTTCTTTGAAACAAAATAGGCGCTTTGGTATCTGAGCTTGTCGAATGTCGAATAGTAGAGTGCATCTCAGGATTCATGGAAGGGTTCAAGGTGTATTTTTCAGAGCGTCTACGATGGATAAAGCGAAGGAGCTCGGACTGAAAGGCTGGGTCAGGAATAATCCGGACGGTTCTGTGGAGGTCGTTGCGGAAGGACTCAGCGAAGAGGTCGATAAGCTCGTCGCATGGTCCCATGGGGGCCCGAGACACGCAGTCGTCAATAGAGTGGAAGTTGATTGGGAACCGTATCTGGATGAATACACTGAATTCACTATCGTATAGCTGCGGCGGAGACTCGATAAAAAATGATAATTAAATGCATACCGGGCGGTATTTTTCTTACCAACTGCTATATAATCGGAGACGAAGCTACTAACGAGGCTATACTCGTTGACCCGGGCGAACACATAGACGATATACTGACGGAGGTTGAAAAGTCGGGACTGGACATTATAAAGATCGTCAATACGCACACTCATATAGACCATGTGGCGGGTGCTGTGGAGGCGAAAGAAGCCCTGGGCGTGGGATTTTATATTCATCCGGAAGAGGAGCCCGTTCTTCAGGCGCTTCCCGAGTCCGCGATGAGGTTCCCCCAGTTCGGCGAAGTAAGCGTTCCGGAGATAGAGGGTTATATCGAAGAAGGGGACGAGATAGAGATCGGCAATCTCAGGGCAAAGGTGCTGCACACCCCCGGACACACCTGGGGGAGTATCTGTCTTGTCATAGACGATCAGGTTTTTTCGGGGGATACACTCTTTGCCGGGAGCGTAGGAAGAGTGGACCTCACCGGCGGGACGTCCATGAGGGAGCTCGTCCGCTCTATCAAGACGAAGCTCATGGTCCTTCCGGATTCCTATAAAGTGCACCCCGGCCACGGGCCCTCGACGACAATCGGGATAGAAAGGAGATCGAATCCGTTCCTGACGGGCGATTTGATTATCTTATAAATTGGAAAGGTTAATATTCAGAGTCATATTGATACTGGCGGTAGTCTCGTTCCTGGTGTATATGTTTGCCAGGGAAATATCTCAGGTATATGCCCTCCACCGGGAGAACGATAAAGTTAAGCTGGAGGGAAAGGAATTGGAAATGGATAATAACGAGCTTAAGATGAAAATAGAACTGATAAAGACGGATAAGGTCTATATGGGAAAAATTATAAGAGAAGAGCTGGGGATGATCAAAACAGGTGAAAAAATATACAGATTTAAAGAATAAAATTACGTATTCGAATTTTTTACTCGGAAAGGTATTAATTCTTTTACTCTCCGCGCTCATTTTCGTTCTCATATATCAAAACAGTTTTCATTCGCTTAATTTTTACTCCGCTCTTGCTACATTGCTTCTGCTTGCTACGGCCGGTTACAGGACGTTTCAGTTTGTAAGGACGGGTTCTCTGGATATCCCGCTCCTGGAAAGGCTCGAGCTCTCTATTCTCTATACCCTTGTTTTTGAAATCTTTTTAGAGATTTTCGGGAACGATATCTTTCCGCTCTCCTTTTTGCTTGTCCCCGTCCTGATTTACGGCTTCGGATGGGCAGGCGGAATAATATCATTCTTGGTTATATCGATTCTCCACGTCAGCATGCATTTTGGAACGGGCACGCTGGTTGAGCTCTCCCTGCTCATGATAACTACACTGGTGATAGGATATTTATTGAAAGGCAATAAGGAGCGGCTCAGTTCTTATATGTTCCAGAGGAGCAGCGGGAAGAATATCATCCTGCCGGCAATGATATCGGGAGGGGCCGAGAGAAACGACAGCGGCGAGCCTGTCGGCGTAAAGGCGCTAAAGAGCGAGATAAGGAACACGCTCGGCATACTCTGCGATCTCGTACCGAATCACAGCATCGTGCTCTATATGAAGATGGACGACGGACTCTACGCCATTACGGATTTCATATCCAAGAGCAAGGATTACATAGACAGGGGACAGAGGCTTAACTTCCGCGGAGGGTATCTGGGCTGGGTTTTAAAGACGAAGACTCAGGTTCTTATTACGAGTATAAAGAATGTGAGGAAGAACCTCATATACTATAATAAGAACGTACCGATTAAGGCTCTCCTTGCAACGCCGCTTTTCTTTAAAGGCGATAGAGAAAAATCCGAAGGCGAAGAGAGCATATTCGGAATGCTCGTGGTCGATAGTTTCCAGCAGGACGCTTTCGGCGATAAGGAGAAACTGATCGTTTCGCTGATATCGGACAGAATAGTGGAGATAATCGACAGGTTCCTCTTGTCGGAGAAGGTCTATCTCAGCTCGCAGGAACTGAATTCGTTCTACGATTTTACTCAAAAGCTTAATTCCACGAGTGACGTGGACGTAATTCTGGATCACATAATCGATACCCTGACGAGGTTGTTCGAGGCTGACTTCGTTGGCATATCGCTCGTTGATAAAGAGGGCGGATACAGTAACCTCAAAAGGGTAAGCGAAGGGATGAAGGGGCATCTGGAGGACAAGGAGATTCCGCACGACGACACCCTGATAGGGTTCGTCGCGGAGAGCGGAAAGCACTTTCACTTCGATGACATATCGGCGAGGTCTCAATACAGGAGCGTTTTCGGGAAGGAAATCGATTTCGCCCTGGGTATCAAGAATATTAAGTCCGTTCTCATATACCCGTTCCACGAGACTTTTCAGGACGTTGAAAACAAGGATCAGGACGTTTTAGGCTGTGTTGTTATGGGCCGGAGGACGAAGAACCCGTTTAACGAGGGCGAGATAAGCCTCGCAAAGATTATTTGCCGGGAATCCGCCAAGTCCATGACGTCTTCCCTCAACTTCCAGAAGGTAAAAGAGCTCGCGATAAGGGACGGGCTCACGGGTTTATATAATCACAGGCATTTTCAGGAGATGCTCTCCTATACCATCGTTCACTCGGACAGGTACTCGGCCCAGGCCTCGCTCCTCATGATTGACGTGGACGATTTAAAAATTATTAACGATACTTACGGCCATCAGGCGGGCGATACGGTCTTGTCTTTCATAGGGAATGTATTGAGCGAGACATTGAGGAAGGTCGATATACCCGCCAGGTACGGCGGAGACGAATTCGCCGTAATACTCCCGAATACGAATAAGACGGGGTCGATCGCCGTCGCGGAGAAGATAAGGAGCAGGCTGAAAAGGGTCTCCCTGAGGTCGGATTCGCGGGAGATACCGGTCACTTTCAGTATGGGCATTGCGACCTATCCCCAGTGTGCGGCCAGTAAGGAACTGCTCATCGAGAAATCGGACCGCGCCCTCTACGAATCGAAGAATCGTGGTAAAAACAAGATAACGCACTACGAGGATATATCGCTCGAGGAGCTGGGGAGCTAAAGCCGGGCAAAGACATTCTCCAAGGGCTGTATTTGATTCCGGTAGTTTATGCAGTCCCCGAAGTTAATAGTTATACTTCCTCATATTCACTTTTCCCGGTAATACATGACGGACGAACGAAGAAAAGAGCTCGACCCCAGGGAATTTTTCTACGGCGGGAAGACATTTCCGAGAAAGAGCCTCGGTCAGAATTTTATTACTGACCGGAGGGTGATAGACAGGATCGTCGAGACGGCGGAGATTTCGGGTGAGGACGAGGTACTCGAAATCGGTCCCGGCATGGGAGCGCTTACTCTCGCGCTCGCCGAGGCGGCCGGTAGAGTGGTAGCGGTCGAGAAAGACGAACGGGTGATAAGCCATTTGCGCGAGCTCCTGGACGGCTATCCCGGAACCGAGGTTATTCAGGGCGACTGCCTCAAGCTCGATTACAGGGATTTCTATAGGGGCAGGAAGATGAAAGTAGTTTCCAACCTCCCCTACAGCATATCGACGCCCGTCCTTATAAAGCTACTCAGGGACCGCGGCATGTTCTCGTCCCTTATACTGATGCTTCAGCTCGAAGTGGGGGAGAGGATTACCGCCTCGCCCGGCGGCAGGAAATACGGCTCGTTGTCCGTGCTCCTTCAAACGTACATGGATGTTAAGATGGTGTTCCGCGTTCCGCCCTCCGCATTCTGGCCGAAGCCGAAAGTCGATTCGGCCGTCCTCAAGTTCGTTCCCCTCGCCCGGCCGAGGGTCCCGGTGTCGGACGAGCGGCTTCACGAGAGGGTGCTGAGGGCAGCGTTCTCATCGAGGAGGAAGATGCTCGGTAATTCACTCCGGTCGTTATTACCGAAGGAAGTAGTGGAGAGCGTGCTGGCCTCGTGCGGTATAGACAGGTCGAGACGCGCCGAGACCCTGACCATAGAAGAATTCGGCATGCTGGCGGAAGAGGTAATGCGCGGTCATAAAACCGAGGTGGTTCCGGACTCTTCCCCGGGCATTGAATGAGTCTTCGGGAAGTAATATAATTCCTTCTGTTTAATAATTCACCATAGTGGAGGATTAATAATATGCGTAATGTAATAATGTCATCGCTGGTATTCCTTGCGGTTTTATTCTTAACGCCCCTTATATCGTCTTCCCAGGATTTCGGAATCAGCGGAATCTGGTACCACGATAGTACGCAGACCCATATAAACGTGAAGGACTTCACAAATGTAGTATTGATAAACGAAAGCGGCGACAGGGCCGTGGGTCATTTCGTGAATCCCTGGCAGATAAAGGTCCCCGGCTGGAACGTAGTCGGCAATATCCAGAACGGGGGTACTCAGATCTCATGGTCGAACAACACTACCTGGACCAGGTATCCGAGCGGCAAAACCCATATAAGCGGCACCTGGTATCACAACAACAGCCCGACCTCCATACAGGTCTATGACAACGGGTGGAGGTTCAGCATCACGAACGAGAGCGGCCAGACGAGCGACGGTTATGCGAAGAGCAGCCGCGAGCTGTACATACCGTCCCTCGGCATATCCGGAAACGTGAATAACGACGCCACCAGGATCAGGTGGAGTAACGGAACGGTTTGGACAAGAAATCCGGGCGGCTCGGGGCCTCTGTCCTCTCCCGAAGAGTGAGGAGGGGTTTGAGCGAGGGTGAGGGCTCGTTTCGTCGCCGGTGTTGTTAGGACGGGTAATAAAAAGGGTTTATTCGGAGGAGACCACGAGGAGTACGGCCCCCGATTCGACTGCGTCTCCTTCCTTGACCATCACGTTCTTGACCTTTCCCGCGATCGGGGACTTGAGCTCGCTCTCCATCTTCATGGCTTCGACCACGATAAGGCCCTCGTCGGGCGCGACTTCGTCGCCTTCGCCCTTCAGTATCTTCACGACCCTGCTCGGCATCGGCGACTTTATCTCCTGGATGCCCGAGACGATGTGTGAGGTCTTGCGCTGCTCCCTCTCGGATACGGCTTCGAGCTCGTAGAGCTCGCCTTCTATGAAGACCTGCACCTTCTTGCCCTTTCTGAAGACCCCTATGCTCACGGACTTGCCGTCTATCAGCACCGAATAAAGGTCGTCCTCGATTTTCTCGAAGTCCACGGGGATGCTTCTCCCCTCGATTTCAACTTGCAGCTGGCCGTCTTCTTTCTCGAGGGTGATCTTATAGATTTGGTCTCGGATTTTAAAGGTGTATGTCATGCAAGGGGGCTCCTGGATACTCCGGATCTTCTGCCGAAGAGCTTCCAGTTCGAAGCCGGCTTCTGCGCCGGCTGACCGGCGCTTTCGGCACTGCTCATCGAGAGCGCTGCTGCTATCAACGCCGGTTCTATTTGCAGTACCGGCGGTTTTAATAGTTCCGGGTGCCTTTCTATAAACCCGGTATCGATCTTTCCTTTCCGGAATTCGTCATTGTTCATAACTCGGATGAGGAATCCGATGTTCGTTTTCACGCCGAGCACTATGTATTCCCTGAGCGCCGATTCCATCTTCCTGATCGCGGCTTCTCTCGAGTCCGCCCAGACTATGAGCTTGGACAGCATAGGGTCATAATAGGACGTGATTTCGCAGCCGTTATATATGGAGGAATCGTTTCTTATACCGGGGCCGCTCGGAGTCCTCAGGTATTCGATAACTCCGGGGGACGGGAGGAAATTCGTTTCCGGGTTCTCGGCGTAGACCCTGCACTCGAGCGCGTGTCCCTTCATGACGATGTTTTTCTGTTTGAAGGGGAGCTTCTCACCGGCGGCGATCCTTATCATCCATTTCACTATATCGAAGCCCGTTATCATCTCGGTCACCGGATGCTCTACCTGGACCCTGGTGTTCATCTCGAGGAAGTAGAAATCCTGGCTCTGGTCCATGATGAACTCGATCGTGCCTGCCCCCTTGTATTTCACCGCCTTCGCGATCCTCACCGCGACCTCGCCCATTTTCTTCCGCGTCCTCGAGCTGATGGCGGACGACGGGGCTTCTTCGATTACCTTCTGGTGTCTTCTCTGGATCGAGCATTCACGCTCGAATAAGTAAAGAGTATTGCCCTCTGAGTCGGCGATGATCTGTATCTCTATGTGCCTAGGGCGCTCGATAAACCTCTCGACGAAAACCGAATCGTCACCGAAAGCGGAACGGGCCTCGCTCCTTGCCATACGGAGAGAGCTTTCGAAATCGTCCTTGCCCCTCACGAGCCTCATCCCCTTTCCGCCGCCTCCGGCCGATGCCTTGATCATCACCGGATAACCGATCTCGGCGGCGATCACGGATGCCTCGACGTCGCTCACAGCCCCGTCCGAGCCGGGTACGAGCGGCACTTTAACGTCGTGGGCAATCTTTCTCGCCGTGATTTTATCCCCCATCAGGCGTATCGCCTCGGGCGACGGCCCGATGAACACGATGCCCGATTTTTCACACATGTCGGCGAACGACTCGTTCTCCGAAAGGAATCCGAATCCCGGGTGTATGGCTTCGGCGCCTGACTTTTTTGCGGCGCCTATTATTTTCTCTTTATTCAGATAGCTCTCTCCGGGGGTCGAGCCTCCGATGTGGTAGGCCTCGTCCGCGAGAGCGACGTGAAGGGAGCGCCTGTCGGCGTCGGAATATACGGCAACGGTGCTTATGCCCATGTCCCTGCACGCCCGTATTATCCTGACCGCGATTTCCCCTCTGTTGGCTATGAGAACTTTTTTAAACATTCGATAATCCTTTGATATTAAAGTGGTATGTTCCCGTGCTTTTTCGGGGGGTTCGACTGCCTTTTACCGTCCAGCATCTCGAACGCCGAGATTACCCTCGGCCTCGTATCCTCGGGCCTTATGACCTCATCGACGAAGCCGAGGTCTGCGGCCCTGTAAGGGTTTGCGAACCTTTCTTTATATTCCTCGATGAGTCTCGCCCTCTCCGCCTCCGGGTCCTCGGCCTGCATTATCTGGGCGCGCGAAATTATATTGACGGCCCCGTCGGAGCCCATCACAGCGATCTCCGCGGTCGGGTACGCCATCACTATATCGCCCCTGACGTGTTTTGACGACATGACGTCGTACGCCCCGCCGTAGGCCTTCCTCGTAATGACAGTGACCCTCGGGACCGTCGCTTCGCTATAAGCGTAGAGGAGCTTGGCCCCGTGCTTTATGATGCCGCCCCACTCCTGCGACGTGCCCGGCAGGAAGCCCGGCACGTCTTCGAAGGTGAGTATGGGGATATTAAAGCAGTCGCAGAACCTCACGAATCTCCCGGCTTTTACGGAGGCGTCTATGTCGAGACACCCGGCGAGTATATTGGGCTGGTTCCCGACTATGCCGATCACCCTGCCCGCCATCCGGGCGAACCCTATCACTATGTTTTGAGCGTAATGTTCCTGAACCTCGAAAAAGTAGCCTTCGTCGACTACCGCGTTGAAAACGTCTTTAACGTCGTATGGTTTGTTCGGGTTTTCGGGGACTATCGCCCTCAAGGCGGTCGCCCTCCTGTCGGAAGGGTCGGCTGTCGGGGTTCTAGGAGGGTCTTCCAGATTATTCGAAGGGAGGAAGCTCAGGAGTTCTTTTATAAGCGCTATGCATTCCTTGTCGTCCTCGACCGCGAAATGTGCGACACCGCTCCTCGCGTTGTGCACCATGGCGCCGCCCAGCTCTTCGGAATTTACTTCCTCGTGCGTCACAGCCTTAATCACGTCGGGCCCGGTGATGAACATGTAGCTCGTATTCCTGACCATGACCGTGAAATCGGTTATCGCGGGGGAATATACCGCGCCCCCGGCGCAGGGCCCCATCACAGCCGATATCTGCGGTATGACGCCCGATGCGAGCACGTTCCTGCAGAATATCTCCCCGTATCCGCCGAGGCTCTCCACGCCTTCCTGTATCCTGGCGCCCCCGGAGTCGTTCAAGCCGACTATCGGAGAGCCTACCTGCATGGCGAGGTCCATCACCTTGCATATCTTCTTTCCGTGGACCATCCCGAGCGAGCCGCCGAATACCGTAAAGTCCTGGGCGTAGACGAAGACCTGTCTGCCGTCTATTTTCCCGTACCCGGTGACGACACCGTCCCCGAGGAACTTTTTACTGTCCATACCGAAATCGGTGCATCTGTGAACGACGAATTTGTCGAGTTCTACGAAGGTGTTCTTATCCAGCAGCAGGTCGATTCTTTCTCTCGCGGTGAGTTTGCCGATTTCGTGTTGTTTCTCTGTCCTCGCTTCGCCGCCCCCGGCTTCGGCCTCTCTTTCCTTTTCTTCGAGTACGGCAATTTTGTCCTTCATTATCGGCTCCTTTGAAGGTTCTTGAGAATCCAAAAAAATACTATGTAAATATCTAATTGGCAAGTTTGGGGGCGTATGCGGGGTTTGCATATGTAGCCTGAAAATATAAGGAATTTGTCAGGCGCTTCCGGGGGACGGGTGAGCGGGAAGGGGGGACGGGCATAAAGTTCGATATTTCCGGTAAAGCCCTAATCGCTCATATGTGTGCGGCCCCGGTCTTAAAAGCCGATCGCTTCCGAGACGGCTTTTGCCCGGGCGCGCGTATCCTCGAGGGACCCCGAGTTATCTATTATATAGTCTCCGTGTATCATCTTTTCCCGGGCGGGCATCTGCGCCCTGAGTCTCGAGACAGCTTCTTCCCTCGAATAGCCCTTCCCCTCCATGAGCCTCCTGATCTGGGTCTCTTCGTCCGCCGTGACGACTATAAGGGCGTCTATCAAGTCCTTTAGCCCCCCCTTCTCCACTATTAGAGCGGCTTCGATCATCACGACAGGCGCTTTTTCCTTTTCGTACCCCCGGACGAGCCCCCTTATCCTCTCCATTATCCTCGGGTGCGTGATCTCGTTGAGCCTCTTCCGTCTGGCTTCGTCGCCGAAGACGATGTCCCCGAGTCTTTTCCTGTCTATCGCACCGCCGGGTTCGAGAATGTCTTTCCCGAACTCGCCCACGATCTCCTTCCATGCCGGCTCGCCGGGCTCGACCACTATTCGCGCGATCTCGTCGGCGTCGATTATCCTCGCGCCGAGCGCTTCGAACATCCGTGCGACGGTGCTCTTGCCGGAGGCTATATTCCCCGTGATGCCGATGACCTTCATCGGGGTATTTTAATTTGGTAACGAGGCTCTTTCAAATCGGCTGTCTTTATGTGTGTAGGGGGTCAGGAACGGGAAACTTGATAAAATTATCAGTTGGGTATAATAAATCCCTAGATTTCGCAACTGCGAATAGAAAAGGAGGGGTGCCATGTCTAAAAAAGCGGAGGATATAAAGATAGTGGGCGTCGTCGGCGCGGGAACGATGGGTTCGGGGATTGCACAGGTAGTCGCTTCGAGCGGCCGTCAGGTTGTGCTGGTGGATGTAACAGAAGCCGCTATCGGAAGGGGGATGAAAACCATAGAGGGCAGTCTAGGGAGGCTGGTGAAGAAAGAGACTATAAGCGAAGAAGAGAGTAAATCCATAGTATCGAGAATAAAAACAACCACAAAATATGAGGATTTTAAGGACGTTGACCTCGTCATAGAGGCCGCCTTCGAGGATATGAAGGTTAAGAAGGAGATCTATAAGAAGCTCGACGAATCGACCGGGCCCGATGTGGTGCTCGCGACCAACACCTCGTCCCTGCCGATCGTGGAGATCGCGGTCGGAACCGGGAGGCCCGACAAGGTAGTCGGAATGCACTTTTTTAATCCCGCGCCCGTAATGAAGCTCGTCGAGATAATCAAGACGCTCGCCACGTCCGACGAGACCGCGGAGTTCGCCTTCGATTTTGCAACTGCTCTCGGGAAGGAGCCTGTCAGGACGAAGGACATCCCGGGGTTCATAGTGAACAGGATACTCATACCGATGCTCAACGAGGCCGTGTTCGCATTTTCTGACGGCGTCGGGACGGCTGAGGACATAGACAAGGCCATGAAGCTCGGCACGAACCAGCCGATAGGCCCGCTCGCCCTCATAGACCTCATCGGTCTCGACGTCACTATAGACGTGATGGACGTATTCTATAAGGAGTTCCAGGATTCGAAGTACAGGGCCGCCCCTCTGCTCCGTCAAATGGTCAGGGCCGGCTGGCTCGGGCGGAAATCCGGAAAGGGCTTCTTTCAGTATTGATAATCACCGGTAAACCGAAGGGTCTCGATTTAAGAGAGTATAGTTACGGCTTCTGTAAGTTGAGCGTGGGTTCTATATTGTCGTGCAAATACGTCTGATACGGTCTCCGGTCAGGCGGGCTTCACGGCGGATATATATTCGACAGCCTTATCGAGCCTTCTTATTACCTCGTCCTTCCCCAGTATCTCCATCACCTCGAATATGCCGGGGCTTACTGTCCCTCCGGTGAGCGCTACCCTTACGGGCTGGGCTATGGTTCCGAGCTTTAACCCCCTCTCCTCCATTATGCCCTCGAACACACTCTGTAAATCGCCTGCCGTGAATGAAGCCGCTTCGGAAAGCTTTTGAGTAAGGTCTTTCAAAACGTCCGTCATCTCGGGCGTGAGGAATTTGCCCGCCGCCTTCTCGTCGTATTCGATCTCCCGGGCGTAGAAGTAGCCGAGCGAGCCGGTTATGTCGAGGAGCGTCTTCGCCCTCTGACTGAGCTCCTTTACGATCATTACGAGCTTGTTATCGAGCTCCGCCTTTATACCTTTATCAAGAAGGATCGGGAGCACGAGCTTCGCGGTCTCCTCAGGCGGCTTGTTACGTATGTACCAGCCGTTTAACCACTGGAGCTTTTCGGGATTGAATACGGCGGCCGATTTCCCTACGCTATCGAGAGTGAATTTTTCAACAAGTTCATTTATCGTGAATATCTCCTGGTCGCCGAACGACCACCCGAGCCGCGTAAGATAATTTACGAGGGCTTCGGGGAGGTAACCCTCATCCCTGTAAGCTACGACGGAGGTGGCTCCGTGCCTCTTGCTGAGCCTCTTTCCGTCGGGCCCCAGTATCATCGAGACGTGCGCCAGTTGCGGCACCTCGAGCGAAAGCCCCTGATATATGAGCACCTGCCTCGGCGTATTTATCAGATGGTCGTCCCCTCTTATCACGTGTGTTATTCCCATGAGCGCGTCGTCCGCGACGACAGCGAAATTGTATGTCGGGAATCCGTCCGTTTTGAGTATGACGAAATCGTCTATCTCCCCAGCGTCGAATACCACCTTCCCCCGCAGTATGTCATGCACCTCGATAGTCCCGTGGTCGGGCGTGAGCAGCCTGACTGCGCAGGGCTTACCGGGGCCTGCGTTCCTGTCCGCCCATTCTCGATTGTAATGGAACATCCCGCCCCTTTCCTGGGCCTCTTTTCTCTTCTCCTCGAGCTCCTCCGGCGTCACATAGCACCTGTATGCGTGTCCCGAGGCGATGAGCTTGTCTGCGAGGTCTTTGTATATGCCTAGCCTGTCCGATTGTCTGAAAGGCCCCTCGTCCCAGTCAAGCCCGAGCCATTCCATGGCATCTCTGATTTCCAGTATGGATTCCTCGGTCGAGCGTGAGCGGTCCGTATCCTCGATGCGCAGTATGAATTCCCCGCCGTTATGTCTCGCGAAGAGCCAGTTGAATATGGCTGTCCTCGCCCCGCCTATGTGGAGGGACCCTGTCGGACTCGGGGCGAATCTGGTTCTTACGGTCATGGGGGTTAAATGTTAATTTAGAGTCATTGGTGAGTCAAATAACTGTATATACCGGAGGGGCAGGTTGACAACCGGTCTCAGTCGTCATTATTATTGCGATATATCAGGGGCAGTGCGGTTGTAGCTTGCATGTAAAATAATCTTGCTCGTTTTATTTCCCGCGAAGAGGGGATAAAATTATTTAAGGTTTTAATATGCTTGGTTTTTTCAGGGATTCGAGTATTATTGAAACCCGTCGGCCAACATCGAGAACGGCCCGCCTGAGTCAGTACGGACAATCTTGATACAAGTTTCTTAATCCAATGAATAAATGCCTGGTTATTCTATTATCGGCGTCTGTCTTTCTGGGTTCCTGTTCTATCGCTAAATTCGTGGGCTACTATGCCTCTTCAGGTTCGGGCGATAAAGGGAAGCTCAAGGGCCAGATATATACATCTGACTCCACGTCGTACAGGATAGGCTCTCTTCCCGACGGGTGGAAACGTATAGACATCGACGGCGGGGACCTCGCTTTCAGCAACGGCCCTAACGATTCCACGATAACCGTGAATTCGACATGCGACGAGCGCAAAATGAAATACAGCTTGAAGGCCCTTTCGGAGTCATTGATAGTAGGTATGAAAGACAAGAAGGCGGCTTCCCGGCAGGAGACTCAAATTGACGGGCAGCAAGCCCTGAGCACCATATACACGGGGAGCCTGGATAATAAGCCTGTCATGATAGAGACGCGTGTATTTAAAAAGAACGATTGCGTGTATGATTTTACATACGCCTCGTCTCCCGATAAGTTCGATTCGGGGGCGCAGGTGTTTAACGAATTTATTTCTCAGTTCAGGGTCCTATGATCATCTATAACTATATATCGCGCCTCGGGTCATCCTGCGTATCTTTCATCGAGCAGATGGGGGACGTCTGGCTCTTCCTGTACAGGTCTGTCTACGCGTGCTTCACGCGCCCTTTTAATTACAGGCTCGTGCTCGAGCAGCTCGACGAGATCGGCTTCAAGTCCATACCCATAGTTATAGCTTCCGCAATGGCGATCGGAATGGTCATGGTCGTTCAGCTCGCATGGGGTTTCGCGTGGTTCGGGGCAAAGGGCGTCGTCGGACCCGTCGTATCGCTGTCTTTCGTCAGGGAGCTCGGGCCGGTCGTGACGTCGCTCCTCGTAGGCGGAAGGGTCGGCTCCGGTATTACTGCTGAAATAGGGTCGATGAAGGTAACCGAGCAGATAGACGCCTTAAGGACGCTCGGTGCCGACCCCCTCAGGAAGCTCGTCGTTCCGAGGCTCGTGGCCGCCGTCATTTCCTTCCCGTTCCTGGCGGTAATATCCGATTTCACGGGAATTTTAGGCGCGATGATCATGTCGAACATAGACCTCGACGTAAAGCCGAGGCTCTTTATTTCCAGCATACTCGAATGGGTGACGATAAACGATTTCGTGAGCGGGATCTCCAAGACATTCTTCTTCGGGATAATAGTGGCTATCACCGGATGCTATATAGGGATGAGGGCCGAAGGCGGGACGCAGGGTGTCGGAAGAGCGACGACATCCACCGTCGTGGTCGCTCTCCTGCTGATCATAATCGGGGATTTTTTCCTTACAAAACTTTTCCTTCTATTGTAATCGGGGTTATTGCGGCTTAAACGGAATGGGGGGGTACTCAGTCTTCCGGACCCTTTTTCAGCCGGCGTGTCCCGGTATGCTTTGCCTTGTCTATCGATCCGAGGATTGTTTCATACCGAGCGCTTTTGTATATTCGGAATAATTACGGAACGCCTTGTCGGCGCTTTCCCGGTTCCCGGTTTTAACCGACCTGTAGTATTGATTGTTCCAATAATCGATGTTCTCGATGATTGAATCTATGGAGTTGCTTTGGGCGAGTTCCTGGGCCCTCTCCTCACCCCTGTAAGACGAAGCCGGGTGTGTGTCGTAGCCCTGTCCCCAGATGGGCTTTACGCGGCTCCTTTCCTCTGGTTCATCGTTTACCTCGCCCTCCTCCGCGTAAATTACCCTCTCCCTCTCTCTGTAAGAAGCGACAGTGTGCAAATCGGCTGGTTTTTCCTGTGTCTTCGTGTCCGATGTGTAGACCACTCCGGGCTTGTCGAGGAAAGAAGGCAATATGTCCGAATCAATGAGATAAACCGTTGCGGCAGCCGAGCCGAAGATTGTGAGTAGTGTAATGCTCAGAACCTTTCCGATAGTTTCCATCTTGCCCCGTCCGTTACTGTCACGTACTTAACGGCTGCGGCCTCGTTCGGATGGTAGCTTCTATCGGGAAACGGAATTCAGAAGGTCAGTAAAATTCGAGAGAGAGAGACTATGTTTTTCCGTTTCGGCGGCATGGCAGCCATGGGATTTAATCCCTTTAGGCCCTTTGCTTTGCGTCCCATCCTTTCGAGTGGTTTGCCATTTCGTACAGAACATGACAATAATTACTACGTCATTGCCCGTAGCGCTCTTTTGTTACAAATATTATAAGGAACATCGCGGATTGTCAACAAATTAAACATTGCGGCAGGCTATTCCGGGAATTGTAATATTTCCGTTGACTTAGTACCTTCTAAATTTCATCGAAAGCCGAATTCCCGGTTAGACCCTTATTGTTGACTTGGGGTTAAAAAAAATCTATACATTAATGAACGGTTATCGAATTCTAGCGAAGACCGTAAGATTCCCGCTTAAAAATAAATAATCCATGGTCCGGGTTTCAAAATGGATAACAGAATAGCCGAAGGGATACTCTTTACCGACCAGTACCAGCTTACGATGGCCCAGCTCTATTTTAGATTCGGGCTTCATGAGACACACGCGCAGTTCGACCACTTCTTTAGAAACTACCCCGATTACGGTTCCCACAAGGCGGGTTATTGCGTGAATGCGGGGCTCGAATGGCTCGCCGGATGGACGAAGATTGCCGAGTTCGGGGATGAAGAGATAAGCTGCCTCAAAACGCAGACCGGTCAGCTCGGTGAGCCGCTATTCGCGGATGATTTTCTGGTCTGGCTGAGGAAGCACGGGAATTTCGGCGGGATTACAATGTTATCGATTCCGGAGGGGAGGGTCGTCCATCCCACCGTTCCGGTAACAGTGGTTCAGGGACCGCTGCCCATGGCGCAGATATTGGAGTCGGCTCTCCTCAACAAGCTCAACTACCAGATACTGATTGCCACGAAAGCCGCTCGTATAAGGGAGGCGGGCCGGGGCCAGCCGATACTCGAATTCGGAATGAGGAGAGGGCCTGACCTCGGTGTCAATGCCGGCATAAGGGCGGCGCTGATAGGAGGGGCCGATTTCTCTTCGACCGTAGGTATCTCGCACCTGCTCGGTTTTCCGCCCAAGGGCACTCACGCGCACAGCATGGTGCAGGTGTTCATGGCGCTGGGCGAGGGCGAGCTCGGGGCCTTCAGGGCCTATGCCGAGGTATATCCCGACGACTGCCTGCTCCTCGTGGATACGATTAACACGCTCGAGAGCGGGGTCCCGAACGCGATAAAGGTATTCGAAGAGTTGAGGAGAAAAGGGCATAAGCCGCTCGGCATAAGGCTCGATTCGGGCGACCTCGCGTATCTCTCCATACAGTCGGCGAAGATGCTCGACAGCGCGGGTTTTCCTGATACGAGGATAGTGCTCTCGAATCAGCTCGACGAGCTCGTCATATGGCAGGTAATAACGCAGATAGAAGAGGAAGCGCCTCGTTACGGGCTCGACCCCGAAAGCCTCATCAAGAGGCTCGTCTACGGCGTGGGGACGAAACTCATAACCTCAAAAGGCGATTCCGCGCTCGACGGCGTGTATAAGCTTGTCGCCGTAAGGGAGAAGGGGAGGTGGGCGCCGGCGATCAAATTATCTGAAACCCCGACAAAGACGCTCAACCCGGGGAATAAAATGGCCTGGCGCATATATGACAAGAGAGGGTTTGCGACCGCGGACCTCCTGACCATAGACGAAGGCGACCCGGGTGAGAAGGACGTGTTAAAGATGCGCCACCCCTCCGACCATAGCAAATACAGGATTATGAAGGGTAATGAGATAAGCAGGACGGAGCCCCTTCTCGTGAAGGTGCTCGACGAAGGCAGACTCGTCTACGATTTTCCTTCCATAGAAGAGATCAGGGTCAGGCGTATAGAGGACATAGAAAAGCTCGATTCAGGCGTCAGGCGTATAATGAACCCCCATATCTATCACGTCTCGCTCTCGGAGAACCTCTGGAACCTCAAGCAGAACCTCATCCAGTCGATAGAGAATGAAAGCGTCTGAATATCCGTATCGACCTTTCGGCTCAATTTCTGGGACGAGCCGATTTTTAATTTCCGGACGGCGCTCTTCCTTTCTCCGCGTCGGGCGATTTCACTGATTTTTTTTGTCTCCGGTTTTGGCTCCGGCCGTTCGTCTTCTTTTTATCGGGATCGTATCCCTTTATCTCGAGTGTCAGGATGTCGGGCCTCGAAAAATGCCCGACGCCGTCGATGACCGCCTTTGAGCGAATAATCATATCCATGTCTATATCCGCATAGACTATGTCTTCCTTGCCGTAGACGGGTCCTGCAAGGTATTCACCTCGCGGGCTTATGATCCCGCTCCCGCCGGGGTAGTCCCACATAGTATGTTTTTTAAGCGGAAAGCTGTCGGGGACCATGTCCTCGGTTATGTGCCCCGATGACGCGATGACGAACACCTGCCCCTCGAATGCGTACTCGCGGCTCGCGAAATCCATCGTCGGTTTCACAAAGCCGTGCCCGGCCCAGAGCCCGGCGTGTATCTGCTCTCCCTTCATGAACATCGCGTACTTGGCGAGTGTCATGTGATGCTCGTAACAGAAAAAACCGCCGACCTTGCCGACTTCCGTATCGAACACGTTCAGGTCCTCCGCGCCCCCATTCCCCCATATGCATTTCTCGCTGTCTATGGACATGAGCTTCCTGTGCTTTCCCAATATTCCGCCGTTCTTGTCGATGTAGAGGATCGTGTTGTAAAGCGTCCCGCCGTCCCTTTCGTTTACCCCGATGACGACATACGCCCCCGCTTTTTTCGCGGACTCGCAGAGCTTGTCCGTATCGCTCCCCGGTATATCGATGGAGTTCTTATGGAGCTCTATATATGCGTCTAAAACGAGCTTTCTTCCTTCTGCCGTGCCAATGTCCTTGGGCCAGTACGGGTAGCAGGGGACGATCGCCTCGGGGAATACTATAAGGCTCGCTCCGTTCCCGGCCGCTTCTTCGATCAAGCTCGCGATCTTCCCGATTGTTTCGACCTTGTTGAGAAATACGGGAGCCGCCTGGACCGCCGCAGCCGTAAATTTCCTGCTTTCGTTATCCATTTGCGATTCTCCTTGCGATTCTCCCCGTTTTGTTCGGTATTTTCACGAATCCCATTATCCCACGAACCGAAAGCCCCTGTCAACGGAATAAAAGCCGGGTCCTGCACGGAACGTTCAATCGGCCGTCGAAACCATTCTGATCTGATACACTCGGGAATTATTCGAAGGCAGGCCTTATTTCCTCTGCAAAAACCCTGAGGGTA